>WNGM01014995.1_pt1 | contig 10965 bp, 10 predicted proteins | sample 5400571 | NCBI WGS metagenome assembly WNGM01 (sample SAMN13153378, study PRJNA577476) | soil metagenome | isolation source: 100 cm soil or saprolite under Garry oak tree replicate 2 | place: USA:California | collected 2016-06-15 | reverse complement strand
GGCTCCAAAAAACAGCACGAGTGTCGCAGCAGCCATGACAGGATGTGTAAACGCGATCACTCCGAAGATAATTGCAGCAATACCCCTTAATACCGGAACCCACCAATGACGTTTTACGGTTTCGATTAGCATGGCGCGGTTCTAACGACTGCCGATCTCGAAGGCAAGCCCGATTTAGCCGCCATCCTGCGTGGCGGTAGTGTTCCGGATTGTCAGTTCGGCCGTACGGGTCGCCTCGCCCTTTGCAAGGAGAGGGGCGGGTGAGGGATGATCTCGTCCCGGTCGACGCTCTGAACACCCCTCACCTTAATCCTCTCCCCTTCACTAAGGGGAGAGGCGGCAGAAGCGCGGTAAATCCCAAACTGACAATCAACGAGCGCTACCCTGCGTGGCTTTCCCCATAACGCCTGGCGGTCTCGACGGAATAGATTTTGGCGATCTTACAGCCCGCACTTCGCACCAGCCTCTGAAATGCTGGAGCGACTTCTAAGGAGAGAGGCCAAGTACGTATCGACGAAAGGAGCGTTGTTGATTCGCGTCAGATTGGCCGGCGTTTCGAGACGCGAGAAAATTGCGTAGGCGATTTTGCTTCGCGGCACACTTTTCTCACCGTAACCAGAGGGAACATTGCTTGACCAATAACGAACGTATTGACCGTCCGGACGATTCTCCATTCCCAGAAAAATCGTGGAATGTCCGTGCTCGTTTCTTCCGACCGCGCGCGACCAGAAAATTTTCATGAAATCGCCAGGCTTGGCCTGATCGATATTGTCGAAGTTTTGGCCCAGCGCCAGCTCGTGAAATAAACGCGCGGTGCCAGGTCCGTTAGCGTTCCATCGGCCCCACACGCCTTCGCCGTCGCGCTGGTCCCGAATGATCAGCCGCTCGAGGGTGCTGTAGTCGAGACGAAGCTGACCGCGTTCGCGTAAAGCCTCAATGGTTCGGATAAACACCAGATAGGTCGCGCCCGAACAGAAACTCGGCCCGGAAGGGATGATGAAGAATTTCCCGGACTCAAAATGTGCCGACGATTGCAGCCGAATCTTTGCGAAATGCGAAACAGAGTAATGACCGCCCGTTGGCATCTGCTTGACCTGCTCAAGAACAAGGCCGTCGTAATCTTCCGCGGATGAGAGCTGCGGCGCGAGGCAAAGAAACGCAATCACAGTCCACACGCCGAATTTTTTCACGGCGGATAAGTAAACAGCAAAACGCTATCTGGCAACGCTCTCCTGTCATTCCGAGCGAAGTCGAGGCTGCAACGCAGCCCCGAAAGCTTTCGGGGCGAGGCCAGCCTTTCAATCCCCGTGGCGCTACCCAGACGGCAATGCTGCGGGATCCTTCACCTTCGCTCTGCTCCGCTCAGGATGATAGGCGCGGTGATCTGGCGGCGGGTGACTTCGCTCGACATGACAACCGGCGTAGCTGTCGCTACAATCACTATCATGCCGCGCTTCACGAAAATGAATGGCGCCGGAAACGATTTCATCCTTATCGACAACAGGATGGGAGACGTTCGGCTGGATCGCAGCCAAATCGCGCAACTGTGCGATCGGCATCGCGGTATCGGCGCCGACGGGATCCTGTTGCTGGAAAAGCCAGGCAACCGCGCCGATTTTCGGATGCGTTACTTCAATGCCGATGGCGGAGAAGCGGAGATGTGTGGCAACGGCGCGCGTTGCTTCGCGCGCTTCGCGAACAAGGTCGCTGCAGCCAAGGAAAAAATTTCGTTCGAAACGCAAGCCGGCCTGATTTCCGCGGAATTGAAGGGCGATTCGGTAACACTGGGGATGACCGAGCCCGCGGATCTGCGACTCCACCTCGAACTAGGCATCGCGGGTGAAAACAAGACCGTTCACTTCATCAACAGCGGAGTGCCGCATGTCGTCATTCCGGTGGTGAACATCGAGGATGTGGACGTGCGCCACGAGGGTGCAGCGGTTCGTTATCACAAAATCTTTTCGCCCAGCGGCACAAACGTGAACTTCATGGAGAAACGCGGCGCCAAGAAAATCGCCATCCGCACGTACGAACGCGGCGTGGAAGACGAAACGCTCGCCTGCGGCACAGGAATAGTCGCAAGCGCGCTGATCTTCGGTGCCACTGAAGGTTGTCACGGGCCGATCACCGTTCTCCCCCGCGGCGGTGACGAATTGCAGGTTGGCTTTGAAACGGTTGCCGGAAGGTTTTGTAACGTCACCCTCACTGGGCCGGCTCAGTTTGTTTTCGAAGGGACGATCGAGATTTGAATTTAGCCACGGATGAACGCGGATATTCACGGATTTTGAACCTGGCTCCTCTCTCATCCGTGCGTTGTCTGTGTAGACCTGTGGCCTAAAAATATGTTCCGCGGCACGTTCACGGCATTGGTCACGCCATTTCGCGAAAGCAGCATTGACGTTTCTGCTTTCGAAGAACTCATCGAAGCACAAATTAACGCAGGGATCACCGGAATTGTGGCAATCGGCACGACCGGTGAATCGCCGACGTTGTCTGGCGACGAACGAGCACAAGTCATCCGATTGGCAGTCGCAAGAGCGAACAAACGTTGTCTCGTGCTCGCGGGGACAGGTTCGAACTCAACGCATCACGCCATCGCGGAGACTAGAACCGGTGAGAAACTCGGGGTCGACGCCGCGTTGCTCGTTGCGCCATATTATAACAAGCCGAGCCAGGAAGGATTATTCCGGCATTTCAAAGCGATCGCCGACGGCACATCGCTGCCGATCATGCTCTACAACATCCCCGGACGTTGCGGCGTCGATATCCTGCCGGAGACCGTCGAGCGTTTGGCCAAAGAATGTCGCAACATCGTCTCCATCAAAGAAGCGAGCGGCAGCGTCGAGCGGGTTGGCGAGCTGCGTCGGCGCTTACCGGAAGCGTTTACAATTTTGAGCGGGGACGATTCGCTCACGCTGCCGTTTATGGCCGTAGGCGCCGCGGGCGTCGTAAGCGTCGCTTCAAATTTATTCCCGTCCGAAGTGTGCGCGCTCGTGCGCACGTGCGGAGCGGGCGATTTGAAGGCGGCGGAAAGATTGCACCGGAAATTTCTACCCTTGTTCAAAGATTTGTTCATTGAGCCCAACCCGGTTCCGGTCAAGACAGCGCTCGGCTGGCGCGGCGCGATGTCGCCGGAGGTTCGTTTGCCATTGGTCGAAATGAGCGAAGCGAACCAGACACGTCTGCGCAAGACCCTGGAAGACTTTGAATCGAAGCGATAACTCGCTGCTCGCCACCATGAAGAATTCGCCTGTGCGCGTACTGCTCGTCGGCGCGGCGGGACGCATGGGAAAAACTGTGCTCGAGCTGGCGGACACCGATCCGGACATTCAAATCGCCGCGCGCTGCGATCTGGGCGATCCAATCGAGCCGGGGATGAAAAATTGTGATGTGGCAATCGACTTCAGCCATGCCGACGCGACAGACGAAATTTGCCGGGCAGCGCTCGCCCACGGCAAATCGCTCGTCATCGGAACGACGGGTCATTCTAGGGAACAACGCACGATAATTAAAGAAACCGCTCGCTCGGTGCCGGTCGTGTTCGCATCGAATTTCAGCGTCGGAGTGAATGTGTTGTTTTGGCTGGCGCGCAAAGGTACCGAACTCCTCGGCCCGGATTTCAGCGCTGAGATTGTCGAAACGCATCACAAGATGAAAAAAGATGCGCCCAGCGGGACAGCCAAAACGCTCGCTGAGATTTTGGAAGCAGGACGGAAAAGCGAAAGCAAAATACCGATTCAATCAATTCGCGAAGGCGACATTGTCGGTGAACACAGCGTGATTTTCAGCGGTCCGGCAGAGCGCCTGGAGTTGACGCATCGCGCGGTAAGTCGCGAAATCTTCGCGCGAGGAGCATTGCGGGCGGCGAAGTGGATCGTGCATAAACCGCCAGGACTCTACTCGATGCAGGATGTGCTGGGACTATAGTAGCACGACCCTCTGGGTTGCGAGACTCGGAACGCAAGCGAGGACGCATGCGCTACCATGAGAACCGCAGTCGCGCTTGGATCGAATCTCGGTGATCGGCTTGGTAATTTGCACGCCGCGCGGGAGGCAATTCTCCAGCTCTCAAACGTGAGTCCCCCAATTGTTTCTTCGCTAGTGTACGAGACCGAACCCGTGGATTGCGAAGCTGGAGCCGGAAAATTCTTAAATGCGGTGGTTGAATTCGAATATCAGGGTGATCCCGCAAGCTTGCTCGAGCAGCTCATTCGGATCGAAGAAGGATTGGGCCGCAAACGGGAGCATCCAAAGAACGTTTCGCGAATTATTGACATCGACCTGCTCTACTGCGGCGATCAAGCGATCGATATTGGACGATTGCAACTGCCGCATCCGCGGATCGACTCAAGAAAATTTGTATTGCGACCCTTGGTGGATATTCGGCCGGATTTGGTTTTGCCCGGCATGAAGAAGACGATACGTAAGCTGCTTGAGGAACTCGACGAATCTGTTGAGGTCGTTCGGGTCGCGGACGAATGGTAAGCGACTGCTTTTGTGGCGGCCGTGCCGGTTGCATCGTGGGTCATTCGCAGGCGACACGCCTGCCGCTACAGTAGGAGAGCAAGCTTGCGTTCTCCAATCGACGGCTGATCTTCCGACGAACCCGCAATGGAAGATTTCCGCCAAATGAAGCAGCGCGGCGAGAAGATTACCGCGCTGACGGCTTACGATTATCCGACGGCGCGTCTGCTGGATGAGAGCGGTATCAACATCATTCTCGTGGGCGACTCGGTGGGCATGGTCGTATTGGGTTATCAGGATACGACCGCTGTGACGTTAGACGAAATGTTGCATCACACCCGGGCGGCCGCGCGGGGAGTGAAGCGGGCGCTTCTTGTCGCAGACATGCCGATCCGCACTTACGAAACGCCGGTACAAGCTGTGGAGACCGCCAGGAGATTTGTCGCTGCCGGCGCGCAGGCGGTGAAGCTCGAAGGCGGCGTGAATCGTGCCGCGCAGATCGAGGCGATCACCCAGGCGGGAATACCGTTTATGGCGCACATCGGTATGCTGCCGCAAACGGTGCGAGAACAAGGCGGCTACAGGATCAAAGGCCGCACGCAAGCGGAGATCGACTCGTTGCTGGTCGACGCCCGTACAGTAGAAAAAGCCGGCGCATTCTCGGTGGTGTTGGAAATTGTTATCGCCGACGTCGCGAAGCAGATCACTAATGCGATCGGTATCCCGACAATTGGGATCGGCTCGGGCGAGAATTGCGATGGACAAATTCTTGTCACGCACGATTTGATCGGGTTGTTTCCCTGGTTCACCCCAAAGTTTGTGTCCCCTGAGGCGCGGGTTGCGGAAGAAATACGTCGTGCTGCACGCGCTTTTATCGAACGAACACGCGGCGGAGGAGGAAGATAGGGTTGCAACCAAGCTGGCTATCTTCCAAATCGAAGTGTGATACTTTTCAGAGCCGATGAGGGTTTCCGATTTTGATGATCTCGACCACTTCGCGACCGAAGGTCTGCTTACCGGCAGCAAAGAGCGCAACTGGCTTTGGCTCGGATTAATTATTTCGCTGCTCATACATTTCGGGTTGTGCACTTACTTTTACCGGACGCGTTTCGCGTCTGCGGATGCGGTGTTCACCCCAACCGAGCAAACGCCGACATTCAAAGTAAAGCGCGTCTTGGATTCAAACCTGGAGAAGAGCAGCGCCGATCAAATCAATCCGGAGAAGAAGTCGTTCGACAAGTTGTTGCAGGAAGTTCAGGCGAGTACGGCGTTGCCGGACGATATGCGGGATGTTTTGCCCGACCAACCAAAGGTGGACCAGCCGGACGTTAATTCTGTCCTGAACGAGATTGAGCGTTCCACGGCGCAAACGCTTTCCAACGATCCAAACGCAGTGCATGAACAATCATTGCTAAACAACAGCTCGGTCTCGGGCCGTCCGCAGCCCGCTCTCAGCGGAACAGAGTTGGCTACGAGCACGGCGATCAAACGGCCAAATACTTTCACAAGCAAGCTGCCCGCAGACAGCGCCGGCCCGAACAAAGGGCACGCCCCGGGATTCAGCGATCTCGACCAGTTGCTGGCCCAAAAAGGTCCGCTTGGGTCAGGAACAAAATTGCGTCTGCCGGATGATCAGCTGTTCGAGTATGACAGCGACGTGCTACAGAGCAGCGCGATCGTTCAACTGCAAAAATTGGGCACGCTTATCCAGCGCAACCCAAAAGCGACATTTTCGGTGGAAGGCTACACCGACTCATTCGGCACATTTGAATACAATCTGGGTCTGAGCCAGCGCCGGGCCGACAGCGTCAAGCGCTACCTGGTCGAAGCGATGGGAATCAATCCGGCACAAATTCAAGCGAAGGGATTCGGCGCAACGAAATTTCGAGCCTCGGCGAACGGCTCAATCGAGGAACAAAGCCCCAATCGTCGCGTCGAAGTGGTAGTGCGCACGACCGAAGGGTAGTTGTCGGTCGGCGAATTCCGCAGAGTATGTCCAACGCTATGGCGTAGGCGCCATGTTCAGCCCTCGATCGTTGTAGAGCAAACGTACTCCAGTTGAGTATTGAACGTTCAGCGTGGAACATTGAGCGTTCAAATTGCGTTCCTTTAGCATGAGCCAACTTTCTATAACTCCGATTAACCATGCACTACAGAGCACTGTGCCGATGGATAAGATTCGCCTTGTAGGATGGGTGCGCACGCGCCGGGATTCTAAGGATTTCTCCTTCATCGAGCTGAACGACGGCTCGTCGCTGCGCAATCTTCAAGTCATCGCAAAGAGCGACACACTGCAGAACTACGCAGACATTCAACGGCTCAGCACAGGCGCTTCGATTGTCGTGACCGGCGCGCTGATGCCGTCTCAGGGCAAAGGCCAAAAATGGGAACTGGTCGCGCACAACATCGAGATCGTCGGCGGCGCGGATGAAACTTATCCGCTTCAGAAAAAGGGACACACACCTGAATTCCTCCGTGAAATCGCGCATCTGCGTCCGCGCTCAAATCTTTTCGGTTGCGTGTTTCGTGTACGCAGCCGGCTGGCGTTCGCGGTTCATCAGTTTTTTCAAGACCGCGGTTTCATTTATGTCCACACGCCGATCATTACGGGAAGCGATTGCGAAGGCGCGGGCGAATTGTTTCGCGTTTCCACGATCGATGTAAAAAACCCGCCGACAAAGAACGGCGATGTCGATTACGCGCAGGACTTTTTCGCGCGGCAAACCTATCTCACCGTCAGTGGACAACTCGAAGCAGAAGCGTTCGCCTGCGCGCTCACCAACGTTTACACCTTTGGTCCGACATTTCGCGCAGAGAATTCAAACACTTCGCGACACGCCAGTGAATTCTGGATGATCGAGCCGGAGATGGCGTTTTGCGATCTCACCGGCAACATGGATCTCGCCGAAGAGTTCGTGAAGTATTTGATCGCCGACGCGAAAGAGCATTGCCCGGAAGAGATGGAATTGTTTGGTAAATTCGTGGACAAGGAATTACTTGCGCGACTCGGTTTCGTTCTTGAGCGCCGGTTTCAGCGCATCACGTACGGCAACGCGGTGGAACTTTTGAAAAAGAGCGGCGAAAAATTCGAGTTCCCGATCGATTACGGCTTAGATCTGCAATCGGAGCACGAGCGCTGGCTCACTGAGAAACATTTCAAGTGCCCAGTCACGGTTTTCAATTTCCCCAAGGAGATCAAACCGTTTTATATGCGGTCGAACGATGATGGGAAAACCGTGGCCGCAATGGATTTGCTCGTGCCCGGCATTGGCGAAATCGTCGGCGGCAGCCAGCGTGAAGAACGACTGCAAATGTTGGAGGACAACATGCGGCGTCACAACATGGATCCCGCCGATTACAAATGGTATCTCGATTTGCGTCGCTACGGCACAGTTCCGCATTCCGGCTTCGGCCTTGGCTTCGAACGAATGCTGATGTTCATCACCGGGGTCCCGAATATTCGCGATGTCATTCCGTTCGCGCGCACGCCCGGCAGCGCCGAGTTCTGAGTCGTCGTGACGCCGCAGTGGGGCGTCCAGTCGGCACCGCGCCGATCCGCCATTACTGCTGCGCTTCTTTTATTCTCGTAAACTCCAGCTTCGAACCACCAGGCTCTTGGAGCACAAGCTGGTCACTGGAAATTTTCACCAGATAAACTGCGGTGGAGAATGGCGTTTCAATTTTGATACGGTCCTGATCGCCAAACTTGTATCTGCCGGGAATATCTCCGACTTGCACCGAGCCGTTGCTCGAAAATTCCCAGATCGTTTGATTTTCAATCCCCGACATTCGCCATTTGCCGACGATGCTGGAATTCCCGCACGCAGCCAGCCAAAGGATCACAGCTGCGAAAGCGATTAAAGTTAACAGCCGCTGGCGAAGGGCAAAAACAACTCGCATCAACTCCGGGTTATAAGCGTCTGCCGCTGTGGCGTCGAGCCAAAGCGAAGGGAACTCTCATTTGTGGGATCGCCTGGACTTGCGCCTTTGGCGCACGTACGCATAAAAGAGGTCTCTGCTGCGCCAAGTATTACTATGACTGTTGGCTACCGGGAAAAGCTCGTGGGTCATTCAGCGCTGCCTATCCTGCTGCCACAATGAGTAGCGAAACAGCCCGAGACCGAGCGCGAGCATTGAATTAAATAAACGATCGTCCTGACCCAAGACCCTAGAGCAGTACGGAACGCGCATTGTCCGCGTACCGCTAAACAGCGACGTAAAAGCTGGAATTATTTCTTCTTTGATTCCTTCTTCGGTTCGTCGCTTGGTTCGCCCGATTCGTTTGTGGCACGTTTGGATTCGCCGGGGCGATATTCTTCCTGTTCCGCAGCGGCGAAAGCTTTTTCCAAGCCAACCATGTCTTCGCCGGGACGTAGCGTGTCGAACGACTCGACTTCCTTGCGGAGTTGTTCTTCGGAATAATTTGCTGCTTTGATGGATAGCCCGATGCGGCGCTCGACCTTGTCCACCTTGATGACACGCGCTTCGACTTCCTGGCCCACTTTGAGGACGTCCTTAACCTTGGCGACATGATCCTCACTCAACTGGGAGATATGCACGAGGCCATCGATGTCGTCCTGCAATTGCACGAACGCGCCGAAGCTGGCCAGCTTGGTTACTTTGCCATTCACCAAATCGCCGATCTTGTATTTCTCATCGATCGTCTTCCATGGATCTTCGCTCAGTTGTTTAATCCCAAGACTGATTCGCTGGTTGACTTTGTCGATGTCGATAACGACCGCTTCGACCTCGTCGCCTTTCTTAAACATCTCGCTGGGATGATTGATTTTGCGGGTCCAGCTTAAGTCCGACACGTGGATCATGCCGTCGATGCCTTCCTCCAATTCCACGAACGCGCCGTAGGCGGTCATGTTGCGAATCGTGCCTTTAACCCTGCTGCCAATTGTGAATTTCTTCTCGATCTCATCCCACGGATTTGGCTCGAGCTGACGGAGCCCGAGGGAAATTTTTTGTTCCTCTTTATTCACGCCGAGCACCACCGCTTCGACTTCCTGACCGACGGTAAGGATGTCGGAAGGTCGCATGATGCGTTTGGTCCACGAAAGCTCGGACACGTGAATCAGACCTTCTACGCCCTCTTCGATCTCAACAAATGCCCCGTAGGGAACAAGATTGGTGATCTTTCCCTTAATGCGCTGTCCGGCAGGGAATCGCTCCTCGATCTGGTCCCACGGATTTTTCTGAGTTTGCTTCAGTCCGAGCGAGACGCGCTCTTTTTCCTTGTTGATATCGAGAACAATGACTTCCAATTGCTGGCCAACCTTTAACAGCTCGCTGGGATGTCCGAGCCGGCCCCAGGTCATGTCGGTTACATGCAGCAAACCATCCATCCCATCGAGATCAATGAATGCGCCGAAATCCGTGATGTTTTTCACCGTGCCAACCACGCGGTCACCAACGTTCACGCTGTCCAGGAACTTCTGGCGCTTTTCACTGCGCTCCTTTTCGATTACCTCGCGCCGGCTAAGCACGACGTTCTTTCGCTCGTCATTCACTTTGACGATTTTGAAATCGTAAGTGTTGCCGACGAACTGCTGTAAATCCTTGGGGGGAACGACGTCAATTTGAGACGCTGGCAGAAATGCCTCAACCCCGATGTTCACCATCAAGCCGCCTTTAACGACCGATCTCACCTTACCTTTGATCAGGCCGTCACCTTCGAAAACGGTAACGATCTTGTTCCAGTTTTGGCGGTAGGCCGCCTTCTCCTTGGAGAGGACAACCATGCCTTCTTCGTTTTCCAGTCGTTCCAAAAGAACGTCCACCTCGTCACCAACCTGGAGCGAGTCGGGGTCTTCAAATTCGCTCAATGGAATAATACCTTCGGACTTGTATCCGACATCGACGAGCACTTCGCGCGGGCGGATTTCCAAGATCTGTCCTTTGATGATGCTTCCTTCACGGAAATCCGGCATCGCCTTCGACATCACGTCCTGCATTTGAATCATAAATTAAGTAGGCCTCCTCTGCAGCACAGCGGCGCTCTCAATAGAACACCGATGTTCCGCGCATCCGGCTGCTGCCGGAAGCGGAATGGGGACGGCATACTAGGCGTTTTTGTGTGCGGGGTCAACTGACATGCGCGGCGCTACCGCCGCATGTCATCCTGAGCGCAGCGCAGCGGAGTCGAAGGATCCCGCGAAGTTACCGAATCGTATCGCCACGGGATTGAAAGCCTGGCCTCGCCCCGAAAGCTTTCGGGGCTGCGTTGCAGCCTCGATTTCGCTCGGAATGACAGTATTGGGATTGAGCGTCTCGTCTTTTTCTCTTATCCTATTTCGAGATGTCGATCGTTCAGTTCTCCACCTTGTTCGTTGCGCTGGCGGCTACGTTGTACGCGCAATCGCCGACTGAGCAGAAAGTTCAGAACGCGATCAAAACACCAGAACTCACTGTTGTTCATCTTTGGGCGCCGTGGTGCTCGAATTGCCAGGCGGAGTTCAAAACCGGCGGCTGGAGCAAAATCATCGCCGAAAATCC
>WNGM01004521.1_pt1 | contig 10965 bp, 14 predicted proteins | sample 5400571 | NCBI WGS metagenome assembly WNGM01 (sample SAMN13153378, study PRJNA577476) | soil metagenome | isolation source: 100 cm soil or saprolite under Garry oak tree replicate 2 | place: USA:California | collected 2016-06-15 | reverse complement strand
AGGCTCGGTGGCGTCGGTGTCGCGGCGGGTATCCGAGCGACGCTAGTAAAATAGTGTCGACACTTCTCGCTCGTCAACGGTTCCCCAGCTGTCGGGACTACCACAGTGTCGACAGCGCAGCTATTGTGCATGCATGGTCCGCCCGGTCCGACCGGAGTTCGAACGAGTAGGCAGGGACACGCGATGAGTAGCCGCACGGTGCAGACGGCGCCCGACCGCGCCGCGGAGCTGGTCCGGCTGTTGAAGCTGAACGAGCGCCGGGAGCCGGCTGTCGTCCAGATCGCGACGTGGGTCGGGCTCGGCATCATCGAGGGGCGGCTGCTTCCGGGTGAAGATCTGAACAGCGTCGACCTCTCGCACCGGTTCCGCTGCAGCCGGACCCCCGTCCGGGAGGCGCTCATGCTGCTGGAGCAGGAGGGCCTGGTCGAGATGCGGGCCCGCCGCCGCCCCCGGGTCGCCGCCTTCACCCGCAAGCGGGTCGAGGACATCTACTTCGTCCGGCAGCATCTGCTGGCCCTCGTCGGCCGGCTGGTGGCCCAGAACGCGACAGCCGAGGATGTGGAGGACCTGCGGGCGCGGCTCAGGGAGATGGAGGCGGATGCCGCCGCGGGCGATGTCGACAACTACTTCTGGCGTCACGTCACGCTGCAGGAGCGGATGACCGAGATCGCCGGCAATGAGGCGCTGAAGACCATCCTGGACTCGCTCGCGCTGCGCACGCTCGTCCTGCGGCACGCGAGCCTCGCCCAGCCTGGCCGGCTGGCGGCGAGCGTGGCCGATCAGATCCGCATCTTCGACGCGATCGAGCAGCGCGACGGCGAACTGGCCGCGATCCTGCTCTCCCGTGCGACGGTGGCGGCGTTCGGCGCGATCGAGCTCAGCGCCTGGGCGGAGATGCAGGGCGAAGCGAGCGCCGACGGCGGGTCACAACCGGCCGGTACCGGGTCGGCGGCTGCGACCCAGCGCGGTGGATGACTCGTGCGGGGCAAGGTAGGTCCGGAACACCCCGCCCGGGTCGTACTTGCCCCGCAGTTGTTCGAGGCGGTCGGCCTGCGCCGGGTCGAGGCCGCGGTCGGGCCGGTCGCCGGGGTTGGCGTCGGAGAACTGGGTGCCGTTCGCCCACGGCGGCCATCTCGTCCAGTGCCGTGTGGGCCCACTGCTCGTTGCGCAGATCGTCCGCCGGGTCCGTCCACACCGCGTTGGGCGAGAAGTACAGCCGGGACTGGGTTGACCAGCACGCGGTGGGACGTGGCTGGACATGTCCCCACAGCATCCACAACAGGAAGCTCTGTCGTGTCGGCAAGCTGTCGAGAATGTGTCGCCCGGCATGCAGGATGTCCGGCGCGGGAGCGTCGGTCCAGATGCCGTCAACGGCGTAGCGGTTGCCTTTCGGCATCATCATGTCGGAGAACGCGTACAGGTCGGCGAGAGTCGACGGGACGCGCTCGGTTTTCCGGATCGCCCGGGCGAGGAACAGCTGCGTACCGGTGACCGTGACCGGTACCGGATCGGACCTCCTCGTACGCCCGGACTGGGCCGCGCTCGGCGGTGCGCTGCCGGGACGGGTCGCCACGGTACGGTTCAGCGGCCCGCGCACCGACTACCACCTCGACACCCCGGCCGGCACCGTGATGATCCGCGAGGCCGGGCCGCCACGCCTGGCAGTCGGCGACGCGGCCCGCTGGGTGCTGCGCCGCGGGTGGCTCGTTTAGTATCTTCCGGGCCGGGAAGGCGGACAGCGGAGGCGATACCCCATGTCAGACAGCGAACAGACCTTCGAGCCCGGCACCGTCCACGGGCGGCCAGACGGCGGCCAGGTATCCGGGCCAACCGAGCAGCTCGGAGTAGAACTTCGCCAAGGCGCCGGGGTCCGGCGCTTCGTCGGCGTCGCGCCAGCGGTGCTGCCGCGGGCATTGCCAGTTCGGCGCCTCTCATCGGGGACAAGACACCCGCCAAGGGCCAGTGGCAGTACCAAGCAGCCCCGGGAGGACAGTCCTGCGTAGGTGAAGCCGTCCTGATCAGCAGGAGCGTCGCTCATGTGGCGCATCGCGGCGTGGATCACGTCGTTGTGTGGGAGGGCCCGGTGCAGGTTGCCGCCTGTGGCTATCGATGTGCGCTGACGGGGCCACGGGTAGGCGAGCGGGGACCTGGAGCGGGGCTGCGCTTGATCCGCTCCTCGCGACGCGTGACGGGTACCCTTTCTCACGACTGCCGGCCGCGCGGGCGTCCGGCAGCGCGTGAGAGGGGATCGGACCTGCACCCCGACCCATCGGTTGAGCACGGAACAGGACGCGGCGGTTCAATAGTCGTTGCGCCGAGCAGCAAGCCGCGGAGGCCACCACGATGAGTAAGCCCATCGACTACGACTCGCCGCGTCAACCTGCGGTTGAGATTGACGACGACGGCTTGGAGGATTTCAAGGCACGCAGCGCGGCGGCGCAGTCGCCGAGAGTCGACCTCGACGAGGCGGAGGCGGCCGAAACGTTCGAGTTGCCTGGCGCGGACCTGTCCGGTGAGGAACTGACCGTGGCGGTGCTACCACTGCAGCCCGACGAGTTCCGGTGCAGCCGCTGCTTCCTGGTACACCACCGCAGTCAGCTCACCGCGCGACCAGACGGTCAGCAGGTCTGCCGGGAGTGCTCCTGACGGTGACCGTCAGGGCGTAAGCTCCTGCCACTCCGGGCGACCACCTAGCCATGCGCCGGCGAGGATCTCCGCTGATGCTCGACCGGGGCAGGGGTACACCCTCGAGCGGCCCGTGTCGCCGCCGGCCTGCGCCTGCACTTCCCATCGCTGGCCGTCGGTGCGGATGTACACGTCGCGGCGCTCGCGCAAACTGCGGCTGCCGTTCCACCAGTGGCGCTCAATCCTCACTGACTGACCGTATAGCACCGCGGTGACCCTGCGGAACCCGTCAGATCTGGGGAGGCTGCGCCGGCAAAAGCCACGCCTTTGGCCACCCGCCTCAGGAGGTGGCCCAGGGTGTGCACGACATCGGCAGCGGGCAACCAGTGCGCGCCGCCGACGGCCGGACTGAAGCCGCGGTGTTCTGCGGGGCGGTCGAGGCTCGTTGCCCACTCCGGGGTCATCGCGGTTGCAGCACGCTCATCCGGCTGATCTGCGGCTCCGCCGAGGGGTGGGCCGCCGGCGCCGGGTAGCTGGCCACGACCTGTAGCTGCTGTTCAGGCAGCGGCCCGCGCCCCGGGTCGCCGACGAGCACGCGGGCACCCCGCGCCGCGGCCCGCTGCAGGAACGGCCACATCCGCGCCGCGATGACCTCGGTGTAGAAGACGTCACCGGCGAGTACCACCTCGGCGTCGCCACCGTCCCCGTCGAGCAGGTCACCGGGGCGCGTCGTCACCACCACGGCGTTGACCCGCGCGTTGAGCGTGATCGCGGCCAGGGCGTAGGGGTCGATGTCGTTGGCCGTCACCGCCGCGGCGCCGGCCAACCCGGCGGCGATGGCTACCAGGCCTGAGCCCGACGCCACGTCCAGTACCCGCCGGCCAGCAACGGTCACCGGGTGGTCCAGCACGTAGCGCGCCACTGCCTGACCACCGGGCCAGGCAGTGGCCCAGAACGGAGCCGTCAACACGCCGCCCGCCTCCGCCTCCATCCGCGCCCACCACACGATCGCGTCCTCAGCCAGATGCAGGCGGACCTCAGGTACCAGCGGCGCCTCGACCAGGCGCAGCCGATCCAGCCCGCGGCCGCCCGGTGCGGCCAGCTTGCTTTCAAGGTCGGCAAGTGCGCCGGTGCGGCTTATCATGGATCAAGCATGACCCAGCAACGACCCACACCCACAGTGACGCGCCGATCTGCCGGGCCTCGGGACCGCCGCACCGGGCGGGTCGGGCAGACTACTGTCGTTGAGGTCGGCCGACCATCGGCGTCCCCGTTCGCGAAGGAGCAAGCGCATGCCAACCGGAACCGTGAAATGGTTCAACTCGGACAAGGGGTTTGGGTTCATCGCACAGGACGGCGGAGGCGCAGACGTCTTCGTCCACTACTCCGCCATCGCCAGTGGCGGCTATCGCGAGCTCACCGAGGGCCAGAAGGTCGAATTCGATGTCACCCAGGGCCAGAAAGGCCCCCAGGCAGCAAACGTCCGGCCCCTCTGACCGGCTCCTTCATAGGTGCCCCGGTCAGCCCTGGTCAGTTGTCGGCGGTGTGCCCGTGACCGGTTGAGCGGGTGGCATAGCCCGGTGATCAAAACGCCGTCGTACTCGGCGGGCAGGTGGAACGGACAACCGGTTGGGCCGCGGTGGCGGCCCAGGCGACCGGAAGCATCATCGTGGCGGGCATGACGACGTGGGGCAGTCGACATCCGGTTACCACGCGCAGCGTGGTGAACATCGTGCGGCCGGCGACGAAGTGGCCCGGCACGAGGTACCGCCGCGGTCCGGCGCCTGGGGTCAGCGGGGAGTCCGGGGTGACCGTGGCCCGCCTTGCAGCAGCGCCACGAAACTGGAGACGTGGACCACCGGGTCACACCATGCTCCACGGCCGCGCGGAGCACCGTCCCGGCCGTAACGCCGGCGCGGTCCGGTCTGGCGACCGGACGAGTAGCCGGGCGCGCCGATCTCCCTCGCCGAAACGCGAGGTAAGTCTGAAACCAACTGCCCGTCCAGAATGAACCGCGCCGGGTGAGGTGGGGACTACCGAACCCGGTGCGGCTCACCGCAGCCCGAGACATTTGCTGGGGGTACACAGAGGTGGCGAGATGGCGGGGAGCCGGTCGATCCTCGCGGTGGCGGTGAGCGCGACGTTGCATCTCTCACCAGACCGTGCGACCATCTAGGAGGATGGCAAGAAGATGGCCCAGGGATGGTGGTATGGCTGATCCAGAGAAGACCGAGAAGATTACGATCAATCTCGGGCTCGTCGATCTCGGCCAGATAGATCTACTGGTCCGCGAAGGCTTCTACGCCAACCGCACCGACTTCATTCGCAGCGCCGTCCGCACCCAGCTCGCCACCCGCGCCGCGGCGGTGGAGCAGAGCGTGGCCCGCCGCACGCTGGTGCTGGGCAGCCAGCACTTCACCCGCGCCGAGCTGGAGCAGTTTCGCGACGCCGGGCAGACGGTGCAGATCCGGGTTCTCGGCCTGGCCACCATCGCCGAGGACGTCCCTCCGGAACTTGCCCAGCAGACGATCGCCTCGGTCGAGGTGCTCGGCGCGTTCCGCGCCAGCGCCGCGGTGAAGGCGGCGCTCGCCGCGCGCATCGTCTGAGCGCGCCGAACCCCCGTCCCCGATGGGACGGACGCCCAGCACCCCAGAAGGGACCCCCATGGATCAGCACCAACTCACCAGGCTGTTGCAAGCGGCCCGCCTGGCCCGCGTCGCCGAAGCGACGGCCCTGCTCCGCCCTCGCCCGGGGGCCAACCTGCCTGGACTGCATACCCTGCCTGGACCGCCTACCCTGCCTGGATTGCCTCGACTGCCTGGCCTGCCGGGAGCGCACGGCGTGCCGACCGCGCCGGCAGTGCAGACGCTGTTGTCCCGGCTTCCGCATGCACCGGTCGGTATGCCGGCACCGACGATCAGGCCGCCCCATCCCGGGCCGGCGGCGCCGGGTCGGTTCCTCGACTACTCCTACGCCAACGCAGCCGGCGAACGCGCATACCGGCTGTACGTGCCGACCAGCTACACCGGCCAGCCCGCGCCATTGATCGTCATGCTGCACGGCGGTACGCAGAGCGCCGACGACTTTGCCGCCGGAACCCGGATGAACGACCTGGCCGAGCGTCACGGCTTCCTCGTCGCATATCCCGAACAGTCACGCAGCGCCAACCCGATGGGGTACTGGAACTGGTTCCAGCCGGCCGATCAGCACCGCGGCCACGGGGAGGCGTCGATCATCGCCGGAATCACCGAGCAGGTCATCGACCGGTATGCCATCGACCCCGGCCGGGTGTACATTGCTGGCTTTTCCGCCGGCGGTGCCATGGCCGCGGTCGTGGCCGCTGCGTACCCGGATCTCTATGCCGCCGTGGGCGTGCACTCCGGCCTGCCGGCCGGAGCCGCCTACGACATCCCGTCCGCCTTTGCCGCAATGCGCAACGGCGCGCCGGGGCGCACCACCGGCTCGGTACCCATGATCATTTTCCACGGCGACAGCGACGCGACTGTCGATCACGCTAACGCCGACCAACTCGCCCACGGCGCTCTGCCCGCCGGCGGCGATCGGCCGCACACCCGCACCACCAGGAAGGGCGTGCCCGGCGGTCACGAATACACCCGCCAGGTCCACACCGACCGTGACGGCACCCCGCTCGTGGAACAGTGGACCATTCACCACGCAGGCCATGCCTGGTCCGGCGGCAGCCCGTACGGCAGCTACACCGATCCGCAGGGGCCGGACGCCTCGACTGAGTTCAGGCGCTTCTTCGCCCAGCACCCACCCGCACGGACCAGGAAGAATGATCGACGTCGCAGGGCAAAGGCTCGAGACAGGCAGCACCGGCCGGGAGGGAGCGGCCGGTAGGTGAGGCCCGCCGCGAGCGGCTCGTACCGACCCAGCGCGTCGCGTCGAGTACCAGCTGCCGGCATCCTGAGGCTGCACCGGTGCGGGTCTGGCGCCCAGTTCGCGAAGTCATCTGCTGAGAAGCTCCCGCAGGTGTCGGGGCTGACGGCGATGTCGAGGCTGTCTGCTGTGCGCGGTCGGGCATTGCGTTGATTTTGGCGCCGCACCGCCGGTCGCCAGGCCGGGCTGATCGCCAAGCCATCGGTGTAGGGCGCCCAAGTCGCCGGCGCGGATCGCCGCGACGGCAGCTCATCGCCGCAGGCAACCTGGGACGCGCCATCGCCGGCCACATGTCAACGCGCCCGATGTGGGGGCTGCCGATGTCCGTGGCCGTGCCACGCTCACCGGTCCGGTGGCCGCGAGCCGGCCGTCAGGGCGGTCTCGGCGAGATCGGCATTTGCCCGCGCGGCGGTCTGCCGCAGCGCAGCGGCCAGCACCGGCTGCCGGCCGCGGGTGAACCGCACGCTGGGTACGGCGATCGCCAGTGCGGCCACCGCATCACCTGCGGCGTCGCGCAGGCAGACGGCCATTGCGCTCACACCGTCCTCGGTCTCCTGGTCGTTGATCGCATACCCGCGCTGTCGGGTGGCCGTGAGGTGGCGTCGCAGCTTGGCCATATCGGTGTGTTGGTCCTGCCCGGTGGTGGCGTACAGCTCCGCGACGGCTTGCGGGGTCAGGTCCGCCAGCAGCGCGCGCCCGCCGGAGCTGATCGCGGCGGGCAGGATGACGCCCCGGCGGTCGCCGACGCGTAGGGCCTGGGAGCACTCCACGCTGGCGATGAACCGCGTCTCGGTGCCCACCCGCACGAGGAGGTTCGCCGTCTCCTGCACGGTTACGCATAGCGCCTCCATGTGCGGGCGGACCCGCCGCCCCAGTTCGCGGATGCGCCCGCCGGTCGCCTGCGGCGCGGACAGCGCCGGCCCGGGCAGGTAGTTGCGGGCCTCGTCCTGCACGGCGAAGTCGCGGTAGACGAGCATCGCGAGCAGCCGGTGCGCCGTGGACCGTGCCGTGCCAAGTTCCTGCGCCGCTTCGCTGACCCGCAGGCTGCCGTTGTCACGAAGTATCTGCAGCAACTGCAGGGCGTGGTCCACCGATTGCAGAGCATACGGCGGCATGTTCTTCATGGCAGAACTATATGTCCACGATAAGGAACACGTCCTAACCGGCCCACTCGACGCGGTGCCACTCGACCTGGCCACCCGAGCGGATCCGGATCGCCCGGGCGATCCGGTCGGCGCCGGTACCGGACGCCGAGGTCCGCCGTCCCGATCCCCCAGTGACGGCGCCGGTTCAACGGGGGCTCGACATCGAGCCGCTGTCGCCTCGGGGGAACACCCGCCAGCAGCAGGTCGAGGAGTCCTGTTAGCGCGGATTTCCACGCAACCAGATCACCCCTACATGTCGGCGGGGCCGTTCACGCGCCGGGCGACGCCAGGTTGTTCCTCATAGAGGAATTATGCTTCTGCCATAGGGAACAGCGCCTATTGTGGGCTGCATGGCTAGGGATACAACCCACACGGAGGACATGACGGCACGTCAGACGCTGGCCCCGCCCGACGTAGAGATCGCAGAGCAGCCCGACGACAGCCGCGAGCTGCGCGAGCTTTACGCGGCCTTCGGCGACGAGCACCTGGTGCCCCTGTGGACCGAGGCCGACGACCTGATGCCGCGGCAGCCCACCCCGGGTGCGGTGCCACATGTCTGGCGGTGGCAGACCCTCTACCCGCTCGCGCAGCGCTCCGGCGACCTGGTCCCGGTGGGGCGCGGTGGCCAGCGGCGAGCGATCGCGCTGGCGAACCCGGGTCTGGGCGGCCTGCCGTATGCCACTCCGACCCTGTGGGCGGCCATCCAGTACCTCGGCCCCCACGAGGTCGCGCCGGAGCACCGCCACACCCAGAACGCCTTCCGTTTCGTGGTCGAGGGCGAGGGGGTGTGGACGGTGGTCAACGGTGACCCGGTGGCCATGCGGCGGGGGGACTTCCTGCTCACGCCCGGCTGGCATTTCCACGGCCACCAGAACGTCACCGACCACCCGATGGCCTGGATCGACGGCCTGGACATCCCGTTCGTGCACAAGACCGACACCGCCTTCTTCGAGCTCGGTCCGGTCCGGCTGAGTGAGGAGCGGACCCCGCAACGCTCGCGGGCGGAACGACTGTGGGCCCACCCTGGGCTGCAACCCGTGGCGCTGCTCGGCCGGCAGCCCAACTCGCCGATCGCCGCCTACCGCTGGGAGCCCACCGACCGCGCACTGGCCGACCAGTTGGCCGTCGAGGCGGAGGGCTATCCGGCCACCGTCGAGCCGGGGCACGCCGCGATCCGGTTCTCCAACCCGACCAGCGGCGGTGACGTGATGGCCACCATCCGCGCCGAGTTCCACCGGCTGCGGCCCGGCACCCAGACGGCCGCGCGCCGCGAGGTCGGTTCCAGCGTGTGGCAGGTCTTCTCCGGCACGGGCGCGATCGTCGTCGATGGCGTCGGGTACCGGCTCGAGCACGGTGACCTACTGACGGTGCCGTCCTGGGCCGAGTACCGGCTTGACGCCGAGACCGGCCTGGACCTGTTCCGGTTCGGCGACGCGCCGATCTTCGAGGCGTTGCACCTGGATCGCGTCGAGGTCGGCGGGGTGCTGGTGCGGCAGGCAGGACGCACCGTCGTGCCGGGGGGTGAGCGATGAGGCTTGCGACGATCCGCATCGCCGCCGGCATGGCGGCCGTGCGGGTGGACGGTGACACCGCGATCGAGATCGGTGTGCGGGACGTGGGTGCACTGCTGGCCGACCCGGGCTGGCGCGAGCGGGCGGCAGTGGCCGACGGCCCGCGACACCTGGTGAGCGGTCTGGATTACGCCCCGGTCGTGCCGCGGCCGGGCAAGATCGTGTGCGTGGGCCTGAACTACCGCGCCCACATCCAGGAGATGGGCCGCGAGCTGCCGCCCTACCCGACGCTGTTCGCGAAGTTCGCCGAGGCGCTGATCGGCCCGTACGACGACCTGGTGCTGCCGGCCGAGTCCGACGCGGTGGACTGGGAGGCCGAGTTGGCTGTGGTGATCGGCCATCGGGTGCGCCACGCCGACGGGGATACGGCGCGGGGGGCGATCGCCGGATACGCGGTGGCCAACGACGTATCCATGCGGGACTGGCAGTTCCGCACCAGCGAATGGCTGCAGGGCAAGACGTTCGAGGCGACCACTCCGTTCGGGCCGCATCTGGTGACCACCGACGAGGTGGCGCCCGACGCGGCGATCGTCTGTGAGGTCGACGGTGAGGTGGTGCAGTCCTCGCGGATCAGTGACCTGGTGTTCAGCCCGGTCGAGCTGGTCCGCTACATCTCCACCATCCTCACCCTGAGCTCGGGCGACGTGATCATCACGGGCACCATGGGCGGCGTCGGTCACGCCCGCAAGCCGCCGGCCTACCTGCACCCGGGACAGAAGCTGGTCACCCGGATCGACGGGGTCGGTGAGTTGGTCACCCCGGTGCTCGGCCCGCAGGCTGTGCGGTGAGCGCCGCGACCGCCGCCGACGAGCTGGTCCAGCGGCTGGCCTGGATGGACGAGGGGTATGCGTACCTCGCCGAGCGGCTGGACCTGCTCGACGACGAGCGGCTCGGCGAGCCGTCCGGGCTCGCGGGCTGGACGCGCCGGCACGTGATCGCCCACGTGGGTCTCAACGCCCGCGCCCTGGGCCGGTTGGTGCACTGGGCGGCCACCGGCGAACGCACCCCGATGTACGCCGACGACAGTGCCCGGGCCGCCGAGATCGAGCAGGAGGCCGTCCTGCCCGCGCCCGAGCTTCGTGAGCTGGTGCACACCGAGCAGGCCCGGCTGCGCGCCGCACTGGACCGGCTGGACGCGGCCGGATGGAACGCCACAGTGGTGACCGGCCAGGGTCGCGAGGTGCCGGCCCGGGAGATCCCATGGCTGCGCACCCGCGAGGTGTGGGTGCACGCCGTCGACTTACGCGACGGCGCGGACTTCCCCCACTTCCCGGCTGACCTGCTCGACGCGCTGATCACCGACGTGGCGGCGGTATGGCGGCGGCGCCGGCAGCCACCCGCGCTCGTCGTCGCACCCACGGACCGCGAACGTGAGTGGAAGGTCGACGTGCCCGGGACCCCGGTACGGGTACTGGGCCGCGCCGACGACCTCGCCCGGTGGCTGACCGGGCGGGGGCTCCGGGAGGTCTGCACCTCCGACGGAGCGCCGATGCCCGACATCGGCCATTGGTTGTAGGCCCTATCCAGACCCTGATGGTTAACCTCGATTCGCGGTCAGGTAATTGAGTTGAGGTCGGGTCGGTGGTGTTAGCGCGGATTTCCATGCAACTTTTTCGACCCCATGGGCTGGCCGCGACTGGTCTGGTGAACTGACCCCCGTACCGGCCATGACCACGCATTGCTTCGAGAGCCGGGACGCTGGCCGACGATAATCGTTGAGGTCG
>WNGM01004518.1_pt1 | contig 10968 bp, 8 predicted proteins | sample 5400571 | NCBI WGS metagenome assembly WNGM01 (sample SAMN13153378, study PRJNA577476) | soil metagenome | isolation source: 100 cm soil or saprolite under Garry oak tree replicate 2 | place: USA:California | collected 2016-06-15 | reverse complement strand
GGACAGGGAATAGTGCCCGAGCTGAGCACGTCATACTATGATCTGGCTGTTTCCGGAGAGATATTCGGTGCTCTAGCAATCAGAAACGATACTATCTTCCAGAACATGGTACCCGAATTGGCTGCGGGCACTGATGCGATCCCAGGCTGGAGCCTTGCTACTGATAACACGACATGGACAGTGAACATCCGCCCGAACGTGCCTTGGCAGGATGGTGCCTGCTGCGTAAACGCCACTGACGTCAAGTTCACGTTTGACCTTGTTCAGAACGACACATTTGGGTCACCAGTCGAGTCGTTCGTCAAGGGGATCGTTGGGGGAATAAACAATGTCACCATTACAAACCCAGGCGTCCCAGGCGTTGGTGGTGGTACGGTGGTGTTCCATCTTCCGTCACCGTATGCGTATTTTGTCCAAAACATACTAACAACAGCCATTCTTCCATCGCATATTCTGAAAGCATTCTCCGCAGACTATTCCCAGATAGACAAAAGCTTGTTCAACAACCCGGCCACCGGTTCAACAGCTGTCTCTGCATCACTTCCAATCGGAACCGGGCCCTACATCTACAAAGATTACAATTCTGCAACTTCCACTAACCATCTTGCGAAAAACACCAACTACTTCGACTTCCCCGACTGGGGTACAACCGCGCTGGCGGCCAAAGGGCAATTCGGAGTGCAGAACTATTACGTGAGGACAATCGTTGGCGGAGATCAAGCAGTCACCGCATTGAGCAGCGGCGAAGTCAACGTCTTGGACAGTCAATACCATCTCGAAACCCAGCCGAACTTCCTTAGCACTTGGGGCTCAAGCAAACTTGCAATCTACAATTCATACGGCGTGCAAGAGATGGGGGTTAACATGGAGCACCCGATCCTTGGCACCGGAACTGCTACTCCATATGCACTAGCTCACCCTGGAAACGCTACAGCGGCGGCAGACGCGGCAAGATGGATTCGGCAGGCGATTAGCTACGCTACGCCCAGGGTGAACATAATTTCGCAGCTGTTGAACGGCTACGGGGTTCCATCAATAACAACCCCGGTCGTCGGATACTATAACACAACTAGCAATAGTTGTCAAACCCTCACACAAGGGTTCAATTGTTCGTTGCGGCCGTACGCCTTCAACCTGACACAGGCTGGCCAACTATTGCAAGAAGCAGGCTACACTCCGGTTTATGGAAGCCCCTTCAGCATATACGCTGTCTACGCGATAGGGGGGGTTGTGGTAGCTGCTGTGGCAGTGGGTGCGGTTTACATTCTGCGAGTCAGACGTAAGACGCCAGCCGCAGTCTCCACACGAACAACTTCGCCACCGCCAACCTCAACGAATCCGCCGTAGCTCCTTCATGGGCCGCTCTCTTTTCGGTGCACGCTCTACAGGATAGAGAGAGCGAACCCGATTGTGATCAGAAACGAGGCACCCAATATCCACATCAAACCTACTCTCTCTGCATTTCTCTCGGCCTCTCTCGACCAAGGTTCTGTTCCGAGAACCGTCTCGCCAACCCTTGATATCGATGGGGTAGATGACAACGCTATTCCCGTGCCTGCTAGGAGTCCAAGCCCGCCCTCAAGCAACAATACGAGTACTAGGGTACGTATTCCCGGAACGCCCAGCGCGGTGAGGAGGACTGCGGCATCTACCGACGCCACTACTATCGCTGCAAACGCAGGCTTCTTGAGGTAGCTCAGAATTCTCCGCAGTCTCTCTTTCGGCTTCACATTGAAGGAGTGTCTTGGTTCAGTTTCGTTCAGAGCTGCTGCATGCGACGTCAAAGGGCCAAGATTACGGGTATCAGACCGAGCCCAACAGGGATCAAAAGCCCAGCAGCCCTGGATCTAAGTCGCGTGATTTGAAGAGTCACCAGCGCACCCGTAAGGATCAAACCAATGGTCTCAATCGCACCAAGAAATCCGATAAGCTGCAGCGACATTGCCACCAGCATGGAATAGGCGAGAAAATCGCCGATTCCCACCAGCGACGTCTCCAAGGGCAAGGTTGCTAGCGACGTAACCTCGTCATATTTCAACGAACCTATCATCCTCGTCAACAAATTGGTTTCTACTGCGAGAAAATCCAACACTGCCAGTCCGGCCAGAAAAGCGACGGTAAAAGTAGAAGGGAGCGACGTTCCAATCAAGGAACCTAACAACGTAGATGAGGAGATAAGAAGAAGGCTAGTCTTCCTCTTGGATAGGGAGCCCCAGAAGCTCAGAAACGACCAACGAACCCCTAGATAGCCGACAGGTAAAGCCAAGAGAAACAGAACCGGGAATACGCCAAGGACTGCGAATAGTAGTTTTAGCAATACAAGTCCAGATACGGTCCCAGCGATTGTGATACAAGCAACGATAATACGGGTCAGTTGGTTGGGATGATATTTCAGACCGTATAACATTAGGGAGAGCAGCAAAATGAAGGCTACTGAGGCTGTGAGAAGGTTGGCGCTTTCCGCCCCGATGCCGGTCGAGAGACCGGTTGCCTTACCGGACAGGATTATTGCAGCGGCGAAAACCGTTGCGGCAAGCGGGATAGCGAGGAGGAATAGATCCTTCAGTTGACCGCGAAGAGGCGGCTTCCCACTCAAGCTCCAGTCGAAATGTGATCAGACGTGGAGGCTCTTAAACATCGAGGAAGGGTGATCCCTGCTCTGGAGCTTCCGATTAAAGAGAGTCATGGTACCTTGAAGGTAGTTTCGAATCCAGTTGCAGCAGTCGATGACTTCGTTGAGCCTGCTAGCTTGACGCTAGCATCGATACTGACGGTGAGAGTGTACAGGCCGGATGCCCGAACGCCTTGGTCAACCGAAAGGTAGACCGTTTCTGTCCGATTGCCGACGCCTCCGCTGATAGTCGTGTTTCCCAGCTTTACCTGTTGACCCGCCGGAGTAGACACGAACATAGTAAAGGTGATGTTCGCCGAACCATAGGCGCTGCTGACATTAGTATCAGTTGTCCTGAGCACTCCACCAGGTCTAGTGAGGAAATAGTATTCGTAGACCGTGATAGATGAAGCTGTTGTGCAAGGGGGGCTGGTGTATGTTGAGTTGTGGACATATGTGACGCAGCCTCCTAGGGCAGTGGCGCCACCACTCGTATCCTCTGAGAATGCTATCTTCGCGAGAGGTACGGTGACAGCGCTCCCAAGCGCTACCGGTGTCAGCAGAATCGCTGCCGCCACGACTATAACGATTACAAGTGCCGCTAGCATGTTCCTCTTCAAATAAAGTCCTCTATCCACCTCGGAAGGGGGGTTTCCCCGGTTATAGATTTTACTAAGAAGTCCGACCATGAGGGAAATTAAAGGGCGACTATCGGGGTCTTCCGTATCGAAGGTCCATCAAGGTCTCAATCATTAAATTCACGTTCCGTGTCGTGATTACCATAGCGAGTGATATCCGAGTTAGATGAGGATAAGGAAGCTAGCTCGTATAGATTGAAGCAAGGGCCGCTACGCCACCTTCTACTTTGATCGTTTTCGTTTTCTGCCAATGATGGCTCTTGCTGCTGTCTCGATCCCTGCAATCATCGCGCCAAGTGCTCCGTAGACATAGACGGGGCTCACGAGATCCGGGAGAACTGTCAGTGTGAAGTGGGCACTCCGGTTACATTGCCATGAGTCGGTTGGAGTTGTACAGAGGGCGAAACCTGTTATTGCTACTGTATAGATTCCTACGTTAAGAGAAGAACAAGAGACGCTCGCCGTTCCTGAAGAATTCACGAAGGGCGGTGTTATTGGTCCGCAGAGAAGTTTGCCAGGAAACTCTCCCGCTATAACGACTCTTCCGTGGAAATCGTCCCAGGGTGTGATGGTTATGGTTGCTGTGGCGGACTGGCCGGTAGTTACTGGCCCAGGGGAGTTGACGGTGATGTTGAAATCAGGTTGAGGCGGTTCGGGCTGAGGTCCTCCTGTCGCCGTGAGGGAGATGAGCGTAGGAGAGTTGTATAAGCACACGCTGGTGCATATCGTAATTCCTACGTGGTAAGTTCCTGCAGTAAAGGGAATGCATGTCAGTCTGGTCTCGGCCGTCGTTATGGACCTGTTGAAAGTTAGGCTCTGGGGGTTGAAATTGCATGCAAGATTCTCACCCGGCAAATCGTAAAACGCGTACATGTACAAGTTCACAGTCCCGTTGAACCCATCGTTGGCTTGGACGGTGACCACAAAGTTTGCTGAGGAGTCAGTCTGAACTGTCAGACTCGCTGGATCCGCAAAGACGCTAAATGTTGAACTCGTAAGAGTCTGGTGGTATCCTTGCCAAGGCTGACCCGGACTTGAGCTACCTTGCACCACTAGAAAGAACAAGATAAGGAGTAGGACTCGCAACAAGGGGACCAGATCTACTCATTTCCGAGGTCAAATCTCTATTTAGCCAGCGCGGTTACAAACGATGACAGTATACACCTGATTATCCTCGGGACAATCCGTTTCGAAATCAGGTACGTATTTTGCCGTAGTCAAGCTTCAAAAGTGACAGGCGGTTGCCTAGAGTAAATCTTCCAGGAAAGACAACAGTCTTTGTTTGAAAGGCGCTAAATACTATTCAAAAATACACCTCTTCGTTAAGAATTGGCAAGGGTTGAGGTTAGCATCTGGACTTTGGCGAGCCCTTGAGATTATTGGTGGACTAATCGTCACAGCCGCGTAGGCTATCGTCTTGTCAGATCCGCAAATCGCTGTGCAGACTCTGATCATAGTGATGACTGTGGGATTGGTTATCGGCGGTCTCTTCAGAGTTGGGGTCGGCGTCTTCGCCATTCGTCCTACCCTCCACGCTCCGGGCCCTCAACACAGCTGGAGGCGTGATAGCGGTGGTCTTGCGTATCGCCGCATTATCGGACCTTCAAGCTGCAGTGGCTACTCTGATCACCATCCTCGCTCTGGCACTCTTGCTTGTAGGCGCCTTTGAGATCGGGGTAGGGGTCGCTAGGCATCCGCCCGCATGGCTTAGGGTCTCAATTGTAGTAATCAGTGTTCTGACCGTCGTCTTGGCGGGAATATTCATCCTAGATGTGTCGATTTGCGAAGGCATTCTAGCAGCCATCTTTGCCTTAGCCTTGTTGCTTGTCGGGATCCGGAACTTGGTGCACGGGATCACGGGACACCATCCAGTCGCCGCGCCAATCGAGACCCCAGTAACTGCGGCCTGATCGAGAGTCAAGAGCGAATGGTTGGGTTTGACCTACCATAAGGGGGAGTTGTCTCTCATTGTTCGGCCATCGTAGTTGAAATATGCGATGCCGGGTGGGATGCTCGGGTCTGTTAGGTTCGCTTGTGCTGTGACTCCCTGATAGGGTTCGCCGCCCCAGCGATATTCCGCCTTCCAGAAAGAGTAGTCTCCTTGGATGATGTTCGCCCTCTCCATTACCCTCCAAGATCCTTGATACTGGAAAGAGGGGTAGAGCAGCAGTACCTTCCAGCCTGAGACCGGAAGCTTGCTCGCGACGCCGAACTGGTAGAAGTAGGTGGCTCGCTGAGGAAGATTTGTCGGTACGCCTCCCGGGATTCCAATGTCAAAGTAAGGACCCTCTCTAAAGTCCGGCAGGAAGCTTCCAAACCTTGTCCAGGAAACGTTTGTGGTGTTGTAGTACCAGTTTGCTTGGTAGAGCATTTGACCGTTCACGGTGACAGGTTCCCACATCATTCGAAGATAGACGGGCGCAGATATGTCCTGAGGGTTGAGCGTTACTTGAGCGTGATATCTCAGTTGTTGCCAGAAGTACCCCCCACAATTCGCGTTGCTATCACAGGTGGTCCAGGAAGAACCTGAGACGATCAGACTGCTGTTGGGCAGTAGGAAGACATCGGCCCGCCATCCAAGATCCCAACCATCAACACAACAGTTTGGCGACTGTACTCCCATGCCCGCCATCAGAAAATTGTCCGGGGCGAGAAGCTGGACATGGGCCTCGACGAAGCTGACTCCCAGTTGGAGACAGCAGATCCTGTACTGTGTAGAATTGTAGTAGCCTGCCACGTACGGGTAGACTGACTGGCCCAGGGTAAGGTCTGCGGGCATAGGCGAGATAGATGAAGCATAGAGGACCCTCGGATCCCAGAAACCGTAGGCCACGAGCGTCCAGAGGCAGACTGTCAAGACAACCGCAACACCAACCCGTCTGACGTCTTCAAGCCTAGTCTTTCCTAGCCAACTCTTTCCTAATGAGAATCGTAATCTTTCTGGAAATCCTAGCTCCAGAAGGCCGCCGAGAAAGGCGAAGAACGCCCAGCTTGGGACGAGCGGATAGAGGATGCTCCTATCACAGTTTGGACATGAGAGCGTCCAGAGTCCCGTAGACAAGACTAACAGTGAGACGACTCCGGAGGACGCGGCTATCTTGAGGGATCGCCCGATCCGGGCAGCCAAGATTCCTGTCTCTATCTGGGGAACTCCCGCTAGGATTAGCCCTTGGAAGACGACGAGGGCGGGGAGGTATGTTACGCCCGAAAACCAGGCCGTCATAGGGAACCAGGTCATAACCACTGTCAGTACGATACCCCCGGCAAGTGACATTGCCGGACGCACTCTTCTGTTGAGAGCGTCACGTTTGGATGCCGCCTTTACGATAGCCGGCAATGCTCCAAAGCTAAACATCATCGCCGCAAGTCTGAAACCTGCGAGCCCATCAGGACCCGTCTGGTAGCATCCCGAGTGCAACAGCCCATTGGATCGGAATGTTGAACAAGCCGCGTAGAACAAGGTCCAAACCAGCGCTGCACTCAGAAACACTTGGATCACAGCCCAGCGAGGCCGAAGCAGATAGGCGACGAGTATTCCGCCTAGAGCAAACGACACAACATCGGCTTCAAGCCGAGTGCCTGAGAGCTGGTAGTACCAGTAGCTGCTGTTTCCATAAACTCCGAAGTAGAAGTCGATCCTCTCGAAGAGATAAGCAGGAAGCCACGGAAAAATAGCCAACAGCGCGATTCGAACTATATTCCTACCAGTGACCCTTAGAGAACTGATCATCAAATAGGACTTTTCCTGGTTCAGTCCTATGGGTCTTGCCCCAGGCCTAGGATAGCCTATTCCTTAGAGAATAATTCTTGACGATATAATTCGAGTTGTCCTTTTTAGTCTATCCGCAGTATGAGGGGACTGGGGCCAACCCTGCGGGACAGTACACTGATCGATAGGTCTGGATAAGGGCCAGGTTCAAGTGGAGCGCATTCACATAAGGACTCCCGAAGATCAAGAAAGTCCCCTCAATGTTCTGGTCAATTAGAGCATAGAGGGCATCCTCGGCAATGCCTGTAGCTTTGGATATTTGGGACACTTGGTCGCGCGCGTCTTGACGCGTTATGTCGGGGTCAACTCCAGAAGCTGACAATGACGAACTACGAGAATGGAAGAAGACATGGGAGGAGAAGTTTTGCCCTATGAGATATGATCCCACAGCTCTTCCGTTGCCGCTGCTAAGGTGTGCGATCGATCCGTTGGCCTGGGTGGGAAAGAGGATCTGGGCGAATCCTGTGACTGCGAGTGGAAAGAGGAGCCCGCACAGTAGCATAGAGACTATCGCTAGCCTCGTCGCTGGTGAGGAGTTGCTTCCGATTTCTTTCTTGAGGCTCATCTCTTCTCCCTATACCCCCAATGATAGTAGTGCTGTGTCGATGAGCTTGATTCCGATGAATGGCACTAGTATTCCGCCGCCTCCGTAGATGAGGGCGTTCTGGATGAACAGGGACATCGTGCTGGTAGGCTTGAACCGTATACCCCTCATCGCGAGGGGGATGAGAAGCGGGATTATCGCCGCGTTGAATATCAGCGCGGACAAGACCGCCGTGTTCAGTCCCAGCCCGAGAATGTTGAGGGCTTTCAGCTGGGGAAGGGTAGACGCGAACATTACTGGAACGATCGCGAAGTATTTCGCAACGTCGTTGGCGATGCTGAAGGTTGTCACTGCCCCCCGTGTCATTAGCAATTGCTTTCCAAGCATGACTACTTCTATGATCTTCGCCGGGTTTGACTCCAGGTCTACCATGTTCGCCGCCTCCTTGGCCGCCTGAGTGCCCGAGTTCATCGCGAGCCCCACATCGGCAGCAGCTAGAGCGGGGGCGTCGTTGGTGCCGTCTCCGATCATCGCCACGACTCTGTTCTCGGACTGTTCCCGCGTCACGATCTCATATTTGTCCTCGGGCTTGGCCTCTGGTCTGTACTCGTCTATCCCCACCTCGTTGGCTATGCTCTTCGCGGTCAGAGGCTGGTCACCGGTAAGCATAACCGGGCGAATCCCCATCACCTTGACCGACTCGATCTTCTCCCTAATGTCCGGCTTGAGAACGTCCCTCAACCGGATTAGCCCAATCGCCTCCCTGTTCTTTGTCACTGCTAGGGGTGTTTCGCCCCTGCTCGATATCTGGTTCACCAACTGGTCATAATTGCTGGGCACTGAGCGAACGATCTTCTTCACCGCATCGGGGGCGCCTTTGATTATCTCGGTCTCGTCCTCTGGGACTGCGAGACCGGCTTCTTGGCGAGGTTCAAACTTTCGCCTCAATCTTCCCCGCTCTCGGCCCGACTTGTCGCCTTTCGGCAGCATGAATCCGGACCCTTGGGAAATCTTGACACCGCTTGTGCGGGTGCTGGCCGAGAATTCGTAGACCTCCGAGACGGCTAGAGCGTTTAGTTCTCGGGGGACAAAACCATCCTCGTATGCCAGCCGTATTAGGCTACGGCCTTCAGGGGTATCATCGTGCCACGAGGAGAGAAAAGCGGCCTCACCAACTTCCTTGATTGTGTGACCCTCGAAGGGGATGAACTCGGTGGCTTGCCTGTTACCGACGGTTATCGTTCCTGTCTTGTCGAGTATGATGACGTCCGTATCGCCTGCCCTTTCGACCGCTCTCCCCGACTTTGCCACAATCTTCCTACTGTAGAGCCGTGATATTCCGGACAGGCCTATCGCAGGCAGAAGAGCGCCTATCGTTGTGGGGAGTAGACAGACATAGAGTGCTATGAGGACGGAGAGGTCTATTGCTAGGTTGAGTGTGATGGAGAGACTGAGAAGCGCAGAAATGATTATTGTGAAGATCACGGTTAGACCAATGAGCACCATAGTCACTGCCACCTCATTCGGCGTCCGAGGTCTCTTGGATGATTCGACCATCTTGATCATCTGACTGATGTACGTCTCCTCCGGGTTGACAGTGACCCTGGCGGTCAGATTGTCGCTGATGACCTTCGAGCCGCCGATCACCTCGTCTCCCGGCGCCTTCCGGACGGGCGTAGACTCTCCAGTGAGTAGAGACTCGTCCACCATGCTGATCCCTTCGAGGACTTCAGCATCGATCGGGACAACGTCGTTCTTCTCTAGGAGAATCAAGTCTCCCTTACGGAGCGCCGTGGAGGGAGTCGCAACAGTCCTCCTCACATCCCCCTCCATTACGATCTTCTTGCTCTGAACCTCAGACTCCAGGCTTCGGAGACTATTGGCGGTGTTCTTTGCCTGCGACTCCGCGAGCGCGTTCGAAAGAGTGGCGAACCATACAGTGAGGAGAAGTATCAGAGCAATCTCGACATAATAGACTCTCAGAGTCAGGCTCGCGACAGGGTAGAAGGCGGGAGGATAGACCGCCATCGCCGCCACGACGAAGAATGCGAGTTCGACGATGAACATGACAGGATTCGACAAGAGAAGGGCCGGGTTCAACCGGATGAGTGAATCGAGAAGTGTTCTTCTGGAGAGGAGGCTTGTCCGGAGACCGGATCTGCTAAGGTGTCTCATAGTCTGCATGCTTGTTTCAGAACCCGTTGACTCGTCTCTGGAAGAATTCTAGGATGGGTCCGAGCGCCAGAAAGGGGAAGAATGTGAGAACCACCAGAAGGAGTACGCTGCCGACGAGGATGATAGTGAAAGTAGCGCTGTCTGTTCTGAGTCCGATCTCGCTGGTTCGCCTCCTATTCATCATTGAACCTGCGAGGGCTAACAGTAGTCCGATCGGTATGAAACGGCCAGAGAGCATGACTAGCGCGGTGGACACGTTGAAGAAGGGCGTGTTTCCAGTCGCGCCTAGAAAGTCAGAGCCGTTGTTTGCCGCGGCGCTTGTGAACTCGTAGAAGATTTGAGTAAACCCTGTTGAGTCGGTCGAGACGTGTATTGCGGATGCCGCTCCCGTCGCATACGCGAGGACGGTGGGCACGAGGATGATGACTGGATGAACCAAGAAGGCGATCATGACGAGTTTAACGTCGTGCGCGTTGATCTTCATCCCCAGATATTCAGGCGTTCGGCCTGACATGAGGCCGACGATGAAGACTGTGATGACAACGTACATCACCATATACATGACTCCAACTCCCTTCCCACCAGGCGTCGACTGCATCAGCATCCCCATGAACGCAGAGAGGATTACGAGGGGATGATTGCCGAACAGACTTGAGTTGACCGAACCCGTCGTGACAGCCGTTGTTACGACAGTCCACAAGGTTGAGAAGAACCCGCCGAATCTCACCTCCATGCCACGACCTAGAGTGTAGTTTGGGATGAATGCAAGGAGCAGGTCGATCGCGAAGAGAGAGTAAGCGCCCCAGAGAATTGGGCGAGCCTCCCTCTTCCTTCCCAACATCTGCCCGTAGACGAAGCAAATAGCTGTTGGTATCAGAAGCATCAGAAAGATCTGGAAGATATCACTCGCAGGGTTAGGGTTCTGGAAAGGATAGGCTGAGTTGGCTCCGTAATATCCTCCTCCGTTGGTCCCGAGCTGCATGATGCTGACAAGCGATGCGACCGGTCCCACCAGAATCGTCTGGGTCGAGCCTTCCACCGTAGTAACTACCTGGTAGCCGTTGAGTGTCTGCGGGACACCAAGCCCGACGAAGATCAGCGCTGCGACGAAGCAGAGCGGGAGAAACAGTCTTGTCAGCGATCTTACGAAGTCGGTGTAGAAGTTTCCCATGTCTCTGGAGTTGGCGACGAAGCCTCGGATCATCGCTGCTGCCACGCAGATTCCAGTCGT
>WNGM01005667.1_pt1 | contig 10970 bp, 4 predicted proteins | sample 5400571 | NCBI WGS metagenome assembly WNGM01 (sample SAMN13153378, study PRJNA577476) | soil metagenome | isolation source: 100 cm soil or saprolite under Garry oak tree replicate 2 | place: USA:California | collected 2016-06-15 | reverse complement strand
TGTGAACCGCTCTGATGGTGTTGCCTGCGGCCAGGGCCGGATCATTCCAGGGCGCCCCACTCAAACCCGCCACCGCCCGCATCGCATCCACCGCCTGTCGCAACTCAAGGATATGTTGCGCCTTAGCTGTTGTCTGGCCGACCGTAATCGTATCGTCAGTAAACACTGTCGGCAAGTAAGCAAAACCATTTGTCCTGGTCAAAGGGCTGCCCGAGCTGGGTGTAAGCACAATGTCGACTGCGCCTACAGAATGCGCCGGTGTCGTCACAGTAATCTTCGTCGTGTCACCACCGCCGTTGGTGTAAATGAACGAGGCTGCCGCGCCGCCCATCGTCACCGTCGACAACCCGGCAAACGCTCCATTCAGAATTATCTGCTGCCCGCCAGAGGTCCGTCCCACTGGCGAAATTACTGTATCTATGCGCAGCGACGTTGGAGGAGCCGCATTTACTAGTGTTAAGCCTGTGACGTTTATGAATCCAGTGGCGCCAATCAAAGTGCTCGCACCGGTTGCCTTATTAATTCGATACAGATTACCGGTTCCGCCGACACTGCCGGCGTAAAGGTTTCCATCGGCTCCGAACTCGAGACTTCCGCCGTTGAATCCGACAGGTCCAATAACAGTCGCAGCTCCTGTTGTTAAGTTCACGGTAACGAGGTTGGAACTGCCGCCATTGGCACCGCCCGTTAGACCATACATTACCCCTGTATCGTACGCGAGACCTGCGATGGGATCGACAATGCCGGTAGAGCCAACCAACGTTGAGTTTCCTGTAGAAGGATTGAGAATGCGAAGTTGTGAAGGACCATGTGAAGCAGTCACCATAGTTCCATACAGCGACGATCCAACCCATTCCAATCCTGTGAACGACCCTGCATCGGAGATCAGAGAAGAAATGCCGGCTCCTGTGTTGATATCAAATTCCTGTCCCTCGAAAATTCCATCGGGAAACTGTGTGAATGCGTGATGCGTGATGTCGTCGTACTCGATCTCGGTGCTGCCCAAACACCCCGGAAGAGTTCCGACGAATGAGCCGGCGCCGTTGCTCAGATTGATCGTAAATAGCTGGCCAGCTCTGGTAGCTCCATAAAGACCGGGTGACGGCGAGGGTATAGGAGTCGGCGTGGGCGCCGGACCATCGCTTAGACGAATAGCGTCAAACTCAATTTGGGCTGGTCCGGTGAAATCCTGGGGAATGACTTCTAAAAAGTAAATTCGCACTCGCTGACCAATGTAGGCAGAAAGATCGCTGCTGTGAGATAACCAGCCCGTGTCGTGATACCCGGCGTCCGTCCCAGTCGAGAACGTGTAAAGATTGGTGAGCACTGCGTTCGTGGTCGTGTCACGTAGCTGCACGTTATACGTTCTCGCGACTGTTGCGCCGCAACAGAAATTCCACTGGGCACGATCCTTCCACGAAAGATTGACCATTGCACCGGTTGGAACCGTTACGTCCTGGTACATGCGGAATTCCATTGGCCCGCCGCCATCAAAGCCGTTCCAGGCATCGAAGACGCCCGCTTGAGGCGAAGTGGTGGTGATCCCGAAAGCCGGGAATCCACCGGAGCAGGCTGAACTGACTGACCAAGGTTGAAAGGGAGTGCCGGAACCCCCGGTCGATACAGCCGAGACATTCCAGCCAGCGAAGTCGCCGGTTTCAAAACTGCCGTTCATGCCAATCAGGACGGAGAAATCGCACGACTGCGAAGGATTATGTCCACCCGTGTAATTGATCGTCAGCGTGAAGTTGATCTTCGAGTCGGGCGGAAAACTCGGGCTTAGAGAGATCGAAAAAGGAGCCGTGTTCGCGCCGCTTCCGCCCGAGGCGCTGAGATCAGGATACAACGAACTACCACTGACAATTGTGACTCCTGAGGTCGAGGTGGACAGAGTTGCGTTGATGCCGGTGGCATCAAGAAGTCCTGTGTTGTTCAAAACGATGTTAAGAGCGCCGCTCTCGCCGGGATCGATAACACCGTTGCCATTACCGGAGGTTTCAGTGAGTGAAATTGTGGAGAGTTCGAGAAACGCCTTGCCCACAACTGGCGGTCCCAACGATTGCAAGGCCGCATAGGGCATTATGATTCCCGCTCCGGAGTCGCGGTCCGTTCCAGGAGCTTCAATGTCAATGGCCGTACTGGTTAATGCAGTTCGTATTTGCGCCGGCGTCAAGGGCGGATTGGCGGATTTGAGCAGCGCGGCAATCGCGGCAGCGTGGGGCGCTGCAGCCGATGTTCCGTAGAATGTGGTTGGAAATCCGCCGGCGCCGGATACGCTCACACCATCAGCTGCGGTAACGTCCGGTTTCTGTAAGACGGTTCCGCCAGTTGATGAGAAGTCACCAGGCGTAATCGCCGTGCTATTGCCGTTGAAGAAAACGCGGCGTGGGCCATCAGAGCTGAACGTCTCTACCGTGTTGGTCGAACTAAAAACTGACGGGAAGGTGCAAACTGCGCAGACGGCGGCAGCGCCGTAAGCTCCTGAAGCCGCGTTGTGACCGTGCGTCTCGCCTTGAGTATTGAAACTGAGTTCGCCGCGATTAGTACTCAGATGAAGGAAGCGATTGGCTGCGCCCGTCTTTTGAAGAATCACCACTCGCTCATTGAGCGACGCAGCGAAGACCTGCTCGTAAGGATCTTGCGTCCCATTTTGTATGTTTGTTGAAGAGGCAATAACCGTGGCGCCTGTGCTATCAAGAACAAATAAATCGTAGTCGTTGGCGGAGCCACCCAACGAGTCGGACCAGTGCAGATTGACTAGAAATCCGCTCGCCGTGATCGTGTCGAACTGCGCGATGGCACCACTCGGATCGAAGTCATGGACCTTGCCGCCGGGAACCGCGCTAAGCGTGCCGCCATCAACGAAGTCTCCTTCCCATGTCCCTGAGGTACCATCATTCTTGTTACCGGAGTTAGCGGCGGCTGAAAAGTAGAGAGCTCCGGACGCGACTACATCGTTTACCGCTTGCGTCGCCAGGCCGCCGTTGTTAGTTGATATGACGCTTGGAGTCTGACCGTCCTGAAAAGCAGATTCCACGAAGTAGCCCACATCGTCAAGAATAATGTCGCATCCCGCAGATCTTAAGTTACGAATATTCTGAGCAAAGTTGGCGATACCCCCGTCAGCAGTGGCGAAAAATAACTGTGCTCCGGGGGCCAGATCATGAATAATCTCGAGCATGGCTGTCCCTTCATCGCCCGAGCCGGCCTGCCCCGCCAGAACCGTTACCGGCCCCAGGTCACCCGTCGATTGGCTGGTCGCCAAACTCAAGACGCCGTCGGAGAGCACGCCGATCTTTATTCCGGTGCCGTCCGTGTTAAATGTTCCTCGCGCGCTGAACACTTTGTGGGTTGTGTCTCCCTCGGAGGTGGCAATGCCGATTTTAAGCGAGGCGTCAGGAGCAATTGGAGTGGCCAGCGCTTGCTTGACTGCGCCGCGCACTCTCTCGGCGCGTTTGCGGAAACCTTCAAAGTCACCGGGTGGGTAAGAAGGACTGGGACTGCGTTCCGGGCTCTGGTAATAGGTAACGCCTTGTTTGGGCTGGATGAAGCGCACTTGCGGGAAGCCGGCGATCGTCTCCAGTTGATCGAGTGAAGTTTTGGCGCGCAGACTGTGATACTGGGGAAAGACATTGGAGACTTGAACTCTCATGCTCTCCAGACGTCGCAACAATTGATCGTCGATTAAGGCGGTAATGTCTACTGTTAACGAACCAGCAGCATCCGCGCCGACATCAACCGTTAATGTTTGCACGGCGGTAGTGATGCTTTCGCCGCGCCGCATCTTCATCGCATAAAGAAGTTGGGAATCAATTTTCCTTTGCGCGGCTGTGCGCGACTCCTTCTCGGCGATCAAGGCCTGGATCTGCCGCGCGGCACCGTCTGCGATCCTGCGATCTGAGTTTTGTGAAGTTCGGGGGACTCTTGATCTCCGTGAATCCTCCGACGGAGGGACTACAGTGGCACTGTCACGCCGCCCTTCTTTCGCCTGCTGGCTGCTACCGAATAATGCGATCCCTGAACCAACCGCCAGCAGGAGCAGGATGATCGGTCTCCGATATGATTTAGCGAAGGTTTTCCTGCGACGTTTGTGTGCCTGATGCGTCGAAGTGATCATCAAGCGCCTCCGATCGTCGGAACTTGAAGTAGATTCCCAAGCTGGGGTCATGGACTTCATTTCTTGGACTTATCTGGAATCATCAGACTCAGCAAGGGCAACTTGGCAACTACCCGAACTTAGGTCAAGCGCGGCATGCCGTCCCTTCGAAACCATTCGCAAACGGTTGCGCCGGCGTCGGTGCTGTTAAAGCTTTGTCCATGTGACTGGTATTTCGAATCTGGTTCTGCGAGGCGTAGGTCTGAGGTGATCAGAGAGAACGGATCGTAGAACGTGAGTTTACTGAGACTATTCAGCCGCGCGGACGTTCTTTCAGAGAACCACTCTCCCGGAAGGAACTCAAGCGACCAATTAAACAACCCTCCGTGATTGAAAGTTCTTATAGTCTAAAGCGCGACTGAAAGCAATCTAATACTTATATTCAGGTTCTCGACAAGAAAAGAGAACCTTAAAGGGGCACTGTTAGTTGTAGAATTTTCGAGACGTTTTTTCGCAATTCCATGTTGTCTGAAACGGATTAGCTCAGTGCTGTTCTAGATCCTGTCTTCAGCTAACAATAGGTGTGGCTGTTACATTAGGGACTTCCCGAAATTCATTTGGCGTACTGGCTCAACCCGCGATCGTTCTAATTCGTTGCCGCAACTCTTCGATGTGTATGCGTTTGATCGCGAATCCGGCAGTTAGTCCTGGATCAGTATATGGTGACGTTGAAAATCCCAGCCGCGTCGCCGCATCATCCAGGAATGTCCGCAGCTCAGTGATATGGACCGCTTTGATTGTATTGCCCGCAACCAAAGACGGATCACTCCACGACGCGCCACTCAGACCGGCCACTGCGCGCATCGCATCCACCGCCTGTCGCAACTCCAGAATATGCTGCGCCTTCGCCGTCGTCTGGCCGACCGTAATCGTATCGTCGGTGAAAACTGTCGGCAGGTAGGCAAAGGCATTTGTTTTCGTTAAAGCATTGCCGGCCGTTGGGGTCAGCACGATGTCGACCGCGCCGACTGCATGAGCGGGGGTGGTTACCGTAATCTTACTCGTGTCTCCCGCACCATTGGTGTAAATAAACGAGGCTGCTGCGCCACCCATTGTTACCGCTGACAGCCCGGCGAACGCCCCATTCAAAACTATCTGCTGCCCGCCCGAAGTGCGTCCGGCGAGCGCACTCGTGCTGTCGATCTTCAATCCATTATTGCGCGGTGCGAACAAGCCGTTCTGAGCGTTAGTAAGATCTATGGGTACATCACTGTTTCGATCAGACGTAAGCGTGCTCAGAAAATAAACATCCCGCTCACCGCCGGAAATTCCAACTACAGGAAACAGGTTGGTATTGCCGCTTCCGTATCGTGTCTTGACCGTTCCATCGGAGTTCAACTCGATCTCAAAGTTAATCGGATCACCGTTTACTCCGTCTCCGAACTGCACACCCTGCCAGCGAAAGATTATGCGGCCGGCACTCGGCGTCACAACATAAACGTCAGCATCGGCGCGTCTCGAGGTCCGCAAATCCAGATCATCCCACATCCCGGCGATCATCTTGAACTGCGGAAGTCCGCCGATCGAACTCTGCGAGTCATTATCTGTTCGCGTGCTGAAATAGAGCGCGCCGTTCGTCGAGATCCTAACCGTGGAAAAGTTTTGACCAAAAAATGGAAAGCTGAAGGGAAGCGAATATGCCGAGATGTAGGCGTCGTCCTGAGTTAAACCCAGTGCGGTTCCTCCGGTCGAAAGCGCTTCGTGGGTCGCCGTGCTTGCCGCATAAGGATCAGCCAAAAAAGGATCGACGCTAACTTGAATTGTACTCGGCGTTCCTTCGTTTCCCACGTTGTCAAACTCACGCAGCTTAATCGTTCCCGATGTATGTCGATACGGGATGTTGACGGTCGTGTTTTGCGGTGTTCCCGTGGTCGCCGGAAGTATCGTCGTCAACGGAATAACAGCATTGTTGTATACGTCGATGAAACTGATGTCATAAAGCGAGGCTTGTCCCGTTGGCCCGTCATCACCCGACGCAATCCAGGAGAGATTGACGGTCCTTCCGGTCTGAGACGCAATCTGAAAGCTGCCAACGACTCCAGGCGGCGTCGTATCGTTTTCATTGAGAGCCTGAAGCGATTTGAAGACGTTGAGTCTTCGTCCAGTTACGGTTTTGCCTTGGAGCGATGGAATGACATCTCCGTTGTAAGCCAAAAGCGACCGCAACTGATTCACCGTCAGGGTTGGATCCTTTGCCAGCAACAAAGCAGCGGCGCCAGCGACATGAGGAGTCGCCATCGAAGTGCCGCTGAAAAATTGATAAGTACTCGGAGGGACTGTGCTCAGGATTCCCACGCCCGGCGCGCCCAACAAAACCGTCTGCGCGCCGTAGTTAAAGACCTGCTGATCATTAGAGTCGGTAGCCGTGACGGCCATTACGTTCGGAAGTTGAAAGCTTGATGGGTAATGCGGATTCACATCGTTGTTCGTGCCATCATTCCCGGCTGCCGCAACAAACAAAATGTTTGACGAGTTGAGCGCGCTGATGGCGTCCGAAAAGGCCTGCGAGAAAGGGGCCCCACCATAGCTGTTGTTCAGGACTCGGACATTCGCTCCCTGTGAATGGCCTGAGCTAATCCATAAGTCGTGCATCTGCCTTGCGTAGTTGCACGCTCTAATCGCGTCCGAATCTATACCCGAGTTTGTTACTTGATCGATGAACCGGAGGGACATCAGACTGGATTGCCAGTTGACGCCGACTACTCCGATGCCGTTGTTGCCTACTGCGCCGACGGTGCCGCCTACATGCGAAGCGTGATCTTCCGGCGGAATCGTTCCGGAATTATTTATGAAGTCGTAACCGTGTAGATCGCCGCTGATTCCGGGGATCGAACCCGGACTGGGGTTTGTCCAGATGTTGGCCTGGAGATCCGGGTGATCAAGTTGAATTCCTTCATCGATCACGCCCACCACGATGCTGTTACTTCCCTGCGTGGTATCCCAGGCCTGCGGCGCAGCAATCTTCGTCATGCCGTAGAGCGAGCCGAAACTTGGATCATTAGGAATGTTGTCGTCAGCATGCCTCAGGTAGTTTGGCTCTGCATACAAGACATCAGTTCTTGCTCTCAAGGCAACGATTGCTTTCCACGTGTCACGCTGCATCGTGTGCGCCAGGCGTAAACCATCGACCAGGTTAGAACCTTCAAAGCGATCGATCTTGATAAGAATCTTTTCATTCGGGGCCGCGTTTACTGGTCTGCCGCGAGTTTCTCTGGGCACGGCGACGGAAACTGTGCCTTCAATCGCCTGGTCGTGTTTGAAACGAACCAGAACTTCGCCGGCGACGAATTCAGGTTTACGATATTTTGGTTTGCCCGGCTGGGCGCTGATCGATGCCGTTCCTTTTTCAACCGAGCCAGGGGTATGTTTCGCATTCGAGACCGGGGATAAGATCGCCGTAGCGCACAACAGCAGACTGACTAGACCAGCAGCCGCCAGCAATATGGCACGATCCTGCTTCTTAGTCAGAAACCTTTTCATGAGCGGAGAAGTCCCCGAAAAACCCTTGATGGAGAATTTGATTTCCTTGAACTTAAGTTCGCGCTGCAGGCACCTTGATAATCGTACTGCCGAGCGGTGAGCAAATATACCTTAAGACACGTTAAGATTACAGCGATCCAACAATAGTTGCTCATGCGTATCGGACTCGACGGCTTGCCGCTGACTCAGCAACTCACAGGAGTGGGTTACTACACTCTCGAACTGGCGCGCGCGCTGGCCGAAGATTCCCCGGATTCTCAGTTCAACATCATTTCCCCCCGACCTTATGTTTTCCAAAATCCCGCCCTCTCAGGCCGCGATGGATTGCCTCCGAATATCACGCTGGTTCGGGCGCGCACAAATTTGGTAACGCGACGCTGGTGGAGAATCGGTTTGCCTCGATACCTGGCGAAACATCCTCTCGACGTCTTTCACGGAACCAATTTTGAAGTGCCGCTCTGGAAGAACGGCCGGTGTGCCACCGTAATCACGATTCACGATCTTTCACTCTTGCTTCACTCGCGGACACATAAGGCGCGGAGTGTACGCCGGGCGCAGCGCCGGCTGCCGCGAATGGCTGACGCAGCTACCCTAGTCATTACACCGACAAAAAGTGTGCGCGAGGAGGTATGCGAACACCTCGGAATCGCACGCGAAAAAGTTTTCGTCGTGCCTGAGGCCGCGCGGCGAGTGTTCCAGCCTATGCCGGCTGTGGAAGCCGCGGTGACTAGACGGCGCCTCGGAATCGGTGATGATTTTCTGTTGTTCGTGGGCACCATCGAACCGCGAAAAGGTTTGGAAACGCTATTGCGTGCTTTCGAGCAGATCGCTGAAGATAATAAGACTTTGCAATTGGTAGTCGCCGGGCGGCGCGGTTGGCTATTTCAGAGCTTGCTTAAGGAGATTCGTGAATCAAAATTTTCCGATCGAATCAGACTAACCGGTTATCTTGATGACGAGGACTTACGCGCTCTGTATTCATCGTGTCGAGTTTTTGTCTATCCGTCGATCTACGAAGGTTTTGGTTTACCGCCACTGGAAGCAATGGCGTGTGGTGCTCCGGTGATTGCCAGCCGGGCCACCGCTGTGGTTGAGGTGTGCGGTGAGGCGGCGCTTCTGATCGAGCCCAGATCGGTGAGCTCACTAATCATCGGTATCAATAAATTACTGGACGATGAAAAACTTCGGTCACAACTCGTCGCTGCGGGAAGAAGGCGGGCGGCACAGGCTTCGTGGAGCCAAACCGCAGAGCTAACCCGAGCGGTTTATGAGGAGGCAATAAAGCGCTTCCGCGAACGACACGCGTGAGATTACCGCAAAAGCCAAAAATATTCGGCGGTTGGACGAGAGCAAAAAAGGCCAGTTCCAGAATGGAAGCCGGCCTTTTCTCCAAATTACGTGCTGTCTTAAGTCCTACGGCACGGTACTGCAGTGGTCCGTTTGACTTACAGTTGAGCTGAATCTGAACTGGTATTCAGGAGAGGTAATAAATACGCAGACCATCTTTCGATAACCCGCAGTATCACCCGCCAGTACGTTGTTAATATTGTTCAACCAGAAATTGTAGCCGTTGATGTCTGCACCGCGCCGGAGGTAACCAAAGTATTGCATCAGGACAAACCCGGGATTGAACTCTTTGTTCTGGAATCCGGTGTCCTCAATCATCTGTTGCACTACTGCTCCCTTACAGGTTCCACCACAAGTATTCAACTGACTGATGTAGTTCGACGCTTGAGATGTAAGGTCGTAGCCCACGTTATTACCGGCAATATCCTTTGAGTTCAACATCGTCTGAAGCACGCTATTCACGAATTGATCGTTAGGCCAAGAATTCGGATACATCGTCAGAAAGGCCGGCCGCTGCACCCAGGCGTTGGCAAAGGCTGCTTTGCTTGCTTCGATGTTAGCTGCGGATGGATCTATCTGAACTCGGTCGGCTTTAAACTCTGCAAATGAAGGTTGGCGTCCGAAGGTGCCCGCGTAAAACCGATAAACATAGTAACCGGTCTTTTGAAACTCGTCCGAAAAAAAGAAGGAGGCACTCACTGCCGCGCGCCGGTTGTAGATGCAATTCGTATCGGCGCCACAGAGAGTGTTGATCCCCAGTAGTCCAACCCACCCGAATCGGGGAAGCGGCTGAGAAAATCTATATAGTGTTGAGAAACGAAGAAGTCAGAGTCGTTAATCGTGATCGGTGTATTCGTCCCCGGCCGAAAACGCAGCGGCTTAACTTTGACGTTGCCATACCAAAGTTCAGATGGAAGATTTGGTCCATCAGGCTGGGTTATTTGCAGGGTGGGGGCCTGGGCAAGGACCGTAACCGAGACGATCACAACGGCGAGAACAGCGGCAGCAAATTTCAGCATCATGTTACTCCTAACCCCTCAAAAGCAGTCACGTTAGCCATTCAAGACTCAGAGAAAGGTGGGTTCTCTCTTCATTCATTCAGCAGGGCGGGGCTTCGACCCAAAGCGAAATTCAGTCTAGCCTTCAGCTCGAACCTTTGTCAACGAAGTTGTCTATGCAAAGAATCGCGCCAATTCACCTAAATTGGCGAACATGTTAGAAGTCGCCAGCCACTCAGGGGTTGGACGGCAGATGGCAAGAAAAAGCCGAAAAATGTTGCTGGTCATTAATTTTGTTGAGACCGTCGACGTCCCGAAAATATCGTACTAATTGGGTGCCTGGCCGGAGCGCGAACCGCCTTCGGCGTGATAAGATGTCGCGGCGCGCTCAACGCTGGTCATTGAGGACTTCCCAGACGGACAAACAGGATGATTCGACGAGCAGTCAGTGCGACTATAGCTCTCTGTGTCCTGGTCGCTTTCTGCCCACCGGCTCTCGCTTACGAATACCGGGACAACCAGGGCGTGGGCGGTAAACACTGGGTAACCAATCCAATAATAATTACCTTCTCATCCTCGCTGACTTCCCCGCCCCGCAATATCAAATCCGGAAGTGATGTAATCGGAGCTGCTCGGCGGGCGCTCGATCATTGGTCGAGAGTAGCCAACATCAAGTTCCTGGAAAACAACTCGGCGACGCAAACGATCAGTCCTCAAAACGTTGGCGATGGCATCAACCTGATTACTGTAGCAACGGATAACGCCGCCGCTTTTGGTTCGTCAGACAGCCCGGGACGAACGCGCGTCTTCTATGACTCAGCCGGAACAATCGTGGAGGCGGACATAGCCCTGAACCCGAACGAGCCTTTTTCTACCGACGGAACTCCCGATACTTACGATCTCGAATCTACCTTCACGCATGAAGTCGGGCATTTGCTGGGGCTTGAACATTCGGTGGTGATCGGCGCCACGATGCAACCACGCCAGGC
>WNGM01030705.1_pt1 | contig 10978 bp, 9 predicted proteins | sample 5400571 | NCBI WGS metagenome assembly WNGM01 (sample SAMN13153378, study PRJNA577476) | soil metagenome | isolation source: 100 cm soil or saprolite under Garry oak tree replicate 2 | place: USA:California | collected 2016-06-15 | reverse complement strand
AGGCTCCTGGGTCTGGCGCTGTGGCGCTTTGTCCCGTTGAGAGCGAGCCATTGGTCACAATGTTGCCGGTGGCGCAGGACAGGTCAAATTGTTTGGTCGAGAAAAAGGCATCGCTGAAGCCCTGGATATGCCCGCTATTGCCCATTGCGAAAATCGCGCTGTTCGGGTTGATGACCATCGGATTATTTCCAGCCTGGTCGAACATCAGGAACCCGTTGAAGGCGCTGGTGACAAGCTGCATGCCGCCTGATTTCCCCACCGAGCCATCAGCCGTGAGCCCATTGACCCGAATGATGAAGTTGTCGCCGCTATTGATAAGCGGGGTATTCGGACCAACCAGCGCGGTCCCGACGGTCTGATAGACCGATGCCAGGATGGTATTGGTTGCCTCGTTCTGGAACGATATCGCGCCCCCACGGCACTCGGAGAACATGGTTTGGATCATGCAGCCGCTTGCTAGAATGGCTGTAGTGACGCCTGCTGATTGGTTGATCTGACCTGGGAACGGCGTTTGCCCTGATCGCTGCCCGAGTTGGATACCAACGGCATTCGTCCAGTTCGAGCTTGAGCCATAGATATTGCCGCCGACCCAGGAACAGCCCGCAGCGATAATTGCGAGATTGCAGACGTAGGAGCCTTCAGCAACACAATTGACGAACTGACAGCCATTTGCCTCAACCAGCCAATCGACAATGCCTGCTGTGTTCGGATTGAGGTAGCCATGACAATTCGTAGAGAGTATTCCGGTCGCGTTTGGGCAGATGTGGAAATTATGCGAGCCATTATTAAAACTCAGCACACTGATAAGCCGTGAATCGTGCGGGCCGCCTATTTGCAGGCCGATGCCGTTACTATCACGAAACGTCACGTGATCGATGACCGCTTCCATACCCTCGGAGAGATTGCCATTCCAATCAATGAGAGCAGGACCACTATACCCATTGATGATCTCTAGATCACGAAGGAGAAATTTATACCCATAAAACCGCAACGGGTAGCTCGTTCCACTCGTCTGATTGGCCTTATTCCCATCTAGCGTTCCGTTCTTAATGCTAAAGTTGGAGAGCGTGCCTGTGCTGCCTGAGCCAAAGGCCGCCGAGAGATTGATACTACCCGTTTGGGCGCTAAACAGGTCAGTATTCGCGCCATTTTTGAGCTTGATCGTTCCACCCCCAAGATCAATCGGCACATTGGAGAGCAGTGTATCATTGCCCTTGACGAGCGTCCCACCTGGAAGAAAAAGCCCCATCCCAAGCGTGCTGGCAAGCGTATACGCATTGGTGAAGCCTGTACTATCGTCAGAAGAGCCATCGATCTTGCAATAGTCCGCGAGATTGATAGAGTTCGCCTTGCGTGCTGGATAGAGCGGCATTTACGATACCTCCGTAATTCTGGCAGCACCCACAGCGCTTGACCATATGCCGCTCACTGCGCCTTGCCAGGTGGACGTGCTCGGCATCTCATAGAGATTGTTGGGGGGTACCTGTGATGTGTAGGCGGTGAGACTTGCCGTTGCACCCCATGCCAGGTAGAGCGTCGCTGCTGATTCATTGTAGACGAAAAACGTTTTACGGTTGACATTGGCCGCGAGCAAGGACACGCTCGTGATGCTCCCACTCACGCTCGTCAGTGGCGCACTTGACCCCTGGCTAGGATAGGTCTGCACCGGAGTAAGCGTATTGCCCTGGCTATCAGTCATTTCTGGCCCGCCCATGATTGGGCGTGGCGTCTTGTCTCCAGGTGAGATGCCGCTTGACAAGGGAATAGGCGGTGTACTGCCATCGGTCTGCGTCGCATTAAATCCGCTCATGTGGTTGCTCCTTTTATACTTTTACTCTTCTGAAAAGGTCAGTTCATATGTGTACAGGCCACCGGCAGGGACAGCCACCCCCGCAAAGTTAATCGCAAATTCCTCAGTCACGCCATGCAGCACCCACGGCTCATATGCGCCTAAACTGTACTCATGTACCACAGGCGTTGGCAGGACTGATGAAGTGGTCATCGTGACTGCAAGCTGTGTCCAAATGTTCTCCACGATGATAGCTGATGCATCGATGGTAGGAGCTGCTGAGTAGAGCAGGATGGAAGCCGTAGCCGGCCCATCTCCGGTATCTCGTTTGATGACCGCCGGGGTGGTACTCGTTCCCCCGGTATTAGCAATGGTGTGTTTTTTATACGTAAACAGGATGTTGGTGGCGGCAGTGGCGAAGCCAACGAACGAGGTACGAACCACAGTTACTACCTTTGATGCCGACCCACGCAGCACCACCCAGTCAGTTGGCGTCGCATAGGGGGCGGTCGCTGTAATGAGGTAGGTATAGGTTGCCTTGGTACTGCCTGCCATTTCTGCCATGAGCGCGACCGAATCATCACCTGCTGCATCAGTGCGTACCTTGCCGCCCCGGAAGGCCTTGAGTGGCGTTACTCCGGGCACCTTGGCACTGCCTACAGGGGTGCCGTTCACGTCCCATTGGGAGGCGCCGGTTAAATTTGCCATGATCTATTCCTTTCATGCTCCATTGATCGATGCCAGGCGACGTTGCCAGCTCATTACATTACTGTTCTCAGTCGATGTGACGCTGTACACAAGACGAGACACAGCGCCCCCGCCAGGGCCTCGCATCATGCGTATCGAGATATCAACACCTGTGATGAGTAGCTGTACATTGCTCATTTGCGCCGCCGGGATAAATGCGGCTAGCAATTGCCCGATAGCCAGCCCTGGCCGGTACGTATCAAAGGTGACGGTACGGCCTAAGATGCCATAGCGGGCATTGAGCATATCCCCGTAGGCGTTAGCAGCAGGCACGGTCAGGTTTAAGGCACTGACATCGGTCACATTCTCGACAATGCCTGTTCCGCCACCTTCAAGCGCCGCAAGCGCCGCCTGTCCTGCTAAGTTATCGCGCTGCACCTGCGTGATGAACATGGCGGTATAAGAGACAGTGCCGACGTCGGTCCCTGAAAGCGGCGTGTTACCTCCATCTTGCGCGATGCTTCCATTCCCACCCGCCGGTTGCACGTCATAGTACCAATCAGCCCCGCTTGCGCCTTTTTGTGCCACGGCTTGAGGCAGCGTATTGAGCTTGATCACTGGCGGGCCAGTGTTCGGCGCAATGGGATAGGACAGTGGGAATGATTTCGCTTGATTATTCCCGGTGATTGGCTCAGTCATGGCAAACGTGCCGATAACACCTGTCAGGATTTGCCGATTGGAGTAGGCGTCGTTGGCGTTCTCAATCTGTAGGTTGAATATCTGTGTATCCGGCGCGACGAGTAACCACGGCGCAGGCTGTGCCGTTCTGCCAAGGAACGAGAGTGCGAAGTTCTTATCAACATCGTAGCCATAATTGGACTTGTTCTTGAGATCGTCCATGTTGGCACTGTTATAGGTGTTGATATAAGAGGCAGAAGGGATGAGCGCTCCTGCTCCGATTTGCGGACCGAACACGGCAATCGTCATGTCTGAGACTTGCGGTGAGACGGTGTTATCCGTCGTGTTCAGCACTTCTTGTGTATACACAAAGGTGGAAGTCACGGTATCCCCCGGTGGGTTGCCTGCAAGCAGCGCCCCCTGTGGCTGTGCCCAAAATTGATAGAAGCGTGCGATAGTGGAGACGCCTAGCCCAAGGTCAAGGGTGCTATTCAAACCACGCCCGGCATAGCGGGCAGCACTTGCGGCGTTCTGTACGAGGCCAGGACTACCAGCAGGTAGCGGGCTTGCATCGGTGTAGGACATAGGACAGCGCCGCTATGCCATCGAAGGTGACGGTGATGACGCCTGAAAGCATGGTTGCGCGTATGCGGTGAGGCGTGAAGCGCGTAAAGGCAATGCTCGCCTGTGCGAGTTGGCTCTGCACTCCTGCCACCGTCTTATACAGCGTAAGCGTGTTCGGTGTGCCTATGCTGGCCGAAGCATCAGAAGCCGTCAGTGAATAATAGTCACTCGCATCGCTGTAACTCCATACCAGTCCCCCGGCGTCACTCTCGTCCATATCACACAAGAGGTCAATATCAGTTGCCAGCATGGAACTATACAGGAAGATGCCACGCGCCCCGCCGGTGGCTGTAAGGTGAGGGCCAATAGTTGGGGCCACGTTCTTTATCACGAGCGTGCCACCGAACACACGGGGGATGAAGGGGATGCCAAATGTCGTGCTTGTAGTCAGGGTCCAGGTAGAGACAGAACCCGCGTATCCTATCGTGCTCTGATAAAGCGCCGTATTATCGACGCTGAAGGTATCCTGCCAGGGGTCTTGTTGGCTTGCAATGCCAGGTAAGGGACCGCCATTGGTCTGGCTCATATCTGAGAAGTTCACCCCGTCAGTTGAGACCAGCACACCCAACGTTGTCGCGCTACCTGGCAAAGTGGCATTCCATGAGACAAGCGAGGAACCGACGCGGCCCATATTTGCCAGTGACATCGACGGGTCCGGATATTGTGTGACGCGCAAGGTATCATAGTGCGCGTTGCTGACACCGGAGCCGGTCGTGGCAAGGGCAAAGCCGCCGACCACGGAGCCGCCGCCACCTCCACCGCCGCCGCCAGCCGTGTAGCCCTGCGTCACCAGTTGCACCTGTGAGGCCACGCCAAGACTGGCAGAGTTCGCCATGGAGACCTGGATGGTGGCTACGCCTGAGCCGGTGCTGTTCGTCAAGATATGCATGTCGAGTTGACGATAGAGTTTATCCCCAACGCCGAAGGCTTGCAACGGGAGTGAGGTAGCAGGCCAGGCAAAGGCAACGGCACCGACTTGGATAGTGACGCCCGACTTCACCAGGTTGGAGCCAATTTGGGTGTAGACGCCGCCCGATGAACGGATATACACCCGCTCGTAGAGGTCAGCCGTGATACTGCCGACCGAAACACGCAAGGTATGGGTGACAGTGAAGTTGCCACTGAGCAGGGTATTATTTTCCAGCAGCGTCGTGTCGAGTAGCCAGCCATGCGGTCCGACGCCTCCAAGCGAACCGGCAGCAGGCCACGCGCCCGCGTTCCCTTGCGACCAAATCTCACCATAGCCGGTGGATGTGCCGATGAGCGTGGTCTTGAGGATAGCACCTGCCCCGGTACCCGTCACTAGCGTATTAGCAGTGGCTACGGTGCTTGAAGGAGTTGCAGTCCCATAGGGTGTAAGGCTTGTGACCATATCCTAACTCGTCGTGTTGATATCCCAGTTTGTCGGTTCGAGCGTCCCTGGTAGCCACACGCGACTTTGCAGGGTTGCCGGACCTGTGTTAAAAAGGCGAAAACGCATAAAATAAGGAGTCCCAGTAGAGAGCGTCTTACTCACGGTCGCAATCGTCGTTATTGTGCCGGCAATGTTCTTGGATGCTATCAGCTGCGTGGCGCTGGCCAGCACACGAAACCAGTTGTTGATATCCACAAAACGCAGGGCCAGCCCGGCAGCGATGGTGCCGGTGCTCAACTCGATACGTACGGTCGCATCAAGATCAGTCCAGGAACTATTGCCAAGCACCTCGTACACATCGGTGGTCAGACTCTCGATCTTGGCGCGATTGGAAATGATGGAATCAGTGCCCGTCCCATATTTCGTGTAGACCTGCCCATCTTGCGCCGTTCCAAGGCCCGATTGATTTGGACGTTTACACGAATCAATCCCAAGCGGCGCAGTGCTGCGCACGCCCGATGCGACATAGCCGCCCTGGACAGTCCATTGCAGGTTCTTGATATCGGCTATGGTAGACGTGTTTGCCGTTGAGAGCGTGGCGCGAATCTTCAGCGTTTTACCTGCACCTGAGCCGCCGATGGTGAGGCCCTGGATAGAGCCACCATTGGAAGCTGATTGATAGGTTGCGCTGAGCGATGAGTTGCTGCCATCCCGGTTGCGCAATGCGATATAACCGGCGGCGCCGTAACTACTATCCGAGGCGCTGCACTGGAAGGTGCCATTGAGGTAGCAACTAAATGATGAGCCATTCATCACCACGCGCACGCGATACGTGCCAGGTGAGAGCTTTGGGCTAAAGCTGGTCGAGGCCATCTCTGATGAAGTAGCAGAGCCGCCATTGGTGCCTTTGCGCAGCGCGATCTTGGAAGTTGTCAACTCAACGCAGTAAGCGTAACTGCTATCGCCATTGGTAAAGTTCGTTGTCCTGAAGGTGAAACCAGGGAACAAGCTATCACCGGCGAGCACCAGATCAACCTCTATCGTGCCATTCTGCCAGGTGCCCGCCCAGTCCTGACGCGCTCTCGTCTCATTGTTGGCGCTGCAAAAGAGACGATAGGTGCCGCCTGAGATGCTATCCGACGGACTCCCCTGGCCGTAGAGCGTGCGAGCGCCTTTATTACCATCATCCCAGTTCTTTGTTTGCCCAACCAGCGCGATATCGCCTTGCATCCCTGTGCCAACATTGGTGAGTGTGCCAAGGTTCCATTGAGCTGTGGAGTTGAAGGTGGCGCCAAGCGAGTCGGAGGACAACAGTTCTAAGTCACCATCGCCCACAGTTGAGGCGCCTACCACGCCGGATAACATGCCTGTATTCCAATCGGCAGGCGTGGTTACGATTTGCACGGCGGTACTCGCTATGATGCCTTCAGGTGCCATGTAGCGGTTATACAGGTCAGCTACGATAGCGCCCGCGTATTGGTTGGTGTATTGCCGGTTACTTGTGCGCTTATCAAGGGCATATTGAGGAGGTAAGCAATCGATATCCCACCAAACAAAAGGATTTGGCACAAGGTTCAGGCGTTTGGCTTTATTGACGTAGCCGGTGAAGAGTGTGCCTGCTACCGTTTCGGTGATGACGACTTTCTGATCTTTGAAAAAAATAGCTGTACCGGTGGGGTCGGCTGCGATGAAGCGACAGCGGTCACGTTCGTCGAGTTTCGTCTGAATGGAGAGCGTACCGCCATCTTCAATGAGCACGGTGACCCCGCCGATGGTGCCGGTTGTGCTCATACTGGCTTTCTCCAAGCATTCTGGACAGCCACATCATAGGCCAGGTGTGGACCCAGGCGCTGTACCATCTCATGTCCATCGATGTAGATAGGTGAGTTTACCTGTGGATGCACATGCACTCCCAAGCATCTGAGCCATTGCCGCTTGCACACGCGGCGCACCTGCTAGAATACCCTTCACGAAATTGTCTACGAAGTGTGCGCCCCACAGGTCGTCATCCTTGAGCGGCCCTTCTGTGGGCTTGCTATGCCCCAGGATGCGCTTGACGGCATCGGCTATGGCTTGCGCAGCCGCCACAGCCGCATTGAAGCCAGCGGTAATACCAGCCGCTAAATTCTGGATAATGTGCAATCCCCAACTGAACGCCTGGGAAGCCAGTCCATTGAAGAAGCCGGAGAGCCGACCCGATAGCGATGAGATGGCATTCATTACGCCTCCTGGCAGTTTGGCAAACCAGGAGATGATATTGTTCACCATGTTGGGGATGATACTATGGCCCACAGCTTCATCGTTCATATTGATCAAGTGGTTGATGATCTGCTGATGCATGCGCTTGACCTCGGCGGTGGACTTGTTCGCCATGTTGGTGCTCTGAGTCACGACGCCATCGGTTAAGCCTTGCATGTTTTGCAGGACTTGTTGCTGCATGGCAAGGGATTGTTGCGCTGCGTCCAATTTCATCTTGATAAATGCACGTTGCGAGGCAGAAGTAGCATTGTCCAACTGCGTTTGCAGGCTCACTATCATGGCCTGAATATTGGCAACGACGGCCTTCTGCGTGTCCAATGCGCTCTTCTTGGCGCTCGTATTCAAGGAATCCAGCCACTTCAGCGCGGCCTTGGCAGCATCCCCAACAGCACCTGGCAGAAGCGCAATCACGCCCAGGATCACCTTGACTGCTCCAATTGCCGCCTGCTTGATACCTTCCCATACGGTCGCAAAGGTCGCCTTGATATCATTCCACGCCTTGCCCCACTTGCCTTGCAGAATATCGATGCCGACCAGGATGATACCGGAGAGTATCGCCCAGGCGACCTTGACGGCGGCGGTGATGATATCCCACACACCTTGGAATATGGCCGAGATTTGTGTCCAGTGCGTGCGTATGAAGTCCACGATGGTGAGGATGGCAGGCCCCAGGCGGTCCCACAAAGCGCTGACGAACTGAATAACTGCCTGGATCACCTGTACGATCACCGGCACGATGAAGCGCAGGGCAGCAGCCAGGAATTGTACTGCCGCCTGCACGACCACAAGCGCCTTGCCCGCCACATCGTTCTTTTGCGCCCAGTCGATGACACCCTGGATAAGCGGCTGCAAGTACGTCCAGGTGTCCTGCACGGCAGAGATGAGCGGCTGAAGGTAGTAAGTAAGGGTATTCAGAACGCCGGTCAGATTGTCGGTATTGGAAGGACCGGCAGCAGCAGACTCCCGATGGTGATGAGTAGCCCCTGGAAAGCGGCCTTGGCGCGGTCCAGTTGCACGTTGAAATTCTTTTGTGCCACATCCCAACCGAGCACAGCGGTGACGCCGATGCCCATCGCGGCGGCGATCTTGGCAGCATCATCCTTGAAGGTTGCAAAATGCGTGCCTGTCAAGGACAACATGGCTTGAAGCGAGCGCTGCCCGCCGATCATATCGGACATCGCGCGATTGAATGGGACGCTACCCTCCGGACCAGCTTTGAGTGCTGCCTTATAGATCATCTCCAAGGCTCCTGGCAGGCTTACCTTCATCTCATTGCCCACGGCCACGGTATTGAGTCCCATTGCTTGCATCGCAGTCGTGGCCTTCTTGGTCGGATTCTCCAGGCTTTGCATCAGGAAGCGCAATGAGGTTGCCGCACGCTCTGCCGGGATGCCCGCGTTGGTCATGGTGGACATAGCGGCAGCAAGATCGGAGAAATGGATACCAAGATTGGCGGCAGTGGAGAGGATAGGTGAAAGCGCCGTCGAGAGTTGCTCTAATGTGAGCTTGCCTAACTGGGTCGCCCTGGTCAGTCCATTCATGGCTTGCGTGGCAGTGTAGTGCTTGTTCGAGAAGTCGGTCATGACGGTGGTGATGGCCTTTGCCACATCGACGACCTTGGCTTGCTCAACGATACTGCCCATTGCCGCCACTCTCAGCGTATCCTGTGCTTGTGCCCCGCGCTGGTTGGCGCTGATGATCTGGTACATGGCAGGCAGCAACTCGCCGGTCAGCACGCCCGTATCTTGCGAGATACCACGGATGGCCTGCCCCATCTTTTGCATATTGTCGGTCGTGTCACCGGCGCCCGTCACAAGCCGATTTAAGCCTTGTTGGAAGTCAGCCGCCGCCTTCACTGCCATGACGCCCATGACCACAGCCACGCCCGCGATCGCCGCACCTACGCCTGCCATCAGAGCAGGAGCAGAGCCGGAGAAGAGGCTCATAGACCTCTTCATGTCATTGATGCCGGAGGTAAATCCGCTGGTATTGGCTCCGAAGTTGACGAAGATGCTTCCAAGTTGCATGGCGTGTCCTTCAGATCAAATGGTCTAAATCAGAGAGCAGTCCTACTTTTGCCAGTTCAAAAGATGGCATGAGGTACGGTTGCGCGGCCATTTTATAAGTCCCCAGCTCTACAAAAATTGAATACGGTTCCATGAAACCTACCTCTGACTCAAGCTCGGCAAAGAGCACGTATTCACTATTCTGCAAAGCGCCTGTATCCACCGGCACCGTGGAGCGCGCCATATCCGCGCAAAAGTTCGTGGCATCGATGATGGCTTTCAAGGCGAACGCCTGTGTATCCTTATCCAGTTGCTCCATCGCATCGATAATGGAGAGTTCGCCTATGACCGTGACAAGAAGATTGCCCGCCATTGTGTGCTCCTTACCTTTCGTGTGCCGCTATTTGCTTCTGCGCCTCTGCCTCCCCTGCTGAGACAATATCCGCGACATACTCCCACCAGATCGATTGTTCCATTAGTTCCCACGGCGGGACATGGTAAAATCTGGCCGCATAAATGAGCGGCAGAAAGTCGGGACATGGATACTCAGGCGTGCTAACTCCTTTGTGCGCAAAGACCAGATAGCGACTCAGTGCGATAATTTCCCGTTGCCGGGGGGTAAGGGTGTCACCGCCATCTGAGTCGCTAATGCTTCCGGGTGTCTATTCACATCCTCAGCAATACTGCTAAACAACCAGTATTGAAAGCCCGGCGGCAAATCCGTAAAGCGATCAAACGTGATGGGAATGGGTGTCACTCCATCGAGTTCGAGCATGTCCCACCACTTGAGCAGTCCCGTGCCTGACTCATCCTCTGGACCCGTGAGGATCAGCGTCAATGCATCAAGTTGCATGAAGAGATCGTCTGATTTTGCCGCTGCATCCATCCGTGCGATCTGCTTGCGCGTGATCTTATTTGGCCGGTACTCGACTTCGAGCGCCTCTCCTCCATAGGAGAAGGTGGCTCTGACTGCATTATTCGAGATGTTATTGAGCGATAATGGCATCAGACACCTTCCTCTTCATGTTCGGCAAACACGGCATTGGCAACCTTCGCAAGATTGAGTAGGGAACCGAGCAAGGCTATAGTTTCATCACTATGGGCATGCAGCCGTTCAAGCCAGGCAAGCATAGTCGTGCGATCTTCCCCTGCTTGTTTGGGAGAGACTTCCAATATGAAGCGAAAAGCAGTGAAAAACTTGTCGAGTTCCATCGCCTCATGCATCGTCTCATCAAGGATAGGCTCAGATGCGCGATACGTTTCCCGTAGATTGGTAAGGAACTTATCAGTTAATGGTTGATTGCTCATATGTTCTCCTTTACAGCGCCGTGATGAGATTGGTCACGGTGGCCGTGTGCGCCTTGCCCCAGGCGCCATCCTCTACTACCGTCAACTCCCACTCAATCGCGTACACACCACCTGAGTCCTGGAATTCGGACACATTCGATACTTTCACCGCCATGTCGTGCCTGAACAGGTTGTTTGCTTGCGCTACGAGTGTCATGGTCGGCGTGCCGCCTGATAGACTTACATTCGTGGCCGTCACCGGTGACATATCGGAGGCGAGCGCACCTGAGAAGG
>WNGM01011541.1_pt1 | contig 10978 bp, 9 predicted proteins | sample 5400571 | NCBI WGS metagenome assembly WNGM01 (sample SAMN13153378, study PRJNA577476) | soil metagenome | isolation source: 100 cm soil or saprolite under Garry oak tree replicate 2 | place: USA:California | collected 2016-06-15 | reverse complement strand
TCGCAAAGATCATCGCGGAGTCAATCTGATTTCCGATGCGCTGCCATTCGGTCGGCTGTGGTACGGCGAACCGACGCGATCAGTAATGCAATTGGACACGCCGAGCATCGCAGCCGGTCAGATCATGCCGTGATTCGAGTTTACGATGAAGCGGGCAACGTGATCAAAACGCACGAGCACGCTGGCGAGTTCAAAGGGTGGTGAAGGCTAAGGACGGTCCCGGCCAAAAAATCGATGCAACTATGACTGTGGCGGGCTGCGATTATTAGCTGCCTGCGAAATATGAGGGACTCTCTGGGTTCGCAACTTGGGCGGCGCCGAGATTATGTCTTATATCCGGCGCCGCTCCCTGCCGAACTGACTCTGAAACTCCCGGGTGGCGCGGTGAGGAATTTTCAGCAAACGCACTCTTAAGAATTTGCCTTAAGGCACACGCTCAATTTGCGCGCTGAATACGAAACATGGGATGGAGGAGATTCGCCTTGGCTAGACCTTATGAGGCCCAGGGCTCTGGCGTCTGTCAGGTGATCTCTTCCACATTTGCCGTAGCTGCAATCGCTGCTTCCAGCTCCAGAAACGCCGTCAGTTTCTCATCCGCACGCACAACGAAACGCTTCCCGTCGTCGCGGTGCGCGTCTACAATCCAGATCGTTCGCCCGTTGGGAATTCGGACCGCACAAGCACGTGACGAACTGGTAACGCTGACTAGCGCTTTGGGTGAGACCGTCGCTTGCTTCCGCGCCGTTGCTCTGTGGCTGTTGGTGTGGGCTTCGGGCTCGGTGTGGGGACGAGTGTCGGTTCTGGGGTGGCCGTTGACTGTGGTACTGGGGTTGTCGACGCTGCAGGAATGCCAACGTAGGTATGAGATGGCAGTGCAGTCGTGGATTGCGTCCTTGTCTTACGTTGGAATTGTCCCATCAGGATACCCACAAGTGCCAGGAGAGCGCTTGCGGCTGCAATCCACTGGGTTCGAGCATGGCTTCGCCGGTCAATTTCCTGCTGTAACCTGGTCAGGTGAAGCGGAGCCGCCGTCTTATCGGCTGGCGCCAGATCCTGATATTGTACTTCTACGAAATATCTTTGGTATTCCCTAAGGTTGTGGAGCTTCAGAGCTCGTACCTTCCCATGTGAGTCGATCTCCGTTACTTTTTGCCAGAACTGGGCTGGGTCTGGGTCAGCCACGACACCCAGTTAAGGCCATGCAGCATCTAAAAACCAGCTTAAGTGTGCGAATTAAGCGAACAAAGCGAAAAGAGTGGGTCTATTCGGAGACTTTATTCGCTTTTTTCGCCGATTTCCGCTGAGAAAAACCAGCGTTAAAGCGGAGCGCCGCCGGTGGCTTCGGTTCCGTAACTGACCATGTGTAACCCGTGTAAAAGAGACGCAGCGCTTCATCGATCTCCGCACTGGAGGGCGTACCGCTTAAATACTTCGACGCTGAGTTCTGTCTTTGTCATTCCAGCCTCAGCGTGTCGAAGAGCTAGGAGGACCTTGTCAGCATTCCGGTCCCAGTAAACTGAATAATGCGTGAAACTGAGCCGCTTGAATCGAGAATGCGAATCTCACCAGAACGAAAGCACGCGCGGCCCGTAGCATAGTCGATAGCCTGTTCTTGATCTAAGAAAACTGGCTCGACGCCGGGCGCTTCAAAGCACTTCCAACCGTTTCGGAGGAGGGCGCGACTGGAAGCAGCTCCTTGTCGGACACCGAGGCGCTGCTGGTCAACGGGCATTCGCCTCCCTACAACACGCAGCACATCATCGACTACACAGGCCAAGCATTACGCGTGCAGAACTGGGGGAACCGGGGAAGAAACCGGCTCAGCTTGCATACGCGTGGTCGCGCTCGTAGGCCCGAATTGCTCGACGCGTCTGACAGTCCCAGGATGTCGTCAATGGACCCATGGTAATAACCGGCGCGAGCGAGCCGTTGCCGTAGTTCGGCTACTCTGAACCGGCTGCTGTCGCCGTATCAATAACCATTACCATATCCATAGCCATAGCCGTAGCCGTACGGGTCACCATTAATATCCGTACGGATAGCCCCAGCCCCACCACGGACCCCAGCCCCAACCCCACCACCATGGAAAGCCGAAGCCACCGATGAAGACGACGCGATTGTGAACATGATTAGGGTGCCCGTCATGATGATGGTGATCGAAATGATCATCGTGATGGTGAAAATCGCCGCCATGCCGGTTGACACCGCCCCGCATCCCCATTCCAGGGCGACCAAGCATCCCCATTCCAGGGCGACCAGGTATCCCCATTCCAGGGCGACCAGGCATCCCCATTCCAGGGCGACCAGCGAAGGAATGTCCGCCACTACCGTGGCCGCCACCGTGGGCGGCAGCTGTGACCAGTGGAGCAGTGAGCGTTGCCGCAAAAAAGCAACTCAAGAAAATTACAAGTTTTGAATTCTTCATAGGAAGTCGGGTTTCTAAACATTGAACCTCCACGGGTTCCCGAAAGTTGTGCTTTCTCGATCGCCGCGACGCACCGGAAAAGTAACGCCATCGTTACCTCCGCTGTGCTCGACGAGCCAACAGCGCAGAAGCAGCGTTTTTCATGCTATCGGCTGCTCCGCCTGAGTCGCCGCTTCCAATTCCACAAAAGCCATCAGCTTTTCATCCGCACGCACAAGGAAACGCTTTCCGCCGCGATGCGCATCTGCAATCCAGATCGTTCGCCTTTGGAATCAGTCGCTGAGACGCAGCCCCAACTCCAACCGGCTTTGCTGAGATTAATCCGATTGAAAATTATTTTATCGGGCTGGTGGGATTTGAACCCACGGCCTGTCGCCGCGGCGACCGCTCTACCGTGGTTTGTTGAGCTCGTCTCTACCGCGTCCAGTTTTGTAGTACCGCTCGCGTTGCGCTGCTTCGGATCGGCTGGCAAAGCTTTCGCTACGGATCAAAACCCATGGCACTCCATGTTTGGTCGCCTTCGACTGGCCAGCGTTGTGGCGGTCAATACGATCAGCCAAATTCTCGCAAGACCCGACATAACGTCGGCCGGTTTTTTCGCTGCTTAACACGTAGCAATGAAACATCGTCTGTGCCTCGATGATTTTATCGGGCTGGTGGGATTTGAACCCACGGCCTCCTGGTCCCGAACCAGGCGCTCTACCAAGCTGAGCCACAGCCCGAAAATAAATGGATTACCAGACCGGCGCCCTCTTACTTCGCGTATTTTAATCCAAATCGCAAGGGCCGGAGCCAAAGGCAATGCCGGCTCCCAGCGATCTAGTCCTCGAGGACTCGGAAGCCATGATCAAAATCCGCTGAAGACAGCGGACAATACAGCACGCAGCTTCAATGCTTGTATTTAGCAGCGAAATTTAATAAAAGGCATTTTAAATAACGCGTTTGCAAATATGGCTGTTCAAACCGCTTTTCCGTCGATGCACTCCTCGACAGCAATCGTAGGCGTACTCATCGGCGTCGTGATTTTGTTCTTCGGACGAAGGCTGTTCTGGCTCTGCGTAGCCGCGGTCGGTTTCGCTGTCGGTGTGGAAATTGCCCCGCACATCATCCAAGAGCCGTCTTCGATCCTGGGATTAATCGTCGCTCTCGCTCTGGGCCTGCTCGGAGCGTTGCTCGCGATTTTCCTTCAGAAAGTTGCGATTGCTGTTCTTGGCTTTTTGGCGGGAGGCTATATCGCGGGCGCAATCGCCGCCGCGTTTTTTATTCATTCTGCGCAGTACTACACGATCATTTTTCTCGTGGGCGGGATCATCGGAGCTATTCTCCTGCTTGCGGTGTTTGATTGGGCACTCATCGTCGTCTCCTCGCTGATCGGCGCGCACCTGATTCAAAGCGCTATTGTGCTGCCGCCGACCGGTTCGACACTCGTGTTCATCGGCCTCGCGATCCTGGGCATACTCGTGCAGGCGGCATGGTTCCGCAGAACCGCGGTATAGATCGGCCAATTTTTGCTGACAAATTGCCTACAATTTCAATAATCGATTTATGAACTTGCCAAGAACTGGCCTGCGCGTTGCCAGCGTTATTTTCGGTATTTTCGCAATCGGCCATCTCGTGCGATTGATCAATCAAGCCCAAGTAACCGTCGGAACGCTGACGATCCCAATGGGCGTAAGCTGGATCGCGCTGATCGTCGCCGCCATTCTGTGCATATGGCTGTGGCGACTAGCTTCGCTACGTTGAATCGTTGAATCGGAAATCCGATGTAGCGTTGTAACGATTTAACGAATCACGTCAGCGCATTCGTTGCTTGGTCCTTCGGAAGCCAGTCTCGTGGAACATTCACGTACGATCGATCCAGTTCCGCGACTGAGGCGCAGCCAAGAAGTTTAAGCGTGCGCACGAGGTCGGCGCGCAAAATGTCGACGGGCAAAACGCGCAGAGTCGGCGCCACGCCGTCGAGCTGGCGGCCGCCGTGATTGGACACAACCAATGCATCTGCCCCGATATCCATTGCTCGGCGGGCGTCCTCTGCCGTATGAATGCCTTTGATGACGATTGGGCGATTCCATGCCTGACGAATCCATTTGAGGTCTTCCCAAGTCACGACGGATTGCTCGAGAGCCGCAGTGACATCGGCATAAAACATGGGACCTTTTCCCGGGATGACGACGTTTTCGAATTTCATCAAGCCGCCGTCTGCGAGAAACGCCACGAGCCAGCGAGGCCTAACGAGAATTTGATTAAGAAACGGCAGCATCGCTCCGAGATTTCCGCTAAGAAGTTCCTTCGCGCCATTACGCAAGTCGCGTTCTCTAAAACCGGCGACCGGCGTGTCGATTGTGACAATGAGGGCCGAAAAACCTGCATTACGCGCACGCTCAATACCACCCAAAGCACAGTCGCGGCCGCCCACGAGATAGAGTTGATACCACATCGGTCCTCCCGAAGCCGCAGCGACGTCTTCCAAGCGGCAACCAGAAAGCGTCGAGAGCGCACAGATAATGCCCGCCTCGCCAGCGGCGCGCGCAGCTGCTTCTTCGCCACGTGGGTACATGAGCCGGCAACTTCCAACAGGCGCAAGAATCAGTGGCATCGTAACCTCCGTGCCCAGTACAGTCGTCCGCAGATCGCACACAGGCGTCGCGACGGCACAACGCGGCCGGAGTGTCACCGTCTCGAATGCGCGGCAGTTGGCGCGCAACGTCGATTCGTCCTCGGCGCCCCCATCGATGTAATCGAACACGACGCGAGGAAGTCGCCGTTTCGCCGCGCGCCGCAAATCTTCGATGTTCAAAACGCGCGGCGGCTCAACCGATTGACTAAGACGATTCATACTCGTCGCGAAAGTGATACATCACTTTCATTAACACCGGGCTTTAGCGCGGTGCAATCAAACATGAATGGTAACTCAGGCTTCCAGCCTGCCGGATGCAGCAATAGCTCGACAAGCAAGATGCATGTCCGACCAGACAGGCTGGAAGCCTGCGTTACTAGTGTCGGAAATGCCGGACCGCAGTGAAGATCATCGCCATCTTGCGATCGTTGGCGGCGGCGATCACTTCCTCGTCACGAACGGAGCCGCCAGGCTGAATCGCGCATGTTGCGCCGGCTTCGGCGGCGGCGATCAATCCGTCCGGGAACGGAAAAAAAGCGTCGCTCGCGACCGAACTGCCTTTGAGCGAAAGCCCAGCCTCGTTTGCTTTCCAAACTGCTATCCGCGACGCATCGACCCGCGACATTTGACCGGCGCCAATTCCAAGTGTCCGATCCGCTTTCGCGTATACGATTGCATTTGATTTCACATGTTTCACTACGCGCCAACCGAATAACATCGCGTTCAGTTCCGTCTTCGTCGGCCGCCTCTTCGTCACCACGTTCGGTTTCATGGCGCCATCCATGTCCGCTTCTTGAACCAGCACACCGCCGCACACCGAGCGTAGATCAGTTGTGGGCCTTGCATCCTTTGCAGGCGTCAACAGCCGAATCAGCCGCAGATTTTTTTTCTTCTGCAGAATGGCGCGCGCTTCAATCTCGAACTCCGGCGCAATGATCACTTCGCTGAAAATTTCGCTGATCACTTTCGCCACCGCTTCGTTCAACGGCCGATTGCAGACGATAATGCCGCCGAAGGGCGCCTGCTTGTCGGTCGCAAACGCCTTCTCCCATGCCTTGCGCAGGTCCGGATCGGAACCGACGCCGCAGGGATTCGTATGCTTCAGGATCGCTACGGCCGGCTCTTCAAATTCGGCGATCAAATTGGTCGCCGCGCTGATGTCGAGAATGTTATTAAACGAAAGCTCCTTGCCCTGAAGCTTTTCGAAGTATCTGTCGAAATCGCCATAGAGCGCCGCATTCTGGTGCGGATTTTCGCCGTAACGCAAGCGCATCGCCAACGGAAGCGAAACTGAAAACGAGGCTTCGGTCCTCTGCTGGTTGTTTAAGAAATTGGCAATTATCCGATCGTATTCCGCTGTCCTGTTAAAGGCTTTGATGGCCAGGCGTTCGCGTAATTTCAACGTCGTTTCTCCCTCGTGTTTGCGCACGCTTTCGAGCACTGCGCCGTAATCTGCGGGATCAACTACGACCGTGACCGATTCATAATTCTTCGCCGCGCTTCGAATCATCGATGGTCCGCCGATATCGATATTTTCGATTGCTTCGGCAAGAGTCACTTCCCGCCTCGCGACCGTGGCCTCGAACGGATAAAGATTGACCGCCACCAGATCGATTGGATCAAAACCGCATTCACGCGCCTGCGCCTCGTGTTCTGCGTTGCCGCGCTTGTAGAGAAGTCCGCCATGCACCCGGGGGTGCAGGGTCTTCACACGGCCATCGAGCACTTCAGGAAATGCGGTGAAACTCGAGATCTCGCGCACCGGAATTTTTTCCTTTTTCAACAGCACCGCTGTGCCGCCTGTTGAAATGATATCCACCCCTTGCCTCTCGAGCGCATAGGCAAACGCGGCGACGCCGGTTTTGTCAGAAACGGAAATGAGTGCGCGGCGGATTTTCATGAAGAGGTTAATCGAGATTCGTTAAATCGTTACATCGATTCACGATTCACGATTCACGATTCACGAATTTCGATTCACGCAACGCGTCAACGTTCAAGAACGACGTTCTTGGCGACAGGATAAAGCACCGGGCAGCAGCCGATGGTTTCGCAAAACGCTTTACTGAAATGACTAAGGCTCGAGTAGCCGACTTCTGTCGCAGCCTCGGTGACGTTGTAACGTCCGGTGCGTAACAGCTCAGCAGCGCGTTCCATCCGAACGTTGCGCAGATATTGCGGAATAGTGAGACCGACTTCCCGCGAAAAGATCCTGCTCAAATAAAACGGACTGCAGCCCACCTCTTGCCCCAGCATTTCCAATGTCGGCGGGTTCGCCAGATCTCGTTTGAGGATCTCTTTCACGCGTTCCACTCTCTCGCGGGCCAAACGTTTCTGGCGCATACAGAAAAATTCTGGATCCTTCGGCGCGAAGAAAAACTGCGCCATGAGCTCCAGTGCTTTGGCCTGGTACCAGAGGAGCTGCGCTGCTTTCGCAACGGGAGGCTCCGCGAGGTTCGCCGCCATGTTGCGTTGCTGCATGGTCATCGGACGCGCCGGCACGATTACGTTCTGTTCTCTGTCGCCAAAAACGATCCGCCGAATCTCCGGTTCAAGATCCGCTTCATCTTCCACCAACTGTTTTCGTAAATGCTTGCGCGAAAATTCGAGCGTGACGAATTGATGACGATCATGCGCGCGACGTGAGGCCGCCAGCGGTTTATCGGCGACAGCGTAATAGCCGCAATTGCCTGGAACATAATCGCTCCGTCTACCGCCGCCTTTTCCCACCGCCCCATGACCGCTGAGGTTCAGGCAAAACTCCAAGCTGTTGGGATGAAAGGTACGTCCCCAGTTAAACGGACGATCAATGCGAAAGTCGTGCCACTCGATCGCGACTCCGATCTTGTCCACGTCGCCATATAATGGACGCCATCCGTCTTTGAGTTCGCGCCAGGCAGCTTGTTCCGCTGCGCAACCAGGATTCATGTTTGTCAAATTACGGGCGCAGATGCGTAGAATGCAAGGACGGTTTGTGTTCCCGCAAAGCACCGCGATCCCATTGTCCCAGTTTTGACGCAGCGTCATACGTGCTCTGCGCGAAGTCGAGAAGGACTTCATCCGGTTTTTCAGCCGTCCGTACGGCGTCGTACGGTAATATGAACTCGCGAAGCTTTGGCTCATAAAACGCTGCTGCCGGCTGGACCTTGGCTTCTGCAAATCCCGCCGGTTCAGGATACGCGTAGGAATAAAAAATCGCTGTCGGTGCAGCGGCGTTACCGGGCCAGAAACCGAGGCTGCTCACCTCCTGTGAGTAGGCCTCTCGTGTAATTGCATCGGGTAAATGCGGGATTCCTCCGGGGTGCGGCGGTGCCGGACGTCCAGAGAAACGGGTCACCGCCAGATCAAAGCTTCCCCAAAAGAAATGCACGGGACTGCATTTGCCACAAAATCGCGAGCGGAACTCCTTGAACACGCGATCGCTCTGCGCCAGAACGCGCCAGAATCGATTGGCCTGTTCGCGGTCGTAAGAGCGATGCTCTTCATCTTCATCGAACGGAATCGGATTTGCTATTTCATTAGGCAGCTTGTTGATCGTCATCGGTAAGTCGAGCTCGTCGAGATTCTTCATCACGGCGCGATAAAAGTCCGCAACAGAACGCGGCTTCAGTTCAATCGTTCGCAGATTGCCATCGCTCGTCTCAATGCGGAGTTGGTGTTCGATGAAATCAAAGTTGATCTCGAATGTGCGCGTGCCATGCGGGATCGGCGAAGTCGTGAGGCCGCGCGAAGTCAGGTAAAGCGTCACGTGCCATGAATGATTTGTCCATGGACTCAGCGTCAGGCGGATTTTGCCCACGATCTGAGTCCACATGTGCAGCGTTGCGGCGGTATCTTGCCAATCTGCAAATGGCAGAGCCGGCCAGGCATTGGATGCGTCATTCATTTTTCGCTCCCTACCCCCGGTTAATGAAATCTGAAAACGACCGCTTCACTCTCTCAAACATGTCTCGCGCTTCATCCTGCGTCCGATGGAAAGCATGCTTGATTTGCTTTTTGACGCCGCTGAAGGGGCCATGTTCCTCGTCGTTATCCTCATCGTTCTCCACGTCCTCCATGGTGGCACCGGCAAACATCCCCTCCGTTCGCCGGACAGTGCCGCGCGTCGCGCCGATATAGATCGTGCCGACAGGACGCAATGATCTGCTCTGCAGAGTCACAATCCACATCGGTTCGCCACGATCGTCCGTGCGCAAGATGTAATCGACCGTGGCAAAACTCATGTGCGACGCGTCTGCCGTATGACTCGCGACTGCGTAAGCTCCGCTTGAATCGATGTTTAAGCGCGAGATGTCAATCATCGCTCCTTCGGTAGACCCTGCCACGTCGGCCTGAGCCGTGCCGTCCGACGCAATGTTTCCATCAACAACTTCCACTTCCCGCACGCCTCCGCCCTGCGGACCTTCAAGAACAATTTTCCATTTCTCTGGCTGGGGGTTTCCCTTCGTACCGGTGATTGAGACAATTTGATGGAGCGCATCGCGACCGAATTCCCTGCCAACGACACGCAATGCTTCGTATGCGGTGGCGTTCTCGTCCGCCCATGCAGGCGCGGCTAAAAGCAAAAGCCCAATATACGCTCGCAACATCCAGCAAAATTGAACAGTGCTTTCAGCAAGTGTCCATCGGGTTTTTGGACGGCGGCCAGACATCCCTACAATTTAAGATTCGACTCACCCTTGAACCGGCGATGGAAATCTGCTCCCCTTTTCAAGAGCTGAGATGAAAAAAGCGAAAGTCGAATTCAGCAGTCACACCGCAAATCTCGCGTTACTGCGGAAATGCGTGCGCGATTTTCTCAATGGCTACTCATTCTCCGAGAAGGAGCGACTGCTGATGGTGCTGGGCGTGGACGAAGCGTGCACAAACGTAATCCGTTACGCATACCGGTTGCGCGACGACCAACCCATCTCATTGCAAATGGAGGGATTGCGCAAATGCGTGCGCATGCGGCTGCGAGACTATGGCGAAAAAGTTTTCCCGCACGAAATGAAAGGCCGCTCTCATGAGCTGATCAAACCAGGCGGCCTGGGCCTTCACCTGATTCGCAATGCTTTTGACCAGGTGCTTTACATTCACAAACGCCGCGGCACCGAGTTGGTGCTGACCAAGAATTTGGCATGAGGGGTGGTTCGTGATCCGTGAATCGGAATTGCGCCGCTCTTCGAATCGACTCGCGCTGCCGATGTAACGATGTAACGATTCACAATTTCGATGAAACCGCCGGAGCCAGATACTGCATTTGAAATTTCGTTGCGGCCACCGGCATTCAGCGAGTTCACCGGCCAGGTAAAAGTGCGCGAACGGCTGGAGTTGATGGTGGAAGCGGCGAAAAAACGCGGCGACGTGCTCGAGCACATCCTTTTGAGCGGACCGTCCGGACTTGGCAAGACCACCCTTGCCTACATCATCGCCAATGCGATGGGGGTGAACATCAAAAACACCAGCGGCCCTGTCATTGAAAAAGCTGGTGAACTCGCAGGCCTTCTCACCAGCCTGGAAAAAGGCGATGCGCTCTTCATTGACGAGATTCACCGACTGCAACCGGCCATCGAAGAATATCTCTACCCCGCGATGGAAGATTACCGGCTCGACATCATCATTGACCAGGGACCGCAGGCGCGCAGTCTGCGTCTCAATTTACCAAAGTTTACATTGGTCGGCGCGACCACGCGCGCGGGAATGGTAAGCGCGCCACTCCGTTCGCGTTTCGGAATGACGGCGCGCCTCGATTACTATAACGCCGAGGAAATGCAGAAAATTATCATGCGTAGCGCGCACTTGTTAGGCGTGGAGATCGACCCAGCGGGCGCGGTGGAGATTGCGGCGCGGTCACGCGGAACACCGCGGACGGCCAACAATCTGTTGCGTTGGGTTCGCGATTACGTGCAGGTGAAAGCTGAAGGCAAAATCACTGCCGAACTCGCAGATCGCGCCCT
>WNGM01006749.1_pt1 | contig 10979 bp, 7 predicted proteins | sample 5400571 | NCBI WGS metagenome assembly WNGM01 (sample SAMN13153378, study PRJNA577476) | soil metagenome | isolation source: 100 cm soil or saprolite under Garry oak tree replicate 2 | place: USA:California | collected 2016-06-15 | reverse complement strand
GAGAAATGCAACGATTGGATCTCGCTTGCATTCATCAAGCTCGGAATCGACAGGCCGGAAGCCGTGATCGACCGCGCCTTCGTTGAAAACCACGCTCTCATTCCCAAAACCGCGAACTAACCACCTCGGACTCCCACCCACAAGCAGCAAGACCCACCAAATAACTCCTTCCACCTCTGCACAGCGAGTGGCGTGTCTTCACGCCACCCGCTGTGCAGCCCACCTACAAAGGCCCGAAGTGACAGATGGGAATCCCGTTTGTCACTTCTGTCCCAATCCGCCGAAATGGAGCGACTGCTATGGTGCCAGAGCCGAATTTCCCCGCCCAACCTGATGAATTTGTTGGCAGAGACACGCAAATTGAAGCATTCCGGCAGGTATTGGCTCAGGGATTGCTGACTGGCAGAACGCCATCATTCGCCGTATTGGGAGACTGGGGAGTCGGGAAGAGCAGCCTACTGTTCAAATACTCAGCGATTTGCTCGAAACCCGAACATGCGATGCTGCCCGTATTCTTTTCGGTTTCGACGGAACTCTCTGATTACAAGTGCTTCGCGCAATGCCTGCTCGACACGCTCACCCGCGCACTGGAGACCTCTGACTCGCTGACGACGCAGTTCCGCAATGAATTGCAGAAATGGAAATTGAGCAGGGTCTCAATCGGAGCCGTTTCCCTTGATCGCCAGGGCCCGGAATTCTTTCTCACCTCGGGCACTGCCATTCTCAAACACGCCTTACACAATGCCTGGAAACAATTCGTTCGCCCGGCGCGGATCAAGGGTGTGATCTTCTTTCTCGACGATCTCGACAACTTCGCTGATCCACGTGCCCAAGGGATGGCCTTGGCCCTGCGCAACCAATTCCAGGAATTCGCCATACACGGAGTCAACTACAGCCTTTGCTTCTCCGCTCGGTCGGATTATTTTTCGAACATCAGGAGTTTTGCGGAACCGGCGGTTCGCTTCTACGAGAAGGTCTATCTCTCATCTTTCACACTGCCGGAAACTCGCGAGTACACCGCAGCAGCGTTTGGAGATTCACCGCGTATTCATCATCTTTCCCAATGGCTTTACGCCAAGACGTTCGGTCATCCCTACTTCTTGGCTTTCGTCAGTCGGCAATTGTTGGCGCTCGCCCCTGGCTCTCACGTGGACCCTGAACCGCTTTGGCCTGCAATTTTCAAGCGTTTAGAGCACGAGAAGTTTCGTTCGGACCTCGCGCAAGTAACCGAAAGAGAAGTCCATCTCCTGAGAGACGTAGCAAAGGCGGGAAATGACGAGGTCAGTCCAAGGCAAATGAGCAATCGATACGAACGAAAATACTTCAGCCGCCTGACCGAAAAAGCTCTGCTTCTTCGCGTCGGTCGCGGTCGCTACAAACTTTATCACCCACTCTTCCGGCTCTTTCTACAGGAAGGATGATCCGGCACGCACCAACTAGAGCAAGGGAACGCAATCGCTGCCGCAGGCCGTTCTGAGCAAGCAGGGAACGATTAGGAGGTTTTCAACATGAAAGACGCTATCCAGCACGTCGAGCCAGACTCCGCAGCCACAGTTGACACACGCGAAGAGATATTAACCGCGAAGGAGGTTGCACAGGACATTGAAGCCAGCAGGAGGGGTGTACGCCCACGCGGATGAATTAGTCGGCTACCGCGTCAGCAGGCGCCTTTGGTTCCGATGGCAGCGCACCCAGAAGGCACGGGGCGCGAAGAACCCAAGCGAACACAAAAATAGGCGCAGCGCAAACGAAAACGAGAGCCATCAGCGCCATTCCCTTTCGTTAACCACAGGGCGGAAATCCATTCCCTTATCCCTTCCGCCCCTTACCCATTTCCCGTTAGCCATTCGCTGATTTCCATTCCCATTTTCCTTTCCACTCCCATTTCACGTCAGGAGAACAGCACCTTGGCGCTGAATGAAAACAAGCGGATTCAGGATTTTCCAGCCTCCGTGAGCGGACCAATGCAACACCCATTGCATTTATCTGCGAGCGATATTAAGGTCGACTCAGCGACACCAGCGAAGCGGAAACGAGGAAAATCGTTGTCACGCCGAACTGGTCAAGAGGTCAAGATGGTCATATCGAGAAGTCAGGAAGGTGGTACGTAGTGCGCTACTGGAAGGACATCGCTGGTCAGGAAAAGCGACAGCATGTGCGCGAGCGCATCTGTCCGATTTCCGGGCCCGGTAGTCTCTCCAGAAGCGAACGAAAGAGAAAAGCTAAGGAAATTATTCAATCGAGCGGAGTGGACACAGCCGAGCATTTCACCACCGTGGTAAAACCCAACCCGACTGGCGTCTTATTTCGCGACCAAGCCGAAGTCTGGCTGCAAAACAGCCAGAATCGCAAGCGCAACCCGATTGGGAACAGTTATGCGGTAACGATTCAGGGAGCACTCGACAAGTGGATTCTCCCTGTTATCGGTGACGTCCCTCTCGGGAGCGTGGACAATCTCACCGTCAAGCCCCTCATCGACAAGATGTCAGCAGCAGGTCTGTCGGCTCGAACCATCAGCAAATATGTTGAGTTCGTCCAGCAGACCGTGGCGTCGTTGAAGGGCGTCAACGGCGAGCCTGTTCACAAGAGAGTCTGGGATGCCGAAACGATGGACCTTCCCGTTGTGGAGCATTCGAAGCAGAAGCGTCCATCGCTTAAGGCAGACCCGATTTCGGAACTCATTCGAGGGAGCAGCGGCCAAGAACAAGCGCTTTACGTTCTGCTCGCAGCCACCGGAATGAGAATATCGGAAGCTCTCGCGCTTGAGACAAAACACTTCATAAACAACGGACGCACTATCATGGTCGAGCAACAGGTCGAAAAGGACACCCCGCGCATTGTTCTTCACCTCAAGACGAATGCCGCGAAGCGAGAAATCGACCTACATCCCGACATCGCAGAGTACTTGCGAAAATACATAACCGGAAGGACGGGGTTGCTGTTTCACACAGCAAATGGGACGCCCTATCTTCACAACAAACTGGAAGGCCGCTGGCTCACTCCCAGACTCATAAAAATGGGGCTGGAGCAGAAAGGCATGGGCTGGCATGCATTCAAGCGATTCCGCAAAACATGGTTGCGTGGACAACGCTGTCTGGAGGACATCAATAACTTCTGGATGGCTCACCGTCCGCAAACCATGTCAGAACTGTACTCGCATCTTCACGAAGAATTGCAGTTACGGCTCGATGAAGCTGAGCGGGTCGGTTACGGATTCGTTCTTCCGGCGTCCAAAGATGTCTCTGTTGTACCGAAATCACAGCAAAAAAATGGAGCAGAAGTTGCAGCGTAAGTGCCGTAGAATGTTAGTAGTGCCATAGAAGTGGGCGTGTAGCTCAGCTGGGAGAGCACCTGCTTTGCAAGTAAGCAGACTAAATCACATAAGTGCCGCATCTGGTGTCGCTTACGCGGAAACACGCGGTGCAACCAACCTCTCGAATTGGACTGACGTTGGACCGAAAGCCTAAAAAATGGACGCCGAGAACTAGCGATGCGTCTCGTAGCGTAACTTCACCTGAAAACATGCCGGCCCGGACGCTCCAAAGAGTATCCGGGCCGTTTCAGCATTCATACGCTTCGAGAGGAGATCTCCCACCGTTCTTAAGAAAGTGATATTGCCGGTCCCACCGGGGTTGTAGTTCCCGATCTCGGCCGCGATACCCGCGACTGGGCCAGCCTGTGGCGCCCGCCTGGTTCGCGGGCGAGGCGGCTCATTCTACCAAGGCCAATCCGCTTCTTCATGCCTTGTTCGTTGAGAGTGGGCAAGATCCGCCTTTCCCGATCTTGCGCAATTTTCATCATTGACTCGTGCGTACGTCCGTGATATTTCCTGCCCCAATACTGTGGTGGTAGCGACCCTAGAAACTAGAGTCGCATCGAAGGCAAGAAAAGGGCCATCGGCAGGGCCGCTGCTGCCTCACAGAGGAGGTATCTCCGAATGTGTAGGCACATTGTATCTTTTTTTGTCGTGGTGGTGTGCTTGAGTGGGCTCATCACCGCTTCCGCACAACGTACAACCGGCTCATTGACCGGAACCGTTGTGGATCCGAATGGCCTGGCCATAAACGCGGCGAAGGTCTCGCTCACGGACAAGGAGCGAGGTATTAAGCTGTCGGTGACCACATCTTCCGAGGGCACTTACTTTGTTCCCGATCTGGTGCCTGGCAGATATGACCTAAGCGTTCAGAAAGATGGTTTCAAGACCTTCGCCACCATCGTCACCATTGTGGTGGGCGTGACAACTTCCATCTCGCCAAAGCTGGAGCTTGGCCAAGTGTCAAGCATCGTGGAGGTGAAGGAAAGCGCCCTAACGGTAGACACCTCGCAGTCAAGCGTACAAGGGCTCATCACCTCTTCACAAATCGAGCGCCTACCGCTCAACGGACGCAACTTCCTCGACCTCGCGACGCAGGAGCCCGGCGTCCAGACCGTGGATGGTGGCAACTTCGACCCAACCAAAAACCAAATGGTCGGCGTTTCAATCGGAGGACGATCGGGGCGGTCCACACGCATCCAGGTGGACGGAGTAGACATCACCGACGAAACGGTGGGAACGACGACCACCAATCTTTCAAATGAGTCGATTCAGGAATTTGGAATTAGTCAATCTTCTCTTGACGTCAGCACCGACCTCACCTCCTCGGGCGGAGTCAACATCATCACCAAGAGCGGAACGAATGTCATCCACGGATCCGGATTCGGTTTCTTCCGCGACGCCGGTTATGCCGCGGACCAGCGGTTGGATAAGACCGTCCCCACAACGGAAAAGCCTCCCTTCCAACGGCGGAATTTTGGTGGCCGGCTTGGCGGTCCCTTCTTCAAAGACAAGCTCTTTTGGCAGTTGGACTATGAAGGAAACCGCCAGAATGCACAGCGCTTCGTGAATACGCCAAACTTCGCGCAGTTTACGGGAAACTTCGGGGTGCCGCTGACGGAGAACATCGGAAGCGGCCGTCTCGATTGGGTTCTCAACAACAAGCTAAACGGGTTCTACCGCTTCCAGCACGACGACAATGTGGCGGTGACGGGGTTCGGGGGCATTTCACTTTCCGCCTTCTCCAACCTCAACAACACCAATTTTCACGTTGTCGGCGCCGACTATCGTACCGGGCACTGGATCCATGGCTTCCGCTTTGCTTATGTCAATTTTAATAACTTCATCGTGGACGCTAACAGTGGCGCGGGCACGCCGAAAACGCTTGACCCGGGCGGGCAGCCGATCCTGGTGCGCATCCGCAACCAGGTGAACGTCGGCCCCAACCTTCTCGCACCTCAGCGAACCTTCCAAGATAACAAGCAGACCAAGTACGACGCAAGCGTCTTGTTCGGCCGGCACGTTCTCTCATTTGGAGCGGAGTACAACCATATCGAGCAATTCGTATTTGCATCGTTTTTCGGTCTGGCACCGCGGCTTACCGCGAACCGCACGACCTCGACTCGGGCGTTTGCAAATGCAAACCCATTTTCCTCGAATGGCGATCAGGATCCACTAAACTATCCGCTGAATCAGCTCGTCCTCGGCAACGGATTGGGCTTTTTCAGCGAGAAACCGGCACTGGGATTCCCTCACGGAGGAACGGTCAACCACCGGCTCGGATTCTACGCGCACGACACGGTCAAGTGGACGAAGTCGTTCACGGCTAACTTCGGCTTACGCTACAACTGGAACAGCTCCCTCTCAAATCACGACCTCCAGCGAACCGCAACCTTAGGGCTATTTGACCCGCAACTCGCGGGCTTCCCGCGACGCCCGGCGGACAATTTTGGTCCCCAGGCCGGGTTTGCCTGGAACGTCATGGGGAACAACAGACTCGTCATCCGCGGCGGCACTGGTCTTTATTACGAGACTAACATTTTCAATAACCTCTTGTTCGACCGCGTGCTTAACATTCCGCCGGGCCTCGGCAACGACACCCCGGTAATCACCGGTGGCTCCCCATTGCTGCTGGATCCGAGCACGGGAAATGTGCTTTTCGATTTCAGTTCGCAGTGCACCGGCTTGCCGGGAAACAGTTGCATTAACGCGGCACTCGGCCAAGTTATTCCGTTCGCGGTCCAGGGGCAGCAGTTGATCCAAAAGGCTAGCGCGGCCTTAGCGGCAAACTGGCCTGCTCCCGGCGTGCCTCCGCTGTTTGACCAGATCCTGGACACCGAAGGCAGCGTCCTGGACAACAACTACAAGACACCGTACGGCATTCAGATGAACATCGGTTTGCAATACGAGCTCAAGCCTGGGCTCGTTCTCACCGCGGACTATGTTCGGAACCGGGGTGTGCACTTTAACCAGACGATCGACCGTAACCGCATCGGCGCTGCGGACTCGCTTAACGTTCCTGCAGCGCAGTCTGCGATGACGGCCGCATTCAACAAGTTCGCCTGTAATGTAGGTACAACCTCTCAAAACGTTGACTGCATGATTGCAAAGGGAAGGAGCATTAGCGATTTCGCCGACAACGGCTTGGGCGCAGGCAGTGGCGTGGACGGTTTCGCCTTCAGCGGGCGGAACCGAAACTTCCGAGGAATCGGCATCATCTCGCCGATTGGACTCTCTCTCTACCAGGCACTTCAGGTCCGGCTGCGCGGCGACGCTGGACATTGGGGGCCTTTCAAACACGTCACCACTAACATCACCTACGCCCTCGGGCGCTTCGAATCCACGGGCACAGATCAGGACTTTCTGTCGGGATCAGCCTTCAATGACCGGCCGACGCAATTCTTCGGTCCGGCCAACGAAGACCGGCTGCACCAGCTTGGCTTGAGTTTCCTCGTGGATCTACCGTGGGGCTTCCAGGCAAACGCGGCGACGCGAGTCAAGAGTTCTCTGGCCAGCTCGCTTTTCCTTCCGTTGTCTACCGGAGGGGCGGACGAGATCTTCTTCTCGGACCTGGACGGCGATGGGGTGACCGAAGACCCACTGCCAGGGACGAACCGCGGCGCCTTCAGCCGCGGTGTCAACGGATCCAACATCAATAATCTACTCAACAAGTATAATTCCAGCGTGGCTGGAAGGATTGGTCCAGCCGGGCAGGCTCTTATCCAGGCTGGTCTTTTCACGTCCCCTCAGTTGACTTCCCTGGGTGCGGTGCTGACAAGCGTCGCTCTTGCACCAGTCGACCAGGTAAGCAACGATTCGCTCATCAACACGGATATCCGTGTATCGAAGGTGTTTCGGATTAAGGAGCGCCTGACGATTGAACCGATGGTCGAAGCCTTCAACCTTTTCAACATTGCCAATTACGATCCGCTCAGCAGCTCGCTCAGCGGGAATGTTGGCGATCCAAACGGCACGGGTAAAGGGCAATACCCGACGCGGATCGGCTCGGGTTCCGGATCCTTTGCGCCCGGTGTCCAACGCGCCTTCCAGTTTGGGATCCGCGTTTCCTTCTAAATATCATCCAAAGAGCTGGTGAGGGCAGGGTTTCTTCAACGGTCCCTACCGAAAACTCTGTGCAGTCCATCGCGGATATCATTCCCCCAGCGGATCGCAAAACTCGAGCAGTTTGCGGCTCTGGGTGAGTCTGGTGAACGAAATTCGCCGATACAAGCGTGTTCAAGGAGCACAGTTCGGACGCGGATTTCAAAGCACCAAGGAAAGGCAACGCGTAGCCTGGTGGATTCGGCTGCGGCTGGCTCTCTCCGGAGTCCCTGCGCCCAGGGCGCAACCCGAGAAAACAGCCGACCTCGCGACTCTTCGGGAACCGATGCGGATCTTCCAGGGTCAGGACATACGTCAGCGCGATCTGTGTCCCTACCCCCTTCACTTGTTTGAGCAGCGCGACTTGCGGGTAGCTCTCCGTGGCGATTTTCTCCATCCGCGCGTCGTATTCCTTGATGCGCTCGTTCAGCGATTCGACTTCTGCCAACAGCGGCTCCAGGGCCTCTCGCAACTCCACACTCAATTCCGCGGCCAGCTCCCGGCTCACCTGCCCCGTGCCACACTTGCGCAGCCGTTCGCCATATGATTTCGCCAACCCCCGCGCAGCGTTCACCAAGGCGGTTCGTGCACTCACCAATTCTGCCCGTGCCCGAATCACCGTCAGATGAATTTGTGCTTTCGCGCTGCGATGCCGCACCGGCCCCAACAGCTCAGGATCGATTCTGGCCAGCCGTGCCAGTGTCCGCGCATCGTGTCGATCATCTTTTCGATTGCTCTTGCTGATCAATTGCACCTTTTGCGCGTGCGCCACGAGCACCTCGTGTTCCAGCTCCCTTAACAGCCGGCTTACCCACGGGGAATGTGTTCCGGTCTCCAGGGCGATGAGACTTCGCGGTATCCTTGCAAATGTCTGCTTCATCACTTCCGGCGTCGTCGGTAGTTTCTGTTCCAGAAGGACTTCGCCCGCTTCATCCAAAACGCAGTAGAACGACCAGCGATCGCCGAGGTCCAGACCAATCGTGAGTTTGTGTCCTTTGAAAAATCATGTTTCCATTTACCCGAACAGTGCTAGTCTTTTTCATTGCCGGTCTCCTTTTCTTTGTGCCTTGAGCACGTCGATCATTGGGAGCGTATCGCATCCCGCGGAGACCGGCCTTCTCATCCCATCTGATTAACTTGCCGTTCCAACCAGAACTCGGCTTCAACCGCAGTCGTGGTTCCGCACGATAAATCGCATTAACAGGTGGCCGATGTTGCTCACGGGAGTGTGTCGCCTGAGGCGGTTGATGCGAAATATCCAATCTCGAAGCCCAGGCTATGGCTGCCAAGCCTACTCACTCGGGTAATGGTTACACTGTGGGGGCACGTAGCTCAGTTGGAAGAGCACATACTAATGGAGCAGGTGGTCATTCGGACGAAATTCTACTAGACTCATTTTAGAATCATATAGTTGCAGTGGGCGTGTAGCTCAGCTGGGAGAGTACCTGTTTTGCAAGTAAGCGGACTAAATCACATAAGTGCCGCGTCTGGTGTCGCTTACACGGAAACGCGCGGTGCAACCACCCTCTCGAATTGGACTGACGTTGGACCGAAAGCCTTGGGCCGCGCCGGCGCGACGAAGCATCATCTTGAGAATCAGGTCACGAATTATGACCGCTGAAGGGATCGGGACGATAGCGTTCAGGATCAATCCGACAACGAAACCTAAAATCAGAAATCCGATGGCCTCCGCTGCGAACAGAAAGTAGCTAGTTCAGAGGTTTGGGGAACGTAACGCCTTGGATTCAGTGGTCACGAATGGCGAAGGCTTCAGCTTTTCGAGAGCCGCTTTGCAAACAGCAAGATGATTTGCGACCTGCGCTGGATCGCCGAGGTCGAACCCTGCCGAGCTTATGACGGCCCGGTTCGGGATTGCTTGCCAAATGGTGAGGCTTTTCTCGTACCAAGAAATGGCCTCTCTCCGATAGTAAATCTGTTTAATAGGATATTTTATTCTGCGGGCCAGGTAGAGTGCTACATCGCCCAAGCCGGAATAAGCATCCGCCAATGTGTACTGTGCTTGCTGATTCTGATTGAGGGCATTGCTACTGGCGGCTGGCTCCATCACTTGTAATGCACGTTGGTATGTCTCGTGCGCCTCATCAACTCGCCCGAGTCGAAGCAGAGTCGCTGCAATCTTGACGTCTGTCGCGGCCACGTTTAGCCGCGCATCGAGATTGTGTTCATCCAACCGGGCCAGACCCGAATAAAAACTGAGGGCCTCTTTGTACCGTTCCAGGGCCCCTGCCGCATCGCCCGTGCGGATTAGGGTCTCAGCCTCCATGACACCGTGCTGTGCTAGGCCGCCGCGAAAGGCACCGTGTTTCGGATCAAAAGCGATTAGCTGCTTGTCCAATGCAATTGCGCGGCGGATCGATGCCAAACCCTCATCCAGTCTTCCCAGTCTCATTAAAGTGCCCCCCATATCACAGTAGGCGCTCGCTAGGTCCGCACGGGCCTGTATGTCTTGGACGTCTCGTTCCGACAAGCTCTTGAAAATCGCTAGTTCCTGGCGGAAGTTGGTCAAGGCCGATTGAAACCGACCATCCATGATCAGTACGGCACCAATTACCGAAGAGATCGCCCCAACGCCGCGTTGAAACCCAGCGTTATTTGACCGGGCGGCGAGCGATCGGAATGTGTTCAGCGCGACGCTCAAGTTCTCGACTCTTTCCGATCGTCGCCCCATCATTAGACCCTGCAGACCTCCAATATGTTGATAAAGCAGCGCATTTTGGTGGGCGAGAGCAACACTGCCCGGGTCGTTTTTGAGAAGTTGGGAGGCTATTGCAAGAGCTTTTTCGAAGTGGTTCAGCGCTGCTGAAGGATCGCTAAGGCCCGTGCTAGATGAATATACGCCGGATTCGATATTCCCTAGCGTCATGTAATCCCATCCCAACTCTGACGCCGCGGATTGATTATTTCTCATTGCCGAATCTAAAACGGAAGTTGCAACGGCCACCGCCTTCTTCGCATGCTCAAGTGCACCGCCTATATCCCCTGACTCCAAATCCGCGTTCGCGATGGCTCGGTGGATCTTAGCAAGCCGAATTGCATCGTCAGCATAGCCCTTGCCATTCTGTGAGAGCTTTTGAAGAAGCGCCAGCGACTTGCTGTAGCTTTGTAGGGCCCCGGCGCTATCGCCCAATGAAGCATTGAGAGGCTTGCCCGGCACATCACCCAGGCGCTCGTAGGCAGAGGCCACCTCGCGGAGCAGACCTGGATCGGCGACTGCCTCTTGAGCAAGGCTGTCCAAATACTGCACCGCGCGGTCCACCAGGACTCTCCGTGCTGCCGTGGAGCCCGGAAGATCTCGGATGCTGTCGTGGATATCAAAAAGCAGCGAATTCGCCAACGCGCGTACATCATTGAAGCGCCGTTCTGCACGCGCTTGCTGAGCCTGCGCGATACGCGCTTCCCGCAGGGTGTGGCTGGCGAATTGTTGTTTTGCCCATATTTCCTTGGGATTTCCCTTCCTGCTACGATTCTGCGATGAGCAATCTCGTCCCTCTTTTTGTCCATTTCCTTGCTACCCTGGCCCGCTTGCTCGGACCTAGGGGCGTCC
>WNGM01007977.1_pt1 | contig 10981 bp, 10 predicted proteins | sample 5400571 | NCBI WGS metagenome assembly WNGM01 (sample SAMN13153378, study PRJNA577476) | soil metagenome | isolation source: 100 cm soil or saprolite under Garry oak tree replicate 2 | place: USA:California | collected 2016-06-15 | reverse complement strand
AATGGCTCAGGCTTAGGTTAGAAACGTAGTTGGGTTTCACATAAGGCCCTGCGAGAATTGCTGGTACTGTATCATCGCACGTTGGATAAGTCGGACCTAAGTTGGGACATATCTTATCTCCTCCCGGCGCCCCACCCTCATCCCAAGTTATGAAGAGTACAGCATTTTGGGTACGAAAAATTGTGCTGTCAAGTATCCGTGGAACAAGTTGACTGAGATATTGGTTGCTCTGCGAGACACACCGGCCAAAATCGGTGCTGTTTGTTGCACAGGGAGCAATTATGCTTGTAGCGTTGCAAACAGCATATCCACTTTCGCACGCATCTGGTTGCAACCACGTGAAATTTGGCGCCGTCGAAACGCTGTTTAGGTCTGATAGCAGCTTTGTCGGAAGCCCATAATAGCCCACGTGGCCAGGATTTGCATTCACAATGTTAGAACAACGCGTGGAGTTGTAGTATACGTCAGTAAAGTAAAGAAAGGGAATGAACGCACGAGAACAACCACCTCCGTACCATGTTATGTAAGCCTTCCAACTCCTTTGCGATTCTTCAATACCATCGATAACATTCCTTGCCGTTATCGTGCAATTGCCAACCTGCGGGCCGCCCCCTGGACCGCAATTATTGGAAAAAGGCGAGTAGGCGTAGTCTCTTCCACTTGTAAGTGTTAGATAATTGGATAGACTTCTGTGCGCTACTCCTGAGTAGTTCATGGCCAAGCTATACGTGTGAGCAAGTTGAGTAATGTAGGTGCAGTTGCCCAAGCACGTGCTTCCGTATGTTTCATTGAGGTTCTTGTTTTCGAGAATGATAAAAACAAGGTAGTCGAACTTTTGTTGAATGAAGAAGCCTGTCATCGGCAAAGCATCTTTGATGAGAAACGATGATTGGGGGATCACGGCATCATTAGAGAGTAGCGGCCCCGTTTTTTCCATGACTGCAACTAGAGATGAAAATACCACTAGGGCCATGAGCAAGAGAGAACGGTAGTTCATTCACTAATCGCTCCAATACCGATTTGTTTCTTGATCCCGCTGATTATGTGGGCGTCTTCGCGCAGAGAAACGACGAAAGCTCGCTTCTGTAGTAAGTGAATTAGTGATGGGAAAGCCGATCTTAGGACGGCGTTTCCGACGTGATACTCGAGCGCGATTCGTTCGACTTTGTGAAAGTTCTCGGCGTTCATGGCAGCTATGATCTCGTACTCGGACCCCTCTGCATCTACTTTGAGCATAATTGGGCCTTCAAGCGGGTCAAGAACACTGTTGATTCCTTTACAGCTTACGGTTTCCACACCGCCAATGTGACGCGCATCAGGATAGAAGCCATGGAAGGCGGAGCCCTTCGAAGTGAACAGACTCTTTTTCGTATCCATCGACCAAATCGCTAGGTCGAAAGCCTGAACCTTGCCAGACAAGAGATTAGCATCGATATTTTGCTTCAAGAGTTGATAATTTTCTCGTTCGGGTTCGAAGGCCATTACTCGTCTTGCATTGAAGAGAGTCGCGAAGAGCGAGAAGATACCGATGTGGGCACCTATGTCGACGGCTGAATAGCCTTCCGGGACAACTCCATAGATCTGCATAATGGGATAAAGAGCGACTGCATCATAGGACATTGGCCTGAATCTTATTGTTAGCCCTCGAAGCTTGATTGATACGACTGCCTGGGAATGGACGTAATTGTGAACTAGTCTACTGAGGAGGGGCTTTGTTGTGGTGGAGAGTTGACTAGGCGTTTTCAAGAATTTGGATCAATTCCTTGGCAGTTCTGTCCCATGTGAATCCGTTTACTCTAGCGAGGCTTCTTCGTGATAGTGATGATCTGGTTCCCGGATTAGAAAGGAGATCAGTAATTGAAGCTCGCCAATCGTCCACATTGTCATTGCATAATATGCCAGCACCGTCGAGAACCTCTGGAGACGCACCGCTATTCAGGGCGATTATTGGCTTCCCGAAACACATAGCGTCAAGCAAAACCATACCGAAGGGCTCCTTTTTCGCCGGGAACACAAACAGCGAACATCGACTCAGAAGGTCGAAATGAGTATTCTCGCTTACGTCCCTGAGAAAGCGAACGTTGCTCATTTCGGCAGCCCTTTGCAAAATCATCCTATGATATTCTCGAAAGGGACGATCCCAAGTTCCGCCGGTCAAGTACAAATCAAATGGCAACCCTTCGAAAACTGTCAGCAGAAAGTCCTGGTTCTTTCGAGGGTGAATTCTACTGTGGTAGTAACAGAATCCCTCTTCATGGGTCTTCTCTGGGTCACGTAAGAAGTTCTTGGTCCCGGGAGGCACGATGGCCACATTCGCCTTAGGCATCAGGCCTCTCAGTCGGGAGGCGACGTACGCACTGTTGCAAACCACACGAACTAAGTGTCTCTCGATTGCGGCTAGAGAATCTCTGTAAGCCGCCCTGACGAAGGTGCCATCCACAAGATCATCGTACTTCACCTGATGAAAGTAGCAGATTGCCCTAGATCTTCTGAAGAACAATGAGGCTCCCTGTCCTTTATGAAAAACGAGAGCGTCAAACCCATCTCTAAGGGCCTTCCGCCCGAGTAAGGTTGAGACACCCATTAACGAGAGAAGAGTAGGACTCGGCACCAGGTCAGTTGAATAGATCGAGCTCTCTACACCCAAACCATTCATCGATTCATTGACCTCTCTCACGAAAGTTTCTGTGCCGCCTCTGTAGCCAATCCGGGGGCAGATGTGAGCGACTTTCAATTCCGCGTAGACTCCAGATAGAGCATAATTTGTCCAGCTGGTCCTAACTCGGGTAGACGCCCAGCCAAAAATACAGCAAAAGGTACAGCGAGAGTGTTATTGCCGAAGTCCTGACGATGGTCTGACGCGGGTCTGAACTTCCATACTTCAGGTAGAACAACACGAGAGCTGTGAGGGCTGTCACCATGACGGTGAAAATTTCCAGCCGATTTCGTATTGCTTCAACGAAAGGTAGGATCGGATATCCAAGATTTCCGAGAATCAGGTATGCAGAGCCGGTGGTGTTGCTGACTTCGACGAAAGTGACAGCAGTTCCGAGAATGAGCATGAAAGCTCCTAGATCACTCTTTCCCTTCATTCCCGCATAGAGCAAACAGATGGCCACTAACCAGACCCAAGAAGCAAGAAGACTTGTGAAAAGAAGAAGTGCGACTACTGACAAACACAAATAGAATACTAACTTCTCGGTATTCATCTTGTTTCGGTACGTATCGATCGATGCCATGGCAACGATCACCATTTGTGAGATTAGTAACGGTCTGAACTGAGTGATGATTGACAATTGGGGAAAACTGCCAAGTAGGGTGTAGGACCCTGCTTGTGAAAACTGCCCATGAAGGAAGCCCACCGAACTAAGGAAAACTCGGAGAAGCAGGTCAGTTTCAGGAGGGTAAACAAATACAGGAATTAGTGCGAGAACAATCGTGACAAGAGTCTTGTAGAGTCTTGCTCGTCCGGTTCGTAACAGTAACAGAGTGTACGGCAGAAACCCTACCAGCTCGACCATGCCGGACACTACGAAAGCAAGGGCTGCATGTGCATATCTTTGGCGTGACATCAAATAGACTCCTCCCGCTATGAAAGCCGTGGTCGCCGCATCGTACTGTCCCCAAACTGAAGACGTGAAAATGGCCAATGGATTGAGGTAGTAGAACGCGGCCCACACGAAGCCAACTCCGTCTGGTCTAAAGCGAAACAAAAGAAAATACATCAAGACGTCAATAATGATAGGGAACAGCTTCACGAAGGCGGACTCAACGATCCCCGCCGCGTGTCCAAGCAATTGGGCGTCTTGGAAGCCCGCAAGCTGAAGAAGGGCGTATGGAGAATAGGAGACCCAATAGAGAAAGTAGGTAAGCGGCAAAGTTGGTCCGGGGCCTCCTTGGAGATTTCTGAATTGAAACCAGCCCCGGGTTGATGAAAGCAAGACGTTCGTGTCGAAGACATGTGCCGTGGTCACTGCAAGTGCAATTCTGCAAAGTAAACCTGCAACGAGCACAACAAGAACACCGGCCTTAGATACTATCTTGCGCGAGAAGAATTCTCGGAAGACGAGAAGTGCGATGCCTACCGGTAATAAGAAGAGGAAGAATATGAAGTACAAATAGTACAGCCCGAGCGATTGTTGCGAAAAGCTGGGCGTCGCTGTTGCTGGTAAGAATGTGAAATTGACAGAATTCATTGAGATATCTTGCAGAGTGCCTGTCGAAGCGACAAATGCTAACGATTCGTTAGACTCGGGCAGGAGTTCTGAAAACACCGTGAGTTGCACGTTTGGAAAGAACGCGTACTGGGAGGATGATGTTAGTGAGTTATATGCAATTACAGTTGCTGTTGACGAGGCGTAGATGCCGAGCCCATTGAAAAGGTAGATGCTGAATGTGGACCCAGGACTTGCTTGGACTGTGACGCCCAAGCTTATGTCCTCGAGATTCCAAGATGAATTGCTCTGTGGTATGCTTTTGAGGTCAAAATAGATCACGCGATACTGGTTTCCAGACAACATTTCCAGCGTGTATCCTTCGAAAGAGAGTTCGATTAACGTGAACCTGAAGCTCTGCGGCGAATTGGGCGGGTCTTCAACATACAGCTCCATCTTGTTGATGATCTGAATACTGACACCAGTTGCGAGGAGGGCTTCTCTTTGCATGTTTACCCTCAGTGACTCGGGACCGATTCCCGGCCTGTGATCGAGTGGTGACCCCTCCCACCAGAGACTGTATTGTGTGCCGTTGAAGGATTGCCCAAAGAACCTTATCCCGTACCGTACCCCAGTTGTAACATTAACGTCGGCATTGAGAATAGGATAGGATGTTACGTTGACGTTAACGTTCTTCAAGAGGACCACTGAAGTCCATGTCGGAACGTTCTGAAATACACCCTGGAACACCAGTGAGTTGGGTGTCGTGGTGAGCTGTATGTTCGGAGAACTAGGGACCCATCCGCTGAAGTTGTCGGCGTATCCTACTACTGAGCTGGAGTTCAATTCACCGTATGGTGACGATAGTGAACTTGAAGCATCAACCATGCGAATTGTATCGGATCTGACCAACCCGCCTATAGCTAATGTTAGAGCGGCTCCTACTATTGCAGCAATGATCACGATTGCTTCTAGTTTGGTGAGATGCTGTCTTGCAAAGGCTAGAATGAACGAGACTTTCACTGGCCTAACGCCCTTCCGAGGGCGAAGGCCGATCTCTCAGGGGTAAAGGCTTCAAGAGCTCTTTCTCTCGCCCTCTGTCCCATGCTCTTTCGTAAGTCCCTGTCGTCGAGGAGCAGTTCCATGGCTGATGCAAAGCTCTTGGTCTTTCTAGGATTGACAACAAGTCCCGTCTCTTGGTCAAGGACGAACTCTTTGGTTCCTCCGAGTTCAGTCACGACGGAAGGCTTACCCGCTAGGGCCCCTTCGAGAGCGGTCATCCCAAAAGGCTCAGACAATGACGGAACGACGACGAAGAGGCTTCCTTCGTAGAGGCGACAGAGTGCCTCGCCTGTTACATGCGAGTCGAACTTGGTGTCGACGCCGAGCCTCCGAGCTTGGTTTTTCAGCTTGCTTTTTTCTTGCCCATCCCCTATGATGCGAAGGGTCGGTGGCTCCTTGAGGAGCGACATTGCATCAAGCAGCATATGATGGTTCTTGTTTGGCAAGAGTGCACCGACGATCAACACATACTCCCCGTTACCGTGGTCAGGTCTGAACATGGATCTTGGAAGTGAAGAAGTAGGATAGGCCACGAACATGGGTCCCGAATAACGGTAGACAGTCTGTACGAGACCTGCCATATATTGACTGTTAGCGATGATTGCCTTGTACCTGCGAACAGTGGCAAGGTCCAGGAGTCTCAAGAATGAGACGGTCAGATTGTACATTGGGCCTGTAAGAGCGAGACGAGATAGGCCTCCGTAGAAATGCTGGGCTGTCGTAAAGACAGTTGGGCTGAACTGTCTGTAATCCGCCCCAGTTATCCAGTCTTCCCAAATCGCCCTGAGGACCTCACCTGTGTACCAGTAGGTCTTGTCTGAGTACTTCCGAACTATTCGCATGGCCACCAATGGCTCAACGTGGTGGTGGATGATCAGTTTGTCGAAGTTGTCGAGTTCTCGAATTACGCTGCCACCCTTCAGCCCATAGGGGAGATTTCTAACCTCCACTCGGGGCGTCAGCATAGAAAGCCAAGCGGGGTCCATTAGGGACGCGTCAGTGTACAACGTAACGTCATGACCCGCGTCTGTAAGTCCGATAGCGTGAACGATGGCCATACGTTCCGCTCCACCGAATCTGCCGAATGGATGAATCAGTATAGCCAGTTTCAAGGTAGGGAAGAAGTGGAGACTTCCCATCCTGTTTTAATTCTTATCTCCCACCAAGCATCCTTCGGGATGCCAAAGATACATTCGTGTATTAAGGACCAGAGATTAGAGGAATAAGATACTCTGCAAAGCGTAGTCCGCGCTAAGAACGAGGAGAAGCAAGATCAATAGCCCGGGCCAGAGAATATTCCTGCTTCCTACCTGAGGCAGGAAGAAGAGCACAGCGATGGAACCCAGCACTGGAATTGGGAGGTCGTATACGATACGTGCTTGGTGGTAGCTGTCCAGGATGAGGAAGGGCAGGGACGCTGCTCCAACCCATAGGATGAGCAGACGCTCGAATCGATCTCTGAATCGTAACGCAAAGACAGCCAATAGTCCGAGCCCTAGGATGAGCCAGTTCCCTAACAGTCCCCCGTGGGTGTAGAGCAGCGCATCTACCAGATTCGTCCAGAAAGAAGCCACCTGATCGACCGTAGGCACCTTTGTTACCAGGTCCGCGGCTACCGTTCGGGTTGCAAAGACACTGCTCTTCAAAACGTCCAGGACGATCCCGCCGCTGATGATTACGACCACTGATTTCAGGTGGATGGAATGTCTTGTTTCCTTCCAAAGTGAGACGGCGAAGAAGAGGGAGGTGGTAATTATCAGTACCCAGGTCCAGGGGTGTGTTAGGAAGAGCATGATTGACAGGGCAAACATGGCCCCGTATTTTGTAGTCGAGGGAGATTTCGAGAAAAGTAGGAGAAGTGTTAGGAAGAGGTAGGCTTCGATCAATCCTAGCATGTTGGCGTAGTATCCTCCCCACATTCCAACCGTGACATAGAACGATAACGGAGTGAACAAGGCAGCGAGCGCGGCAAAGTTCGCGCTTCCATGACCATAACGTACGAAGACGTAGGACGACAACGAAAGCAAAGGGGCAAGAACAATCGGCAAATATTCGATGATCAGGCCTGGAGAGACTCCGGTCGACGCGACGAGATAGAGTAGTATCAAAAGGAGCGGCCGCGATCCGTCCAAGCCCGTGACAAACGAATACTGAAGCGCCTGCACTAGTGGCTTCGATGTCATCTGGCTGATCCAGCCGACATAGGTTGGGCTGTCTACGCCAACAAGTGCTCCGCTCGGATTTAGATCGGGACGATACGGGACAAATGCTAGAAGAGAGCTGATGAACAGGCTAACTGCGAGCATCAGCTTGGGATGGGATAGTATCTTGAACGTCCGTGCAGAGTCGGTTAAAGAACCAGCTCGAACTGAGGAGATCAGATTCCTGAAGGGTACTGAGAGAAACTGGAGAAATGACTTGAACGCGACAGATCGGCGAATGGCCGCTCTGGTTCCGAGCTTTACAAGCCAGGCGTATAGGAGACCGAGAAGAAACAGAGCGGATAATGGAGCGAGCAGTAAGTAAAGGCCGAGGTTGAGATTGGAGAGTCCAGGGTCCGGCAGATAGGGAAAGAATACCAGAGCAGCGAGTACTGAGATCTCGAAGGCCACGAGGCCGAGCATCACAAATGTTGGAGCAGTATCGCGGATCGTCAACAGTACTCTGGCCAGAGACGGCGACGGCGTTCTTTTTTATGCTTCCACAGAAACCCAGTTACCACTGCACGACGGACTGTTTGTCGCTCGGGCTTTGGTAAGTTATCGTCGGACGTTCTTAGCCGTTAACTTCGTCGGATAGAGCAGGTTTACCATACAAAAAGACCGGGCTATCATTGACTATACGGGTCAGAAGTTCCTTGTTGGACGCTATGACCTCATCTACGATAGCATCCCAAACTTTACGCTCTTCCTCAGTCATACCGTCAGACACTTCTTATCAGTTGTCTAATTATGTCCCTGACGTTACTTAAACCCGCCTGTCCTATACCCGCCTTGTAAACAACGTCAAGAAGACCGCTATCTTCCATATTCATAGTGTACCCATTGAACTTCAAAAATGCTTCCGCGACCGCAAGAGCAGTTCGCTTGTTACCCTCATAAAAGTGCTGGCCTCCAGCTATCTGAAACATAAGAAGGGATGTCTTCTGAATTATCGATTCAAACGGTTCCTCGTCATTCGCCGTCTTCCTAACCTTACTAAGTAATCGTCTGATTTTATGTTCGTCGTCTTTCGTGTATGCATGCTCATCTGACGTAAGAGTGACGACTTTTCGGTTAATCCTTGCTATTGCTTGAAAATCTGGATAGCGGATTTTGATTCGTTTGGCGGGCCTGAATCCTTGTCCCTCATTCTTCCGTCTGAAGCTCATGACTGATTCATCATAGAGAATGGAGATAGAAAGGCACCAAGACGAATCCGACGATAACTTGACCGAACCGCCGCTCGAAAGAGAAATATCAAGATATCCCAAGGATGCGGAAATGGTCGAAATTCGCTTTCTGATGGGGCAACTCTTAAATTCATAGGAAACGCCCAAGCGCCTGCAATTGCCGTCCCCTATCAGGCGATATCTTCCACATCTGCTGGTAGGCCTTTCCATAAGCCTCATCATGGTGGGAGCTTACGCCGCAGTTGGCTTTGCAGCCAGCTCAGCACCCAAGGCGATCTGGTCAGCGAACCCTGTCACGATAACGTTCTCAGGCAGTGGAGGGTCGGGTAGCGTGGGCGAATTTGTGAAGTGTGCTCCGAAGGTTACAGATGTGAGCTTCAAGACCTCGGTCAATAATCCGGTCAAGGTCAGTCTCACCGTGAGTCCGACGGGTGAGGCGACATGCGGTCCATCCCCGGACCCTGTTACTGTGACCGCGCACTGTCTCGTGGCTGCGACAGCTTGCAAGGGGACTTACACTGGAACCGTGACAATTTTCCAAGGATACTCTACCATCCCGCCCAGCCTAGCGGTCACCATAGTTGTGACCTAACCTAGGACCATCCGTAAGCGTCTTTTCTGTGAAAAACTACTGAGTCTTCTTTAGTGACGCCTTGGACCTTTTGCCATGCTTGAAATCCTGGCTGAAAGTTTCCGACTGTTTTCGGCTCGATTTTCCGTTCTTCGCAAACTCGGCGTGATCCTCTGGTCCGGGTGAAATGTCGGGAGAATTCTCGTCCTTCTTCAGTTGAGACTCCGACTTACCCTTCTTCTCCCTGCGAGGAGTTTCCTTGATTTCTGGCTTGTCTGTTCTTTCTTCAGTATATGGAAGGTATCGAGTTTGGTTGGTGGTCGCGTTCTTGACCCCGATGTCCTGTTGCAATAGTTCCCACTCGTGCTTGACTTTCGAGTAGCACTCGTCGGCCATGCCGATGAACTGTCGGGCCACGGCGATGTTTCTCTCAAGCTCCTTCAGACGCGACTCCAGCTGATTCGCCAGGGTCGTATTTGCAATATCAGTCAGGCTATTGTCGCTGACTTGTAACTTGGACATTATCTAATCAACGAACAGTCCTTCCGGGCGGTCATCTAATCCTAATGTTCCCCTTGCTGGATGTCCAGGGTAGCGTTCTTCCCGGCTCTACCCAATGACTAGCGAGTATACTGGGTGTATCTCCGCCCAGTCGTAATGGTCAGTGTCTAGAACATAGGGGCCGGTGATAGTGATGTGCTGGCCAGCGGTTGGTACTGGGACCTGGTTCGTGTAGTTCTGGCATGCGGGTATCGCGTCTGTCTGGCTAGGCGTGTTTACGCAGATTATCTCGACCACGAGGTCACCGTAATTTGGATACCCTTCGTTACCACTGTTTGTGAGATTGCTATTAGCCGGATCTAGATTCGTTCGCAGGTGAACGTCGCCGTCAGCCTCCTCTAAAACCCGGTCTACTGTTCCGGAAGCGGTAATGCAAGGCTTTACGACCTGAAGTCTGGAGGGATTATAGACATGGCTGCTAATCGACGCAGGGTCAGTGCAACTGGAGGACGACGCTGAACCTGCTCCAGGCGACGGTATGAATCGACTGTAGAGATAGAAACCTGTTGCAGCGCCGACTAGAGATACGATTACTAACGCCACTAACAGCGGCGCTTTCATAGGCCTGTGATAGGAGATTCGGGCTAACTAAGCGTTGTTGTATGTTCCCTATCCCTGAAATTCTATGCCATCGTTTCTAGGGTATTCTCGGGCTTGGGAATCAGACTCGCTAAGAGGAATATCCTAGTTCGGCCAGTATCTCTTTGGTGTGTTGTCCTAGTCGTGGGGCCGGTGTTGTTTTCTTGGGTTTTGTCTCGTAGAATCTCATTGGGGACCCTAGACGTGGAATGTCTCCTTTTGATTTCACAATCATTCTTCTGTTGCGAACGTGAGGATCTCGCGCTACGTCACGAATGCTGAAGACTGGTGTCACTGGAACCTTAGCTTGATCAAGAGTCTTCTGCCACTCCTTGGCATCTCTACGGCGAAACATTCGCTGAAGAACAGGAATAAGGATTTTTCCGTTTTTGACCCTCGCCGGATTGGTAGAGAATCTTCGATCCATGATCAGCCTTTCTAGGCCTGTGGCGTAGCAGAAATTCTTCCACTGCTGATCATTTCCTATCGCGAGAACCAGATCCTTGTCTTTGCATCTGAACGCTTGGTATGGGACGATGCTTGGGTGAGCGGAGCCTCGCCGCTCTGGTTCTTTGCCGGTGGCGAAATAGTAGCTGGCAAGATAGGTGAGCCATGATACAATAGAGTCGTGAAGGGAGAGGTCGATGTAATCGCCTTTACCAG
>WNGM01004512.1_pt1 | contig 10982 bp, 8 predicted proteins | sample 5400571 | NCBI WGS metagenome assembly WNGM01 (sample SAMN13153378, study PRJNA577476) | soil metagenome | isolation source: 100 cm soil or saprolite under Garry oak tree replicate 2 | place: USA:California | collected 2016-06-15 | reverse complement strand
TGGCCCAAGGCGAAATGCAGCGCCGCCGTGGGCAACGCGACGCCATGGGCAGTACAGACACGTTCGATCCGTGCCACCTTGGCCAGAATCTCCGGCGGCGCGTCCTGATAATTGTATTTGGCGCCCTTCACCGCCCCGGTCGCCAAAATACCGGAATTGAATACGCCACCGAGCATCACACCAATGCCCCGTTGTTGCGCGAGCGGCAGGAAATGCTCGAGCGCGGGCTGCTCGAGCAGTGAATAGCGGCCGGCCAGCAGCATGGTATCGAACGATCCCGCCTGCGCGAAACGCACGCACATCTCGGCCTCGTTCACGCCGATCCCGATGCCTGCGACCACGCCCTCGCTGCGAAGCCGGTCGAGCGCCACATAGGCGCCGGCCATCGCTTCGGCAAACCGCTCTTCAATTGCATCGGCGCCGTGGGTCCAGACATCGACGTCATGGATCAGCAGCAGGTCCAGCCGGTCGGTGCCAAGGCGCAACATCGACTGCTCCACCGAACGCATGGTGCCGTCATAGGAATAGTCGACCACTGCCCGGTGTGGCTGACCACCGGAAAAGCCAGAGCCATTGCCTCGCCCGTGGAACGGGTCCATCCAGCGGCCGACCTTGGTGCAGACCACAATCTGGTCGCGCGGCAGCCGCCTGATCGCTGTGCCGCAGCGATGCTCGGACAGGCCGTGCCCATAAAGCGGAGAGGTGTCGATCAGATTGATGCCCAGCGCCAACGCGCGCTCCACTGCGGCGATGGCCCTGCCGTCATCCAGCTGCCGATAGAGATCACCGAGCGGCGCGGTGCCGAAGCCCAGCGCCGAAACCTGAATCGCGGTCCGCCCCAGCAGACGTCGCGGTAGTGCCGACTGCGAAACCATAGTGGCGTTTTTCCCGGTCGTGCTCCAGCCGCGCTGGGCCGTCATTGAGATTTACGGGCAGCGTATTTCTTTAAAGCTACCTGTCAACGGATGCGTGAGCGTGCGTCATGCGAGGTTCGATTCATCAGGGAGGCCCGGATGCCCTGATGACAGGGAGCACAACTATCGCAGCACGCAATCGAGACGTTCCGTGCTTGTTTCGGCTGGCGCGCCGCAATCGCCCGATAGATCGCTTCGTGCTCGACGGAAGTTCCCTCCCCTCCGTGCGTCCGACTATTGGCCGAGCCCGATATCCTTCGGCGGATATTTCTTGAAAGTCGCCGCGTGCGCCTTCAGCTCTGCGGCCATTGGAGCGAGAAATGCATTCAGCCGGTGACCGACTGGATAGGCCTCCTTCGGATCGATGTAGAGGTTGAACAGCCAAGGGGCGAGCCCGACATTAGTGATCGTGGACATGTCGGTCCACTGCCAATCTCCCTTGAGCTCCACGACCTTCATGTGAATCTTGTACTCGTACATGCGCATCGCCATCAGGTCGGTCCCTGCCCAGATATAGACTTTCTCGCGCTTCGACTTGCCATCATCGACAAGCAAGAACGACGTCTGATCGATCCCGTCGATGTAACGGTCTGACGGAATCTTGCTCGCTACACCCGCGAGATTGAGGCAAGTATTGAACAAGTCCATCAGATCGAACAGCCCGTCGCTCTCGCGGCCCGGCGTGATCAGGCCCTTCCAGTACGCGATGCCCGGAACGCGCACTCCGCCTTCCCAGGGCGTGGTCTTTGAGCCCTTGAATGGCGTGAACCCACTGTCCGGCCATTGACCGAGATCCGGGCCGTTGTCGGACGTGACAAAGATGAACGTGTTCTCAAGCACGCCGGCGTCGTCGAGCGCCTTGACGATCTCGCCGATATAGGCGTCCACCTCGACCACGGCATCCTTGTACTGAAACTTGCTAGCGCTTTTGCCTTCGAACGCCTTGGCGGGATGATTGTCGCCGTGCACCTTCATGAAGGCGTGCTCCAGGAAGAAAGGCTTGTTGCCCCTCGCCAGTTCGGCGATCTTCCTAACGGTGAATTCCTTGACGATGCGGTCGCCCTCGGCCACGTCCTCGACGCTGGCGATTTTCTGCGCTTCCCTGGTTGCGCCGCCCTTGATGCCGTGTATCAGCGCTCCGGCGCCCTCGGCGTCATGCAACATTTTCAGTCGCTCGGGGTTCAAGACGAGATCGGGATAGCGTCGCTTGTCGAACGCCTGCGAGAGCTCTTTTTGTGCCGGATAATATCCGTAGAACTCGTCGAAGCCGACTTCGTGCGGGCGCATGCCTTCACTCTCGCCCACGTGCCATTTTCCCGACAGCACCGTCGTGTAACCGGCCTCGCTCAGGAGGCGCGGCAGCGATATCTCGTCCGCCCATGGATTCTTGGTGATCTTGTCGCCAGCGAGGATCGGCCGGGTCAGGCCGGTACGCACCGGCAGACGCCCGGTGAGGATCGCCGAACGCGTCGGCGTACAGGTCGGTTGCGAGTACGTTGATGTGAGCTTCAGTCCTTCGCGTGCAAGCCGGTCCATGTTCGGAGTTGCCGCGCCAATCAATGCGCCGCCGCCGAACGCGCCCGGATCGCCGTAGCCCATATCGTCGATCAGCAACCAGACGATATTCGGCGTCTTGCCGGTCCTGGCGCGCAGCGCATCCAGCTTCCTTTGCGCTGCCTGCTCCTGCGCCGGAAACGAGAGCGCCGGCTCCATGCTTTCGCTGACGCGCACGGCTTTGCTGAGTGTTGATGCTTGCGCAAAACACGCGTCCGGCCGCATGAACGCGAATACCGCGAGCGCCGTGCAAGCTAACATCTGGCTGCGTTTCATCGGTTTTCCTCCCGCTCCGTCAGTTCGCCTGCTGCAGTTTCAGGATCTGCGACTGGACCCCCTCGATGGTCTTTCCGACGTCGGCGCTCATCCCGAGTTGACGGATCGGGAATTCCTTGAACGTTGCGAGATGCTGGACCGCGATACCGACGATCGGCGTGAGCACCCAGGTCTTGTGCTCGGAATATTGCCGGTTGACATCACCGGTTTGGCGCTCGAACGGGTCCATCAGCAGGTTGGTGATCAACGGACGGCCATAGCTCTGCAACGGACTGTCCCAGCGATCTCCGAATTTGGCCGAGAAGGTGATCTTGAACTGCTTGTAGCGGATCGCGGTCAGGACGGTTTCGTCGTAGTAAAAGACGGAATCGCGCGCCGATTGCTCGCTCTTGCCGGTGAACAGGGCCGTCTGGTCGTACCCGTCGAGGTGGAGCTTGTAGGCACGTGCGCCATACGTTGCGCCCTTTTTCAGCTTGTCGACGACATCGGGTTCGCCGGCCGCGGCTGCCAGCGTCGGCAGCAGGTCGGTCATATCGACGATTTCACCGCTGACGCGTCCGCCGGGAGCGCCGGGCCAGCGGATAATCGCGGGAACGCGGACGCCGGCTTCCCAGGTCGTGCCTTTGTCGCCCCTGAACGGAGACGTACCGCCTTCCGGCCACATGTACTGGTAGGCGCCGTTGTCAGTCGCGTAGATCACGATGGTGTTCTTGTCGAGCCCGGTTTGCATGAGCTTGTCGAGCAATTGCCCGACCTGAGCGTCGTGCTCCTTCAGCCCGTTGCCGTACACGTCTTCGCGGCCGGCCCTGGATTGTCCCCGTGCCTGCTCTTTCAGATGGATGAAGACGTGCTGGCGCGTTGAGTTGTGCCAGAGGAAGAACGGTCTTTTGTCGTTGGCCCGACGGTCCAGGAAGTCGAGCGACTTCGCGGCTACCTCGTCGTCGAAGGTCTCCATGCGCTTGACGGTGAGCGGCCCCTCGTCCTTGGTAGGACCGTCGGCGGTGCCGGAGACGAGGCCGCGCGGATCGAATTTCTTGCGGAATTCCGGATTGGTGGGACGATCCGGATCCTCAAGGTCCTCGTTTCCGTTCAGGTGATAAAGGTTGCCCCAGTACTCGTCGAAGCCATGCCGGTGCGGCAAATGCTCTTCGAGATCGCCGAGATGGTTCTTGCCGAACTGGGCGGTCGCATAGCCGCGCGTCTTGAGTATTTCCGCGAGCGTAATGTCTTCCTTCTGCAAGCCGGCAGGCGAACCCGGCGTCCCGACCGTGGTCATCCCCGTGCGCACCGGCAATTGTCCGGTGAGGAATGCCGCGCGTCCGGCTGTACAGCTCGGCTGCGCATAGAACGATGTGAGCCGTAATCCCTCTCTTGCGAGACGATCGATGTTGGGAGTCTGCACCCCCATGATGTCGCCTCCGTAGCAGGACAAATTCATGTAACCGACATCGTCTCCGAAGATGACGAGGATGTTTGGCCGCTGGCCTGATGGCGTTGTCGCGGGCTGCTGCTGAGCCTGCGCGATCTTGACCGGCGCACTTGCGCCGATCGCGGACGCCGCCGCGAGCGTGGTGCCGCCCAACAGAATCGTGCGGCGGTCCAGAGCGCTATCTTTCGTTCTCGCCCTGTCCCGATTGTCCTTGCTGCTCATGACCTTCTCTCCGTTGAGCCCGTCATCGCTCGCTCGATTTTCGGATCCGATTTATCGTTGCTCTCACCACACTCGCCTCGCTAGGCACTGCGGCGCCAACGCGCCCGGCACCGCGCGCTTTGCCGTCCGCGAGCCGCTACGATGCCGCCGAAGCCTGGCCATCGGAGATGCCTGGTCTTCGATCGTGCCGGGCTCCGGCCCGGCGATCGGCTTGCCGGGAACGAGATGCGCCCACACCAACGCAATTGGCCACAGCACGATCGTGATGATTCCCATCCAGCCACAGATATTGATCGCGTCGGCCTGCGGATGCCCGCGCGATCTGCCGATCGATCCGGGCAGGCTGCCGAGCTTGTAGACGACAAAGGCCGCCAGCACCGGGAAGACGCAGAGAGTGCCCAGCGTCATCCAATGCAGGAAGGGGCCGACGCCTTGCAATGTGAAACCCATAGACAATCCCCTGCGGCCGAAGCTCCGACTCTCCGTTTGCGTGCAGCGTTGCCGTCAGGCGCTGGCGGCGACTGCCAGACGTTCTATTTTGGCACCTCGAGCCCGAGGCTCTTCATCGGATACTTGGCGTAGGTCGCGGCGTGCGCCTTGGCGAATCCGACGACCCGCGGCAGGCCCCACTCGAAATAGCGATGTCCTGAGCTGACCTGTTCCCTCGGATCTGAGTAGAGATTGTACACCCAAGGGGCGCTGCCGGTGGTCAGCAGGCTGGATTGGTCGATATTCCTGCGCGGCTCCAGCGTCTGAAATGTGCTGAAATGGACTTTGTATTCCTTCCACCGGAGTGCAGTCATCTTCGTTTCCGAGTACATGAAGACACACTGGCGGGCGGACTCGCCATTATCGGCGAGCAGGAAACCTGACTGGTCAACGCCGTCGATGTAGCGTTGGGTGGAGATTCGCTTCGTCTCGCCCGCGAGCGTCAACGACGTATTGAACAGATCCATCTGATCAAAAAGACCGTCGCTTGAGCGGCCAGGCTTGATCATCCCCGGCCAGTACGCGATGCCAGGTATGCGTACGCCGCCCTCCCACGTCGTGCCCTTGCCGCCGCGCCACGGCTGGTAGCCGGAGTCCGGCCAAACGTCTTCGTTGGCGCCGTTGTCCGAGGTGAAGAAGACGAAGGTATTTTCGAGTTGACCGGTGTCTTTCAGGGTCTGAATGAGACGGCCGACGATATCGTCCACTTCGACGATGGCATCCTTGACGGGGAAGCCCGCCGGGCTCTTCCCTGCATAACCGGGTGCCGGATAATTGTCGTTATGGATGCGCGCGAACGCATGCACCAGGAAGAACGGCTTGCTCTGTGCGACGCTGCGTTTGATGAAGTCCAAGGAGAAATCAGCGAAGATCTGGTCAATGCCACCGAGTTGCTCCGTGGTCTCCAGATGCTTGACGACGCGTGTGGGACCCCCCCTTACGCCGCCGGTCACATCAGGTTCCGAAAGCTTGCGCAATGCCTCCATGCGCTCGGGTTTGTTGACCAGGTCGGGGTAGAGCCTTGCGTCCAACCCTTGTGACAGTTCGGAGGTCACCGAAAGGATGCCGACGTATTCGTCGTAACCCACCTCATGGGGGCGTGTTCCTTCCGCCTCACCCAGGTGCCATTTACCCGCCAGCGCAGTCCGGTATCCGGCCTCACTGAGCAACTTGGCCTCGGTGTCCTCGCCGGTCCAGGGATTCACCTTCGGGTTCTCACCGGTGAGCAACGGCCGCGTGAGCCCGGTACGGGCCGGAAGCCGCCCTGTCATAAGCGCCGCACGCGACGGCGTGCACAGCGACTGACTGTAGGTAGAGGTAAGATTGAGGCCTTCATGCGCAAGCTGGTCGATATTCGGCGTCGGCGCACCGACCGCAACACCGCCGCCATTGACGCCGATGTCGGCCCAGCCCATGTCGTCCACCAAGATGATCAGGATGTTGGGTGGGCGGCCGGTTTTAGCCCTGAGCGCCGCCAGCTTGTCTGTGGCGATCTTGTCCTGCTCGGGACGCGGGATGGCGGGCTCCATGGAGTCGGAAATCCGCATCGCGTTGTCGAAGGGATCCGTTGCTGGCGCGGGAGCTTGTGCGAGTGCAGTTTGCACGTTCAACGCGATTGCCAAGGATGCGGCGCTGGCCAGCAGAGTACGTTTCGCTCTCATGTCCTTCTCCCTCTCGCTTGCTCAGGATTACGCATTGCAACCTCCGCTGCCTCCGCTTGGTGCTCTTCGTTTGCTCCCAACTGTTCCGTCGTCCACGTGTCAACATTGCCCATCATCGCTCACTCCGAAGCATTCCAATCGATCTGATGTTCGTATCTCGGTTTGGAGAATTAAGGACCGAAGGCCCGCAGAAAGGCCCCCAAGCCTGCCCGGCACCAGATGCGCCCACACCATCGCAATCGGCCACAGCACGATCGTGATGAATCCCATCCAGCCGCCGATATTGATCCCACCGGCCCGCGGATGCCCGCGCGATCTCGCGACCGATCCGGGCAGGCTGCCAGGCTTGTAGACGACAAATGCCGCGAGCACCGGGAAGACGCAAAGAGCACCTAGCGTCATCCAATGCAGGAACAGTCCGACGCCCTGCAATGTGAAGCCCATCCTAAGTCCTCCCCTCTGAGCCATGCCCTTATTCTTTTTCTGTTTGGAGGGTCGAACGCGGAGGCCTCCGATGGGACCGCAAGCGCGGCCCAACGATCTATCAAGCAAGCTACTGACGGATCATGCGGAAATTCGGTCAAACGATGCATCTCGAAACGCTGCATTCACACGCCACCACCGCTCGCTCTGGTCTTGAAACATAGGCTATCTGCAACTTCAAGATTGCGTCAAAAGTCTCAATCGGCGAGAATTGATCGTGGCGCCGAAACATCGGAGCATATCGATGAAAAAGAGCGAAGCATTCGAGACGTTGTCCAACCTTGGCTGGCTTTCCAAAGAGCCGGACGTGTTTCGTACGCGCCTGCTCGACGACGCCCGCCTGCAGAGCTTCGAACCCGGACAGGTCGTGTTCGAGGTCGGGGATTCGGCCGACTCATTAATCGGTCTCGCCGCTGGAACGCTCGAAGTCTCGGTCGAGCATCCCTACTTCCATCTGCAACTCCTGCATGTCGCGAGGCCTGGCGCGTGGCTCGGCCAGACCGCGGCGTATGGCGGCGATCGGAAGCGGTTCGTATCGGTCCGGACGAAAACCAAATCGTCGACGATTGTGATATCCCGGCAGAAAATTGAAGCAATGATCGAGGAAAATCCGCTTTCCCTGAGATCTTTCGCGCATCTAAGCGAGCTTCATTTGCGAGAATCGGTGAGGACCATCATCGAATTGTCGCAACGGGATTCCTTCAGCAAGGTGTGCGCACGGCTTTTTTCCCTCGGCCTGTCCCTTGTGCACGGCGGAAATACCCAACTGATCGAAATTCCCGTCACACACGACGAATTTGCCAGCCTCTGTGGCATTTCTCGGAAGACGCTGGAGCGAGTGCTGGCTGAGCTCAAGCAGAATAATGTTATCGATATCCACTATCGCTCCATCACGATACTCGACCTGAAAAAGTTGAGCGCGATTGCGGCAGGCGACAATTTGCCGCGATCGGAAGGCTCTCAGGCCGCGGCGAGCTGAGCGGCTCGCAGACTATTTCACCCGTGCGCGTAACGGCGCCAATTGAGTAAAATGTCGCAATTCCAGTCGGATGATTTTTCCGCCGCCGTTTCATTCGGTTCTGGCGCAATGTAGAGTTGCCTTCGCACTTCTGTATCCGATGTGCACCCGACAGTCGCCGTGACCCGCGGAAGAGCTTCGGCCAAACGCCCCGTTCCGCGATCATTGCGCAAGTATTCGCAATTTTATGCGGCCAAACATGACATTCCGCCTCACCCTTACCGCTTGGGTAATGCTGATGATCGGCGCGTTGGCCGCGCTACTGATCCTTGTCCAGGATCGCACTCTCAAGCTTGCAACCGAAGAGGCCGCAAAATCGACCATGGACGGCGTGAGCGCGCGGACGACAACTCTGCTGCGGGAGCAAATCGCAAATCTCGCGCGCGCGACACGCACGCTGTCGATCAGCCCGTCGTTGACCGAGCCCTCCGAGCTCGACGTGGGCAGTCCGGCGACCCGCCTTGTCAAGGGCGCCTTGATCCAGTGGCCGGCGCTTGACAGCATCTACGTCGGTTACGACGACGGCCGCTGGCTGCAAGTACAACGCGTGGAAGGGCTGAAGGGCGAGCAGCGGGAGCGCCTTGACGTACCGCCAAATGCTTCGTTTGCCATTGCGCTGATCCATCCGACGAGCGACGGCGAACTGCCGACGACGCGCATTTTCCAGGACAAGGACGGCAAGCAGCTCGAACGGCGGGAAATCCTCCGCCGCGGTTACGACCCCCGCGAGCGCGTCTGGTATCAGGCCGCCCTGAAGGCCGGCCAGCTAGTGGTCTCGGCCCCTTACTTGTCGTTCAGCCTCGGTGTGCCGATGGTCACCTTCAGCGCGCCGTTGCAAGGCAAGGTCGGCGGCGTTGTAGGGGTCGACCTCAAGCTGGACGCCTACAGCACATCCGCGGACATCCTCAAGTTCGGAGAGAACGGCTACGTCGTTATTTTCGATTCCGAAGGCACGGTTATCGCACACCGCGACTACGCGGCGATGTTCTCGCGCTCGAGCGCAGACCCCGCGGGCGCCAGGCTCCCCAGCACATTTGACCTTGCAGGCAGCATCGAAGGAAAGGTGATCGGAGATTGGGACAAGTCGAGCCGCTATCAGGGAACGCTTCGTTGGGCCGACAAGAATAACTACTTCTACCGGCTCGAAAGCATCCCGTTGGGACCGACCCTCACCGCCAACGTCCTGCTGATCGCCGCCGAGAAGGAATTCGCCGGCAGCATCCGCGATCTGACTCTCCGGTCCAGGATATTGGCGCTAGCATCCTTCCTCTTGTTCATCCCCCTCGCCTGGATCTTCGGCACTAGAATGTCGAAAAAAATCAACGCGATCACGGATCAGGCAGCACGTCTCCAGTTCATGGGAGCCCCGTCGCCGAAGCCGATTGGTTCTTTCATTCGCGAACTGCATACGCTGGGGGAAACGATTCACAAGGCGCAGCGCGCGATCTGGTCATTCTCGCGGCTGGCGCCGCGGGAAATCGTTCGCGGCGTCCTCGACAACTCGATTTCCACGGAGCTGGGAGGCATGCGGCAAGAAATTACGGTGCTGTTCACCGACGTTCGGGGCTTCACCAGCCTGTCGGAAACTGCCAATCCGGGCGCGCTGATGCAGCAAACATCGCGATATTTCACCGCACTAACGGATGTCATCATGGCGCAGGGCGGCACCGTCGATAAATTCATCGGCGATGCCATCATGGCGTTCTGGAATGCACCAAACCCGCAGGAAGATCATTGCGAGCGCGCCTGCCGCGCCGCGCTTCTGGCGAAGGAAGCCAATGAGAGGATCAACCGGCAATTCGAGGCCGAAGGCTTGCCGCCGTTCTACACGCGTTACGGCATACATGCCGGCGAAGCGGTCGTGGGCAATCTCGGGTCGGCCGAACGCATGAACTATACGGTGCTCGGCAATGTCGTGAACTTGGCGGCTCGACTCGAAGGGCTCAACAAGCAGTACGGCACCGATATCCTCGTCAGCGAGGACGTATTCGCGCGAGTTGGAAACCGCTTTCGTTGCCGATATGTCGACAGTGTCGTCGCCAAGGGGATGGTGGCGCAAACACGCGTCTACGAACTGCTGACGGAAATTGGACCGGGAGCGACCGATCATGGCAGCAACGCACAGCCAACCGCTGATATCCTCGATCGCTGAGCAATATCTTCAATGTTTCAATCAGTTATCCTACACTATCAAAGCACTACATCACAACATGTGCGAGCGGTGCGCACGCCAAACTAGCCAAAATTGCACACGCTTGTACCGCATTTGATTTCACGGTGCACACGGAGCGCACACGCAACGGCGGCAGACGCAAAACTGAAATCGGGAAGCTGGCGGCTGAGCTACGCGGCCTTACGTTTTTCGATGACTTGCCGGAAGTTCGTTGCCAACTCACCATAGTAACGGGCAAGCACCTCATACAAGTCCCGCTGGGCCCCGACCGGCGCCTGCAGAGCCCACTCTTCACACTGCGCGGCTTTGGTTTTGTACTTCTCTGCTTTCGTTTCAAGATCAGTCATGAATGGTGCTACTCCACGCAATACACGTACAACCTTCGATAGTACCGTGACATGCGCCGAAAAGAAGGCGACGCCAAGGGAAATTTTTGCAACGAATGCCGATCCCTGGACCGGCTCTGCGTACATCTCGGCCGCGTCCTGAGATCAGCCGAAACGATTCTCGTATCTGGCCAGTGCGAGTTCAGCCGTATCGATGTCGGGTTTGCGACCCGACAGCAAATCCGCGAGCACACGCCCCGACCCGCACGCCATGGTCCAGCCGAGCGTGCCATGCCCAGTGTTGAGATGAAGGTTGGCGTAGCGTGTCGCGCCGATCACGGGCGGACCGTCGGGAGTCATTGGCCGCAAGCCGCTCCAGAAGGTGGCGTCCGCCAGTCTGCCGCCGCGCGGGAACAGATCGGTCAGAGAATGATCGA
>WNGM01004511.1_pt1 | contig 10982 bp, 7 predicted proteins | sample 5400571 | NCBI WGS metagenome assembly WNGM01 (sample SAMN13153378, study PRJNA577476) | soil metagenome | isolation source: 100 cm soil or saprolite under Garry oak tree replicate 2 | place: USA:California | collected 2016-06-15 | reverse complement strand
CCTGATGATCGGCATCGTCCTGCGGGGCAAGGCTTCCGAAATGACCGACGCGCTCCTCGAGCGGGGCATCGTGGCGGGCACCGCCGGCGAGCGTGTGCTGCGTCTCCTGCCGCCGCTGGTCATCACCGACGGCGAGATCGATCGCTGCCTCGACGTCTTCGGGTGGGTCCTCGCCGCCACGGGCCGCGCCGGAGGTGCCCCGTGACCGCGCGCGTGCGGCGCGCCGTCCTGGCGTACTCGGGCGGTCTCGACACCTCGATCATCATCCCGTGGCTGAAGGAGACCTACGCCTGCGAGGTGATCGCGATGGTGGCCGACGTCGGCCAGGCCGAGGAGCTGGACGGCCTCGAGGCCCGGGCACGGCGCGCCGGCGCCGACGACTTCGTGCGGTGCGACCTGCGCGCCGCCTTCGTCGGGGAGCAGATCTGGCCGGCGCTGCGCGCCGGGGCGGTGTACGAGAACGGCTACCTGCTCGGCACCGCCCTGGCGCGGCCGGTGATCGCGCGCGCGCAGGTGCGCCTGGCGCTGCGTCGCGGGGCCGACGCGCTGGTGCACGGCTGCACCGGCAAGGGGAACGACCAGGTGCGCTTCGAGCTGGTCTACCAGTCGATGGCACGGCACCTGCGCATCGTCGCCCCCTGGCGCGAGTGGACGATCCGCTCGCGCCAGGAGGCGATGGACTACGCGGCGGCGCGCGGCCTCCCGGTGCCGGCGACGCCCCGGGCCCCGTACAGCCGCGACCGCAACCTCTGGCACGTCAGCCACGAGGGAGGGCCGCTCGAGGATCCGGCGCGCGAGCCGCCCGAGGACCTCTTCCTCCTGACGCGCGACCCGCGCCAGGCGCCGGACGACGGCGTCGAGGTGACCGTCCGCTTCGAGCGCGGCACGCCGGCGGCCCTCGACGGCGAGCGGCTGGACGGCGTGCCGCTCGTCGAGAGGCTGAACCGGATCGCCGGCGCGCACGGGATCGGCCGCGCCGACCTGGTCGAGAACCGCCTGGTCGGGATCAAGTCGCGCGGCGTCTACGAGACCCCGGCCGGGACGGTGCTGATGCAGGCGCACCGCGAGCTGGAGTCGCTCTGCCTCGACCGCGCCACGGCGCACTACAAGCAGCTCGTCGCCGCGCGCTACGCCGAGCTGGCCTACGACGGTCTCTGGTACACGCCGCTGCGGCGGGCCCTCGATTCCTTCGTCGCCGCGACGCAGGAGCAGGTCACGGGCGAGGTGACGCTGCGGCTGCGCCGCGGCACGCTCACGGTCTGCGGCCGGCGCGCGGCGCGCTCGCTCTACGACACCGGCCTCGGCGGCTTCGCCATGGGCGACGGCTACGACCCGAAGCATGCCGAGGGGTTCATCCGCCTCTTCGGCCTGTCGACCCGCGGCGCCACCGTCCCCGAAGGCGAGGCGCCCGATCGACGGGATCGCGCGGCGCGCGCGGGAGCGGACGGTTCTCCCGCCTCCCTGCCGGCGCTGCGCCGCCGGACGGCCGGCGTCCGGGAGGTGGATGCATGAGCGCCCCGGAGAACCGTCCTCCCGGCCTCGTGACCCCCAGGCTGTGGGGCGGCGGCTTCGGCCAGCCGCTCGATCCGGCGCTCGAGCGCTTCTGCGAGTCGTTCTCGTTCGACGTCCGGCTGCTGCGGGCCGACGTCGCCGCCAACCGCGCCTGGGTCACCTCCCTGGCGGCGGCAGGCCTCCTCACGACCGAGCAGGCCGATCGCCTCGATGCCGCCCTGTGCGCCATCGGCGAGTCACCGGCGCCGTCCGCGATGCAGGCGCCGTCCCCGGGGCAGGCGTCGCCCACGGCGCCCGAGGACGTGCACAGCTACGTCGAGAGCGCGCTGGTGGCGAGCGTCGGCCCCGATCTGGCCGGCAGGCTGCGCACGGGGCGCTCGCGCAACGACCTGGTGGCGACCGATCTCCGCCTCTGGTGCCGCGACGAGGTCGCCGCGGCGCGCCGGGAGATCGCCGGCGCCGTCTCCGGCCTGGCCGATCTGGCGGAGCGCTCGGGCGGGCTCGCCGTCCCCGGCTACACGCACCTGCGGCGCGCCCAGCCGATCCTCCTGGCGCACCTGGCGCTGGCGCACGCCGCGAGGCTGCGGCGCGACGACGAGCGCTTCGAAGAGACGCTCGGGAGGATGGACGCCTGTCCGCTCGGCAGCGGCGCGCTCGCGGGGACCACGGCGCCGATCGACCGCCGGGCGCTGGCCCGGCGCCTCGGATTCGGCCGCCCCACGGAGAACAGCCTCGACGCCGTCTCGGACCGCGATTTCGTCGCCGACGCTCTCTACGCCTGCTCGCTGACGATGATCCACCTGTCGCAGATCGCCGAGGACCTGATCCTGGCGACCGCCGAGGAATTCGGCTGGCTGGTGCTCGTCGACGCCGCCGCGACCGGCTCGAGCCTGATGCCTCAGAAGAAGAACCCCGACGCGCTCGAGCTGATCCGCGGCAAGGCGGGGCGCGTCGTCGGGCGCCTGGCGGGGTTCCTGGCGACGCTGAAGGGGCTGCCGGCCGCCTACAACCGCGACCTGCAGGAGGACAAGGAGCCGCTCTTCGACGCCCTCGACACGACGCGTGCCGCCCTCCGCGCCCTGGCGGCGATCCTCCCGCACCTCACCCCCGTGCCGGCGCGCGGCCTCAAGGAGGGGGGCGATCTCCTGGCGACCGACCTGGCCGACTGTCTCGTCGCCCGTGGCCTGTCGTTCGCGCGGGCCCACCAACTCGCAGGCGAGGCGGCGGCTCGCGCCCGCGCCGCCGGCGTTCCGCTGACCCGGCTGCCCCTGTCCGAGCTGCGCTCGATCTCTCCGTTGTTCGAAAAGGACGTGGCGGAGTGGCGGAGCGTCGCCGCGTCGCTCGCCCGCCGCGATCGCGAGGGGGGCACCTCGCCCGTGCGCGTGGCGGAGGAGGTGCGCCGCGTCCGGGCCTGGGCGGCGGAGCACGGCGAGCCCGCGGACGGGCGGATCCGCCTGCGCGCCGCATGCGAGGAGGATCTGCCGTTCCTCGAGGCGAGGATCCGCTTCTGGTCTGACCGCGGCGTCCTGCTGCCGCTCGCCGGAGGGGCCCTGCGGTCGGCGCTCCCCGACTTCCGGGTCCTCGCCGCCGAGGACGGCGCGCCCGCCATCCTCGGGTTCGGGGCCCTGAGGCGCTACTCGCCCCGCCTGGCCGAGATCCGGTCGCTCGTCGTCGACGACGGCCGGCGGGGGCGCGGGCTGGGCCGCCGGCTGGTCGGCCACCTGCTCGACGAGGCGCGGCGCGAGGGACTGCGGCGCGTCTTCGTCCTGACGCGCGCTCCCGACTTCTTCGAGCGCCTCGGCTTCCTGCGCGTGCCGCGCGAGAGCCTGCCGGAGAAGGTCTTCGTCGATTGCAACCGCTGTCACCGCCGGGACGCCTGCGACGAGCAGGCCCTGGTCAGGGATCTCGCATGATCGACGAAGCGAACGGCCACGGGCGCGCGGGGACCGCTCTCCTTCGCCGGCCGCGCCTGCCGGGCGGCTTCCGGCTCGCCGGCGTCGCCTGCGGGATCAAGAGGGCGGACGGCCGATCGGGCGGGCGTCCCCCCGACCTCGCCCTGATCGTCTGCGACCGTCGCGCCGCGGCGGCCGGCGTCTTCACGGTCAACCGCTTCGCCGCCGCGCCGGTCGAGGTCTGCCGCGACCACCTGGGACGATCGCTCAGCCAGGCGCGGGCGGTCATCGTCAACTCCGGCTGCGCCAACGCCGCCACCGGACGCCAGGGACTGGCGCGCGCCCGCGCAGTCGCCGCCGCCGCCGCGCGCCTGATCGGCTGCCGCCCCGAGGAGGTGCTGGTCGCCTCGACCGGCGTCATCGGCCGGCCGCTGCCGCACGATCGGATCGTGCGGGCGCTGCCGGCCGCCGCGCGCGCACTGTCGCGCGACGGCCTCGAGGCGGCGGCTCGCGCCATCCTGACGACCGACACGCGCGTCAAGATCCGCTCGGCGCGGGCCCGGGTCGGCGGGCGCGACGTCACCGTCACCGGCATCGCCAAGGGGTCGGGCATGATCCACCCGAAGATGGCGACGATGCTGGCCTTCGTCCTGACCGACGCGGGCGTCCATCCGTTCCTGCTGCAGCGCCTCCTGCGCGACGCGGTCCGCGCGTCGTTCAACGCCATCTCGGTCGACGGCGACTGCTCGACCAACGACACCGTCCTGCTTCTGGCGAGCGGCGCGGCCGGCAACCGCGCCCTGTTGCAGGCCGGCCGCGGCGCCCGATCGTTCGTCGAGGCGCTGCGCGCCGTCTGCCGCGCCCTGGCGATCGACATCGTCACCGACGGCGAGGGGGCGCGGCGGATCCTCGAGATCGAGGTGGCCGGCGCCCGCTGCGATGGCGACGCCGACCGGATCGCGCGCTCGGTCGCGAACTCCCCGCTGGTGAAGACCGCCCTCGCCGGCGGCGATCCGAACTGGGGGCGGATCCTCTCCGCCGCCGGGGCCGCCGGGGTCGGATTCCTGCCGGCCGCGGTCTCGCTCAGCGTCGGAGACGTCCCGGTGGTCCGGCAGGGGTGCGGCACCGGCCGCGACGGCGCCGTCCTGCGCCGGCTCTTCCGGGCGCCCCGCGTCGCCGTGCGCCTCGCCGTCGGCGTCGGCCCCGGCCGGGCCACTCTCTGGACCTGCGACCTGACGCGCCGCTACGTCGACATCAACGCCCGCTACACCACCTGATCCCGGCACGGCACGGGCGGATCGGCGTGGACTCCCCCCCCCGCCGGTTTCGTGCTACGCTGCCGCCTTCCGGTCCGCAGCGAAAAACAGCGAGGAGAAGGGGAATGATCCGTCCGGGCAGGGTCGAAGCACGCGTGGGGGACCTCGAGCACGCGCCGGTCGCGTGGCCGGCATCGGGGAAGCGGCTGGTGCCGGTGGGCTCTCTGGCGCTCGCCGGTTTGCTGGCGCTCGCCGGATCGCTGGCGCTCGCGACGCCGGGGGCGACGGACGAGCCGGCGCGCGCGCAAGTGTCCGGCGAGCAGGGCGCCCGAGCCGGCGGGACCGGCGAGAAGGGGGCGATCGGAGTCCCTGGCGCGCCCGGAGGCCCGGGGGAGCCGCAGCCGCGGATCGGCTTCTTCGCCGCCTCGCGCGAGGCCGAGGCACGCGCCGAGACGGTCCTCCTGAAGACACCCACACCCGAGCGCGCGAGGGCCTGGCTGCGCGCGCTGACCGAGGAGCCGCACGTCGCCGGCACCCCCGAAGACAGGAAGACCGCCGAGTACGTCCGCGACCGGCTGGTGGAGTTCGGCCTCAAGGCAGAAATCATCACCTACGAGGTCCTCCTCAACTACCCGAAATCGGTCTCGCTCCGCATGCTCAAGCCGGAGCGGGCCGAGCTCGCGCTGCGCGAGGAAGGGTACCTGCGCGACAAGGACTCCTACAGCGAGGCGGCCTTCCCCGCCTTCCACGGCTACGGCGCGTCGGGCCGCGCGACCGGACAGGTGATCTACGCCAACTATGGCACGCGTGAGGACTTCGAGCGGCTCGAGGCGCTCGGTCTGTCGCTGGAAGGGCGGATCGTCCTCGTGCGCTACGGCAAGGTCTTCCGCGGCCTCAAGGTGAAGGAAGCCCAGGCGCGCGGCGCGCTCGGCGTCCTCATCTACTCCGACCCGATGGACGACGGCTACATGAAGGGAGACGTTTACCCCGACGGCCCGATGCGTCCCGCCTCGTCCCTGCAGAGGGGCTCGGTGCAGTTCCTCTCCTTGGGGCCGGGGGATCCGACGACCCCCGGCTACGCCTCCACGAAGGGGGCGAAGCGCGTCCCGCGCGAGGAGGCGGCCGGCACCCCCAAGATCCCGTCGCTCCCCGTGTCGTGGGGCGAGGCGTCCAAGATCCTGAGAGCGCTCGCGGGAGACCACCTGGCCGACGACTGGCAGGGAGGCCTGCCGTTCGCCTACCACCTCGGTCCCGGCCCGGCCGAAGTCGAGATGTCGGTCGAGATGGACTACGCCCTCCGGTCGATCTGGGACGTCGTCGCCACGATCCCGGGAACGGTCGAGCCGGAGCGCCAGGTGATCCTGGGGAACCATCGGGACGCCTGGACCTATGGCGCCGTCGATCCGAACTCGGGGAGCGCGTCGTTCCTGGAGACGGCGCGCGGCCTCGCGGCGGCCCTTCAAGCCGGCTGGAAGCCTCGGCGCTCGATTCTCCTCGCCTCGTGGGACGCCGAGGAGTACGGCCTCGTGGGATCGACCGAGTGGGTGGAGGACCGGGCCGCCGCGCTCCAGGCGAACGCCGTCGCCTACGTCAACCTCGACTCCTCCGTGACCGGGCACGACCTCGATGTCGACGGCATCCCGTCGCTGCGGGACCTGGTGGTGGAGACGGCGGGCGACCTGGCCGAGCCGCGCCGCGGCGGGAGCGTCCTCGATGCCTGGCGCTTGCGCAAGCACGTCGACTGGGCGAAGAACGAACCACTCTGCGCGGAGGAGGAGGGGGAACGCTTCGAGCTCTACCTCAACCCCCTCGGCTCCGGATCCGACTACACGGCTTTCGTCGATCACGCCGGCGTCGCCAGCCTGAACTTCACCTTCGAGGGAGACTACGGCGTCTATCACTCCGTCTACGACGACCTCTTCTGGATGGAGAAGTTCGGCGATCCGGAGTTCCTCTACCACGCGGTGGCGTCCCGCCTCTACGGTCTCCTGGCGATGCGCCTCGCCGCTGCCGAGGTGGTGCCGCTTCGCTACGCCCACTACGGACGGGCGCTCGGGCGCGAGCTCGAACTGCTGCGCCGCGAGTCGCTACGCGAGAGGCGCGCCCACGAGGCGGCGACCGGCGAGGCGGCCCCGGTCGAGCCCGGCTCGACCGCCTCGGTCGAGGCCCGCAAGAGGCCGGCCCTGGTCCCCGACTTCGCCCCTCTCGCCCGGGTCATCGCGGCCTTCACCGAAGCGAGCATCGCCCTCGACGGCGCCCTCCTGCGCCTCGAGGAGGGCCCCCGGGGGGTGGCGGACCCCGCGGCCCTCGCCCGCCTCAACGACGCCCTGGTCCAGGTCGAGCGCGCCTTCCTGGATCCGCGGGGGCTCCCCGGGCGCCCCTGGTTCCGCCACCTCCTCTATGCCCCGGGGCTGACGACCGGGTACGCCTCCTGGCCGTTCCCGGGGGTGGTCCAGGCGCTCAAGGAGCGCGAGCCGAGGATGCTGCAGCGCCAGATGACGTCGCTCCTCGACCGGATCGCCGCAGGCACCGAAAGGGTTACGGCCGCCCGGGCTCTGGCGGAGCGCCTCGCGGGAGGGGCCGGGAACTGAACCGGCCCGAAAACCGGTTGACGGACGGCGGATCGCGGGGTACCTTTTGTTGTTCGCTGACAAAATCGTATGCACGCCTCCGTTCGCCGCATCGTCGTTCTTCTCGTGCTTGGCGCCCTCCTGGTGCCGTCGCACGGAATCTGGGCACGCGGCCTGCGCGTTCTCAGGCGACACAGCGGCCAAGCGCAGAGGCGCAGCCTCCGCCAAGGCCGGTCCGCCGACGCGGGAGACATCCGGTGCGTGGCCCGGCCCTTCCAGACCGCCGCCGTGCCGGACCATTCCGAGGATCCGGGTCGGGCCCCGGTGATAGGAGATGACCCGCAGTTCTCGCCGACGCCGGCGACCGTCGACCCATCCGACGACGACGATCACAGGTTGAAGAAGGGGCGCCGCAAGGGGCCTCTCGACATCAACGTCGCGCTCCCGCAGGAGCCGCCGAAGCTCCAGCGGTCGGCCGACCTCCTGGCGAGCCTGAGACTCCACCTATCGGCCGGCCGGCCGCACCTGCGCGAAACCGACCAACTCCTGGTCCATTTCGGATCGGGACCCTGCCACTCCATCCCTCGCCCGCGCGAGGGGACCATCTGCCTGCTCTCCCAGAACGACGGTCTCCTGGGCTGATCGTCGGCGACATCCCTCCGGCGGTCCAGACCTCAAGCAGTCAACCGATCGTCTTTCAAGCCATCCTTTCGGCTGCGGCGTCGGCTCTGACGCGAACCGAAGGGGCGGAGGGCAGCGATGGACTTCCTGGAACACACGAGGATCAAGTGGAGCTACGTCACTCACCTGGTCGACCCCTCGCTCGCCGCCGGCGTCGCGCCGGTGGGGAGCGAGCCGGACGCGGGCGCCCTGGTGCTGGGGCGGGTCGCGGTGATCGGTAAGAACAAGGAGATCGAGGACCAGAGGGGCCGGAGAGTCACCCTCTTCCCGGGGGACGTCATCGCCGGCGCCCTCGGCTACCGCTACGCCACCGACCAGTACGAGGGAGTCCCGGTCGCCGGTGGCGCCATGGGCCACCTCCTCGGGCAGGGGGGGGTCTGCGGTGAGGTTCTGAGCAAGAACGAGCGGATGCTGGACGCCACGATCCTCGAGTGGATCGGTCGTCTGACCGACAGGGAGGGCACGCCGCTCCATCTCCGGCGGTTCGCGCACGGGCCTCGGCGCCCGGCGGCCTCCCGGCGGCCCCGAACCCTCCTGGTGGTCGGCGCCTCGATGAACGCCGGGAAGACGACGACGGCGGCCCAGGCAATCTGCTGGCTGAGCCGGCGGGGGCACCGCGTGTCGGCCGCCAAGATCACCGGCACCGCCTGCCGCAAGGACCCCGGCATGATGGAAGACGCCGGGGCGATACGGGTCCTCGACTTCACCTACTGCGGGTTCCCCTCCACGGCGCACGTCCCTGCCTCCGACCTCCTCGGCATCGCCGCCGACCTCCGGACGTTCCTGCAGGAGGACGAGCCGGAGTTCCTGGTCTATGAGATCGCCGACGGGATCCTGCAGCGCGAGACCCGTATCCTCCTCGAGAGCCCCGAGTTCCACGACACGATCGACGCGGTGGTCTACGCCGCTCCGGAGAGCCCCTCCTGCGAGACCGGCGTGCGCCGCCTGCGCGACTGGGGCTACAACGTGGTGGCGGTGGCGGGGGCCGTCGCCAACAGCCGCCTTGGAATGATGGAGGCGCGGGAGGCGGCCGGCGTCCCCTGCCTGAACGGCGCCATGATCCTGGACGGCGCTCTCCTCCGCGCGCTGCAACCGGCCTCGGTCGCCTGAGCGGAGGCGGCGACATGAGCGACGGGTCCGACAGGCGGAGCGCCCTGGCGGAGGCGGCGAGGCTCCTTCCCTACGCCCGGCCGCACCGGGCCCTCTTCCTGTTGACGCTCCTCTGGAGCGTGAGCCTGGCGCTCATCGACGTCCCGATCCCCTTCTTCCTGAAGAGGGTGATCGACGCCGTCCTGAGGCGTCACGAGCACCTCGCCCTCCTCGGCCGTGATCTGCCGCCGCGCCAGTTCCTCTTCGCGATCTTCCTCTGCCTCGCCGTCATCGCGGTGGCCAAGGGGCTTCTCCTCTATGCCCAGCGGATCGCCTCCGAGACGATGGGCCAGAGGATGATCTACGCGCTGCGGATGGACCTCTACCGCCACCTGCAGTCGCTCTCGATGCCGTTCTTCAAGAGCGCCAGCACCGGCAGGATCATGCTGCGCTTCATGGGGGACATCAACGCCGTCCTCGACATGATCACCGATGGGTTCCTGCGCGCGCTGATGGACACCATCACCTTCGTTGTGGTCACCGGCGTGGTCCTGGCCCTCAACTGGCGGCTGGCCCTGGTGGTCCTGTCGATCCTCCCCTTCTACGCGCTGACCTTCGTCCGGCTCAGCCCGGCGCTGCGGCGGACGGGACGGGAGGCGCGCAAGGAGCGCTCGGCCCTGTCGGGCAACCTGCAGGAGAAGATCGCCGGCCGTGCGGTCGTCAAGGCGTTCCACCAGGAGGCGGCGGAGGAGGACCTGGCCGGGGCGCAAACCGGACGCCTGCGCGACTGGCTCGTCGAGAAGGCGCGCGTCGGCGGGCGGCTCAATGCCTTCGCCAACGTCGCCGTCGCCCTAGGCGGCGCGCTCGTCCTCTGGCTCGGCGGAAACGCCGTGCTCGACGAGCAGATGACCAAGGGCGGCCTCATGGCCTTCTACGCGCTGGCGGCGATGCTCTTCCCGCCGCTGCGCCGCCTGGCGCGCACCAACGAGACCTACCAGGCGTCGCGCGTCTCGCTCGAGCGAATCATCGACTTTCTCGACGAGACGGAGCCGCTGAAGGAGCGCGAAGGGACGAAGGAGCTGCGCGTGACGCGCGGCAGCGTCCGTCTGGAGGAGGTGCGGTTCTCCTACGTGCCGGGGGTGCCGGTCCTGCGCGGCATCGATCTCTCCGTGGACGGGGGACAGGTGGTGGCGCTGGTCGGCCCGAACGGCGCCGGCAAGACGACGCTCCTGAGCCTCCTGCCGCGCTTCATCGACCCGGACGGCGGGCGCGTGCTGATCGACGGCCAGGACCTGCGCGAGGTCCGCCTCGTCTCCCTGCGCCGATCGATCGGCCTCGTGGCCCAGGAGCCGTTCCTCTTCTCCGGCACGATCGAGGACAACATCCGCTACGGCCGCCCCGGGGCGACCGAGGAGGAGATCTGGGAGGCGGCCCGCGTCGCCAACGCGTTCGACTTCGTGCGGGCGCTGGCGGAGGGGTTCCGCACCCAGGTCGGCGAGCGGGGTCAGCGCCTCAGCGGCGGGCAGATCCAGAGGATCGCCCTGGCGCGCGCCGTCATCAACAACCCGCCGATCCTGCTGCTCGACGAGGCGACCTCGGCCGTCGACGCCGAGTCGGAAGCGCTGATCCGCGAGGCGCTCCTGCGGCTGATGGAGGGGCGGACCACCTTCGTGATCGCGCACCGCCTCTCCACCGTCCGGCGCGCCGATCGGATCCTGGTGATGGAGGAAGGACGGATCGTGGAGGAGGGGCGGCACGAGGTTCTTCTCCGGAGGGAGAGCCTCTACGCGCGCCTGTGCAAGGAACAGCTCTTCATGGAAGCGATATCGACATGATGACCGCAAGGATGTGGCTCCGTCTTCTCGTCTCGCTCGTCGCGCTCCTCCTCCCCTCGGCCGCCCAGGCCGCGCTGGTGACGCTCACCGGCCAGGTCACCGACGTCAACGGCATCGGCATCTTCGGGGTCCAGATCAACTTCGTCG
>WNGM01005359.1_pt1 | contig 10987 bp, 11 predicted proteins | sample 5400571 | NCBI WGS metagenome assembly WNGM01 (sample SAMN13153378, study PRJNA577476) | soil metagenome | isolation source: 100 cm soil or saprolite under Garry oak tree replicate 2 | place: USA:California | collected 2016-06-15 | reverse complement strand
CGCGGATCTCGTAGTCGAAGGTCCGCTCCGCCCACAGCAGGTAATCGGTGTAGGTGATCGGCTGCCCGTCGGTCACGGCAAAGAGGTCGATCGGCCGTGAGTCCCTGAGAATCTCCATCTGGACCGATCCATGGCTAGGCGTGACCTCGAGCAGGGCCGACCAGGAATTGAGGGCGTGGCCGCTGACGGGCGACTCCGCGTCGCGATTGGGGGGCGGGGTGGGGGTGCAGGAGGCGGCGAGCACTGCCGCCATCGCGATCAGGGCGGCGATCGACCGTCTCATAGCGGGCTGGTGGCGAGCGCCTGATTTCGGGTCGGCATCACGCCGTCACCGAAGGCGTAGGTCTGGATCCACGCCGACCCGGTGGGACAGTTCGCCAGTTCGCCGAGCGCCGCCACCGGATGTCCGTCATAGAGGACCTCGCAGGTCCCGCTCGCACCTCGCACCCAGACATGCAGCTCGACCGTGTGCCAGCCCGGCCCGACCCGCTGGTCGCTGCTCGTGATCAGCGGCAGCGGTCCCGCGCGGTTTTCGAAGGCGAGGCGACCCGCGCCGTCGATCACGACGTTGAATTCCGCCCCATCCGAGCCACTCATCAAGACCAGGCGGCCGGGTGCCCCCGCGGAGGGGATCTTGACCTCCACCCGCGCGTAGACCTCCGGGTGTGCGCTCGGCAGCCGTGCCGTCCTGCCGGCGGAGCCGGCGTCGGGCCGCAGGTTGAAGGCGCCCAGCATGGGCGCCGCCGCCCGGTCGCCGGGTCCGACCGGCTTAAGACCCCAGGCAGCCTCCCAGGTGCGCAGCAGCGAGTAGTGCGTGAAATGCGCACCATCCCGTCCGGGGCCGTTCACCCATGGGCCCACCGCCACCGCCGCCACCTGGTTCCAGAAGGTGCCGGAATCCTCGTCCCAGACGACGTAGGCGATCGACCGGCTGGTGGTCCACGCCGGCGAGCCGAAACAGATCCTGCAGAAAGCGGTCGGCCTGCGCGACGTTGCCGTCGTGCATGTTGTGCGCGTTGTCCGGCGCGATGAAGACGAAGTTCGGCGTGGTCGCTTCCGTGCGCAGGTCGGCGGCCAGCGAGTGGCGGCTGTCAGCGGCCAGGTCGACGTCGTGTTGCTGGCAGCGCGGGCTGCTGACCGAGGCCCCACCCTGGACGGTCTTGAAGTAGACGAAGGGATTGTGCGTCACGTCGTAGGTCGCGGTGTTCGATTGCCAGCGACACGGCCACCCCATGCTCTGCGCGTAAGCCCGCCAGGTGCGGCCGGACCCCTCGATGCTGTCGGCGATGTTCGACGGCCAGGGGTCTTTAATGGCGCAGCTCGGCGGGCTCGTTCCCCAGGCGGGCGTGCAGTCGCTGGGCGGGTCGCCAATCACCGGCTTGTGTTCGCTGCCACTCACCAATCCCAGGTAATCGGGCAAGCTGCCGTGGTTCAGCCCGAAGTAGTTCGTCTGCCGCCAATTGCCCTTGAACAGCACGTCGTTGATGAAGGGCGCCTGCGGGTTTGCGACGACCTGGCTTTCGTCCATGTTCTCTTCGACGATCACGAAGATGTGGTCGAAGGCGGGGGCGGAGGCAGCCGGCGGCATGGCGGGGGCTGACCCGCCCGCGAGCAGTGAGGTCGAAAGCAGGACCAACCCCAGCGCGAGGATGCGCCGCACGCTAGACCGATTTCCGCTCCAGCTGGTGCAGCTGGGGGACGGCCGGCCGGCGCACCTGGACTCGCATGACCGCGGCCAGGATTCCCAGCACGAGGCCCAGCGCGGCGGCTCCGCCGAGGTTCAAGAGGGGCTTCGGGCTCACGACGCCGGGGAGGGTATGCGCGGGGTCGAAGACGGTGACGGAGATCGGGGGTTTCCCCTGGTCGGCGAAGGTTGGGACCAGCCGGTCGTGGACCATCTCGACGAACACGCTGCCCACCTCTTCCAGGGTGCGCTCGCCGCGGGTGGCGTCGGTGTCGTCGTAGGAGATCTGCAATACCGCGGCCGACGGCTGGGTGGTGACCTGCAAGTTGTTGATGATCACCGTGGGGTCGACGTCCATGTGGAGTCGGTCGACCACCGTGTCGGCCACCACCTTGCTCTTCACCAGGTCAGCCATGGTCTGCGTGTAGATCTCGGTCGCGTTGGCCACGTCAGGCTGGAAGAAGGAATCCGCCTGCCCCACCACCAGCTTCATGGTGGCCCGGTAGACGGGATGCTCCTGCTTGGTGTAGACCGCGGCGGCGCCCACGCAGATCACCATGATCATCACGACCAGCCACGCCTGGCGGAGCAGCGCGCGGACGCTCACGGTTGAGCCTCCTGCGCACCCCAGAGCCGGGCCGGCCCGACCATCGATGGCAGGGCCAGGCTCAGGGCGACGAGCATCCAGGGCGTCCGGTTGGTCTCGGTGGACAGCGTCGTCGAGACCAGCGCGAAGCCCAGCAGACCGATGGCGAGCGCGGCGGCGACCGACGCGGCGAACTGGTCGTTGGCCACCCGCGCCAGGCGCGCGGTCCTCATAAGCGACCAGCCCGCCGCGACCAGCACGCCAGAAAAGAGGAGGACGCCGGGGATGCCCAGCTCGACCAGCGACTCGACGTAGGTGTTGTGGACGGGTTGACCGGTGCAGAAGGAGCCGGCCGCTCGTACCGTGGAGCCGTTGGCCAGGCAGCGGAGGTGAAGATCGAGATACACGCCGGGGGTACTGCGTAACAACTGAAAGCTGTTCGGCGGGAACGCCCCAAACCCCATGCCGAGCAGGGGATGGTCGTGAAAGCCGTGGAGGGCCGCCAGCGCAAGATCGCCGCGCCCCGCCCCTCCGCTGGGATCGTTGAACGCCTGCTCGAAGCGCTGGCTGAGCGTGGCCCCCGCGATCGCCATCAAGGCGATCGACAGGGCCGCCACGCCGAGGAAGAATTTGCGTTTCTGGGCGCCCGAGGTGAAGAGGTAGACGCTGGGGATGATCGCGATCACCACGCCGGTCAGGATCAGGGCCACCATGCCGCCGCGCGAGAGGCTGGCCGGGATCGAGCCGGCGATCAAGACGAGGGCCACGTAGAGCACGACGCGAGCGGCGCGTCGCGTGCTGCTGGCGATCAGCGCCAGCACCAGCGGCACGGCCACGACCTGGAGCGCGGCGAAGAAATTGGGGTCGCCGAGGGCATTGAACTCCCGGCTGTCGCCGCGGGCGTAACTCAGGATCCACCAGCCGCCAAGCAGCGCCGACCAGAGCGCGACGGCCCAGAAGATCGGGCGCAGATCCCTGGAATCCTTGAGCACGAGGAGCACCGCCGCCATGTACGCGAGCGAGATCCCCAGCGAGGCGAGGGCATCGAGGGTACCGCTCACACTGCTGCTCCACGACAGGCTGGCCGCGGCGAGCCCAACGTAGGCAACGACCAGGACGAGCGTGAGCGTCGGCCGGCGCATGTGGACGCCGCCGCGCAGCAGCTGCGCCACCGCCACCAGCAAGGCGAGTGGACCACCGAGGCGCTGGATGCTGATCCCCGCCAGGGTGAGCGTGCTCGGGTAGACGGTGAGGAAGAGGATGAGGACGACGACGACCGGCCGGAAGATGGCGGCCAGCACGGTGACCAGCCCGATCACGGCGGCGGCCGCGGTCTTGACGCTGATGGCGGCAAGAATGCCCGTGCCGGCGGCCACCAGCATCGCCCCGCCGATCACCAGCATGCCCAGCGTGTCGCGACTATCGCGCACCGCGACGCGGGCGCTCACGGGAGCCTCCGTAGACTAGGGCGGTGCGGGTGGCCATCGTCATCCCCTGCTACAACGACCAGCGGTTTCTCCCGCAGGCGCTCGCCACCATCGAGGGGGAAGAGCCGACCGAGCTGGTGGTGGTCGACGATGGCTCCGATGATCCGCCAACCCTCCGCCTCCTCGACTCGCTCGCGCAGGCGGGGGTCCGCGTCCTGCATCAACCCAATGCCGGCCCCGCCGCCGCGCGCATGGCCGGGGTCGTAGCCAGCCAGGCGCCCTACGTCCTTCCGCTGGATGCCGACGACCTGCTCGGCCCCGGATCGGTGCGCGCGCTGGCGGATGCGCTCGACGCCCATCCGGAGGCGGGCGTCGCCTGGGGCGACGTGGAGCTGTTCCGGCCCAGCGGCGCGCGGGTTTTTGCTCGCGGCCCCGACGGGCTCGATCCCTGGCTGATCACCTACGTCAGCGAGCTGCCGCTCTCCGCGCTCTTCCGCCGGGAGGTCCTGCTGCAGGCCGGCGGCTATCAGCTCCGCGACGGCTACGAGGATTGGGACCTGTGGATGGCGCTCGCCGAGCGTGGGGTGCGCGGCGTTCACGTCCGCCGGCTCGTCGAGCGGCACCGGGAGCACGGCGCCCGGCGCTGGTCGCAGGATTTTTCCCGCCACGAGCGCGCGCTCACGGTGCTGCGCGAACGTCATGCCGCGCTCTTCGCCGCCCGCGGCGCGAACTGGCGTCGCTCGGCCGCGCCCTGGCGGCAGCGGCTGCTGCTGCCGGTCATCGAGGCCGCCGCCTTCGTCTCCGTCCGCAACAAATACCGGCTTGCCCACGTCGTCAGTCACCCGCTCCGTCTTTTTCGACTGCAGCTGCAGCGACTGGGCGCGGATCGCTCAACACCGCGACCGCGTACCACGCGTAGCGAGCCGTGAACGGCAGCCACCGGAAGAGCGCCGCATCGAGCCGGTCGAGGATGGCGACGAGTCGCGCAAAGATGGCGGCGCGCCGGAACGGCACCGCCGTCAGCGACAGCAGGTGGTAGGCACGGATCTCGACGCAACCGAAGTGCTTGCGTGCCAGCCTGACGTCCGACATCTTCAACGGATGCTCGTCCGGGGTGCGCAGCGTCGGGGTCATGCGCCGCTTGAGATTGATCAGCGGGTTGTGGCCTAACGGCTCCATGAAGATCGCGACCCCGTCCGGCTTGAGGGTGCGCGCCACTTCGGAAAACGAGCGGTCGAGGTCGAGGTGGTGCAGGATGGCGTTGCCGCAGATCACGTCGAAGGTCTGATCCGGAAAATCGAGCGCCTCGGCATCCATCGCCTTGAACTCGACCTCGACACCGGCCGCGCGCGCGCTGGCCCGGGCATTCGCCATGGCCGTCTCTGAGAGGTCGATCCCGGTGACGTTCCCACCAAACTCCGCCAGTCGCGGGGTGTACTTGCCCTGGCCGCAGCCGTACTCGAGCACGCGCTTTCCGGCACAACGCGCCCGCAGGAAGTCCTCCCAGAAGCGAGCCCGCCCTTCGATGATCGAGTAGTACTTGTCGACGGCCTGCCAGCGGACCTCGTCCGCGTACTCCTGATCGTGGAACGCCTTTTCCCGCACCTTCCGCGCGTCCATCATGAGCCGGCTACCTCCGCTTCCGACCCCCACCCCGACCCTCCCCCGCTCACGGGGGAGGGAGATTTCTCCGAAGGAGGAAGAGCTGGGTGAGCGATCTGGCGCCGCTGGCGTGAGCGTCGCCAGTGACGAAGGGCATCGAGCGACCGCGCGGGGAAGACCGCCTCCGCGGCGGTCTCCGTCGCCGCCCGAAGCTGGCGCGCGCTCGCCAGCAGCCGGGCCGCCGGCCGGCGAGCCACGGCCTGCGCGCTCAAGGTGACCCGTGCCCCGCCCGCCCAATCGAATTTGTAGGTCTCGGTCCCGCGTAACAGGTCGTAGCAGCGCACGCCCCGCTCCGCGGCCTCCTTGATGGAGAGGCCCATGCGGACGAAGGCGACGCTCTTCTTCGCCCAGCCCGGGTCGTAACCCGTCTGGTACAGCCAGTAGTGCCCGCCGCGCTCGAAGCCGTAGTAGGTGGCACGACAGGCCCCTTCCACCCATAGTTCCTCGAAGCGGACCATGCCGCCTTGCGCCATCGCCGGCACCAGCCGGCGATGGAAGGCGCGCACCGACGGCAGCGTCATCGCGTCCGACCCGCCCTGCTCCGCCCACCGCTGGTCGTGAAGCGCCAGCAATCGCTCGAGCGCCGCGCCGGCCAGCCCCGGCTCTGTCACCGAGCGGGTTTCGAACCCGTCGAGCCCGCTGACGGCCCGCAGCAGCCGGCCAAATTGATGCGGCCGCCGGCTTTTCGAGAGCGTCCCCTCCCAGCCGGCGCTGAGATCGAGGTAGGGACAGATTTGATGCGTCGACAGCGTGTAGGCGCGCCGGCCATCGTTGCCCAACTGCCAGGCGAGCAGCGACAGCATGGGTGAATCGGCGGGCAGCCCATCGAGCACCAGCAGGTCGATCGGTTCCGCGGCGAGGCGCGTGACGATCGCGGCCGCGGCCGGCCGGGCGTATTGCGGAAGCGCCAGCACGTCGAGCCCATCCGCGGCGACGATGCGCTCGCCCATGAACGACACCCGTCGGACGGCGGTCCCGACCGCGGCCGAGGTTCGCTCGCTCAAGGCGAGCAAACCGACCAGCCGGCCACCGTCGCGAGCGCAGAGGAGCAGGGGCTCATGGCCCATCCCGACGGTCGCCTGCCAGGCGGCCATCCACGAGTAGGTCAGGAAGGGCGATGCCGACGGGACCGCCTCGAAGAGCTCCTCCCATTCCTCACGCAGCGCCGCCAGCGCATCGACGCCGCGCATCACCTCGACCGAGAGCCGGCTCATTCGGGCTCCCCCTGCACGGCCTGGCGGACCTGGAGCGCCAGCCACTCGAGCGCGTCCGGCGTCAGGTCCTGGTGGCACGGCAGCCAGAGTGCCGTTCGCCGCAGTTCGTTCACACTCGGGAATTCGGGATCCGGTGTCAATGGGTGCCGGTCGGGCCAGAACTCCCCGACCGGGACGGCCTGTGCCTGGAGTCGCGCCAGCACGGCGTCGCGGTGCTCGACCCGGAACGGATAAAACAGCGGGCACACGCCGGCCGGTAACGCCGGGACGATCGGCGGCGCGACGCCCTCCAGTTGTTCGAGCAGGTAGCGGTAGTTGCGACGTCGGCGCGAGGCGATGGCGGGAAAGTCCTGGGTCATCAGGATCCGCCGCGACAGCGCGCTCATGGTGGTGTCGGCCTGCGTCAGGTCGAAGTCCGGCGTTCCCATGGGGACGTAGGCGGCGCCCGTTGCCGAATAGGCCGCCTTCCCCATCCGCAGCGCGACGGCGCGCACCTCGGCCGCCGCCGGCAGGTGACGCATCTGCAGATTCGCGAGCAGCAGCGACACGGTGTGGGCCGTGAGCCAGGTGGCCTTCGGCCGTGAGTGCCTGCGGGCGCCCTGGGACCAGCCGGCCCGAAGGACCGCGATCCCCCCGTCGGGTGTCGGCAGCGATTTGGGCAGGCTGAAGACCGCGGCGTCTCCGAACGAGCCAAGCGGCTCGCCGTCGGCGGTCGAGAGCAGCGCGTGGGCGCAGTCCTCGATCAGCGCGAGCCCACGCTCGCGGCAGAGGGCGCGCAGCGCTCGGATGGGAGCGGGGAAGCCGGCGTAGTGGATGACGTAGAGTGCGGCCGTCCGCGGCCCGATCCGATCGGCGATCGCCTGCGGATCGAGCTGCAGGTCGGCGCCGATGGGATAGAGCGCGATCCTCGCCCCGGCGGCGAAGAGGGCATCGAGCTCCACGCAGTGGAAGAAGGCCGGAAAGAGGACCTCGCGCCCCTGGAGTCCCAACGCGCGCGCGATGGCGTAGATCCCGTAGCGGGCGAACGTGAACTCGCGCCGGCCGGGATCGGTCAATGGAAACGGGAGTCCGGCGGCCCTCGCCGCGCTCCGCATCATCGATGGCCAGAGGGTCGGGAACAGCGGCATCCACGCGGGTTGGGCCGGCGCCACGCCTCTCTGCCGGTCGGCGGCGACCTGGGCGGCGGCCGTCATGCCGGCACCCGCAAACGCCCGAGGTGGCGCACCGCGCCGGCCAGCGGATACATCCGGCTGGTGCGGACGCGCAGGTACCAGTCGGAGGTCTTGGCACGCAGCGCGTTGATGCCGTCCTTCGGCCAGATGCCGACACGCGGCACCGCGTGCGGACCCATCGATTCGGGCCCGGTGGGCAGGGTGAAGGCGTGGGTGAAGCCCGCCCGCGACGCCGCGCGACGGACGCGTTCGTTGTGCCGGCCGCGCGGATAGGCGAGCCATCGAACCGGGTCGCCGAGCAGGTCTTCGAGCAGCTCGCGGCTGGCCCGCAGATCGCGCTCGCACTCGTCCTCGCCGAGAACAGTGAGATCGTGGTGCGCGAAACTGTGCGAGCCGAAGCGGATGCCGGCGTCGCGCATTTCCAGTACCTGGCTCCGGCTCAAGGTTGCGAGCGGTTGCGGCGGTGGGTCATCCACCCAATCGACCGCCGGGGGCGCTCCAGCCAGCGTCCCCGCGACCAGGAACACGGTCGCGGCGAGGCCGTGCTCGCGCAGGATCGGCATCGCATGCGTGTGCAGCGTGTCGAACCCGTCATCGAACGTCAGCGCCGTGACGCCGTGCGGCAATCGGACGCTGCCGTTCATGCGATCGACCACCTCGCCGAGGCTGACGACGCGCCGGTGCCGGCTGATCCAGGCACACTGCCGGGCAAAGACGTCCGGCGAAATCGCCAGCGGCGAGCGCCAGGCCGGGTCGACCGCGTGATAACAGAGGACGGGCACGGTGTCAGCGCTCCGTGATCCGCACGGTCATGCCCCGGCTAAAAGAGCCTCGCCGGCCTCCAACAAGTGTTCCGCACCCATCTCCACCAGGCACTGGCCGAGCAGCTCCGGATCGTGACGGGCCAGGTCGCCGGCCGCCGCCAGTTGCTCCGTCATGACGCGGCGGGCGTAGCGCAGCGTTTCCTGGACGTCGGGCTGGATAGGAAAGGACCCCGCAGCGGCATAGGTGTGCAGCTGCTGCCGGCTGAGGGGTCCGGCGTTCGCCACCACCGCATCGAACCGGCCACCGATGAGGCTGGCGAGCGGGCTCACCTGTTGCGAGGCGAGCGGGGCTTCGGCCGAGCCTTCGGCGGTCATGATCTTCGTGACCACCACCTTGAGCGCGTGGCTGTCCCGCAGCGCACCGATCATCCCGGGACAGCACAGGACGGGAATCAGGTCCAGCTCGAGGTGACCGGGCGCAATGACGATCAGGTCCGCTTGCGACACGGCGGCGAGCGCATTCCCGCCGTGCGTCCCATCCGGTCCATGTGCGTCGAGGGCCAGCAGGATGCGACCGCGGACCCCCAGCAGTTCGACGGCCGCATCGAGGGCGGCGCGGCGCCCACCGCTGATCTCCTCCAGCGCCCGCAGGAGTTCGGTCCCGAAATGCGCCCCGCGCCACTCGCGACTCTCCATCCGGTGGCTGAGCAGGCCCCGGAGCACCACGTTCTCTTCGGCGGTGGGGGCGAGCGCCACCAGGCAGAGGCTCGCGTCGTCCTGGGGCAACAATCCCAGCTGGTCCTTGGGGTCGTGACGGAGCACGCCCCGCTTGAGCCCGCTGATGATGGCGGTCAGGTCCCAGCTCCGGTCACGCAGCCCGAGCAGCGTCGTATAGAGTCCCGTACCGCCGCCGATCACCACGATCTTCAGGCTGGCCAGGTGCGGCAGCAGGCGGAGCCGGTGGTCCAGTTGCCGGTCGACCACCGACCCGCGCCGAGCCAGGTCCGTCAAGCGGGCGATCCCAGGCGGACGGCTGATGCTGAGCTCGGTGCCGGACGCAACCTTCTTGAGGGTCCACCGCAAACGGGATCCGAAGGTGTCGTCCAGGTCGAGCAGGAACTCACGGACGTCGGGGCTGTCCGGACGCCGCAGCCGGATCGCGCCAAAGCGGCTGGCCAGCACGATGCAGCGGTGCAGCGCTTGATCAAGCGTCGCGGGCAAGACGGTGCCGGTGCGAATCACACTACAAACCACACTAGCCGCGTGCCGCGGGACGCGATATAGGGAAAGGTCCTATGACCCGGGACTGCAGTCTCAATCATGGCCACAATCCTGCCGCGCCGGCGCGATTCTGGTCGCGTCGCATGCGAAGCGACCACATGATGGCCTCGGAGCGGTTGCGCACCTCGAGCTTGCGGTAGATGCTGGCCATGTGGTTTCGCACCGTCTTGTCGCTGATGCCACGCGCCGCCGCGATCGACCGCGTGGAATGCGCCTGCCCCAGGAGCGACAGGATGATGCGCTCCGCGGGAGAGAGCCGGTCGTATGCGCCACCGGAGGCCGGCTCGCGCCCGGCAAGCCGGGCCAGCGCCCGGCGCGCCAGGTTGCCGCCGATGGCGAAGTGGCCGGCGACCACGGCCTGGACGCCCTCGATGAACTCCTCCGCCGAGGCGTCACGGGTGAAGAACCCGGCCGCGCCACAGTCCAGGGCGGCCACGAGTTCAGGGGCGTCTTCCTCGTCGCCGAGCAGGATCACGCGCGTGGTCTCGTTTCGCTGCGCCAGCTGCCCGGCAAGCTCGGTGGCGGGGATCGGCGGTGAACGCAGATCGCAGAGCAGCAGCTCGTGATGTCCTTCCTCGATCCGGCTGAGCGCCGCGTCGGTTCGAGCCAACAGCTCAACGGGGACGTTGAGGGGCGGCCCGGAGACCAGTCGCGCCAGCGAGGCGAGGATCAGCCGGTGCTCGCCGACCAGGAGCGCGCGCGGCGTGTCGATCCGCAGCGATCCGTCGACCTGGCGCGGAATGACCAGCACAATTCGGAATTTATAGCCCGTGCCGAACGTTGCGGAATGGGAAAGTCGTCCCGGCCGCCCGGGACACGACTTACCTCCCCGCTGGCGCGGGAGAACCAGCACCAATACCCTCCCCCGCTTGCGGGGGGGGGCAGGGTGGGGGCGTCAGACCGCCGTCAGCCCTTGTTGCGCCGCGTAGAGGACGAGCTGTCCCCGGTGCCGGAGGTGAAGCTTTTGAACCATGTTATTCACATGGTTTCCCACCGTCTTGGGCGTGATCGCGCATGCGCGGGCGACCTCCTTGGTGCTCCGCCCGCTCGCGATCCACACGAGGATCTGGCGTTCGCGCAGGCTGAGGGTGGTCGGAGCACTACCTTCCCTCCCCCGCTTGCGGGGGAGGGTCAGGGTGGCGGTCGGAGCACTATCTTCCCTCCCCCGCTTGCGGGGGAGGGTCAGGGTGGGGGCCG
>WNGM01004508.1_pt1 | contig 10991 bp, 7 predicted proteins | sample 5400571 | NCBI WGS metagenome assembly WNGM01 (sample SAMN13153378, study PRJNA577476) | soil metagenome | isolation source: 100 cm soil or saprolite under Garry oak tree replicate 2 | place: USA:California | collected 2016-06-15 | reverse complement strand
TATCGCCAAAGGCGGCGGAAAAGTAGTCAAAAACGTGGCCGGGTATGACCTGCCCAAGCTCTTTACCGGCGCATTGGGCACACTGGGAGTGATCGTCGCCGCCACCTTCCGGCTGTACCCACTGCGTGCTGCATCACGCACGGTCGTGCTCACTGCCCCCGCCCCCGCTCCATTATGCGACCTGGCTGTGCGCGTCATCGCCTCAACCCTGGAACCCACGGCCCTGGATGTAATGAGTGCACCAGCTGCGGGTGTCGGCTGTGTGATGGCGGCTCGCTTCGAGACAGAACCAGAATCGGCAGACGAACAGGCTGCCACGCTCGTTTCTATGACTACTGGCCTGGATGACAACAAAACTCTTCAGGGTGAAGCTGAAGAACAGTTCTGGCAGCAAGTCGCCAGCGATTTCCCGCTCGCAAGCGAGGCGGAGAACGCGCTCATCTTGAAGGCGAGTGTATTACCTACCAGTGTCGCCTCCTGGTTGGAGAGCCTTGAACACACGGCAAAAGAGGCGAGTCTCAGCACACGTTGGCGCGGCCATGCAGGCCATGGCCTGATATTTGCCCGCCTCTCAGGTGAAGAAACTGCGCTGGCCAGGGCTGTCGATGAACTGCGCCATGTCGCCTCTGCTGGCGAGGGGAGCCTGGTCGTGCTGGATGCACCGGTTGCCCTGGCGCGCAAAGTCGATGTCTGGGGCTCCATTCCAGCATTCGAGATAATGCGCCGCCTGAAAGCGCGTTTCGATCCAAACTACACACTGAACCCTGGGCGCTTTGTGGGAGGTATTTAGTGAACACAAGCAATATACAAATCGGCAGCCGGAGCAACCGGCGTGTTGTTGGCTTCGATCAGCACCATGCGCCCGATCCCGAACTGATTGCCGACTGTGTCCATTGTGGCTTCTGCCTGACTACCTGCCCAACTTATTTGCTGTGGGGCGAGGAGATGGACTCGCCTCGCGGCCGCATCCAGTTAATGAAGATGACCTCGCAAGGGGAGATCGGTATCAACAGGACGTTCGCCACGCACATCGACCAGTGCCTGGGCTGCATGGCCTGTGTGACGGCCTGCCCTTCCGGCGTGCAGTACGATAAACTGATCGAGTCCACTCGCCCCCAGCTCGAGCGCCATTACGAACGGAGCCTGTCCGACCGCCTGTTTCGTTCTTTCCTGTTCTCCCTGTTCCCGCACCCGGCCCGCCTGAGAGCTTTATTGCCACTGCTCTGGCTCTATCAAAAGACCGGCGCCAGCCGCCTCATCCACTCTGAGACATTTGCCCGCCTGGTTCCCGCCCGCCTGCTGGGTATGGAAGCGGTGATGCCACCTGTACGCCTGGGCTCCCTTCTATCCCGCTCTGCCACTTTCACACGGGCAAAGGGCAGGCGCCGCCGGCGAGTAGGGCTGTTGCTGGGCTGTGTGCAGCGCGTCTTCTTTGATCGTGTCAATGCGGCCACCATTCGTGTTCTTGCAGCCGAAGGCTGTGATGTCGTCGCACCGCCCACGCAAGGTTGCTGCGGCGCGCTCTGTATTCACGCGGGACGAGAGGATGAAGGGCTGAACTACGCCCGCCGCCTTATCGATACCTTTGAAGCCTGGGGAGTAGATACCGTTGTGGTCAACGCCGCTGGCTGCGGCTCCACTATGAAGGAATATGGCTATTTGCTACGTGACGACCCGGAATACGCCGAGCGGGCAAGAGCGTTTTCAGATGCGGTGCAGGACATCTCGGAGATCCTGGCCGAGCTGGAGCCGGTGGCGCCGCGCCATCCTATCTCACTGCGTGTGGCCTACCACGACGCCTGCCACCTTGCTCATGCCCAGCGTGTGCGCCTCCAGCCGCGCAAGGTGTTGCGCAGTATCCCGGGTCTGGAAGTGGTAGATATCCCCGAGGCTGATGTATGCTGCGGCAGCGCTGGCATTTACAACTTGATCGAGCCGGAACCAGCCAGCCAGTTGGGGGAACGCAAGGCCCAACATATCTTGAGTACATCGCCTGACGCTATCGCCACCTCCAATCCAGGCTGCCTCTTACAAATTAACTCTGCCCTGCAGCGCCTGGGTCACACCATTCCGGCACTGCATCCAGTAGAGCTGGTAGATGCCTCAATACGCGGCGTCAGGCCTCCGGTGCAGGCAAAACTCTTACCAGCGCAGAGTCGTGGGTAGAAATAGCCAACTATGCAAGACCTGTGGGCTGAACTAAATAACGAGCCGCTGTCTCCAGGCTCCACCGCACACGAGCTGCCCAGGCACCGTCGCCTCACAGAGCAGGTCATACTCTCATCGCTTCGCAACTGGCTGCTGCACGACTACGTTTTGTCCTACTCCCGCGCTCTCAGCGCAACCCGCATCTACCGCCGCTGTTACTGGATCGATGCTCTCGGCGCCATCGAGACGCGGGCAGCACAGGCGTTGAGCGGAAGTAATACACACAATCATCCCGCAGCGCCAGCTCAGCGGGCAAAGGGTAACAAGAAAGATTCGTCCCCGACCATCACGCCTGCCCTCCAGCCAATAGTGGCCCTTACCGCTACCCTGGCGCGAGAAAGCAAAACGATCACTCTACACGGCATCCTGCTGGAAGCAGGAAGCAGCAAACGCAAGGAGGTCCGAGCAGCGGCCTCCGGGAATAGCGCAGATAAACCTGTGACTAACCAGGCAAAAGACACAGCTATCCTGCCTGGAGAAAGCAGCATTGTGCGAGCAAGCTGGCTGGAGATGGCCACAACCATGCTCAATCTCATCGACCAATCCCCGGCCATTTTCTTGCTCAATCCCTTTGGGCATACCCTGTTCACCTATGATGACCTCTCTCCTCTCTACCAGCGCACGGCTCCGACTGAACTTTGTCTTTTTTTCTCACACAAGCAGGTGATGGCTCACCTGACATCTGCAGGGGATACCTCCGCATTGACTGCCTTGCTGCGCAGCGACCGCTGGAAGGCGCTACCCACCGGCGATGCAGAAGTGGGGCAAATGAGTGACAGAGCAATCGATCTGCTCATAGCCTCAATGCAGCGACATTTTCTCTCGGTGCAGCGCATTGCATTCCCTGTACAGGTTCGTCCCGCTGTGGTTGAGACAGTGCCCTACACGCTCATCTTTGCTACGCGCCGCCAGGATAGCCTGGCAGCTATGAACGATGCTGTGTGCTTGTACCGCCGCCGCCTCTACGAGCAGAGCCGCCAGGGAATACTGGGCGAAGAATGGTTCGCAACCCAGCAGCAGGAGCGCTTCGCAGAAGAGATACAACAATTGTACCAGCGTACGCTCCAACAGGGGCGTGCCCAACGCGTGCGTCGCTGGCCCGACTTGCGCCAGCAGTTACTCAACGCGGACTTCGGACGCTGTACTATACACGAATATGACGAGGTGATGCAGCAATTGCTGGTAAATGGCGCCGTACGCTGTGACTGGAGACGAAAACCCACAGCACTGGAAGACGAAGAGCCACGCATACCCGGCAGCGATGATACTTTGATCTGGCAATAGCATAGAAAAGAGATGTCACCAGGGGGAAACGCTGGTTATGGGGATACCCAACGTTTTGGCGACACCTCCTAAATTAAAACGCAGCGCTTGACGAATTAGTGGCATAATTTAACAAGTGAGAGGAGCATATCAGTGAATTTCGACCTCGACGAAGAGCAAGCAGAGATTCGCGACACAGTCCGTCGCTTCACCGCACAGGAAATCACCCCGCACGCTGAGATGTGGGACGAACATAGCCACTTCCCGCGTGAAATCTATCACCTGATGGCGCAACTCGGCCTCATGGGCATGAACACACCCGAAGAATATGGCGGGAGCCCGCTTAACCGCCTCACCGGCGCTATGATCTACGAAGAACTGGCGAAAGGAGACATGGCGACTGCCGTTGGACTCTCAGTACATAACATGGTCACTGCTTCCATCGCCAGATTCGGCAGCGAGGAACAGCGGCAGCGCTGGGTATCCCATCTGGCCTCCGGTGAATTACTTGGCGCATTCTCTCTCAGCGAAGCGGCATCCGGTTCCGATGCTGCCAGCCTGCAATGCCGGGCAGAGCTTCGTGCCGATCACTATATCGTTGATGGCTCGAAAATGTGGGTCACAAATGCTGGCGAGGCAGAAATCTACTTGCTGATGGCGCGCACCCGTGCCGGCACGGGCTCGGATGGCATCACCAGCTTTGTAGTTGAAAAGGGCATGCCGGGTTTCTCCTTCGGCAAGACTGAGCGCAAAATGGGGTTGCATTCTTCTCCCACACGCGAACTCATCTTCACAGGGTGCGACGTTCCCGCCGCCAATCGCCTTGGTGAAGAAGGACAGGGCTTCAAAATTGCCCTATCATCTCTGGACGGTGGGCGCATCAACATAGGAACCATTGCGGTGGGCGTCGCCCAGGCAGCCTTTGAAGTTGCCTGCAGCTATGCGCGCGAACGCCAGCAGTTCGGCCGGCCCATCGGAGCGTTTCAGGGCATCCAGTTTATACTGGCCGACATGGCAATGAAAATCGAGGCGGCTCGTTTACTGGTATACGAAGCCGCTTACAAACTTGATCACGGGCAGAGTCCAGGTATGTACGCCGCGATGGCGAAGTGCTTCGCCACCGACATGGCAATGGAGGTAACTACCAATGCTGTGCAGGTCCTGGGAGGCGCTGGCTATGTGCGTGATTACCCGGTGGAACGCTACATGCGCGATGTGAAAGTGTCACAAATTTTTGAAGGGACAAATCAGATTCAGAGGATAGTGATTGCGCGAGCACTATTAGGAAACCTGCGCTGACAGGCCCAATTAAAAATCAGGCAATCCTCGTGAGTTTAAGACCCTCCCACCAGGCTCCAGGGCGGGGGCAAGCCCCGCCCCTACCATATACGGCCACGATGGGCCGCTTCGTCGTATGGTAGGGGCGACCCTTGCGGTCGCCCTGAGACTTCCCGGTAAAGAGGGTCTCCCTTGAAAACCAGACTACACTACACCCACTACACCTGCTACACTTGTTTCCTATTGCATGACGGGCTGGCCAGCAAACTCACGAACCAGGTTATTGAACTGGCCTGCCTGCTCATCCTGAGGCAGTTGGTCACAGTTGTCCAGGATGCGAATCTCGATACCAGGATTCACACGCCTGAAGGCTTGGGCTGCCTCAGGAGGTATAGACATACCCTCGCGACCCCAAACCCCCACGACTCGTTGCTGCAACCGGGCCAAGTCCTCGTGTACATCCAGGTTCAGGTACTTACTGAAGAGCGATGCTTCAGGGAACCGGCTATGTGGTTGGTGGGCACTAGCAAGGGCATTTTCCACCAACTGGTCGGTGATCAGCCCCGCATTGTAATAACCCCTTCTACTATAGAAGGCACGAATAGCCGACCGCCTTGTCAGCAAGTTATAAATGAATCGGCCGATAATTGGTGAACGCAGCACGAACTTCTGCACAGCGTTGATCGGGCCAGGTGCAGTCTCCTGTAGCATGGTTGTTGAAGGTGTTACCAGCACAAGACGTTCAAAGAGCTGCGGACGGCGGTAGGCGCCCGCTATGACATAGGCGCAGGCCAGGCCATGTGCCACGACTAGAGTTGGCTTGTCAATAACTTCTCTGATGAAGTCACCAATGAGATCAATATATGTCTCAGCGGTGTAGTCAATCACAGGGCGATCAGACATGCCATACCCTAATAAATCAATGGCATACACACGAAACTGTTCCGCAAGGGTTTCAAAGTTTTTGCGCCACTCATGAGAGGACATACCGGGACCAAAGCCATGAATGAACAGCAGCGGTCTCGCGTCGCGGTTGCCTTTCACCTTGTAGAAGACATCTCCGTACTTCCACGCAAAGCGGCCTTCTTCACCCGGCAGCGCCGTATCAAGCACTCCAGCCCGTGCTGCGATAATTTTATTGGTAACTGCCAGCGCTCCCAAAGCGCCGCCAGCTACCAGACCAACGGTAAGTAACTTACCTCTGAATTTCATTCTTTTCTCCTTGATATCCATCCTTGCAGCCCTGCTGGGTCGCAGCTAGCTGCGACCCAGCAGGGCTGCAAGGAAACTCCTATTTTACTGTAGCACTAAGCAAGCAGTATTTCCCTCATCACCATCCTATGCCATCCCTACAAATCTTGAAGTTGCATATGTCTATAAGCTGTGTCCTCTTAAAAACGCCCCAGATTCAGTGCCACTATAACATGGTGAATGTTATGGCGCAAATTGACAAAGAAGAAAGGGTGGGAGTCATAATTGACCCTGTTGGCGAAAGGGAATAGGAGTGGAAGCAGGAAGATGGTAGAATAGGCGAAAAAGAAAGTAATCACGACAGAAGAGCGAATGAGAAGGAGCAAACAGCCAGGAGTTCAAAGATCGCTATGCCATCCGAGCTGGAATTGAAGGGACTATTTCCCAAGGCGTGCGCGCCTTGGACTTACGGCGAAGTCGGTACATCGGGCTTGCAAAACCCATTCCAACAGAATACCCCGCTGGGGTTAACAGCGCTCCCCACCGACACAGTTGAGGTCACTGATCCGACCCATCCGCTCTATGGCCTCAGTTTTCCGCTGATTGGTATCACGGTGAAACAACGGCTCGGCCGTGTCTGCCTGGTGTGGCTCCACCCAGGCATTGAGCGAGCAATCCCCGTAAGTGCGACGAACCTGGCCGGCGAAGAGCGAGTTCTTTCTGCTTGTCGGCTCTCCATCGCTGGACTCCAGGCACTTCTCCGTGTGTTATCCTCTCTGGTAAGTCCCAGCCAGGAGGATGCTCATGAACCACTCGCAAGCACGCAACGCAGCACTGCCAGCCTTTCATCAACTTCCCTTGCCGTTTCCAGACCCAGAACCGATGCCGTCCCCTCTGCCGACACTAGTGGTGGTCTTGTCTCCCCAGCAGATCTGGGCGACCTTGCCACTGGCCATGCAACTGGGAGTCAGGACTACACTATTACGCGTGTTTCAGGAGGTGCTCAATGATCGCTCTCGCTCCTGACAAAATTACCAGGCGGCACCGCGAACTCGAAGCCTATGTCTACGTCCGTCAGTCGACCCTCAAACAAGTGCAACAAAATCAAGAGAGCCGGCACAACCAGTATGCGCTCGTACAGCGGGCGATCGATTTAGGTTGGTGGCCCGAGCGGATCCATCTCATCGACTGCGATCTGGGGCAGTCAGGACAAGACAGTCAGCGTCCCGGGTTTCAAAACCTGGTCGCTGCTGTTTCCCTCGGCAAGGTCGGTCTGATTCTGGCTTATGAAGCCAGCCGCTTGGCCCGCAACAATACTGATTGGTACACCTTGCTGGACCTGGCGACCGTGGTCGGAGTTCTGATTGCCGACACCGAGGGCATTTATGATCCACGCGATTACAATGATCGTCTCTTACTCGGCCTGCGTGGGCTGCTGAGCGAAGCAGAGCTCCATACCCTGCGATTGCGCATGGATGCCGGGCGACGCCGCCAGATTGAGCAGGGGCGCTACCAGCAACATGTGCCGACAGGGTTGGTTCGCCTGGAGGACGGGAGGGTGAACAAAACGCCTGATGTGCAGGTGCAGCGCACCATCGAGCTGGTCTTTGCACGTTTTGCCACCCTGGGCAGTTGCCAGAAGGTCATGCGGAGCCTGCGCGATGATGGCATTCTTTTGCCTCGCCAGCAGCGCGGCGGACCCTACGCCGGTCAGCTGGTCTGGCGCAAACCTACTCAAGCAGCGCTGAGTGAAATCCTGCACAATCCGGCCTATGCAGGAGCCTTCGTCTATGGACGCAAAGGGCCTCATCCCGACCGACGACCCGGACAGATGCGCCAGATCCGGCGCCCGATGGAAGAGTGGACAACCATCCATCACGGGGTGTATCCTGCATACATCACGTGGGAGCAGTTTCTGGCCAATCAAGCGCGTCTGGCGGACAACGCCAGCGATTTCGCGCGGCGAGCCCACGGGGCTCCACGGCAAGGGACCGCCCTCTTAGCCGGCCTGGTCGTGTGTGGACGGTGTGGCTACCAGATGCGGGTGACCTACAAACCGCAACAGCGCTACACCTGTACGGCACTCGCCGCCAGCTACGGGGCGGCAACCTGTCTGCATGTGGATGGCGCCAGCCTGGAAGCAGTGGTCGTGGATGCCTTTTTCGCGGCACTGGCCCCGGCCGAGCTCAATCTCCTGGAAGAGGTGCTGGCAGCCCAACGAGCTGACGTAGCGCGCCTGGCGAAGCTGCGTGCTGATCAGCTAGCACGAGCAGAGTATGAGGCTGGGCTCGCTCAGCGGCACTATCAGGCAGTTGATCCAGACAATCGGCTCGTCGCAGCCGAACTCGAACGACGCTGGGAAGTAGCCCTACAGGCGGTGGCCGAAGCGCGAGAGGAGTTGGAACGCATGGCTTCACATCCGCAGATCCCTGAACTAACGGGAGAAATGAAAGAGCAATTGCAGGATCTTGGGAAACATCTTCACGCAATGTGGGCAAGCGGACGCTTGACGCCTGCTCAACAGAAGGAGATACTGCGCAGCCTGATCCGGCGGGTGATCGTGACACGACCAACGCCTGATACCGTCGAAGCCAGGGTAGTATGGGTCAGCGGAGCCGTCACCCCGTTCTCAGTCCATCCCCCGATTGCTCGCGGCTCGGACGTGAGTGGGTATGAACAATTGGTCGAGCGGATTCTGACCCTGGGGGCTCAGGGATATCAGGACCCCGAGATCGCGCGCCTCGTTTCAGCAGAGGGCTTTCGTTCTGCGCGCAGTGCGCACATTCCTGCCTCGCTAGTGGGAGAGATCCGGCGAGCTCGCGGGCAGATCTCCTTAACCGAACAGTTCAAGACGCAGGCCAAGGTCGAGGGACAGTGGACCGTGTTTGGGTTGGCCCAGGAACTGGCGGTCCATCGCAACTGGCTGTACACCCGCATACACAAAGGCACGCTACCGGCGACGCGCCACAGCGTCACAGGGCACTACTTGATCGCCGATGAGCCTGAGGTTCTTGCGATCCTCCGCGCTCAACGTGATCGATGCTGCTATCGTTAGGAGGGCACTCTTATGAGATCGTCAAGACGCATTTACAGCATATCATCACTGCTACCGCTATCAATTTTTCTCGTATTCTTGCTTGGATGATGGGCATTCCACTCGATGGGACTCATGTGTCACGCTTTGCTGCTCTTGTTCTCTCATCCTTTCGCCAACAGGGTCAATTATGACTCCCACCCATAGGACAAAACCATTCCCACCTCTTGAAAACATATGCTATACTCTTCAACTAGGGCTACGCTCTTGCTCGCCAAAAAAATAACCTGGAGCAGCCATATCTTCTCTCTGAGGAGGCAGAAATGACGCCAAATCGTGTGGGTCAACACTTGGGGAACTATCGCCTACTGCGCTTCCTGGGGCGAGGCAGCTTTGGAGATGTCTATCTGGGTGAGCATGAACATGAACATACTATGGCTGCCGTCAAGGTGGTACAGGCACGGCTGACGGCGGAGGATCTGAAGGAGTTTATCAACGAAACCAGCGTCACGTTTCGCCTGAAACATCCCAACATCGCACAACTGCTCGACTTTGGCGTCAGTGCGGATGGGACCCCTTTTCTGGTCATGGCCTATGCTGCCAATGGCACGTTGCGCCAACGACATCTCAAAGGGACTCGTCTGCCTCTAGAGATGATCGTCTCCTATGTCAAGCAGGTAGCGGCAGCCTTGCAGTATGCTCATGACAAACGGTTGATCCATCGTGATGTCAAGCCAGAGAATATTCTGCTCGGACCAAACAATGAGGTGTGGCTCAGTGACTTTGGCATTGCCTCAGTGGCCCACAGTAGCCGCTCGCTCAACACGGAGCGATCAGGGGGCACAGTGCCCTATATGGCGCCTGAACAAATCCAGGGGAAACCCCGGCCAGCGAGCGACCAGTATGCGCTAGGCATTATAGCCTATGAATGGCTCTGTGGTGAGCGACCCTTCACGGGGACAGCAATTGAGATAGCGATGCAACATGCACTGACTCCCCCGCCATCCTTACGTGGGAAGGGGCCAACGATCTCGGTTGAAGTTGAGCAGGTGGTGATGACAGCCCTGGCCAAAGACCCTAAGCAACGCTTTGCCAGTGTCCAGTCTTTTGCCACCGCCCTGGAACAGGCGAGAGGGGCAGCACAAAGACCATTCTCTGCTGGTAGATTACCAGTGCCTGTTCAACCAGTCTCGTCTCAACCACCTCCTCCCGTGGTCTCACAAAATCTTTCTGCCCTGATTCCGACGCTGCCTCCATCCCAAGAGGTCCCCATTGCACATTTCTCTCCTACAGCATTTACCCCGACTGGTCGTCCAGAACGTGATACCCTCTCATCGAAACCAAACAGTGCACCGCCTCCATCTCGCCCAACGCAGCAGCCCGCAACTCCGATCCCATCCAAACCTCCATCTCGCCGCACAGGTCTCTCACGCTACAAAGTGGTATTCCTCATTGTACTGGTCCTCCTCATTGTTGGAAGCGCAGGTTTGCTCTACAACTCGGTGAGCACCTACAATACGCATGTGCAGGCGACTGCTACGGCTCTTGCCCCTATCAGGGCATATGAAACGTTTGTGGCTGCTCATGGGATCATGTTTGGTGTTGATGCCACCCACACCCGCTCCAACCCCTATGAGCACATCCTGAGTCCTGCAACTGTCTCTGGGTTGACGCAGGGCTGGACCTATCCTGCTGTGGGGAGCATCAGTACCGACCCAGTCGTCGCCAACGGCATCATCTACTTCGGCTCTTTGGATAAATCCCTCTATGCTCTTGACGCCCGGTCTCACTCCATACGTTGGAACTTCCAGACCGGAGGTGCGGTCGAGTCTACACCAGCAGTGGTCAACGGGGTGGTCTACGTCGGCTCCTATGACCACTCTGTGTATGCGCTGGATGCTCGCACTGGCCACAAGCTCTGGAGCTTTGCCACGGGGGATCGCATCAACTCCTCCCCAGCGGTGACGAGTGGCGTGGTCTACGTCGGCTCATGGGACCGCTCTGTGTATGCGCTGGA
>WNGM01013221.1_pt1 | contig 10993 bp, 10 predicted proteins | sample 5400571 | NCBI WGS metagenome assembly WNGM01 (sample SAMN13153378, study PRJNA577476) | soil metagenome | isolation source: 100 cm soil or saprolite under Garry oak tree replicate 2 | place: USA:California | collected 2016-06-15 | reverse complement strand
CACCGAGATCACCACGACGGCAACTGCCACCTCGAGGGTCACCCGCAACACGTCGCTCAGGTGGAACTCGCGCCACGCGTCGGAGTACCAGTGCGTCGTGAATCCCTGCGGCAGCCAGGAAGCGAACCATCGTCGGCCCAGGCTGTTGACCACGACGGTCCCGATCACGCCGAGCAGGTTGACGAAGAAGAACGCGATCAGCGCCCAGGTGAGCCACTTGCCCGGGCTCGCGACGATGCGCCGCCGCGGCCGCGCCTGCGCGGAGGCGAGCGTCATCCCTTGCCTCCCGTCGCGCCGCGGTACAACCGTGACCGCCAGGCGAGCACGAGCCCGATCACGATCAACATCAGCACCGCCATGATCACCGCGATCGCCGAGCCCATCGAGTAGTCGAACTGCTCAAGGGCGGCGTGGTACGCGGCGATCGAGATCACGTGCGTCGACCCGGCCGGATCGCCCACCAGCTGTGCTGACGGGAACACCGAGAACGCCAGCACGAACGACAGGCAGAACGTGATTGCCAAGCCAGGTGAGAGCAGCGGAAGGGTGATGTGCCGGAACCGCTGCCACCAGCCGGCGCCCATCGTCGCCGCGGCCCGGCCGAGCGCCGGGTCGATGCCGGACAGGTAGCTCATCGTCAGCAGGAACGCGAACGGGAACCCGGTGATGATCAGCGAGGCGAACACGCCCCAGTAGTTGTGGACGAGCTGCAGCGGGCTCGACGTCAGGTGCAGGGCGTGCAGCGTCCGGTTGAACCACTGGGTGGGCCCGAAGTACTCGAGCAGGCCCTCGGCGGTCAGCACGGTGCCCAGTGCGATCGGGATGACGAGCAACGTGATGAGCAGTCGCTTGCCCCGGAAGTTGCGCATCATCTGGTACGCGATGGGCACCGAGGCCAGCACGTTGATCAGCGCGGCCGGCAGCGCGAGCTTGAACGTGATCCAGATCGTGTCGCGCAAGTAGCTGTCGGTGAAGAACGTCCGGTAGTTGGCCCAGACGCCGCTGCCCTGCTGCGGCTGGAACGACAGGCGCAACCCGTACAGGAACGGGTAGACGAACAGCAGCACGAGCGCCAGCACGCCTGGCACGAGCAGCAACAGCAGCCGGTCGACGCCACGCTCGGCAAGCCGATGCTTCAACGAGGCCTTCGGCGCCCCGCGTGCCGCCACGGTCGCAGCCATTTACGCGACCTCGTCCGGGACGGGCGGCACGTCCGGTGAGAACACCAGCACTCGGTCCTTCGGCACCGAGAGAGTGACCGACGAACCGGCTGTCAGCCGCTTGTCGGTACGGATGGTCAGCGCTTCGCCATCGGCGAGCCGGACCTGCACGGACTGCTCGCGACCGTGGAACTCGACGACCTCCGCGACGGCCTCGATCCGGTTGTCGCCGGTGTCGCCGACGACGACGTCCTCCGGCCGAAACGCTGCCACCGCGCTCGTCCCGTCGACTTCGTCGCGGCACGTGCCGGAGAGCGTGAGCCCGTGGCCGGACAAGGTGACAAGCTCGCCGGAGCGAGCCGTCACCTCCAGCGCGAGCATGTTCCGGTAGCCCATGAAGCCCGCGACGTACCTGTTCGCCGGGTGCGTGTAGAGCTCCTCGGGAGTGCCCGCCTGCATGACCCCGCCGTCGCGCAGCACGAGCAGGCGATCGGCCATCGAGAGCGCCTCCTCCTGATCGTGCGTCACGTAGACCGTCGTCAGGCCGACGGACTGGTGGATGCGCCGGATCTCGGTGCGCATGTCCAGGCGCAGCTTCGCGTCGAGGTTCGACAACGGCTCGTCCATGAGGACGAGCGGCGGCTCGAACACGATGGCGCGTGCGATCGCCACCCGCTGCTGCTGACCGCCGGACAGCTGCCCTGGCAGGCGATCGGCGAACTCCTCGAGCTGGACGAGCTTGAGCGCGTCGGCCACCCGGCGGCGTACCTCGCCGCGAGGGACCTTCCGCATCCGCAGGCCGAACCCGATGTTGCTGCGCACCGACATGTGCGGGAACAGCGCGTAGTTCTGGAACACCATCCCGAAGTCACGCCGTTCGGGCGGCAGCACGTCGATGCGCCGCCCGTCGAGCGTGATCGTCCCGCTGGTCAGCGGCAGCAGGCCGGCCAGGCAGTTCAACGCCGTCGTCTTTCCGCAGCCGGACGGCCCGAGCAGCGCGACGAACTCCCCACCCTGGATCGTGACGTCGAGGTCACGCAGGGCGTACCGAGAGCCGAAGCGGCGGCTCACCTTCTCCAGGCGGAGTTCGTCGAATGTCTTCACTTCGTATTGCCCACCGTCTTGTCCCAGGTGTCGAACGCCTTGACCTGATCGGCCGCGGGCAATGACGTGGCGGTCGGGTATTTCGGAATCCACTCGTCGTACTCCGGCCGGCCGAAGTTCTTGATCGCGTCCTGCGACTTGGCCGGCGCCATGTCGATGGTCACGCCGTTGACCGCCGGGCCCGGGTAGAAGTAGCCGTCGTCGTAGGCCTGCGCCTGCTCCTTGGGCTGCAGCATGAACTGGATCAGCTGCAGGTCAGCCGACAGCACGTCGGCCGAGACGCCCTTCGGGATGATCGCGTACTGCGCGTCGGTCACCCAGGTCATCGGCTGCATCATGCTGATCTTCACCGTGTTCGGGACGGTGCCCAGCACCCGTGGGTTGATGTCCCAACCGGTCGTGCTGGCGATCATGTCGACCGCGCCGGAGGCAAGGTCCGACATCGTGTCGGACGTCTTGGTCGGGTAGTACTTGATGTACCCGCTGAGCTGCTTGAGGTAGTCCCAGGTCTTCGCCCAGCCGTTCACCGGGTCGCGCGGGTTGCTGTCGCCGAGCAGGTAGGGCAGGCCCATCAGCAAGGTGCGGCCCGGCCCGGAGTTGGCCGGCTGCGCGTACTCGAACTTGTTGGGATGCGCCTTCGCCCAGTCGAGCAGCTCCTGCGGGCTCGTCGGCGGCGTCGTCACCTTGGCCGGGTTGTATTCGAGCAGCGGGCCGGACGGGTAGTAGACGAGCTCGACGCCGTACCCCTGGGCGAGCTGCTGCATCGCGGCCGCGGGCTTCTGGTAGTCACCGTTCAGGCCGGCGAACTTCGTGGTGTAGTCGGGTAGCACCTTGGTCAGCAGGTTGTTGGCGATGCCGGCCGACAGGCCGTCCGTTCCGGTGAGCACCAGGCTCGTCGTGACGTGGTTGGAGTTCTCCTCGGCCTTCAGCTTGCTCGCCATCTGCGGTGCCGGCGCCTTGCTGGTGTTGATCTTGGCCACGATGTCGGGATGCTGCTTGACGAAGTCGTTCATCATTCCCTGCGTCAGCTGCAGGTTCCCGGCGATGTCGAGGATGTTGAGCGTGACCGGGTGCTTCGGCTTGTCCGGGACGTCACCTGGCTTGATCGTCTTCGTGCCGCCCTTGCCCGGCGCGCCGCATCCGGCAACCGCCAGGGCGGCGGCGGAGATCAGACCGACCGCGGTGGTTGCACCTCGACGACGGCGTGACACTCCGCTCCTGCTGCTGCGACCTTCTCGTCGGTACTGCATGTCTTCGGAGACCTCCTGATGTGGTGCTTCGGTGCCGCCGGCGTTGGCGGCCGGTGCTGGTGGCCCTTACTGCCATCACTCCGATCTGCGTCTCGTCGCGCGCGGTGGCGGCGCCGTCGACGACCGCACGATCAGCGAGGTCGGCAGCGCGTGACGGGCGGCGGCGTCCTGCTCGCGGAGCTGATCGCCGATCCGTCCACTGAGGACATCGACGGCGAGGCGTCCGGCCCTCTCCGACGGCATCGCCACGGTGGTGAGCGACGGTGCGCTCATCTGCGCCATCGGGATGTCATCGAATCCGACGACGCTGACATCCTTGGGCACCTCGACCGAACGATCGCCGAGCCGGCTCAGCACGCCGAGCGCGACCAGATCGTTGTAGGCGAGAACGGCAGTCACCTTCGCGGCAAGGCTCAGGTCGGCCGCCATCAGTCCGCCCTCGAACGTCGGTGGAAACGGCCCGAGGTCGACGACCTCGAGACCCAGCGCGGCGCTGCGCGTCTTCAGCCCCCGGCGGCGTGCCTTGTTCGACCATGACGACGATGGGCCGTTGAGGTAGGCGAGCCGCTGATGTCCGAGCGCGGCCAGGTGATCGACTGCCTGCCGCGCGCCACCCGCACTGTCCATCAGGATCGCCGGCACACCGCTGACCTGCCGGTTGAGCAGGACGAGCTCGGCGTCGCGAGCCATGCTCGTGAGCGCGGTGGCCGAGGCGCGGGCAGAGCAGATGACGACGCCGTCGACCTGCTTGGCCATCGCCCGGATGAGCTCCTCCTCGAGCACCGGGTCCTCCTCGGCGTCGGCGAGGAAGACCGCGTAGTCCGATTCCCGCGCTCGCGCCTGCGCCCCTTTGAGCACGGCCGGGAAGAACGGGTTGGACAGGTCCGGGACGATCACGCCGATGTTGCCGGTGCGCCCGGTGATCAACCCCCGAGCGGCCCGGTTCGGCTGATAGCCGAGCCGCTTCGCCGCGGCGAGGACGCGTTCGCGAGTGTCGCCACGCAGCAGATCCGGCATGGTGAACGCCCGCGAAACCGTCGACGGCGACACCCCCGCCGCCTCGGCAACGTCATGGATGGTCGCGTTCATCTGGCACCCGTTTGCGACTCGACAGCAACCGGCTGTGCTGTGTGCCTTCCGATGCTGCAAACCTTTGCAGAAATTGTCAAGACGCAGCGCGCATGTCCATGCGCGACCGGGTGGCGGCCTGCGCGCTCGGTATCTGGCCCGCGTGAACATCCCGGCACGAGGCGGCACCGCTCTCGTCCCGAACGGCCTGATCAACTCTGCTAGAACTGCGCCCAAGCGCATATCCGGCAGAGTTGATCAAGTGCTGTTCCCACGGCTGGCCGCGGCCGGCTCGAGCAGCCAGGATTGGCCGCGTGACCCAGCCACGCGCGTCGACCTTCCGCGCGCACCCGTCCTGGACGCGCCCGGCCAACCGCTACCTGAACACCGCCTCGTTCGGGCTGCCGCCCCGCGAGGCAGTCGACGCGACGCTGCGCTGGGTCCGTGAATGGCAAGACGGCAGCGTCCCGTTGACCGACTGGCTGCCTGCCACGGACCGTGCCCGCGAGTTGCTCAGCCAGTTCGCCGGCGTACCCGCCGACAGCATCGCGACCGGGAGCTCCGTCGCCCAGCTGGTCGGGCTGGTGGCCGCGTCCGTCCCCGACGGCAGCGCCGTGCTCGGCGTGGACGGCGAGTTCGCCTCGCTGCTGCATCCGTTCCGGGCACAGGCCGACCGCGGGGTGCGCGTCGAGACTGTGCCGCGCGACCGGCTCGCCGAAGCCGCAGGCGAGCGCGGCGACCTGATCGCGTTCAGCCTGGTCAGCTCGGCGGGCGGGATCAGGGCGGACGACGAGGCAGTGCTAGCGGCCGCTCGCCCGCGCGGTGCACTCACCCTGGTCGATGCCGCGCAGGCGATCGGCTGGCTTTCCGTCGACTACACGCGGTACGACATCGTCGTCGCGCCCGCCTTCAAGTGGTTGTGCTCGCCCCGCGGCACCGCGTTCATGTGCGTCCGGCCCGAGCATCTCGACCGGCTGCGCCCTGGCCTGGCCGGCTGGTGGCCGAGCGTGGCCGAGGTCCCCTACTACGGCCCGTTGCAGTTGCCCGCGACCGCGAAGCGACTCGACGCGACGCCGGTCTGGTCGTCCTGGCCGGGTACCGCCGCCGCGCTCGAGGTGCTCACCGGCATCGGCGTCGACGGCATCGCCGCCCACGTCCTCGGGCTCGCGCGGCGCCTGCGCGACGGGCTTGGCCTGCCGGACACCGGCACCGCCTTCGTCCTCATAGACGATCGCGGCGCTGCAGCCCGGCTGGTCGAGGCCGGCATCGTCGCGACATTGACTCCGGCGGGAACGCGCCTGACCGTCCACGTCTACAACGACGAGTCCGACATCGACGCCGCCCTGGACGTGCTCCGCGGCTGAGACGCTTTGCCGCAGATCGCCCGAGGCATAGACGTGAGGCGCTAAGGCAGGGACTATCGGGGTGAGCCTTTTCCCCGGGAGGCCCCATGGATCCACTTGTCATTGCCCGTTATCCGGGCATGGACGCGCTGCGCAGGCGGCGCGCCGAACTGTTCGAGCTGGCGACGTGGACCGAGCGCCTCGACGTCGCGCTCGGCGAGCTGATGGCGGACATCTACGCCCATATCGCCATCACTGAGGGCCCGTACGGTCTGCACGCCGACGTGATCGCCACGGCGCCCCGGCTGGCGAACGCCGTCCAGCGGCTGGCGTGCGAGCACGCGGAGATCACCGAGCTGATCGATCGGATGCGCGCCCGGACGCACGGCGTCTGGTCGCCGGAGCACGTCGCGCAGCTGCGCGCGCAGGGCATCGACCTGCTCACGCGCCTGGACAAGCACCGCCAGCGCGGCGCGGACCTCGTCTTCGAGGCCTACGAGACCGACATCGGCGGCGAGACCTGACCTTCAGCTCGCTTCGTCTGAACGATCGGCCGAGCCCGCCCGGCGCAGCAGTGGCGCGGGCCGGCCCAGCAGGTAACCCTGCGCCAGCGTGCAGCCGAGCGCGCGCAACGACGTGACCTGCTCCTCGGTCTCGACACCCTCGCCGACCGTCGCGATGCCCAGCTCCTGGCACAGCCCGATCACGCTGCGGACGATCGCCCGGGCGCTCCGGTCCGACGAGAGCGGCTTGACGAAGCTGCGATCGATCTTGACCGTGCTGACGGGCAGGTCGCGCAGCAGCGACAGCGACGAGAAGCCCGTGCCGAAGTCGTCGAGGGCGATGCGCACGCCGAGGTCGGCGACCTCGCGGACCTCCTTGATCGCGGGCGGCGACGCCTCGACAAGCGCGGTCTCGGTGATCTCCAGGTGCAGCCGCTGCGGGGGAAGCCGGCCGGCGTCGAGGGCGGCGCGGATCGCCGGGGCGAGCTGGCCGCGTCCGAGCTGGCTGCCGGACGCGTTCACCGCAACCCAGCGCGACCAGCCGCCGGTCAGTTGCCGATCGGCGGCCGCCCGGCAGCTGACGTCGAGCATCCACCAGCCCAGCCGGGCGATCAGCCCGGTCTGCTCGGCGAGCGGCAGGAAGTCGTCGGGCACGAGCAGCCCGCGCTGCGGATGCGCCCAGCGGATCAGCGCCTCGTAGCCGACCGGACTGTCGGTCTCGAGGCTCACGATCGGCTGGAAGTACGGCAACAGGCCGTCGCCGTCGGCGAGCGCCGAGCGCAGGTCGTGCTCGAGCTCCAGATCGTCGACCGTCGCCGGCTTGTCCTGCGTCGGGTCGTACACCTCGACCCGTGCCCGACCGTGACGCTTCGCCCGCAGGACGGCCTGCTCCGCGTCGCGCAGAACCTCGTCGGCATGGGCGTGGCGCGACCCGAAGACCGTTACTCCCACGGAGACGCTGACGGTGTGCTGGTAGCCGCGCAGCGGGATCGGCTGCTGCATGGCCGTGACGAGCCGCAGGGCAAGAGTGCGCAATGCCTCGGCGTCCTGCTCGTCCGGCACGATCACGACGAACTCGTCGCCCGCCGCGCGGCCCACCGTGATACCGCTCGGGACGACCTCGCGCAACCGGTCCGCGACGGCGACGAGCAGCTCGTCGCCCGCGTCGTGGCCGAGGCTGTCGTTGACCGTCTTGAACCGGTCCAGGCCGCAGCAGAGGACGCCGGCCGGCCGTCCGTAGTCCTGGCAGTCGGCGAGCACTTCCTCCAGCCGCGACCGGTTCGGCAGCCCGGTGAGCGAGTCGTGGCTGGCCCGGTAGGCCAGCTGCTCCTCGGCGAGCTTGCGGGCAGTGATGTCGTTGACCTGGCCGACGATGCTCTGCACGCCGCCGTCCTCGTCGCGGACCACGCCGACGTGCAGCAGCCCCCAGACGACGTGGCCGTCCTTGTGTATGTAGCGCTTCTCGATCTCGTAGCTGTCGCGCGCACCAGACATCAGTTCGGCGAACAGGTGGGAGTCGGCGTCCTCGTCGTCTGGATGGGCGAATCCGGTGAACGCCCCCTCGCGCAGCTCGGCGCGCGTATAGCCCAGCATCTCGACGAGCGCGTCGTTGAACTGCGACACCTTCCCGCTCGGGTTCACGATCGCCGTGCCGACCGGGCTGTGCTCGAACGCAAGCTGCCAGCGGAGCTCAGCGGCGCGCCGCCGCGATTCGGACTTCTTGTGCGCGATGGCGTCGGCGATCGCGATCGACGCCTGCTCGGCGAACAGTTCGAGGACGGTCCGCTGCTCGACGTCCGGGCGCCGGCCGCTCGCCGGCTGGTCGACGCTGAGCACGCCCAGCAGCGCGCCGTTGGCGTCCCGGAGCGGGGCCATCAGGGCGTCGTCGGGCTGCCACATGTCCGGATCCGACCCGTTCGTCGGCTTCGGCGTCCAGCTAACGACCCGCTCCATCAGCGTCTGGTCGCGCTCGTGGCTGAAGAACCGCAGCGAACCCCACGGCTCGGACGCCTCGAGCAGGTCCACCCAGTACTGCATCTCGCTGCTCTGCCCGCGCAGCTGCAGTGCCTCGGGCGGCCCGGCCACCGCGTCCACGCGCAGCGCAGCGCCGTCCGGGGTCGTGACATTGATGGCCGCAGCACCAAACTCGAGCACCTCGACCACGGCCTCGACGACCCGATCCAGGATCTGGTTCAGGTCGTCACTTGCCCCGAGCACCCGCACCACGTCGAGTACCCGTTCGAGCCATGATCGGCGCAGACTTGTCAGCCCCGACCCCGCCTCCATGTCGGCGATCCTCACACAGCGGGGCCACATCAACCAGTCAGTGACCCCATGCTGACGGAGCGAGCACGACGTACCGGGCGATGCCCGGAAAACGTGCTGAGCGACACGAAGTGCAGCCCCGACATTTGACGTACGCCGCCGCAGCGTGAACCGTGGGACGTGGACGGCCGAAAACTGACGACTGCTCGAAAGAGGCAGACCTGCCGAATCAGGTGTCAGACCTGCGCCTGCGCCGACTGCTCGGCGCCGGTTGCGGACTCGACTGCCTCGATGCCGTCCCTCTCTCACTGCCCCTCTCCGGGGTATGACCGCGCGCAGCGTGGCGCCGGTATGAGAGGTGACTTGCCCGAATGGAACCATGAGGAGGTTCGAATCATGCTCACCGTTACCGACACCGCCGCAGCCGAGATCCGCAATCTCATCGCTCGGCCGGAAGTGCCCGAAGGCGGCGGCATGCGCATCGCGTCCGATCCGGCCGCCGGATCGCTGACGCTCAGTCTGGCGCCGGAGCCCTCCGGCGGCGATGCGGTTCTCGACACCGCGGGCGCCCGCGTGTTCCTGGACACCGCTGCAGCCAGCATGCTCGACGACAAGGCCCTTGACGCGACGACCGACCCCGAGGGACGCGTGCAGTTCGTCGTAGCCGAGCAGCCCACGTAGCGGCTCGGTTTTGGCCGCCCAGGTGTCTATATGACGCTGGGCGGCCAAAACCGGCGAGTTAGTGGGCAGCCACGAAGTCGGCGACCTCGTCGCCGAGGGCCTGCCCGGCGTCCTCGTCGTAACGGAAATGCTGCCCGGAGTAGATCCGGCTCGCTGCCGCCTCGTCGGCTGCCTGCGAGAAGCTCTCGAAGCTGCGCACGACGCCCGGCAGGCTCGCGTTCGTCAATGAGAAGTCCAGGCGGTCGGTGCCGAAGTAGTCCCGCAGCGCGGAGGCCGCCGACTGGCTGATCTCGGCGTGGGCGCCGGGGTAGCTCGGGTCCGGTGCCGTGTTGGACAGGGCGGTCCAGGTCGGGTCACCCGCCGTGGCCGGGTTGCCGTCGTCGTCCGCCGCCCGGACGGCCGTGATCGGACGCCACCGGTGGTAGGCGTACTTGGAGTCGTATAGGGCGATCACGCCGTCTGCCAGCGTCACGTCCAGCATCGCGAACATGCGCGCGTTCGCCGCAAGGCCGTTGTGGAACGTCGCGGCCGCGGTCTGCGCGATCTGGTTCCATACGATCCACACCGGAGCCGCACTCCAGAACCGGCCGATGTCAGCCTGCTCGCTACTGCGCGTCGTGCTGTTCAGCTCGCCGAGCGACTTCACCTCGTTGAAGTCGTCCGCGTAGTGCGCGCTCGTGACGGCTGGCGGCGGCGGGACGCGGAACTGGTCGCCGCTGTCGAGCACGAACGGCTCGACGTTCGCCCAATGCGTGAACACCGGCGTCGGGAAGTTCGGCGGCGTGAGTTGGTATTCGCCGGGACCGGCCTGCGGGACGAAGGCCGGCGGCGTCGTGTCCGAGCCGTCGTTCGCGCGCGCGGCGAGAACCGCCCTGGCCGCTCGCTCGCCGACCCGGATGCCGTCGCGGACATGCGGGCCCGAGCCGAGCTGCGTCAGCGAGTCCTGGAACTTCGCGTCGAGCGCCGGCTGCTGGCTGGGCAACAGCGCGACGAGCGCCGTGTGCGCCGCTGCCGCCACAGCCGCGTCCGGCGAGGCACTGCGCGGAGCGAGCAGCCGCAGCAGCAACGGCGCGTGCCCGCCGACGATCGCGCTGACCGCGTCATAGACGGCCAGCTGCGCGATCGCGAACGTCCGAGTGGGCTGGACCGTGGCTGGCTGCGCGCCGGCTACCTGGATCGCTGCGATGAGCTCTTGGTTCCACTGGATCACCTGGTCGGCTGCGGTCGGGCCCGCGACGCGCGGCTGCGCCCCGGCCGTTGCCGTCAAGCCGAGGGTCATCACGCTCGCTGCCGCGAGCACGGCAATGCGCCTGATCATTCAGATCTCCGTTCTAGAGGCATCTACTACACGCCATAGGACTACGCAGCATCGTAGGTGTTGGTTCACCACGCATCTAGTACGGTGCGTAGTTGTCATGGCCAGACGCTCGGAACCGCCACCGTCTCTGCACGAGCTCGAGGCGGAGGTCATGGACGAGATCTGGTCGCGCGGCGAAGCCTCCGTTCGTGACCTGATGGAGGCGCTCAACGCCCGGCGCCGCACGGCACGCGCGTACACGACGTATCTGACGGTGTGCGTCCGGCTGGAATCCAAGGGCCTGGCCGAACGCCGCCGAGCG
>WNGM01004503.1_pt1 | contig 10998 bp, 10 predicted proteins | sample 5400571 | NCBI WGS metagenome assembly WNGM01 (sample SAMN13153378, study PRJNA577476) | soil metagenome | isolation source: 100 cm soil or saprolite under Garry oak tree replicate 2 | place: USA:California | collected 2016-06-15 | reverse complement strand
CGAGCAGGAGGCGGCGGATGGCGGCCCCGGCCGCCGTCCCGCCCGGCTCGCGCGTCTCGACCACGCGGCTGCCGCTTGCGCGGAGGTGCTCGGCGAGATGCCGCAGGTGGGTCGACTTGCCGGAGCCCTCGATGCCCTCGAAGGTGATGAACAGCGCCACGGGCGAGCGGTCCGTCTAGCCCGCGCCTCGCCCCGCCGCAAGCGCGATCAGCCGGGCGCGTGACTGCCGAGCACGAGGCCGATGGCGTGGAGAATCTCGCGGGTCGTGAACGGCTTGGTGATGTAGTAGTCGGCGCCGCTCTGGTAGCCGGCGAGCACGTCCTCGTCCTGGGTCTTGGCGGTCACCATGACGACCGGGATCGAGGCGGTCTTCGGGTCGAGCTTCAGGTGGTCGAGCACCTGCATGCCGTCCATCCCGGGCATCATCACGTCGAGCAGGATCACGTCCGGGCGCTGCTGGCGCACCGACGCGAGGGCGCTCGGCCCATCGCGCGCGATGCGGATCTCGTAGCCGCACTTCAAGAGGGACGTGCGGAGGATATGGACGTTGTCCTCGTTGTCATCGACGACGAGTACGGTCGTGCTCATCGCCGCCCTCTCCGCTCAGCGGCCGGCGAGGAAGTGCGCGACGGCCTCACGGATGGTCGTCGGCCGGCAGGGTTTCGATAGGTATCCATCGTATCCCGCCTCGCGGGCGCGCTCCTCGTCCCACGCCGTGAGCGCGATGATCGGGATATCGGCCGTTTGCGCGTCCGCCTTGAGCGGGCGCGCGGCCTCCCAACCGTCCATCCCCGGCATGCCGAGATCCATCACGATCAGGTCGGGACGCTCCCGGCGCGCGAGCGCCAGGGCGGACCGGCCGTCGTCCACCTCGAGGTCTCGTAGCGCTTGAGGGTCAGGACCTTGACTACGATACAGCGGTTGTCCGGGTCGTCCTCGGCAACCAGTATGCGCTTTGCCATCCCGCGGCGCTGCCCCCGCCTCCCCGCACCGCCGTCTCGGGTCACGCCCCTACCCGAGGTCCCGCACGCCGAGCAGCACGGGCCGGCGGGGGAGCGCGAGGAGCCGATCGGCGGCGGCGATGGCGGTGCTCTGCTGGCGGAGTGCCAGGCTCCCCGCTACATCGAGAAGCAGGCCGCCCGCGGCGGGGGCGCCCACCCAGAGCGCCCCTCCGATCGCGAGACGCCCCGCACCCGTGACCCGTACCCCGCCGGTGGCGACCACGACTCCAGTAAAATCCAGGGCGCCGCGGATGTCGAGTAGCCCGTCCACGAAGAGGAGCCCGGCGCCGAAGAGCCTGTCGCTCACGACTAGATCGCTCTGCACGAGCGCGAGCGACGGGGGCGGGGTGCCGGTCGGCACGAGGGCCTCGGCGCCCCGCGCTCCGGCGGTCCGCATGCGCTCGGCGAGCGCGACCAGGGGCGGCGGCGGGGAGTGGAGGGCGGGTAGCGTGCGTGCGCTCGACACGACGCGCGCGCCCTCGCCCGCGAGCCAGCGGTCGAGCGCGTCCGGGTCGCCCGGAGCCCCGAGCCCGGCCGAGTCGGATGCCGCCGCGCCGTCGGCATCGGCGCCGTCGAGCGCGAGCGTACCGGAGACGGCGGCGCCGGGTGCGGCGCCGAGCCAGAGGAGCGCCGGGATGCCGGGCGCCGGATCGCGGCCGACGAGCGCCTCGAGGGCGCGCCGCCCGCCACCCGCGCGTGCCTCGAGGCGGAGGAGGGCGCGCGGTGGGTCGGCCGGTCCCGGCGCCACGCCGGCGCTCCCCGTGCACCCGGCCGGCGTGGCGAGCACGCCGTCGTCGGCCGTGCCGGTGCGGCCGTCGGGGCCGGCGAGCAGGGGGTCGAAGTCCCAGCCCACGGGCAGGGCCGCGACGGCCTCGGCTGCGCAGGCATCGCACGCCGCGAGCGCCACGCTGGCGGCGCGACGCTGCTCGGCCAGGACGACCTCGATGCGCGCCAGCTCGGCGACCGCGGCGCCCAGGGCGGCGGAGACGGCGAGGGTGGCGAGGGCCGCCGGCAGCGCGGTGCTCCCGCGTGTCATGGCGCCGTCCGGAGCGCGATCAGGATGCTGCGCTCGGCGCGCCCGGCGAGCCCGTTCGGCAGCAGGACGAGGTCGAGCGCGACCGCGCCGATGCGCGCGCGGTCGGCCGCAGCGAGGCCGCCCGCCGGGATCGCCATCGGCGCCCCCTCCCGGTCGAGGTAGCGGAAGCCGCAGCCGGTCACGCCGTCGGCGAGCGGCATCGACTGGCGGCCGACGAGGCGCGAGAGGCGCCGCGCGCTCGCCAGGCAGACGTACGCCGCGGTCTCCTCCGAGGCGTCGTCGACCGCGCCGTCGCCGTCCAGGTCGGCGGCGAGGACGAGCCGATCGGCGTCGGCCTCGCGCACGGCCACGAGACCGCTGGCGGCGGGATCCCACCCGGCGCGCCGGACGTCGAAGGTGAGCGCCTCGAGCGCGAGCTGGGCGGTGTCCTCCGCTTCACCGCGGGCGCCGCACGCGATCAGCAGGCGCGCGCCCGTGCCGACCGCCGCCGTCAGGGCGGAGAGCACCACCAGGGCGAGCGCCGTTCCGACCAGCAGCTCGACCAGGCTGGTGCCGCGCGCGCGCCGCCGCGTCACGGGAGCGCCTCCGTCTCGAGCTCGAGCGCGTGCCGCCCCCACGCGATGCGCACGCTCAGGCGCTCCGGCGTGCCGCGCCCGCCGCCGCGGCTCCAGCTCCGTTGAAAGCGCGTACCGTCGGGCGCCACCTGGCTGTCCGCGCCGTCGGCGCGCGGTCCGACGCGCAGCGCCTCGAGGCGCTCGGTCGCCAGCGCGAGCGCGGTGCCCGTGTCGCGTGCGAGGCGCAGGCTCGCCGTGGCGAGCCCCGCGACCGCGGCCAGCCCGGCGAGCGCGATGCCGGCGAGCGCCGCGCCGACCAGCGCTTCGACCACGGTGAAGCCGGCGCGCGGCCGGCGTGCGATCGCCCGCCCGCTCACTGCACCCTCACGCGGCCGCGCTGGTTCACGATCACGCTGCGCGTCCGTGCGCCCGCCGCGAGCGTGACGGTGGCGTTCTCGGCGCTGCCGAGCCCGCCGAAGAGGACGCGGCTACGCGCGGGGAGAGCCGCGAAGCCGACGCCCGGGGGCAGCCAGCGCGTCGAGAGCAACGCGCCGGCCCGGTCGCGCGTCTCGCAGAGGGCACGCCCCGGATCGAAGCGGACCTCGATGGACGCGTCGCCCGAGAGCGCAATGCCGCGCGCCAGCCTGAGCGCGGTTGCCACCTCGCGCGCCGCGCCCGCGAGCCGCGCCGTCTGGACGAGGGCGACGAGCTGCACGGCGCCCACCCCCGCAAGGACCATGGCCAGGCCGAGGCCGGCGGCGACCTCGAGCAGCGTGAACCCGCTCGCGCGCTGCATATCCCGCCTCCTCCACGGCACGTCGGCGGGCGGGACGACGCGTGCGGCACTCGCCTGCTACCGGGCGCCACCGGCTGACGCAAGCCCCCCGGTGACGGGTGTGACCAGAGACGGTGGGCCTGGCGCGCGTGGGTGAGGACGCGGGCGTCGCGGCGGGCCCCCGCCCCGAGTCATCCTACCCCAGGTGCCCGGGCAGCGTGACCGACGGGTGGTAGAGCGCGAGCAGGGCGCCCAGGGCGAGGAAGGGACCGAAGGGGATCTCCGTGCGTCGTGCGGCGCGCCGCACGAAGGGCAGCACGGCGCTGGCGCCGAGGCGGCGCGCGACGCGCCCGATGCGCCCGCGGCCGCGGCGTGTGAAGATGAGCGCGAGGCCGGCGAGCGAGCCGGTGAGCGAGGCGACCACGAGCACGGCCGGGATCGCCTGCCAGCCGAGGAAGGCACCGATCATGGCGAGCAGCTTGACGTCGCCGAAGCCCATGCCCTCGACGCCGGTCAAGTGCTCGTAGCTCCAAGCGACCGCCCACAGGACGCCGCCGCCGAGGACGGCGCCGGCGAGCGCGTCGAGCGGTCCGACGCCGCGGGGCAGGAACGCCGCGCCGACCCCCACCGCGATGCCCGGCAGGCTCACCTCGTCGGGGATGAAGCGGTGATCGAAGTCGACGAAGGTGATGAGGAGGAGCGCGGCGGTGAACAGGAAGGCGACCGCCGCCGCTGCGCTCGGGCCGAAGCCGACGAGCGCCAGCACCGCGAGGCCCCCCGTCGCCGCCTCGACCAGTGGATAGCGCGCCGGGATGGGCGTGCGGCAGGCGCGGCAGCGGGCGCCGAGCAGGAGCCAGGAGAGGAGGGGGATGTTGTCACGCCACGCGATCGGCGTGGCGCAGCGCGGGCAGCGCGAGGCCGGCCGCAGCACCGACTCGTCCTGGGGGAGGCGGTGGATGCAGACGTTGAGGAAGCTCCCGATGCAGGCGCCGAGTGCGAAGGCGATGCTCAGCACGAGCCAGCCGCCGTCCTCGGCGCGCATGGGAAGCGGCGACATGCTGGACGGCACTGCGGACAGCGTTAACCTGGCGGCCGCGACCGGTCAAACTCGAGGTGGGACGAAGCGATGCGGGGGACGTCCCGCGGCCCGTCATGCACGGGTGCGCGGGTGGGAGACGTCATTCCCGTGCCCGGCGCCGTCGGGGTGGACGCGTCATCCGTCCATGACCGCGCCCAGCTTGAAGATGGGCAGGTACATGGAGATGACCAGGCCGCCGATCACCACGCCGAGGAAGAGGATCACCGCCGGCTCGAGGAGGGACATCAGGTTGTTCACCATGTTGTCGACCTCGTCCTCGTAGAAGTCGGCGATCTTCTGCAGCATGGTGTCGAGCGCGCCGGTGGTCTCGCCGACGCTGATCATCTGGCACACCATGGGCGGGAAGACCTTGCTCTCGATGAGCGGGTCGGCGATCGTCTGCCCGTTGGAGATGCTCTGGCGCGCGTTCATGATCGCGTACTCGACCACCTTGTTGCCCGCCGTGCGCGCCGTGATGGTGAGCGCGTCGAGGATGGGCACGCCCGAGGAGACGAGCGTGCCGAGGGTGCGCGTGAAGCGCGCCACGGCGGACTTCCGGATGAGGGGCCCGAAGATCGGCACGCGCAGCAGGAAGCGGTCGATCGCCACGTGGCCCTGCTCGGTCTTGTAGGCGTAGCGGATGGAGAGCCCGGCGATGATCGGGATCGCCGCCAGGTACCAGACGTGATCGATGGTGAAGTGCGAGAGGTTGATGACGAACTGGGTGGGCGCGGGCAGCGAGTGCCCGAAGCTCTCGAACACCTCGGCGAAGACCGGGATCACCCAGATGAGGAGCACCGCGGTCACGGCGAAGGCCGCGGTCACGATGCACGCCGGGTAGATCATCGCGCCCTTGATCTTGCTCTTCAGCTTGACGGCCTTCTCGAGGTAGTTGGCGAGACGGACGAGGATCGTGTCGAGGATGCCGCCGACCTCGCCGGCCTGCACCATGTGGGTGTAGAGGTCGGAGAAGATCTTGCTGTGCTTGCGGATCGCCTCGGCGAGCGTGGTGCCGCTCTCGACGTCGTCCTTGACGGTGGTGATGGCGCGGCGGAAGGGTTTCGAGTCGGTCTGGGCGGCGAGGATGGAGAGGCACTGCACGATGGGCAGCCCGGCGTCGATCATGGTGGCGAACTGCCGCGTGAAGACCACGATGTCGCGCGCCTTCACCGGCGAGCCGAAGCTCGGCACCGCGATGTCGAAGTCGAGCCCCTTGCCCTTCTCCTTGATGCGGGACGGCTGCGGCTGGATGCGCTGGCTGCGCAGGCGGATGATCACCGCCTCGCGGCTCGACGCCTCCATCTCTCCCTTGAGCGTCTCGCCCTTGGGCGATACGCCCTGCCAACGGTAGACCGACATCGCGTCCCCTCCCTCAGCCGGTGCGCCGCGCCGTCTGCTGCCCGAGCATCATGCGGACCTCCTCGATCTCGGTGGCGTGACCGAGCGCCGCTTCGGGCGTGATGAGGTTCCGCTGCACCAGCCCGATGAGCGCCTGGCTCATGGTCTGCATGCCGAACTTCGACTGACCGACCTGCATCTGCGAGTAGATCTGATGGACCTTCTCCTCGCGGATCAGGTTGCGGATGGCGGCGTTCGGGATCATGACCTCGGCCGCCAGCAGGCGGCCGCGCCCGTCCCGGCGCGCGATGAGCTGCTGCGAGACCACGGCCTGGAGCACGAGCGAGAGCTGCGCGCGCACCTGCGACTGCTGGTGTGGCGGGAAGACGTCGATGATGCGGTTGATGGTCTGCACCGCGGAGTTGGTGTGCAGGGTCGAGAACACCAGGTGGCCGGTCTCGGCGACCACCAGGGCCGCCTCGATGGTCTCGAGGTCGCGCATCTCGCCGATCAGCACGATGTCCGGGTCCTGACGCAGGACGTGCTTGAGCGACTGCGTGAAGCTGTGCGTGTCGGCGAAGACCTCGCGCTGGTTCACCAGGCAGCTCTTGTGCTCGTGCACGAACTCGATCGGGTCCTCGACCGTGATGATGTGCTCGTGCCGCTCGCGGTTGATCTTGTCGATCATGGCGGCGAGCGTGGTGCTCTTGCCGCTGCCGGTGGGGCCGGTGACCAGGACGAGCCCGCGCGGCTGGCTGGTGAGCTCCGGCACCGAGGACGGCAGCCCGAGGGTCTGGAGCTGCGGCGTCTGGTGCGGGATCATGCGGAAGGCCCCGCCCACCGCGCCCTTCTGGAGGTAGAGGTTGCCGCGGAAGCGGCTCACCCCCTTGATGCCGAACGAGAAGTCGAGCTCGCTCTCCTCCTCGAATTTCTTCTTCTGGGACTCCGTGAGGAGGCTGTAGGTCAGGTTCTTGGTGTCGGTCGTGCTGAGCGGCGGATGGGCCAGGGGGAGCAGCCCGCCGTGCAGGCGGATCATCGGTGGGCTGTTCGTGGTGAGATGGAGGTCCGACGCCCCCCGCTCGATCATCTCGCGCAGGAAGGCCTCGATGGATGGCATGGCGCCCGGGAAAGCAGGGGGCGTGCCACCTGCTAAGCCTGATCCGGCCGCACCGTGCGGCCGCTCGGGGCGTCAGCTTTGTGTCAGGGCGTCGCGCGGGAAACGCCGCTGGAACAAAAGCGTACGGGGGGCCTAGTCGGCCATCGTGACGCGCAGGATCTCCTCGATGGTGGTCATGCCCTCCGCCACCTTGGAGAGCCCGCTCTGCCGGAGGCTCTTCATCCCGGCCGCGACCGCGGCGCGCTTCAAGTCGAGCGCGGTCGCGCCGGCCAGGACCTGCTCGCGCAGCTCGTCCCCCATCGGCATGACCTCGTAGAGGGCGATGCGGCCCCGGTAGGTGGTGCCGCCGCAGGCCGTGCACCCCGCGCCGTGGTAGGCCATGAACGGCTCGCCCGTCCAGCCGAGCTCGCGCAGCACCTCCGGCGCCACCGGGTGCTCCTCCTTGCACTGGCCGCAGATCACGCGCGCCAGGCGCTGCGCCATGATCAGGTTGATCGAGCTCGCCACCAGGAACGGCTCGACCCCCATGTTGAGGAGGCGGTTGACGGTCGAGGGCGCGTCGTTGGTGTGCAGCGTCGAGAGCACGAGGTGGCCGGTGAGCGCGGCCTTGACGCCGATCTCGGCCGTCTCGAAGTCGCGGATCTCGCCCACCATGATGACGTCGGGGTCCTGGCGCAGGAAGGCGCGCAGCGCGGCCGCGAAGTTGAGGCCGATCTCGTCGTGCATCTGTACCTGGTTGATGCCCACCAGGTTGAACTCGATGGGGTCCTCGGCGGTCGAGATGTTGGTGCTCACCTTGTTCAGCTCGGCGAGCGCCGAGTAGAGCGTGGTGGTCTTGCCGCTGCCGGTCGGCCCGGTCACCAGCACCATGCCGAACGGCTTGTAGATGGCGTCCTTGAAGTGCTTGAGGGCCGCCTCCTCGAAGCCGAGCTTGGTCATGTCGAGCTGGAGGTTCGACTTGTCGAGCAGACGGAGCACCACCTTCTCGCCGAACATGGTGGGCAGGACGGAGACCCGGAAGTCCATATCCTTGTTGCCGGCGAGCTTCATCTTGATGCGGCCGTCCTGAGGCAGGCGGCGCTCGGCGATGTCGAGCTGCGCCATCACCTTGATGCGCGACGTGAGCGCGTTCTTCAGCCTGAGCGGCGGCTGCATGATCTCGTAGAGCACGCCGTCGATGCGGAAGCGGACGCGGAGCATCTTCTCGTACGGCTCGACGTGGACGTCGCTCGCGCGCTTGCGGATGGCGTCGCTCAAGAGCGCGTTCACCAGCCGGACGACGGGGGCCTCCTCGGTGGCGCGCTCGAGCTCCTTCAGATCGATCTCGGCTTCGTCGTGGAGGAGCTCGAGCGAGTCGTTCCCGATCTGCGAGAGCACCGCGTCGTAGTCCGTGTCGCGGTCGTAGTAGCGCTCGATGGCGTGCTGGATGACGGTGGGCGCGGCGACCGCGACCTTGACGTCGTAGCCGGTCAGGAACTTGACCTCGTTGATGGCCGTCAGGTTGGAGGGGTCGGCCATGGCGAGGGTGAGCGTCGAGCGGACGAGGCTGGTGGGAACCAGGTGGTGCTTCGTTACCAGGGCCTGCGGCACGATGCCCAGCACCTCGCGCGGGATGTCGAGGGAGAGGGGATCGACGACCGGCAGGCGGTATTCGCGCTCGAGGTAGGAGAGCAGCTTCTCCTCGGTCACGAAGCCGAGGCGGACGAGATGGGTGGAGAGGGCGCCGCCGTGCTCCCGCTGCTGCGCGGTGGCGTGCGTGACCTGCTCGGCGGTCAGGTCGCCGCGCTTCTGGAGGGCATCTCCGAGACGGGAGCTCATCGTGTCGGAGGGCGGCGCGCCGCGACCGTAGCGGCGCCCGGTGGCAGAGTCAACGCGAGCCCGGCGGCGCGCAGCGCGCGGGCCATCGCGGCGCGCGGCGCGCGGCGACCCGTCCAGGCCTCGAAGGCGAGCGCCCCCTGGTGGAGCAGCATGTGGGCGCCCCCGAGCGTCGGCCGGCCGGCGCGTGCAGCGCCGGCGAGGAAGGGCGTCGGGCGTGCGCCGTACACCAGGTCCACGAACAGGCAGCCGAGCGGCGCGGCAGCGTAACGCACGCGTGGGCCGCCGCCCGCGAGGCCGAGCGGCGTCGCGTTCACCACCAGGGTGGCGTCCTCGAGCCCCTGGCCGCGCTCGAGCGCGGCGAGCGCGACGGCGGCGGTCGCCCCGGCCCCGAGGCGACCCAGACGCTCCGCGAGCCGCTCGGCGCGCGCCGGGGTGCGGTTCGCGATCGTGATCCGCGCCGCGCCGATCTGGCAGAGCGCCGCCCCCACGGCGCGCGCCGAGCCCCCCGCGCCGATGACGAGGGCACGCGCGCCGCTGAGGCGCACCCGGCCGCGAAGCGCGGCGAGGAAGCCGCGTCCGTCCGTGTTGTCGCCCACCGTCCGCCCGCCCGGGGGGAAGAGGAGGGTGTTCACCGCGCCGATGCGCTCGGCCTCGTGCGTGATGGCGTCGAGGAGGGGGAGGACGATCTCCTTGAGCGGCACGGTCAGGTTGAGCCCCCCCATGCGCAGTGCCTTGGCCTCCCGCATGGCATCGGGCAGGAGGGCGGCCGGCACCCGGTAGCGCAGGTAGACGTGGGGCAGGCCGGCGGCGGCGAAGGCGGCGTTGTGCATCGCCGGGGAAAGCGAATGGTCGACCGGGTCGCCGAGGACCCCGAACAACCGAGCCTGGTTCTGCCTCGCCACGCACGCCCTCCCGAACGCAGGTGGCCGTCGGCACACCTGGCCCGACTCATCATCGGTCGGAGTCGGGGTCGGCTTTAGCCTGCCGGGAGAGTGTGGGTGCTTTCAAGCACCGAGCGCCGCCCGCGCCGCCGCGAGACGGGCGATGGGCACGCGGAAGGGCGAGCAGGAAACGTAATCGAGGCCGATCTCATGGCAGAAGCGAACCGTCGCCGGGTCGCCGCCGTGCTCGCCGCAGATGCCGAGCTTGAGCTTCGGGCGCCGCGCCCGCCCCTTCTCGCTCGCGATGCGCATGAGCGCGCCCACGCCGCCGCGATCGATCGACTCGAACGGGTCCCGCTCGTAGATCTCGAAGGTGTCGACGTAGGGGCGGAGGAAGCGGGCGGCGTCGTCGCGCGAGACCCCGAGCGTCGTCTGCGTCAGGTCGTTGGTGCCGAAGGAGAAGAACTCGGCCACGCCCGCGATCTCGTCGGCGGTGAGCGCGCCGCGCGGGATCTCGATCATGGTCCCGACCAGGTAGCGGAGCCGCGTGCCCTTCTCCCGCATCACCTCCTCGGCGACGCGGCGCACGACCTCGGCCTGGAGGGCGAGCTCCTTCACGTGCCCGACCAGCGGGATCATGATCTCGGGCTCCACCGGGATGCCCGCCTGACGCACCTCGGCCGCCGCCTCGAAGATCGCCCGCGCCTGCATCTCGGTGATCTCGGGATGGATGATGCCGAGACGGCAGCCGCGGAAGCCGAGCATCGGGTTGAACTCGTGCAGCGCCTCGACGCGCTCGCGCACGCGCTCGAAGGAAATGCCGAGCGCGGCCGCCACCTCGCGCTGCCCCGCCTCGTCGTGCGGCAGGAACTCGTGCAACGGCGGATCCAGCGTGCGAATCGTCACCGGGCGGCCGTTCATGGCGCGGAAGAGGCCCGCGAAGTCGGCGCGCTGGAGGGGGAGGAGCTTGGCGAGCGCCGCGCGCCGCTCCTCCACCGTGCCGGCGAGGATCGTCTCGCGCATGGGGCCGATCTTCCCCTCGCCGAAGAACATGTGCTCGGTGCGGCAGAGGCCCACGCCCTCGGCCCCGAAGGCGACCGCGTTGACGCCCTGGTCGGGCTGGTCCGCGTTGGCGCGCACGCCGAGGCGCCGCGCCTGGTCGGCCCACTTCATGAGCTGCGCATAGAGGCGATAGACCGGCGCCTGGGCCGGCGCGAGGGTGCGCTCGATCAGCACGCGCACCACCTCGCTCGGCGTGGTCGCGATCTGGCCCAGGAACACCTCGCCGGTCGAGCCGTCGAGCGAGACGAAGTCGCCCTCGCGTACCACCTCGCCGCGGCCCGCGATGCGCATCGCGCGCGCCTTGTAGTCGATGAGCAGCGCCTCGCAGCCGGCGACGC
>WNGM01004498.1_pt1 | contig 11002 bp, 12 predicted proteins | sample 5400571 | NCBI WGS metagenome assembly WNGM01 (sample SAMN13153378, study PRJNA577476) | soil metagenome | isolation source: 100 cm soil or saprolite under Garry oak tree replicate 2 | place: USA:California | collected 2016-06-15 | reverse complement strand
CTTCAATTCCGGCCACAATCCACTGGCTACTTCATCCCAGTCGACATCTTCGTCGTTGGGACAGCCAGCTCCCGGCAGTGCGGCTTGCGAAACCGCCGTGTTTGAGACCCGGTTCACAAGCTGCCAGTATTTCGGCACCTTACTGCTGCAATCCGCGCACGCACGCACGTGACGCTCGGCCTCACGGACCGCGTCCGTAGAGAGTCCATGTGAATCATTCCCGTCCCCGAGAACGAATGCACAAGAGCGTTGAGCTCATTTTCATCAATATGTTTATCGAACGGACGTCCCAAATCCGATACCCCTGACCACTAATACGAGTTCGCGAGGGAATTTGCTTTTGAGTCTGCCGCCTCGTCACCGCTGGAATCCGAAGGAGAGCTAAGTATATGCTCCCGAACGCTTTGTTTTAGCCGCTCGATGACGCTCCCAACTCCTTTAGCGCCTAGCCCGATCGCGGGCAGGGAAGCAATTTCTTTGGCGCTCATGCCTTGCCTGAAATAGAGCCAGAAAATCGTACGGTCACGGTCCTGGTCGGGCCCGGTCAAGCAACGCCTCAGATATTCATCGATCTCATTCAAGAAGATGCCGAAAGCAATTTTGTCTTGGCTGCCATGAGCCTCATTTCCTGCCTCGGGGTCAACATCGCTGGTGGAAAGATGAGGCTCGTCACCGCCTGATGATTGACTATGGCCATGCTTGAAAAAGTCGTGAGCGGCATTCGCGGCGGTCTTCTTCAGATATCCCAAAATGGCTTCAGGCCTTTGGATAGCAAAGTCCCGCAGGAGGCGGCAGCCGCCCTCCCAAAGTTTGAGATAGGTTGCCTGAACCAGATCCTCTACTAGCGAGCGAGAAGGCTCGCCCCACCGCGAGGCGGTGCGCATTATGGTGAGGCTAATGGGCCTTCCGACCCGCGAAACGAACTCCTCCCAAACCTCGCCATCACCAGATTCGGCGCAGAGACACACGACGTCTTTCAGCGACAAAGACGAATACCGCGTCGTTCTAGATGAGTTCGGCATTCTGCTGTTTCGGATCAGAGTCTTGGGTAGTAATGGCCAAAACCGCCAGGTAAGGAAACGAAGCCTGCTTTTGAGAATTTCGAATCGAACAGGTTTCGCCACCCCTGCGAATTCGATGATCGTGAGCACCCTGCTCTCGTAAAAACTCTGTCATCGCTCTGTCAACAATGCGTTTACAAGGCGCTTGCGTGTTGCAATCTTTCACGATCCGAGCCTAGCCGCAGTCGTTGCACCAGTCATAACGTAGTAGTCACTTTGGTGTGATGTTTTGGTGGTGAACTTGCGGATGACTCCACAACCTTGGGACGATCCGCTCCTGCGATAGTCTCACTGGCTTGAATGTTGAAGAGTGAACTGCTGCCAGCCGACTACTAGGCGGTCGGGGCTCGATTGAGTGCAATGCCCCCAGTTCGTTCACTTGGCTCGATCCCCTTCATCTGAACCGACGCTTCTCAACAACGTGAGCAAGACCTGCGGCAACTCCTCGAGAGACTGGAACGTTGTTGTGCGCCCTGATGCCACATGCTCGACGCGGCCGGGCCGGTCTTCACGGGTCTCGTCAGCATCTCGAAACTGGACAACGAATGCGCTGGTGCTTGGCAAACCCTTCATCACGCCCGAGGATAGGCGCGCTCGTGTTAGGAGTCATAACGAAGTAGTCACTTTCAGGTGATGTTTTGGTGGCAGGCGCGCCAGCGCCGATTCCTTGACTGGACGAGGAGTAAGATTGGTTGCAGCTGCGAAGGGTGCAAGATCATCAAATCAGGCGACTTGCGGCGCAACCGATTTTCTCTATGCAAGACGCGAGAGAAATCGCATTCGGACGATTTCGGCTAGACCTCACCAACGAGTGCCTATGGCAGGGCGCACGTGCGATATCTCTGCGCCCGAAAGCATTTGCCGTCCTGAAACTGTTAGTTGAGCATCCCGGGCTGCTGGTTACCAAGCAGCAGGTGCTGGATACGGTTTGGCCAGGCACCTTCGTGGGTGATGCCGTTCTCAAGGACAATGTCCGTCAACTGCGAGAGGCGCTGAACGACGACGCTGGATCACCTGCCTATATTGAGACGGCGCATCGCCGCGGCTACCGCTTCATTGCGAAGCTCGGCGAGGCATCGATCAAAAATCCCAGAGTGGCAGTACAAGCCGTCCTTTCACAGCCGGCGCCTAGTGCCGGCGCACTCAGCTCATCAGCAACCGCGAACCAAGTTCTGGGCCGCGAGGCCGAGTTAGCCAAGATGAGAGGCTGGCTGGAACGGGCTCTTGCCGGCGAACGCCAGTCCATCTTTATTACTGGGGAACCAGGAATCGGGAAGACCACCGTTGTGCAAGCTTTTCTGGAACAGGCCGCTCAGATTCCGGAAATACTCGTAGCACGAGGCCAATGTCTGGAACATTATGGCGCGGGAGAGGCCTATCTCCCGGTGCTCGACGGATTTTCGCGCCTTGGCCGTTCGCGTGATGGAAGTCGAGTGCTGGGTTTATTACGAGACCAGGCGCCGACGTGGTTGGCGCAGATGCCTTCCCTGGTTCCGCAATCCGAAAGAAGCAGCTTGCAATCTCACACAGCAGGCGCAACCCGTGAGCGCATGCTTCGCGAAATGGCTGAGGTAATCGAAACTCTGACGTCGGAATCTACCTTGCTGCTGGTTTTGGAGGACCTGCATTGGAGCGACTACTCCACACTTGACCTGGTCTCCTATCTGGCACGACGACAGGACCGCGCACGCCTGATGGTCATCGGCACATATCGTCCGGTGGATGTCATTGTCGGGGACCATCCCCTCAAAGGTGTGAAACGCGAGCTGCAGGCACATGGTCTATGCCATGAACTGTCGCTCGAATATCTTTCCGAAGAAGCTGTCGGGAAGTACCTCGCTGCGAGATTTCCAGGCCACGAGTTTCCGCTACGATTGCGACGAACCATTTACCGGCGTACCGAGGGCAATCCGCTTTTCATGGTCAACCTGGTGAAATATTTGATCGACCAGAAAATGATCCTGGCAAAGAACAGATCATGGGAGTTACGGGTTGATTTATCGGACATCGAACATGGGGTCCCGGCGAATCTTCGGCAACTGATCGAAAAGCAAATTGAGAGGCTTAGCCCGGACGAGCGCAGCGTGTTGGAGGGGGCCAGCGTGGCAGGGGTGGAATGTTCCTCCGTGGCCATTGCTGCCGGCCTCCACATGCCAATCGAATGGGTCGAAAAGCACTGCGAGGACTTGGCACGACGACATCAGTTTTTGTCCCCTGCCTGGGTGGTGGAACTGCCGGATGGAACCATCACTCCGCGCCATCGGTTTATTCACATTCTTTATCGCGATGTACCTTACCGGCTGATGGCGCCGATGCGCCGCTCGCAGATTCACCAGCGCATTGCGGAACGCGGAGTGGCGATTTACGGTGATCGCGCCAACGAAATTGCGGCTGAACTGGCCATGCATTTCGAGCAGAGCCGCGACTGGCCGCGCGCACTTGAGTATCTTCTGCAGGCGGCGGAAAACGCGGCCACGCGTTCCGCCCACCATGAGGCCATCGACCTGGCGAACCGTGGTCTGGAGGCGCTCAAGCTCGTCGCCGAAACTGCCGAGCACGCAAAGAGAGAAATGAAACTACGCATGATCTTAGGCGTCTCCTTGATGGCAATTAAGGGATTCGCTTCGGCTGAGGTTGAGAAAGTAATCGCGCGACGGCGCGAGCTGTTCTGGCGGCATGGCCCTTCTCCCGAGTTGTTCTACATGCTGTGGTCGCTGAATATGTACCACCAGTTCAGAGGGGAGATGCATACGTCATTGGAGATTTCCTATCAGCTCATGCAGTTGGCTGAGGCTCTCAAAGACGACGCACTGATAATGGAAGCACACCGTTCTCTCGGGGCGGTGCTTAATTTGGTAGGGCGATGCTCCGAAGCACTCGAGCACCTTGAAAAAGGTAAGGCACTTTGCGCGACACATCACGATGGCCGCAACAGTGTTTTCGTCAACTTCGATAGCGAAGTGATGTTCGAGTGCTTTGCTGCCCTGTCGCTTTTGCCGCTCGGCTACCCCGATCAATCCGGCGGACATTTGGCGGCAGCTCTGGCACGAGCGCGAGAGCTTGGCCATCCCCAGACGTTAGTGGTTGCTTTGCATATGGCGGCACAGCTCCATCATTTGCGCGGCGAAGCTCCTCTGGTTCAAGTGTTTGCGACAGAGGCGATGGAACTCGCCGACGAGTATGGCATGGCAGTTTGGGTGGCGTACGGCTTAATTGAGTTGGGCTGGGCGGAAGCTGAACTGGGGGATGCGGAGAGTGGAATCGAGAAGATGCAACGCGGGTTGGCGGGATACGAAGCGACGGGCGCAAAACTCCGCTCCCCGTACTTTCTGGGACTGCTAGCTGATCAACTACGAAAAGCGGGACGGCTGGAGGAAGGCCTTGCAGTGATCACAAAAGCTTTAACACTCGCCGAGGACACCGGGGAGGGGTTCGCGGTTTCGGAGCTGCACAGGATCAAAGGCGAATTGTTCGTAAAGAGCGCAGATTTAGTAGCGGTGGGCAAGTTTCCTGGCGATCAACCGGCGGTGTCGGCTCGATCTCAAGCACGGGCTTGCTTTGCTGAGGCGCTGGCTATCGCGAAGCAACAGGGAACGAGATGGTTGGAACTGCGAGCTGCGATGAGTATGGATCGTCTTGAGATGAAACGGGGAAACTCAAAACATACGCAACTCGCCGAGATTTATTCCTCCTTCACCGAAGGTTTTGAAACTGCAGATCTGAGGCAGGCCAAAGCGCAGCTAGACACGGCCTTGGCGTCGTAACCAACGGACCCTCGCTCTTGCGCGGTCTCGGTCGAGCTGCGTGAACTGCCCCATGCCGCACACCTTGCAGAGCCACCCTGCTTCTCGTAGCTAAGCTATTGCCTACTCCCTCAGTTGCCACGCCATTGCGCACAGGTCGGCGGCACCGAAACAAGACCAAAACCCCACCGATACGTCACACCTTGTTTTCGGAGTTGTCATACTCTGGCCAGGTTATGAGGTGCGCGTTTGTGGTGCGGTTGGGACCGAAAACAAAACCGTCTGAGGGCCGATTCGAAGGCTGGGTAGAAGAGGTCGATACCGGCAAAGAGCTGAGATTCCGCTCGCGAGACGAATTACTGAAGTTCATCGGGGAACGTTTCCAGGCGGTGTTGGAAACGGAACGTGACAGCGGCAGCGAGCCAATAATTCGCCCCGAAAACGGAGGCAGGAGTTGAGTTTAGTGGTTTGGTGAGAAGAGTTCGGAACCGTTGAAGCGCTCTGTTGGAAAGGCAAGCACGAGAGGAGAGGTCATGATGCGTAGGCTGACAATAATCGTCTTCACGATGGTTCTTGGAGCAAACTGTCTGGCTCAGGACGGATTGGTCATCCGCACCAATGGCAGGCAAGAGCGGCCGCCGGATGCTAAGAAGATTTATTTCTGGGCGTGTTCGGCGGTCGAACGTGAGTTTCGCATCAGCCGACCTCTCAGGCCGCAAGTGACGCTGGTCGTCGGCGGCGACCAAGACGCAGTTTATTGGGACGCCAAAGAGATCAGGCTTACCAAGTGGAACCCGTACCTATTTGCGCAAGGGGTTGTCCTTTTCGCTTTTGAGGACCTCTTGCCCAAAGGAGAGCGAATGGCCGTGGCGAAACGCGCCGTCACTTGGGCCGATTCAACCGTGGAAAGTAAGAGGCTCGCCAAGTAGCCGCGAACAGATTGCGAGGCGCAGTCTAAAGCGAATCGAGAGGATTTATGGCATTGGAGATAGTTTGGCGGAATCCGGCATCGCGTCCGGAAACTCATCGGCGTCTGGAGTGCCTCGTAGCGGATGACTATGGGGTGCTTTACGCGGTCCGCAGCGCAGATGAAACCACAGTGTTCGAACTGATCTTGCGAAGCGCCGCGTAAAAGGAAGCAGCGGCTGTGTCGATTCTTGATGTATCGCCGCTCCGGGACCGTTGGACGAATTGCAAGAATTCTTGCAGGGAGCAAGTTCCATGACGATTAGACCCTCAGCAGTTCTCGAAGAGGTTCGCAAAATGCCAATGGCGAGATTTGAGTCGAGCGCACCCACGTTCGAACGTGCCATCCCGGTTGGCAATCACTCCTCACCGACGCACCAGGGGCTTACCGAGCTCGAACTGGACAGTTATCAAATCGCTCTTGTCCATGTTCCAATTCGCGCAGGTGAGAGTGCCCCGGAATACGGCGCCATATCTCAACTCTTATTTCTGCCGTTGACCTGGAACGAACTTATGGTGCAGGTCCGCAGAGAAATGGGCGCCTCAAGTTCCGCGAAGGAAAGGAATATTGTGAAGTTCGGCCTGGTTCATATTGATCTCCTGGCGATGGAGGTCCGTCGGTCTGAGTGTCCGGTGAGCCTGACTGCCATGGAGTTCAAGGTCCTTAGGTTTTTCGTGTCGAATCCCAACCGGGTGATCTCACGGGACGAGTTACTGAATCAAGTGTGGGGCTACGACAACTACCCTTGCACCCGCACGGTTGACAATCACGTATTGAGATTGCGGCAGAAACTTGAGGCGGACATGGCGCATCCGGTTCACTTCCGGACCGTGCATGGCGTTGGCTACAAATTCATTCCCTAAAGCAGACTGGGTGAGACCGCTTGCGAGGCAATCTATGGAACTGAGAACGATCGAGAATTTGAACCCTCCGATAGCGTGTGACCCCGATCCAGACATGGCGCTGGTAGAGGCAAGCAAGCGCGGAGACGGCTCTGCTTTCGAGGAAGTCGTACGCAGGTATGATCGCAAGCTGTTCCGCATTTCGAACAACGTGATCCACTGTCCCGAAGACGCGCAAGAGATCGTACAGATGGCGCTCTTCAAGGCCTATCAGAATTTGAGCCGATTTCAGGGGAACGCAAAGTTCTCAACATGGCTGATTCGCATCACGTTAAACGAGTCGTTGATGAGGCTGCGGAAACAACGCGCAACACGGGAACAATCCATGGATCGCGATCCTCACGGCGCAGGAAGTGCGTCTGCATCGGGCAACAGGCTGCCGGTGGATGTGACCGATTGGGCCCCGAATCCGGAGATGCTCTACAGCACGGTCGAACTTCAGCACATCCTAACAAGAACCTTACGGAAGTTGCGGCCGACCTTGAGAGTGGTCTTCGTATTGCGAGACATAGACGGGCACTCAATCGCCGAAACATCAGAAATTCTTAACCTCACCACGACCGCGGTGAAGACCCGCCTTTCTCGAGCCCGAATGCAGCTTCGCGAGGAACTCAGCCAGTATTTCAAAAAGCGGGATTGAACGCCCGGAAAGGATAGTCTTCGGTCACGCGGAAGCGTCACGTGAAAATGGAGGAAAACGGGCTTCGGGGGAAGCAAAATCACATCGGGTTTTCGGCCAGATGCGAAAACCAGCGAAAATGTTCGTGCCGTCCTGTATGCCCGCGTGTGCAGACACGAATGGTCAATAAACTTGTGTGTGACACTTGAGAAATGCTGAGAAAGGGCCTTATTCGCGATCCGGATTTCTTGAAGCTATGGGTCGGCCAAGCCATTTCTCAAATCGGATCGAACATCACTGGCGTCGGATTGCCCTTCACGGCGGTCCTCGTCCTCGGAGCGTCGCCTCTTCAGATGGGATTCCTGGCCGGCGCGGGTGCCGTGGCCGTGCTCGTATTCGGCCTCTTCGCCGGGGCTTGGGCGGACCGCCTTCGTCGACGACCAATTCTCATCGCCGCCGATATGGGGCGCGCTGTGGTGCTGGGTATGATTCCGCTTTTAGCGGCGCTGCACCGGCTAACAATTGAACACCTTTATGTGGTTGCGACGGCTAGTGGCATCCTGACGGTGCTGTTCGACGCGAGCTACCAAGCGTATCTACCCTCGCTCATAACCCGCGAGAACATCCTTGAAGGAAACAGCAAGCTAGCTTTGACTGAGTCGGCCGCTGAGATCGCTGGCCCAGGTCTCACTGGCATCCTGGTGCAACTGATCACGGCACCAATGGCCATGCTCTTCGACGCCGCATCGTTCGTCTGTTCAGCAATTTCAGTGTGGCTTGTCCGCAAGCCGGAGCCGCAACCCAGACGCACGCTTGAACCCCATATCGGCCGGAAATCTCCGAGGGGCTGCGCGCCTCGTGGCGCAATCCGTTGCTCCGGGCGTTGGTCGGACGCACAGCCACTGGTGCGTTCTTCTTAGGGTTCGGAAGTAGCTTGTACTTTCTGTTTGTGGTGCGCGAGCTCGGGTTGACCGCTGCACTTGTGGGTATCATCATCTCGGTCGGCGGCGCCTGCGGTTTATTTGGCGCTTTCATGGCAGAATGGCTCGTGCACCGCTTTGGTTTCGGCCCGACTTTCATTGGTTCCGCGATGGTGACCGGCGTGGCGATGTTGTTCGTGCCGCTGGCGCACGGATCCATCGCGGTCTGCGCCGCCTTTCTGATCACGTCGCAAATCGGCGACTTGGCGTGGCCTGTATACAACATCAATGACAGGAGCCTGCGCCAGGCGATTACACCGGATCATCTCTTGGGCCGTGTAAATGCCGCCATGCACCTGGTCTACCACGGCGTTCTACCCCTGGGAGCGCTCACGGGCGGCGCCGTCGCGCAGGCGATCGGAATTCGGCATACGCTGCTTATCGGTGCGCTCGGGTTCTTGCTCTCGACGTTGTGTCTTGTGTTCTCACCCGTACGCTGCCTGCACGAGCTCCCGCATGCCGTGAACGAAATAACGGCATGAGCAGTTCGGGGGCATCGAGCCGCATCGCGGCATCCCCGCTCGTCAGGAACTGGACTAGACCACCCTGGGGGTCGGTCTCGCTTCCCTGGCCGAGGCGCTGGATCTGACGACACCAGTCTGGGCTTCACCGTACTGGTATCAGCAGACCAAGATCGACGACGCACTTTCGTGGACCTTATGGGGTTATCTATTTTCCGGAGAAATAGGCTCAGCCGCTACCCTGCGCAGGCTCACCGAAAGAACACGCAGTCTGGATAGACCAGTCTTGCGAGGCATGTATGAAACTAACAACGATTGAGAATTTCAACCCTCCTATAGCATGCACTTTCGATCCAGATCTGGCGCTGATAGAGGCAAGCGCGCGTGGAGACGGTTCTGCTTTCGAGCAACTCGTACGAAGTTATCCGAATGTGATTGCCAGTCTCCGAGATTTCAGAAGTTATCACCATGCCATCACACCTCCGCCACCTTCTCGCTTGGCCCTCTGGTATGCGAGGTTGGCAGCGACCATATCCTCCATGGCGATGCCCATAGCCTTATATACGGTGATCTCGACATCGCTGAGGCGGCCCGCCTTCCGACCAAGGGCCACTGCTCCGAGAGTTGTTCCCACGGAGGGATCCAGGCTCGCGAGTTCGCCGCAACCAACCGGAGTCGGCTGAAAGGCATCCGGTGTCTCGACAAACAGGCGATGCTGTCTTGCTAGATCCTTAGGGAGTTCGCCGTTCGGGGGGTAATAGCCTACTGAAGACACATGGGTACCGCGCTTTACCCACTCTGGCCTGATGACGGGCGTAGGTGAGTGAGCTGCCAGGCACACGACGTCCGACTCGCGCACCGCTGTTTCCACGTTGGTCGTTGCACGTGCAATTTCGATTTGAGCCGCAAGCTTCTGAGCGTCTTCGAAGCGTAGCGAGCAAACATTGATGCGTTCGAAATCCCGAATCAATGGGAGCAGTCGGACGTGTTCACGACCTTGGACACCCGCCCCAATCACAGTGGCAATCCGAGATCCGTTCCGGCTCAGCATGCGGGCTGAAAGAACCGCGGACGCGGCGGTCCGGATGCCCGTGATGTACGTGCCATCCATGACGCAGGAGGTAGCGCCGGTTTCGGGATCGAACAGGTTAATCAGGGCTAGGTGGTTAGGTAGATCGATTTCCAGATTGCCGTCGAAGACGTTGACGATTTTGACTGTGATCTGCATGCCAGGACGCCAGGCTGGCATCGCAAGGGAGAAACCCTTGCGGGCAACTGACACTTGAGTCCGAGGCGGAGACTGAATTTCTCCCAACTCGAGCCCGCGAAAGCCGTCTTCGAGTCCATCTAAAAGCTCTTGCAGGTCGAGATACTTCTCGACTTCCGTCTCGGTGAGAGTCATCACTTGCCGAGTGCCCTTTTTGATCTCGAAAGCGGCCTTGCCTGGTTGCTTTTCGACTGCGCTCATTGAGTTTCCTTTAGACATCCCTTTGGGTGCGAGGCCCGACATGCGCTCTTCCAGCGAATCGATCGGATACGCGGTCGAGTGAAGGCCTTCATCAATTCTAGTCAGTACTGCGCAGAATGCCGACTCATCGATTGCGTCTCGCGCTACGCTGGCTCGCTATTCCTAACGATCGTAGGTTCCATCATGTCCGCCCTCGCTGGATATGCCATCAAGGAACTGCCCGCGCGCTTCCGCTCCACATCCGATTCCGCGCCCGAGGCGCAGCTCGGTCCTCAATAGCTCTCGCGCAGCTTTTCGCCTAATGACTTTTTTCGTTGTTTGGAGACTGGGAAAAAACCCATTCCAAACGAGAAACGATAGCCGCCTGCCTTGTATCGATTGCCGAGCAACCATTCACGAGCAATCGCCAATTTCCCCAGCCCAACCAGAAGAAGGTTCCTATGAAGCTCCATCGCAATGAATTCTGTCCAATTCACCGATCCCTTGCCTGCTGCGGCCGTGAGCCAGCACAAAGAGTGCGCATTTTACGGCTGGGCGTCAAGCGTGTTGAGGATCCGCATCATCCGCGAGGATACCGGGAACTCCGTTCCCCGGCAGAAATGCGGAAACTGCTAAATCGGAAGATCGTCGAGCAGAACCGCATATGCCCAATTTGCCTCGAAGAATTCACCGATTACAACGATGTTGTCCCGGATCATAAGGAGCCAAAAGGGATGGGAGGAGCATGGAGAGACGATCACCCGGACAACATCCAGGCAACACATTGGTGGTGTAACGAAGAAAAAGGATCAACCCGAATGG
>WNGM01004495.1_pt1 | contig 11004 bp, 8 predicted proteins | sample 5400571 | NCBI WGS metagenome assembly WNGM01 (sample SAMN13153378, study PRJNA577476) | soil metagenome | isolation source: 100 cm soil or saprolite under Garry oak tree replicate 2 | place: USA:California | collected 2016-06-15 | reverse complement strand
CAACGCCACCAGCCGGCAGCCGTCGCTCCTTCACTTGAACCACGCACGGGACTCTCAGGTCCGCCTCTCGAAACCACCGGAATACTTGATGTTCCGGGATCCTCAGCGCCTCCCTCGACGCTCTTACGCTTGGTTCAGGACTAGCACGAACTCCTCGCCGAAGCGGTCCACCATCTCGGCGACCCACTGGAGCTGGACGCCCTTGGGCGCCACGACGAGCACACGATGGACGAGACCGCGCGCCTTGAGCTCGGTGATGATGAGGCCGGTCTCAATCGTCTTGCCGAGGCCAACCTCGTCGGCCAGCAGCAGGCGTAGGGGCTCGGTCGCGAGAGCGCGGTCGAGGACTGCGAGCTGGTGGGGCAATGGATCGACGCCGCCGCGGGCGACGGCCAGCGGTTCGCCGGTCGCCATGGCGCGACGGGCAAGACCGCTGGCTGCTCGCCAGGCGATCTCGTCGCGGGACCACCGACGGGTCTCCATCGGTTGCAGCTCGGCTGCGAGTACCCGCTCGACGCGGCCACACGAGGAAACGATGACAGTGGCGACGTCGCAGCCCCACAGCTGCTCGGTCGTCAACACCTGGACGGTTTCGCCTCTGGCTGTCCACCAGGCTATCTGCATGTCAGCTGGCCAGCTGTTCGGCGTTGTCGAGGTAGAAGAGCAGCCGTTCATCCTGAGCGAAGGCCTCGGTGGGAAGGCGGCGCCCGACGGCGACGATCGCGGCGAAATCGCGCCGCCCCCACGCGTCGGAGAAGCCAGCGCGCACGGTGGCCAGGCTGAAGTGCCGCAGCGGCCCGCGCCCGGCGGCATAGGCGGCGAACTCCTTGAGGCGTTCCCGCGTGCGGATTCTCTCGAGGTCGGTCTCCTTCTTGGGGTCGGGCACGTACCACCGACCGTCGTTGTCCTGGAGGAACGCCTGCTCGAGGAGGCGCTTCAGGTCGGGCGGCTCCTCCCAGTCGGGGAGCCCAGCTTGGATTTCGCGGAAGAACTCGGGCTGGATCGTCGCGTAGGGTTGGGGAGTGTTTCGGCTCTTAAGGAACTGGCGCAGCCACTGGATGGCGGAGTCCTCGTCGGTGATGAAGAGCTGCGCGGCCTTGAGTTCTTTGATCGTCATGCGTTGGCGTTCGTACGCCTCGACCTGCTCTTCGAGGAATTGCATGCCGTCACGCTGAGGGAATCGCCGGGTAAGGCCCTCGTAGAACTCAGCTGCAGTGACTGGGATGGCGAGGCTGCGCTGGATGTGGAATGCCTCCATCCGGTCGTAGAGCCGGTCGGGTAGTCGCTCCCGAACGACGCGGACCTCGCCGTTTGGGTCGCGTTCGACCGTGACGGGAAGGTGGCGCAGGTGCTCCCGCACGAACGCCCACGCGGTCTCGGGGGTGCCGGCGGCGGGTGCGATGCGCTCGGCGAGATCGTCGGCCGGCTTGTACGCGGAGATAACGAGATCGCGCTTGACAGCGTTGGTGGCGGTGACCTGACGGTACGACAAATGCTCCTTGTCGATGACGCGTGTATCGGCGACCACGAAGCCGGCGCGCGCGAGGGCGTGCTGGATGGTGAGCCACACCTCGTTCGAGGAGTTGGAGAACTCGACCGTCATCCATCGTCCAGGCTTGAGGACGCGGTGGAATTCGGAAAAGCACCGCTCCATCAGCTTGCCGTACTCGGACAGCGTCCGTACGAATCGTGCGGCGCGCGCCATGACCGCCTCTTCCGTCACGTTGGTACGAACGCCGTGCCACGACTCCACGATAATGGCGAGGTCGGCGTACGGGATGTTGGCCCCGAACGGTGGGTCCACAAACAGGTAGTCGATGGATCCGTCGGGGAGGCCGATGCGGGTTGAGGAGCCAGTCGAGATCATGACCTTGCCGAGGCGAGCAGGACTGGCATCCCAGGTCTTAACGAGCGACGCGCGCTTGCCGCGAGCGGGTTGCGTCCCCTCGAGGTTGTAGCGGGGATGGCACTCCGAGGTAAGGGAGCTGACGTAATAGACGCCACTCTGAGCCCGGTTCACCTGCGAGTGGTCCGTCGCCTTGTAGCGGTTCATCCATGACAAACCCCAGAGCGCTTGCTCAACCCAAAACAGAAGTGCCATGCGGAGAAGCGGGTCTGACTCCGCTGAGCAGAGCTTCCATAGGGTGGCCAGGGTGACAAGTGCGCGGTCACTCCAGAGGTGATGCACGTGCGTGAACCCTTTCGGCGCGAGCCGGGTACCGTGCACCATCTGATCTATTGGCAGCGGGTCGGTCGGAACCGGGCCGGGGAGCCCAACTGCGGCGATACGGCGTAGCACTGCAAGATCGCCGTCGTCCGGCGCCTTGACCTTGACTGACCTGCCGACGCGGTAATGGATAGCCACGGGCCGGAATTCGATGCGCTCGGTCGTGTCGCCGGCGAGCGTTCGGATAGGGATCCTGCGCCGCTCGACGGTGTCCTTGTTCAGCTCTTTGCCGCACGATGGGCAGTGGAAGGTATTGTTGACGCCCCCGGTTCGGGCGTTGAAGGCGACGTCGTAGAAGACGACCGGCCCAGCGCATAAGGGACAGGTGAACACCTCGGACCAGACGACGAAGTCGAGCGGTTGTTCCCTACCGCGCTCGTCAGTAGTCAGGTGCATCCACCCCCACTCGGCGTCGAACTGGTCGAGGATCTCGGCCGAGCGCCAGTCGAACGTCTTGGCGTCGAGCGGGAGGTTGAGGCCGGCGGCGATATACGTAGCCAACGGCGAGAGGTCTGCAAGCACGGCGCGCCGGTAGCCCCAGTGCACGTTACCCATCTCGTCCTGGATGGCTCGCCGGACGTCGTTCGGCGGCTGGCCGCACAGCTGGGCGGCGACGCCGGTCATGCCTGTCCCACAGAACCCGTCGAGCACGACGTCGCCGGGCTCGGTGTAGTGCAGCAGGAACCGCATGATGGCGGCCGGGGGCACCTTGGTCGGGAAGGAGTGGGCCTTGTAGAAGGGGCTGGACTTGCCCTCGGAGATGTCGGTGGTAAAGGGCCCTGGGTCGGTGTAGGGCCTGACGGCGTGCCCGTCAGGGGCGGTCGCGGCGAGCCAAGTCCGCAAGATCCGGATTCGGGCAAGCCGTGTGATACGGCGGCAGCGACATGGCGAGGTCGTCGTCGTCGCCGCCGATAGGGGCGCCAGGTCGGGAGCGGGCGTCGGCGAGGCGGCCGGCAAGGTGCTGCCGCTCGCCGGCGATATCCCAAGCTACGGCATCCGTTGGGAAGGTTGTCATGGTGTGTCCTCGGCAGGGAGGAACCGCACCTGATCTGGGCTTGCGCTGCCAATTGCGTCGACGAGTAGCCCCTCGAGACGCTCGCGGAGCTGGTCGGCGGTGGCCGGTGAGGTGTCGCGGAAGAGCGCGGCGGTTAGCTCCGTGGGCGCCAGGTAGCGGATATCGACCCGGGTGAAGACCTGATTGAGCGCAGTTACGAACGCTCGAGTGATCGAACTGGGGAGCGTGCGGTTCTTGGCGAGAATCTCAATCTGCGCTCTGGCATCGCCGTCGGCGAGAAAGCCAATCTGCTCGGCCATCTCCGGCTCGTTGAGGCTATCGGTCAGCGTATCGGTCCAGCTGGCGAGGAGTTGGCGGGCGCGCCGCTCGCACTCATCAAGGCGCGCCTCGGCGGAGGCACCGTCGATAGGGCGCGGGGGATTCTTGCCGGGTAGGACGACCGACGAGCGCAGCGCCTGTTCGTTGATCTCGAACAGGGGGCGCAGCTCTGCCAGCTCAGCGCGGATCTGGGCCAGCGGGCCCGGGGCCAGAATCGAGACGGCCTGGAGACCGTCGAGGGTGGCGACTGTCCCTTCGAGGAGGAGAGTTCGCCGCCTGTCCCCAGCGGCGTCGAGGTAGTCGTGCCGATACGAGCGAGACGCAAGGTCGGCAAAGCGGTGGCGGAGTTCCTCGCCGGCGTTGCGGAGCTGGACGACCCTGGCCGGGTCGATCGACTCGCTGCTTTGGAGCAGCTCGAGCGTGTCGGAGCGGAGCGAGAGAGCCTCCTTCGCTTCCTCGATCCCAGCACCGAAGACGCCGCAGGCCTCGCGGAGGTAGTCGGCGACGAGGGCGAGCTTGTCACGGGCGGCGAGGACATCTTCGATGTGGTCGAGCTCCTTCTTGCCTGCACGAGCGCCGACGATGGCAGCCCCGTCGAGGGCAAGGTTGTTCATCTTCCCAACCGAGTCGCGCACCCGAAGGTCAAGCAGCAGCGTGCGGAGGTGCTCGAGCCGGCGGGCCCGCTCGTCGGCGAGGTCGAAGAGGCGGTCGCCCCACAGCTCGGCCCCATCGACGACGGCACGCAGCGCAGCCTCGGTCCGGCGCAGCAGGTCGGCGGCGCGGGTGAGCAGTTCGCGGACCAGCGCCTCGGTGGCGCCGCTGTCGCCCACGGCGCCGGAGGCGATCTCAAGGATGGCCGCAATGTCACGCAGCTGCGTAACCGGGAGCGCCTTGGGCGGTGCGAAGTGGTCGAAGGCGGCGAGCTCGTCAGGCGTGTAGCGGGTGAGGCGGTCGAGGTTAAGGGCATCGATCCGCTGGCCATCGATGCTGACGTCGAGCTTGCCCTGCTGGCAGAGGGCGGCGGCGACCACGATCAGCCACACCGGTTCCAGGTGCCACGGACCCCAGGCGAGGACGTCGCGGTCCAGCGGCGTGAGCAGGTCCCTTCGGTTCACGACCTTCCCGCCCGCGTGCCCGAGCGTGTCGAGGAGGGCGGCGGCGTAAGAACCGTCGGCGCGCAAGTCGGTCCCATTGATCGCAAGGAGCTCAAGCGCCTCCAGAATGGCGGTGCCGGCACCGGTGGGCCGTCGTGCGGCGATCTGGGTGAGCGCGACGCGGACATCGGCTTCGAGCGTCGACGGCGTGATGCGGCGGGAGAAGCGCGGGTAGCCGGGGTAGCGGACAGTGAAGTGGTCGCCGAGGGCGGCGGAAGCAACCGCGTCGATCTGATCCTGCACCCTTGAGCGCTCGCCCGGGACGCCGCCGAGCCAGGCGCCCAGCGTCTTCGCATCCCCTCGGTAGATCACGGTCATGGCCGTGGCCATGTTCGCCCGAAGCCAGATGACCATCTCCTGCAGGGCGCGGCGAGCCTTGTCCTCGTAGACCGGGCGGTGGGTCGCGGTCGACTCCTTGGCCTTGGCGGTCGCACCGGCATAGCGCCGGAGGGCGCGGGTGAACTCATCTTCCGGGTCGGCCAGCCGCACAAACACCTCGTCAGGCTTCTCCTCATCCGTGAAGCGGGGTGGGTCGTAGGGCTGAAGGAAGTAGATGTAGAAGTCTCGGGGCGGCTGGGCCGTGGAGCGTTCATTGGGGGCGCCCATGAAGAGGTAGCCACGACGGTCAGCGTTGGTCTTCGGCCAGGGGAGGTCGTACTGCCAGATCCGGTAGCCGGCGACGTAGGGTTCCTCCCGCTGGCCGAGAACCTCCTCCATCGCGAAGTAGTACGCCTCGTCGAGTTGGTCCTCGTCGAGGGACTCGGCCCGCTGGTCGATCTGCTGGTCGTAGTCAATGGCTTTGGTGACGTCAAGGTAGATCTGCCCATTGTCTGGGTCGATGGAGAGGAACTGGCCGCTGACAGCGGTGAGGACCTTTTTGACAATGGCCTCGATCGTCATCTTGAGGAACAGCGCGTCCCGCTCGGGAAGGCCGGGCGGAAGGAGGCAGAGCTCGTCTCGCAGCATCTCGGCGGTCATGCCGATCGGCCGACTGATGTCGTCGGTGGTGAGGCGGTGGATGGTGAGGCCGTCGATGATGCGCAGGGCAGTATCGACATATTGCTTGTCGGGCAGCGCGGCGGCCACCTTGTTGCGCAGCACCTCGCTCTTGTCGAGCACCACCTGCACCTCGGGAATGGTGCGAGCGGAGGCGTCGTCCATGAGCCGGGCCCGGTAGCTGTCGGAGCAGACGAGCCCGGGGGCGGTTGGCGGGACCTCCTGGTCGAGGAGGCTCTTGACTTCCTTCTCGACGGTCCGGAGCACCTCGCGCTTCTCGACGATCGTCACCTGCTCGAACGTACGCAGGTAGTCAGGATGCACGGGAAACAATGCGACGAACCGGTCCAACCGCTCAGCCATACCGTACGAGAGATGCGGATCTGCTCGAAGCGATCGCGGACGCGGCGGATCGTGTCAGCCACCCCGGCGAAGCGGGGATTGTCGAAGATGGCCTCCTGGACGCCCGAGATGAAGCGGAACCTGGAAGACCGGCAGATCTCGCCAACCTCGCGCAGGAAGATGAGGTCCTGGATGAGCTCGGCGTCGCGGCGTGCTCGTAGGTATTCGAGCATCTCGTCCAGGACGAACAGCAGCCCGTGGTCGGGATAGACGTCCTCGAACGCGGCCATCATGTCGGTCAGGGCGTCCTTGGTATTCGTGACGGTGTCCCAGTCGGGGAACGAGAAGTTGACGCCTATGGCGGCGAGGCCGCGCTGGAGCTCGGTGCAGACGATGTCCCGCAGGGGGAGCCGCGTCGCGCCGATGTCGAAGCGGATGGCCTTGAAGTGGCCGGCGATCGTCTTGGCCGCCGCGGCGACGTCTGAGTGTCTGAGAGCCTCGGCGAGATCGCCATACTCGGCGACGCCGGCCACGACCGACATGAGGTGCGTCTTGCCGGTGCCGTAGGTGGCGACGGTTAGGATGCCCTTCTGGTCGCCCGGCTGGTCGTAGCGCAGGTTCGGGAAGATGACGTCGGTGATTTGACGCGCCATGCGGTCTGAAATCACGAAAGTCTCGACGTCGCGCCTGGCGGCCTCAAGAGTTCCCGACTCACGGATTTGCTTGACGGTCTCGAGCGGCTCGGCGGGCTGGATGAGATCCGCGTACTTCATTGTGCGATCCTCTCGATCTCGTAGGGTACCTCGTCGGGGAACCGCCTGTTGCGAGGCTGGAGCACGACGACGTCGGTGAGCCGTTCGTCATAGTGATCGGGCCGGCCGGACGCCGAGTAGCGGACGCGGCCACGGCTGATCTCGCCGGGCCACACAGCGATCACTGGTCGGCGGCGGGCCAGCATCCTAAGAAATGGCAGCAGGGGGATGCCGAGGGTGGGCCAGAGGAGCAAGTCGAGGTCGGCGAGGATCGACGCCGACCCGGCAGCTGCCTCGACGTTTGTGATCGTCGGAGGTGTGCTCTGGTCGGCCAGTGCGGCGCCGAGGTGGACCACCGTCAGAGAGAGGTCGGTGGCCAGGCGGTCCACCAGGCTGTCTGCGGCTTCGAGCTCACCTGCGATGAGCGCAAAACGCTCGCGGCTGGCCTGCAACTCGTTAAGGAGTGATTGCCCTGCGTCAGGCCACGGTTTCCCGAGCATTTCGCACCACGCCTCGATCGTATGAAGTGGACCTGACAAGGCCAGGAGCACCATTCGGGCCCCGTCAGTGCCGAAGGTGGACGCCGGCCAGGCGATGATGGGGTTCGTGGTTGCGCAGGTGCACCTCGGCAGGTGGCGCGGCCGCGCCGACCTGCCGAAGGCGAAGCCTCTGGTCATGCCTCCACGTCCTCCCATTCGTCGTCGCCCTCGCCATCGAGGCCGTCGCGCGCCTCCCCGTGACTATTCCAGGTGCCGACGGCGGCAGAGGGAGCGATCGTCCCATGACGGGCGACATGAATGGCCTTCCACACGGGGAGGAGCTGGAGGAGGCGCATCAAGTCCTCAAGCCACGGGTCGGCATCAGCAGGGTCGACACCTTCACTCTCGATGAGCGGGCGGCCGTCCATGCCCTCCACCATCGTGAGCCGGCGGGCAGCACCGTTTAGCGCGTCCATGGTCCCGCCGAACTGGCTGAGCGCCTGCAGGAACCGCTCGTGAGCGGTTTCCGGAGCCGCTGGTGCGACTGGGCGGCCGGGAGGCGGGAACGTCCGCCGCAGCCAGGTGTCGGTCACCTCCTGCGTGCCGGTGCCATCCTCAAGGGTCAGCATCGACCCATCACCGGCGACGGCGCGGATCTTGAGGCGGGCGGCGTAATCGGTGAGCGCCTGGCCGAGCTGGCGGATGCCCCACTGATTCGTGCGCATCCGCTCGATGACCGCGCCAGGTGCACGCCGGTCGGGCTGGTCGTTGTCCTTCGTCCCGCGGTCGGCGAAGAGCTGGCGACCGGTGATGAGCGGGTAAGCAGCGCGTGCGGCGAGCTCAAGACTCGCCCCACCGGTCTCCTTGCCGTTGGCGATCTCCTTGAATGCGGTCTCGACGAGCTCCTCTGTGGAGCGGTACGTCGCCTGCCACGGCTTGGTGGCGAGGGTGTCGGAGAAGCCGGTCTGGAGCCCGCGATGGATGTCGGCGACCTTCTGGCGCTCGTCGGTGCCTGCGACGGACCGCATGATCAGTGCCGCCGCGACCTGGAGCTTGAACTTGTTGGTGATGCGCTCCTTTGTGGTCTGGCCCGTGATGGCGACACGGATTGTCTGATGAACCGAGGGGTCGGCGTCGGTTAGCAGCCGGACGATGCGGGCAGCGCGGATCGCTGGATCGGTGGAGAAGCCGGCAGCGATGGCTTCATCGGCGGTCAGGGCGCCAGCGAGCCACAGCTCCTCCTGTGGCGTGATGAGCCCCTCGCTTACCAGCCCCTGAAGCACGGCGTCGGCGATCGACTCCATCTTCGCCGCCTCGTTCCAAGGCTTCGGATAGTCGACGTGGCGCAGCGCTACGAGCGACCGCACGGCAGTGGCGAAAGTGGCCGTCGAGCCGGGATTGGGCTCGAACCCGACCAATAGCAGCGCGGGAATGGTCTCGCAGCGAAGTGCCTCGGCCTGCTCGACGGTCGGTCCGTTGGCGACGGCGTCGTTCAGGCTGCGGATGATTGAGCGCAGGGCGCGATCGTCGCGGGCGTAGGGCACATCGGCCGAGCGGATGTCGAGGATATCGTGGCAGGCGGTGAGCCTGCTGCTGCCCTCTGACGTGACGGGCGCGGTGACCGGCAACGTGTCGTCCGTGTGGGCGATGGTGACGGCCGAGAGCCATACCTCGGTCATGACGCCCTGGTTGCGGATGGACAGCCGCCAGTCGTTGTCCTTGAGGATGAACCTCTTGGCGATCGCCGACGCCCAGCTCAGATGCTCCCGGCTTTGGATCTCCAGGCGAAGCTCGGGGCGTCCATCGGGGTCGGGCTCGGGATCGGAGATCGGCCGGAAGCGGGCGTCCTCGGTAGAACCGGGGCGCACTGCGACGGGGTGCCGGCGGACGGGCCCAACTCGCGGGTTGCGCGGGTCAGGCATCACGCGGCGGGTCCACACCTGCGCGCGAAGGCCGAGGAGCGTGCCTCCCGGGACGTACAGCTGCTCGGGATTGTCGGCCGCCTTGCGGATCTCGGCCGGGTCGACGACCGCCGCGGCGAGCGCCTCCGCCGCCTCCGGCGACAGGTTGAACTGCTGCTGCAGGCGCTCGGCCGCGCGGCGTGTCGCCTGAGCCAGCGCGGGGGTCTCGAGCAGCTGAGGGGGCCGCGGCAGGAGCGTCTCGTCGATCGTCTTGGGCATGGCGGAATCCTCCTGGTCAGGCCGCCGTCGCGGCAAGGTAGCGGTACACGGTGCGCTCCGAGCAACCGAGCTCGGCGGCGATCACTGGGATGGTGTGGTTCTGGTTGCGTAGAGAGCGGGCCACAGCGGCGGGGTCGCCAGCGGCGGGGTCGCCCAAGGCAAACTCGACGGCCGGCGGCATGCGGGGCCGGTCGAGCGATGTGCACAGCAGGTCGCGATCGGCCAGGCGGAGGCCGCCCCACCACCCGAACCGGTAGCCGTCGCTGACCTCATGGATCAGCGCAGTGGCGAGGCACTCATAAGCGACCGGGCAGCCCGCGCAGAAGGCCAGCGCGTTGGCCGAGGGTATCTCGTCGTCCTCGGGGAAGTAGGAGTCACCTGCGAGCGACCGCTTGCGGCACGCGGCGTTCTCGACCCACCGCTGCCGCATCGTCGCGGGATTCTGGATCAGCGCGACGAGACGGATCTCGTCGACGAAGGGGATCGTCGTCATCTCGCTCCTCTCGAGCTCGATCGCCAGTCTTGACTGGGGAGCTCGAGGCGAGATGCCCGTGCGCACCCCCTCCCGCTGGTCCAGAGACAGCCCCTGGTGCTGCGGAAGGCGGCAGCGGCCGTCAGCGCGCGCCCTCGAAGGCGTACTGGCCGCCGGGGCCAGCGTTACCACCCCCGAGGCCAGTGCCTCGGGGTAGGTCGATCGCGACAAACCGTGTCGCAGGCTGAACAATACCACGGGCCCTGTCAGGATCGTTGGGCCTCACGGTTCACCGGGCGACGGCCGGGGGGCAGGTTGGCCGGCGACCGAGCATGACTTCGAAATAATGGGCGATCAGTGTCCTGGCTTGTGGGAGACCCACAGGTGACGCGGTATTCCAGGCGAGGGGCCCCCGGTGGCGCAGCCGATCGAGCAAGCTCCCGCATGGGTGCGCAAGTCGCTCCGATCGCGCGAAGAGCGTGAACCCAGCACGTCGAAGCGCAGGCGATCCTTGACGCCATCAGGCGCGGCGACCGGTCCCGTGTCATGACCGTCGAGCAGCTGTTCCGGGAGATGGACGCCCTAGACGACGCCGAGGAGCCCGGCGCCTAGCGCCCTCTCCAGCGCGTACGTCAGGCCAGCGCCAGCTGGGTGCCGGAGCTAGTCGTGGCTATTGAGTGTTACCTAACGATAGTCTCGATCACGCAGTTCTGCCAATTCCAGACTCGAGCCGTGCTGTTGAGGCCGGGACTACTCCCAGTAGCCCCGACCAGACTCAGCGAGGACGAGTGGGGGAGCAGACCGGATTGAGACGGCGAAGAGGGCTGCGGCGTCGTGCAGACCAGGTTCATTGAGACATGCAAGTAGACAGCAGACAGGGTAGGAAGGGAAGGCTGCCTCGGATCAAGTGGCAAAGATCAGCAAATGCCTCACCCGGGTTCCGCAGCTGAAGGCGGTCCTGGGCCACGTATCCGGGTAAAGCCGCAGGTCAGGCGCGTGGAATCTGGTGAGAACCGCCGGATCGCCTAGATACACGATTCCGGCGCGAAATGCCGTCTGAGCAGCTGTG
>WNGM01010851.1_pt1 | contig 11005 bp, 6 predicted proteins | sample 5400571 | NCBI WGS metagenome assembly WNGM01 (sample SAMN13153378, study PRJNA577476) | soil metagenome | isolation source: 100 cm soil or saprolite under Garry oak tree replicate 2 | place: USA:California | collected 2016-06-15 | reverse complement strand
GGAAGTCCACATAGCGTGCAAGCTGACCGAGCTGCTTGAGGCCGACCGTTGCGCCGGGCCGCTTCAGTTCGACCACGACTGCCGTGGATGCGTCGGCCAGGCAGAAGAAGTCCAAGCGGCGAGAGCCGTCTGGCTCGCCGCTCGGCTGGAGGTTGAACTCCTCGGCGATCACGCGATCCAGCGATCGCTCGTGATGCAACAACTCCCACTTCGGGTTCAGCAGCCAGGGATACCGCGCGATGAAATCCTGCATCTGAGGCTTCTCCGGCGCGCGTGCGCGAATCAGGGCAGCGAACGTGTTGACGACCTCCGCGCGCTCGCGCACCCGATGAGCGACGGTGAACGCCTGGAGCAGATCCCAGTCCGCAACGAGCCGGACCAGTTCCTTCTGCGCCCGCGGACCGGCGGCGTTCAGGGCCTCGATGGCGCCCTTGAGCGGTTCGGTGTCGTGCTCGAAGACACGAACCACGATGTCGGCCAGCTTCGCAACGCGTTCGTCGGGGAGGGCGTGGGTGCTGGCGAGCGCCTCGAGGGCCACGACCAACTCGCGTTCTTGCGGTGGAGGAAGACGGCCAAACACGGCCTCGGAAAGCGGGAACGGGGCACTGCGCAATAGGTGTGCCTTCTTTTCCTCGTGGCGTTGCATCGCCCAGCGGCGCAACACTTCGCGGATCGTCGCTCGACCCCAGTCCAGCAGCGGTCTCAGTTGCGGGTCATGCGGGTCATCCCATGCAACCGAGCGGCCAACAGACACAGCGTCACGCTCGTCGAGCAGGTCAGCCCGTATCTCACCCGTGAGATACGCCAGGCCCACTTGGCCGGCCATTCCAAAGAAGAAGGGCGACTGGACCGTCCTGCCCCGGACCGTCACCGACACCCCGGCCTGTCCCTGCCCGAGAGGGCGCGGGGTGCAGCCCATCCACCAGCGCACCGGCCCAACCTCAGGGACGTCGGTTTGCTCCATCCCATACGCCGGCACGCGGATCTGTAGCTCGGGCGCCGGTGGGCGGATCGGCTCGTCATTGACCACGACGCGAAACGATGGGTCTTCCCACAGCGAGAACTGTCGCGCGAGGTCTGATCGGAGGGCATCGGCATCGGGCACCCTGACGCGAACGTCCCGTAGCCGGACCAGAGCTCCTACCTGGAGGGGGTCACCAGCCTGGACGGGACGGTCGGCCAGCAATGGTGCCTCGTACACGCCGTCTGCCTGACTGCTCAGCGCGTAGTAGTCGATCTGGAAAGCGACCAGATGCGCGTCGCGAACCGTCCAAACCTCAAGCAGTCGCGCGACGCTGAGGGCGGCGAGCTTGCCGATGCCGTAGCGGCCCAGGACCGGTCGACCGTACCAAGCAGAGTGATCCCGCCCCGCAAACTGGCGGCGATTCCGGCCCAAGGTCAGGTAGTCCCGCTCGATCTCGTCCAGCGTCATGCCGACGCCGTCGTCTTGCACGGTGATCTCAAGCCCTTCATCGACAGGCCCGTGAACCGGCACTGCTGACGGGACGCGCGGGAGGTGAATGCTGACCTGGGTAGCGTCCGCATCCCAGGCATTGGCCAGCAGCTCAGCCAGAGCCGACGTGACGCGCGGGTACAGCGGCAGGAGGCACTGGATCAGGCCCGCCGACCAGTGCACCCTAATTGTCCGACGGTCCGTCATCCCTTTTCTCCCTCGACGCGTCGCCGTGCCGGTCGAGCCTTGCCGGTTCTTGGTAACGTGCCAAGGGTGAGTGTGACTTCACCGCGCAACGTCGCGGGCGTCCGAGCTGCTGGATCTTGGCCGGCGGCTTGGCAATCGAACTTGGTATGAATGTGGATCGAGCAGGCCAGCTCCTGCAACGAGCCTCATCGGCGTCGTCGCCGATTGGTCCTTGACCTCTTGCCGCCTTTGCGCGGGTACGAGGGCTTCGCTCGGGCTGCTTGGGGAGGAGGCGTTGGAGTCGAGGCCGGTCGTGCTTCGTCGGCATCGCCGTCGGCGTCGACCTCCTCCGTTGTTTGTGGCTCGTCCGCCTCGAGCGCCTGGATGCGAGGGTCGTCCTGCGGGGCTCTCGACTTCACCACGGCCAAGAACTCGCGGTGCAACCGCTCAGCGGTTTCGAGTAACTGCCTCCAGGTCACCACGTACATGCCGGCCTTGTGGAGCCGCTGTTTCTTCTCCTCTGCGGCCGGGTCCAAGCGGTCATACACGAGGCACCCGGTGACGTGCGTCTTCGGCCGCAGCGTGCCGGTGGGAAGGTTGGACCCGCTGTTGTACGTGGTGAGAAAGTCGACGTACCGCTCAAGCTGATCGAGTTCAGCCCAGCCGACCCGCAGACCCGGGCGCTTGACCTCGACGACGACCGCCGTCGACGAGTCAGCCAGGCAGAAGAAGTCGAGCCGGCGCCGGCCCTCGCCATCACCGGATGGCTTCGAGTCGAACTCCTCGGCGAGCACCTTGTCCAAGGACCGCTCGTGCTGGAGCATGTCCCAGCTCGGATCGATGAGCCACGGATGGGCCTTGAGGAAGTCCTGCATGTCGGGCTTCTCCGGGGCCTTGCGTTCGATGAGCGACCCGAAGGTCCGGATCACCTGCACGCGACCGCGCACCATCTGGGCCGTGTTGATCGCCTCGATGACGTCCCACTCCTCGATGAGGCTCACCAGGGTCTCGTAAGCCTTCTCGTCGGCGGTGTTCAGCGCACGGATCACGGACATGAAGTGGTCGTTCTCGTACGCCCTGATGAGAATGTCGACCAGCTCCCGCAGCCGCTCGTCCGTGATGGTCTCGATCTTGGCGAGCGTGTCGATGGCCGCTACCAGCTCGCGCTGCTCGCGCTCGGGGAACCGCTCCACCATCGCCATGTACGGCGTGGTGTCGCGGAGTTGCCGCAGGTTCGCCTGGTGCCGCTTCTTCGCCCACGCGGACAGCAGCTCGCGGATCTTTGCCTGCCCCCACTTCAGCAGCGGCTCGGCTCGTGGGTCTTCCCACATGACCGACGCGCGGTCGGTCGCGACCAGGTCCACCTCCTCGTCGAGCAGGTCGGCGTGGACCTCGCCCGTCAGGTAGACCAAGCCGTGCTGGCCAGTCGCGCCGCCCGTCGCCTCGAAGAAGAACGGCGCCTGGACGAGCTTGCCTCTCGCCAGCACCGAGATCCCTCTGGCCTCCTCCACCGGGATCGGCCAGCGCGTGAACCCGGCCCACCACCGGATCGCGCCGAGGCCGGGGACGGTGTCGCTGTTCATCCCCTCGTCGGGGAAGCGGAACTGCAACTCGGCCTCTTCTCGCGTGAGCGGCTCGCCGTTCACGGTGACGACGAACGACGTCGAGAGCACCGAGAAGCGCCGGATCATGCTGCGGCGGAACCGGTCGCCGGGGACGGCGTGCTTGAGCTGGAGCTGCGTAAGGCGAACGAGCGTCCCCTTCTGGAGGGGATCGGTGGCCTCCACCGGACGGTCGTGCAGGATCTCGGGCTCGTACGCCTCTACGAGCTTGGCCGACCCGTGGCGCGTGATGTCGTCGTAGTCCATCCGGAACGCGGTCAGGTGGCCCTCCCTGACGGTCCAGATCTCGATCCGGCGGGCGATGCCGAAGCCGGCGAGCTTGCCGATGCCCTTGCGACCCAGGAGCGCTCTGCCGCCTGGCGACAGCTCGCCGCCTTCGCGCCGACGGTCTCGACCGACGACGAGGTACAGGTCGTTGACCTCGTCGAAGCTCATGCCGTGGCCGTCGTCTTTGACTACGACTTCCAGCTCGTCGGTGATCGGCACGTCCAAGGGGACCTAGACTTCGACAGTGGTGGCGTCGGCGTCCCAGGCGTTCGAGATCAGCTCGGCAATCGCTGGCACTGCGCCTGAGTACATCTGGAGGCCAAGGTGCTTGACCAGGCCACCAGCGAACTGCATCCGGAGCTTGCGGTCGGACGCCATGCTGCCCTCTTCCCAGGATGTCTTCAGGCGGCCGCTCGTACTTCGATGGTCCGAGGTCACCGAGAGCGATCCGCCGACGAGCTACTGACGGGACGCGCCGATGATGCCATGCGATTGACGAGCCGTGGGCGCTGATCGGCCGGCGAAGGCGGAAGGACGACGCGGCGGGACTCCGTCAGGACGGCGTCGTTCGCGCTGTTGAGTTGTATTGCGTACTCCGTGGCTCCGGTGGAGTGCTGTAACGTACGCCGTTATCGACGTGAATGCGATGACCTGGCCGCCTCGGGGACCAGGCAGGGGAGGGTTCCTCGGTGGACGCGGGAGCAGCAGATGGGTCCGCGAAGTACGTGATGACCGTCTCTCGTCTCACGATCGACAACCTCGGCATCAAGATGTACGACCGGATTCCCCGCGTGCTCGCCGAGTTGATCTCCAACTCCTACGACGCCGACGCCACGAAGGCCGTCGTGACCCTGCCGCTCGGCCAGTTCCTCGCCCAAGCCCGCACGGCCGGCAATGACACGGGGAAGGTCATCACGGTCGCCGACAACGGCATAGGGATGACCCCGACGGAGGTCAACGACTATTACCTTCGAGTGGGCACCAATCGGCGCACCCGTCCGGACGAGGGGGTGACCGAGCGCGGTCGACGGGTCATGGGCCGCAAAGGCATCGGCAAGCTCGCCCCCTTCGGCGTCTGCAAGGAGATCGAGGTCATCACGGCCGGCGGCGAGGAGACCCCGCAGGGGTACCTCGTGTCGCACCTGGTGCTGCGCTTTGAGGACATTGTCTCCGACACCGACGAGGAGTACTACCCCGACCCCGGCCCGCTGGACGGAACCTACCGCGCCCAGACCGGCACCACGGTCGTCCTGCGCCACTTCCAGCGCAAGCGGGTCCCCTCCGGGGAGGAGCTCGCGAGCCAACTGGCCGCTCGGTTCGGCATCAAGCGGAACGACTGGGCCGTCGAGATCATCGACGCGGACGACCCGTCGAACACCCATCAGGTCGGCGCCGCACACGTCGCCGTAATGGAAGGCACGAAGATCGACGTGGCCACCCGCCCGTTGAAGGGCGACGACGGCGAGCATCGGCACATCACGGGCTGGGTCGCCTACGCCCAGGAACCCTACAAGGACCCCGAGATGGCCGGGATACGCATCTACGCACGCGACAAGTTGGTGGCCAAGACGCTCGACTTCGGCCTGAAGTCTGGGTTTACCGGCGAGTTCAAGATGCGCAGCTACGTGGTGGGCGAGCTTCGGGCCGAATGGCTCGACGACAAGGAGGACCTCGTCAAGCCAGACCGCCAAGACATCATCTGGAACTCCCCCGAAGGCGAAGCCCTCCAGGCGTGGGGTCAGCAATTGCTGAAAGAGCTGGCCGCCTCGGCGGAAAACTCGGTCCGCAATCGGATCTGGAAGGAGTTCGTCGAGGTCTCCAACTTCGAGCAGGTGCTGCGGGAGCGCGCGCCGGCCGACAAGATGATGCAGAACTTCGTGCGGGAGACCGCCCGGCACCTCGTGCGCGGCCGCGACCGCGACGATGTGCGGAAACCCGAGCAGGCCGACCGCGTGGTCCGCCTGGCGTTCGCGATCGCCCCCCACCAGGAGCTACTGCAGTCGCTCAACGAGGTGGCCGAGGCGCACGAGCCGGTGATGTCGTTCGTGCTGGAGTTGTTCGACAAGGCCAGAGTCGCCGAGATGTACAGCCTGGGGCAAGTCGCCTCCGAACGCGTTGACGTCCTGGACCAGCTTGCCGGCCTGACCTCGCAGTCGGGCACTGAGGAGCTGGAGTTGCAGAAGCTCATCGAGCGGGCGCCGTGGGTCCTCAACCCGGAGTGGACGCCGCTGACGATGAACCAGACCCTGACGACCACCCGCCAGGCGTTCGAGGACTGGTATCAGCGCACCCACGGCCAGGCGATCTCCACGACCGCGATCGATCGGCCCGGCAAGCGGCCCGACTTCGTGATGCTCGGCACCGGCGCGACGATCCAGATCGTGGAGATCAAACGGCCCGCTCGAGTGCTGGACGATGACGAGTACGACCGAGCGCTGGGCTACCTGCAGGCGGTGCGCCGGTTCATCCGCGACCACGACACCATCCGAGACACCTTCCCCAAGTGCGCCCTGATCCTAGTCTGCAACGACATCAGGCTCGCGCGACCCGCCAACCAGTCCTCCTTCGACAGCGATCCGGCCATCACGCGACGATCCTGGGAGGAGGTCTTGCAGCTCTCGCGGAAGGCCCACGAGGACTTCCTGCGCCGCGTCGACCAGATGAGGGCCGGCAATGGCAAGGCCGACTGAGAATCGGCCGTATGATTCAAGTCCCCTCGCACAGCTCCAGGAAGCTCACAGTCGTGCACGTAGAACCCCTCGCCTGAGGAGGCCGGTCGCCTCGGTGGGATCAAAGCTGTACGAGCAGGGGCTTGCTGAGAGAGAATCACACTGTTGTAATTATCTGTTCGAGACGAGGTGGGACGTGGCGGACGAGATGGCAGGCAGGTTCCGCAAGCCGTGCCTGACGGGCTCGGCCGTTCAGCTAGCTTTCGGAGATTCATCTCTTGGGACGTGCGGTTGTCTGGCTAGCGAACGGACTCATCGGGAGACCCCATGAGCCGGCCGGCCCGTGACTTGCGAGCGGTAAGCCTGTTCTCCAACTGCGGCGCCGGCGACGTGGGCTTCCGGCGAGCCGGGTTCACCTTCGACGTGATGGCCGAGCTGGACTCCCGACGACTTGAGGTCGCCCTGCTCAACCATCCAGGGGCGAAGGGCATCCCCGGCGACCTGCGCAACACCTGGCCCCACGTGGTCGAAACTTACCGGCAGACTGCTGGAGACGAGCGGCCTGCACTCCTGGCCGCGTGTCCACGTGATTGCGCAGGTCGCTCGGGCGCTCCGCCCTCGGGTGGTCGTCGTCGAAAACGTGCCAGCCTTCCTCACCCGCCACGTCGAGCACCCCGAGACTGGCAAAGGCATCTCCGCTGCGGTGCTGCTGATCGAGTCGCTCAACGACGACTATCTCGTCTATCCCCTCCTCACGGACCTGGCGGACTACGGCATACCACAGACGCGCAAGCGCGCCTTCCTGACCCTCGTTCGTCGTGACGAGCCAGGACTGGCGTGGCTGAGCAAAAAGAGCAAGGCGCCATATCCTCGGCCGGCCACCCCGGGTGAGGCGGGCGGACCACCCCCCATGACCCTCATGGAGGCGCTTGCGGAACTTGGCGCCGCGCCACTCGACGCCGCCGATGAGACCACCGCCGCCGACTCCGAGGGCCACCCTTTCCATACGGTCCCGGTGTGGCGCGATCGACGCTATGCGATGGTCGCTGCGATCCCACCCAACGGTGGAGCCAGTGCCTGGGAGAATGACCAGTGCGAGCACTGTGGCCGCGTGAGCGTCGGGGCCGAGGACGCCGTGTGTCCTCAATGCGGCGAGGCGCTGCTGCGACCGGTCACGCGCAACGAGGACGGCACTTGGCGGCTCATCAGCGGATTTCACACCTCAAGCTACACGCGCATGAATCCCAACCGGCCAGCCTCCACCGTGACGACCGCCAGCGGCCACATCGGCAGCCACCGCACAATCCACCCCTCGCAGAACCGCCTCCTCAGTCTCTTGGAGTGCGCGCACCTGCAAACCTTCCCCCGCAACTTCAAGTGGGGCACCGCTCTCAAGCGTTGGGGCACGACCAACGTCCGTGCCATGATCGGGGAAGCAGTCCCGCCGAAGTTCACGCACCAGCACGGACGCATCCTCGTGAGCCTGATGACCCGCAGCCAAGCGAACAGAGCCATCTCGATCGACGACGGACGCGTGACCAAGGCTCAGAAGACACTCAGCCGGCAACTGCAACGGCCGAAGCAGGAGCAGCTCACCTTGGACGCGGAGGCCCGATGACCCCTCAACGCGGACCCGCATCGCGGCCGGTCGCGTCGTCAGAGGCGATCAGTCGGAAGTTCAGCCGACAGCGATCTTACAACACCCCACCGGAGATCACCTTACGGAAGGCGTTGCACCGGCGCGGCCTGCGCTTTCGACTTCATCGACGGCCGGTATTCTCCCTTCGGCGCACCGCAGACATCGTCTTCCCGAAGGCCAAGGTTGCGGTGGAGATGCGTGGATGCTTCTGGCACGCGTGCCCAGAGCACCGTAACGTCCCGCGCACGAACCATGATTGGTGGGCTGAGAAGCTCGCGCACAATCAGGAGCGCGACGCGGAGAGCGAGCGCATTTGGCGCACTGCCGGCTGGGAGGTCGTGATCGTCTGGGAGCACGACGATCCCGAGGAAGCTGCCGATCGAATCGCTCCGCTAGTCGCCAAGCGAAGACTTCTCATCGCGCAGTCGAAGTCGACGCAATGACCGGTCCGTGCTGTCGCCGGTCGTCGCGGCGCACTTTGCCGTGATGCGCGGCAGCCGGACCACCGGCCGCTGACCAGCGCCGGTGCAGGTCGTGAAGTATTCGGATTGCGGGCAAGTTAGAGTGCACTACCGTTTTCCTACCGCCCACGATCAGAGCCACGCTCGTCAGAATGGTGGGAATCTGATAGGGAGCTGATGGTCCCGCAAGCCGCCGAAGCTGCTGGTGGGTGCCGTCTGCCGAACTGGGTCGCTACAGTTTGTCGCAGCCCTCGGCCATACGCCGTAACAGTGCTTCCTTGTCGCACGGCTGCTCGTCGTAAAGACGGCGGGCGCACTCAAGGAGGCGCCCCACGCGCGGTCCGGGGCCGGTAGCGAAGAACTCCATCACATCGTGGCCCGTGATTGGCAGCAGGGACGCCGTTTCGGTCAGCAGCGCCCGCTCGATCAGCTTTCGAGCCTCCGCTTCAAGGTCGCAATCTTCCGACACCAACCGCAATCCGTCGCGGATCGTACGGCCGTGGCGATCGTAGAATGCTTTGGGGTTGAGCGCCTCCCGGCCGAGGTCGGCCGCAATCACGGTGATCAGGCTGTGGTAGCTGTGTGCCGGCCAGTCACGCTCAAGGCGGATCTCCCACTGCTGGCAGATGATGTCACGGTCGTCGTCGCGCTCGATCTCGGCCAGCAAACTAAGCAGCCGGTTGAGGAACACCTGCGCCTCATCCAGCAGCGCATCCAGGAGCGCCCTCCAGTGCGTTTCTGTGCGGGGGAGGCGAGTGCCGGACCTGAGCTCGAACCACATGCTGCACGTCTCAGCGACTCGGGCGTCATGCTCGGACACAGGTTCGAGGTTGTGCTGCGACCAGGTGCGGAGCGCATGCACCACATCGAGGTGCTCATCCCCATACCCCTGGCCTGTCCGCCCGGGGTTTCTGTGGACGAGGAAACGAACGCCCACCCGCCCTGCCTCGAAGTAGTGGACGTACAGCCAGCTCGCCGTCCGGATGAATGCCAGTTCGGCGGCACCATCCACGTCGGGCAGGGGCAACGAAACAGCACCGAATACCGGTGATCGGCTCGGCAATAGCGCCCGCGTCAAACCGTCGACCTGCTCTCGGCTGCGAACGATGTCGAGGAGTCGCGCACTCGGCGACCGCCTTCGCGACGCCATGCCCGTCACCTGGTCTCTCGCCGCGCATGAAGGTATCCGGGAGGGTCGGCGATCACTCCGAGAAAGTTGAATGCGATGTGGAAGTCGCCAAGATTCATGTGCGGGGCGAGTTCGCGCGATCCGAACTCCCTTGGGATGAACCTCACTCTTCGGCGGAGTTCGTCGACATACACCTCGCCACGCCGGAGATCCCTGGATGACCACGACACCGTTCCGCGGTACACAACCGGACGACCCTCGGGTGTAGACGCCAGGTATGAGCGCACGATTCGACGTCGGCCCCTAATCTCGTCCGATCGACGCTCGACCTCACCGAACGTCGCAAGGCCGGCAGCGAAATCACCAAGATGGAACTCCGCAAGCCCTCGCAGGAAGAGAAGCGGAACGTCCCGGTAGGTCCCGCCATGCTGTTCCAGGTCATCGATCATCGTTAGTGCCTCGCGCCACTTCGCGCCATCGAACGGGAGGCAGTAGCGCTCGTCGGCAAATGGTCGCTGCCTCGCGTGCAGCATCCACCAAAGATCGAACCGGAGGTTGAGACACCTGACGTCCCCGGCCACAAGATCTGGGTAGCGGCTCAGGTATTCCAATGCCTTCTGGATCTGTTCGACGTCGGTAGGCGACAGGTGCGGCCCGAACGACGATGGATCGGCCATCGCTCTCGCTCTGAGATAGACCCCCGCCCCCGACCCTTGGGCTGCGAGGGCTTCGAACGCCTCCTCGGCGAGGCCAGCGTCACCAATCAGTTCCGCGAACTCCTGGCGTCGCTCGTAGTAGCGCTCGGCCTGGCTCGGATCGAGTTCCAGCGGGTCGATGATGTCGAATGCGCTCAGAACCTCAGCGATCGCGTCCGCCCGCTGCTCCTCGTCGAGAAGGCCGCCGCGGATCGCGTTGCGGGTGGCCCAGTAGAGGACGTCGACCGGGTAGTAGCTCTCCTGGTCCTCCGCTCTTGCCCGAAGGGCCACAGCGCGCGCCTCGGCAAATAGGCGGATACGCTCTTCGGCGGCCTCCGGCAGGTCGCGCAGGGTCTGAGCGTGCGCGGCGAGCGTCGAGGCGAGCTCAACCTCAAGGCGGCTCCGGAGTGGCGTGCGACGCTCCGGAGGAAGCAGATCAAGCGCGGCGGAGAGGATGCTGGTCGCTTCAACTAAGGCGCGAAGCGTCGCGCCGCGCTCCTGGTCCGGCTGCCGCTGCCGCTGCTGCTTGATCGACCATTCGCGGAGGAGGTTTGCCTCCTGCAGCATGAGCCGCGGGTTCACTAGCCCTCGGTCCTCGCGGAGCTCGCGCAGGGCGGCGGCGATCGTCGGGTACTCGGGCAGGTATCGCTCTGGACTCGGACCCTGTGCGCCGAGCGCTCGGACAAACTCGACCGCAAAATCCACCTCTGCGGTGCCCGTGAGGGCAGTGTCGCCTGCTCGTATCTCGACGAGCAGTCGGCGTGCGTAGGCGGTCTCACCGGTCATTGTGCCCAGGCGGCTTCGCACGATGAGCTGGGCCTCAAGGCGGGTGCGGGCCGCGAGCAGGAAGTTGCCGGCCTGATCCTCGACCCAGCGGACGAGGT
>WNGM01004486.1_pt1 | contig 11014 bp, 7 predicted proteins | sample 5400571 | NCBI WGS metagenome assembly WNGM01 (sample SAMN13153378, study PRJNA577476) | soil metagenome | isolation source: 100 cm soil or saprolite under Garry oak tree replicate 2 | place: USA:California | collected 2016-06-15 | reverse complement strand
TCGGCGACGGCCTTCCGCGGACGGCCGCTAATTTGCTCGTAAAAGGTGCCGCCGTGAGTAAGCCGCCAACTCTCTGCAATCCGCGCATTTTCCATGCGGTGGAAGATCATCTCGGCAAGCCTGATCTGCTTGCCAGAAGGCTCGAGGTCGAAGTACGGGCCGGTATGAGTGCATGTGAAGCGCACGTGCTGAGCCACGAGGTCGCCGTGTGCCAGCTCCTGTAGGTATTCGACCTGCTTCTCAGGGAATCCGATGGCGTGCAACCGAGTAATCTCCGCCAGGTCCGCCGCGCTCGACGTCCCGCCGCCCGCCTCGTGCATCAGCCAGCCGTCGGCGAGGCAAGCCACGAAGCCTTCCGGATCGCCAACCGCATAGGTCTCCATGAACCGGCGGGCGACTTCCATGTTCTCCGCTGGGCCCACTCAGGCGACTCTAGCAGGGCCGAATGTGGAACATGAGCCTGGTCGAGCTCCCGAAGGGGAGGCCTGCTGGCAGACGAGTCCGCATTGGGTAGGAGCATCTCGGGCTTGGATGCAGCTTGAAATGGTCGACCTGGCGCGGGATGCTCAAAGCTCCTGTCGCCCGCGTGGGCCGAACGCCCCATTGACCGCGGCACTCGGGGGGTGTATGTCTGCGGGGCCGGGCTTGATTCCCGGCCGCATTGGGGGCGGAATCATGATCGTGAAGAAGCTTCGTCATGTTGGCCTAGCCTTGATGCTGCTGACTCCGCTCCTGCTGGGCGCAGTCCCGGCGAGTGGCGATGTGGAGGCGGCCGCGCCGCGCAACGTATTGGGAAACTGGGCGACCTCGGCTCCTGTATTTTCTGGAGTCCATCCAGCTGGAGTAAACGTCCAGATCTTTGCGGTTGCAACAGCGCAGTTCAAAGGCGATTTTGCTGGTACGACGGTGTTCAAGGGAACGTTCCTTATCGACCCGCAGGGAAACATCCGCGGGCACGCAACCGAAGCGTTCACCGGGACCGTCTCAGGGGTAGGCTCAGGGACCGTGCTCTTCGAAGAGGAAGCGACAGTAAGCGCGGCAGGCGCGGTTCACGTTGATGCCACGATCACTCACGGCTCAGGTGACCTGGCGCACATCAGTGGACGGCTGGTCTTTGATGGCACATCGGCGGCTGACCTCTCATCAACCGGAACCTATGCCGGCCAGATTCAGTCGTAGTCAGTCCCGGCCGGCCATTTCGGGCTACATGGGTCGTGTAGAGATGCGTGTTGAAACTGTGGAATGAAGGTCGTTCTCTCTCACGACGTGCCAACCACTGAAGGGAGGAACCACCCTTGAAACAACGTACCGCGTCAGCCCGCCAAGTACCAACCTGCATGCGATCCGAAGTCCAGGCATGGCCGCTCACGAAATCTGACCGGGGTTCCGAGGCGGGTTAAAGCCGTCAGAACAGAGGTCCCTGCGGGGCCTCTGGTCGTCACAGTAACGCCGCGCAACGAGAGCGACTCAAGATTTGGCCTCGCGCGATTCCTATGTCTGACACTTTGTGCCCGTCGCTCAGTTAGCCCTCCACGCCCAGGTCTGCGCCTGGCCTAGGGACTCTTATATGGCAATACCGTGCGGTTGGCCAAGGACTCGGACGTAGAGCCTTCTTGGACGCGCTACGCGCCGGTTTCACGCCAAATTTGCGTCCCGGGCTCAGATGCGGAGCCACTACGCAATTCGCTTATCAGACGCGACAACTCAATTCGAAAGCGCGATAAGCGATATCGCGTATTGCTCTGGATCAGAAGGTTGAAGGTTCGAATCCTTCCTCCCTAGCCAAACTACACGCTGAGATGGCTACTGTATTTGGGTTCCACCCAATAGTGTCGCTAGCCACGTGCTGACAGCTGCGGTCGACGCGGCTAAGCTTTACCAACCGGGGGTAGTCGCCATGAATTATGAATTCACGCGCGGGTTGAACGAGAGCGCCTCAATGCAAGAACCGGGCGTCTTCACCGTCTTAATACTCACGGATTGCCACCTGGGAATCAGTGGAGGGAAGGTATGGGTGACATAGCTCAACGAAGGCCGGCGATGCTACTGATCGTATTCCTGGCCGCGATTCTGCTTCTGCTGGCTGGAGCCGGAATGGCCCGCGCCACACTCGCCGCCGCCACTTCTGATCACAGTGGGCCCGTTCCGGCTGTCATCAACGCTGGTATCAGCAACCACCTGAACGTCGCCGTTCAGTCAGCCCCGATCGAATCAGACGAGACGCCAAAAGGCGGCAAGCAGGGAAAGGGCCATGGGGGAGGCGACGGAGACTAGGCGTAGAGTCGCGCCCGTAAGCAAGTCGGGCAGGTGCTGATCCTGCTCGTCGAAGACGAGGAGCGCATCGCCGCCTTCGTCACCAAGGGGCTCCAGGCGGAAGGCTATTCGTGGGTCCGCGCCCGCGATGGCGGCGAAGCCCTTGCTCTGGCTGGGACTGAACCGATCGATCTTGTGGTGCTGGACCTCGTCCTACCGGATGGCAGCGGGCTCGATGTCCTGACGGCCCTGCGCCGCACCAAGGCAGGCTTGCCAGTCATGATACTCACAGCCCTCGACGATGTGGGTTCCCGGGTCCGAGGTCTGAACGCCGGCGCCGATGACTACCTCGGTAAGCCATTCGATTTCGATGAGCTGCTGGCCCGGATCCGCGCGCTGTTGCGACGGGACCAGGCCAGTGCAGTCGAGCTGAGGGCAGGCACGCTCCGACTCGACTTGCTTGAACATTCGGCAAGCTCCGCCGGCGGTCGTGTGGATTTGACCGTGCGCGAGTCTGCACTGCTGGAGTACTTGCTCCGTCATCCCAATCATGTTGTTACGCGAGCCCAGATCAGCAGCGGAGTATGGCCGTACGACTCGATCAGCGATAGCAACGTGGTCGACGTCTACGTCGGCTACTTGAGACGGAAGGTGCCCTGGCCGGCCGATGTTCGCATCGAGACGGTTCGAGGCGCAGGATATCGGTTGCGCGTGTCATGAACATCGACTACCACCTTGAGCGTTGGATGGTGGCAATGAAGGCAGCCGTCCGGCGCCTTGACCAGCTGCTGGCTCGATTGGGAATACGCATCAGGTTGAGTTTGACTGCCGCAGCATTGGTCCTGGTCGCACTCATCGCAGTCGAGCTTGTGACCCTGGCTATCCTTCGCACACAGCTCTACGGAACAGTCGATGCCAACGTTGCGCTCGAGGTTCGCGCATTTCAGCAGCGCGTGGCGTATGCAGCTACGGCAACAGACGTGGACATTACGGCTCGCGAATTCATCACAAGTGACCCGGCGGCGGCCTCTGGACTTGCCCCCGTCATTCGCGTCCAGCTAACAGGCGGAGCAACGATAACCAACACGAAGGACAGCGCTCTGCTGGCGATGGCTGGCAGCTCGGCTACCTCCGGCGAAATTTCAACGGTGACCGGTCCGCGCGGCGATTACCGGATGGCGGCGGCGAAGATCTCGCTAGGCGGCAAGAGCATTGGCGATGTCAGAGTGGCCCTACCCCTTCACGACGCGCAGGTGATCTTAGGCACCATAACCCCCGTGATAAGCCTGCTCTGCCTCGGCATAGCTGCGGCTTCAGGGCTGCTGACCTACGGTGTTGTTGGGCGAGCGCTCGCGCCGGTACTGAGGATCAGACTCGCGGCCGCAGGCATCACGGAGCGGGACTTCGGCCATCGCGTCGAGCATCGCGGACCCCGAGATGAGGTTGGGCAGCTGGCGGAGGTTTTTGACGAGATGGTGACGAGGCTTGAGCTTGGTTTTCACCAGCGGGAGAAGGTCTATGCGCTTGCCTCCCACGAAATGAGGACTCCACTCACTATCATCCGCGGTCATCTTCAGGTGCTGAGGCGGCAACGGCAGCCTTCCTCAGACGACGTGCAGAAGACAATCGACGTCGCTCTTCAGGAACTGGAACGAGTGACTGAAGACGTGAACGACATGCTCTTCTTGAGCCGGATCCAAGTGGACAAGGTGTCGACCAAACCCGTTGATGTTCGCGAGCTTCTGCTCGAGGTGCATCGCCGAGCTCGTGGCGCCTCGACTCAACATTGGGTTGTCTACGCACCCAAAGCCGTCATGGTGCGAGGTAACCGCGAGCAATTGACCCGTGCCCTACTCAACCTCGTCGTCAACGCCGCTCGCCATACTCCCGAGAGCGGGGAGATCCATTTGAGCTGCCAGTCGTCGGGAGGCCAGGCGTTGATTGCAGTTGCGGACTCCGGCAACGGGATCGCACCCGAGCACCTGCCGCACGTGTTCGAACCCTGGTTCAAAGACGGGACGAGCCGCTCCGACGGCGGCCTCGGCCTGACCGTTGTCTATGAAGTTGCCCGCATGCACGGAGGCGCCGTGCACGTCGAGAGCAAACCGGGCGCTGGAGCCCGATTCACGATCGAGTTGCCTCTCGCCTGACCACTGTTAGCGATCCAGGTTGCGCAGGGCGCCGTAGGCGAACGCGAGGCCGAACCAAACCCAGTTCTGCTCGAAGTAGTTGGTCGACGTTCCGAAGTACGTGCCGTTCTGGCCACTACTCTTGGCGGTCGCCTCCAGGCGAGTCGTCATTTGATTCGCAGCATTCCTGTCGACGACGAGGAAGGAGGCAATGGCGCCACCGTAAACGGTCGGATCTTCGTTTGGATTGCGGACCGCGCCGTCATGTGTGTATTCCGATGCGAGTTTGCCCTGCTGGCGCCAAGAATCGAGCAGGACGATGCTGTGAGAATTGAGATATCGCACCGCCCGCGGTTCGAGGTTCCATTGGGCGTCCAGAGCCACCCGCCACATGACGCGAAAGGCGTCGTATCCGTAGTCGCTGCTCTGAGACATGCCTGGCGCCAGGTGCGCAGCACCGGTGGCGACGGCGAGAGCGCACCAGTTGGGGGGCAGGCGGCCGGCGTTGCTGTCCAGGGGTGCGTCCGTGCACGCTTGCACAGCCTTGTACGAGGTATCGACAAGTTCTCCCCAAGGGTGTGCGTGATCTTCCTCAGCAAAGATCCGATACGCATAGGGAGCGAAGTAAGAAGGATTCAAGACTGGGCCCCCGGCTGCTCCCGGTGCCCAATTACCTGCCGTGAGATAGGGCTGCCCTGCCACGGTCGCAACATCCTCGTCCCAAATTCGGCCGAGCAGAGCGATTGCAGCCGGTCGGTAGGTGGAGCTCCACTGATGGGCTGCGAAAAGCAACGCGAGGGCGATGTCCTCATCGGCGTCGCTCGCGCTGTTTGCATCCACCAGGCGCCAGCTGCCATCGGCAGCCTTGCCCCACAACCAGCCGATACGGCTGTGTGTCGGATCACCCAAGTTGTTCTGTGTCCAGCGCCAGGTCACCTCGAACGTGGGCCGGTCATTCATCCAAACCGCGCGCAGCATCGCGTAGGACTGGCCTTCGGACGTGGTCATCTGGTCGCGCTGGAAATCGATGACGCGACCGTCAGGCTGAATGAAGCGATGCTTGTAGCCACTCCATGCGGCCGCCAACAGGGCGGGACGTGGCGACTCGAGAGGCGACGGTGCTGCTTGGCTTGCGGAGGCTTGGGGGCTGCCCGCATGGAGCATGCCTGGTCTAAACCCGATTTGATAGACGAGGGCGCTCGCGCCGAGGGTGATCACGACGCCCAACGCCACATGTGTCAACCGGAGACGCATCAATCGCCGCCTCGGTGCCCCGGAAACCATCGCGGGATCAACCATGGCGGCGTGCAGCCGATACCGAAGTATGCGATGCGTTCGGAGGTAGGTTGCCCGCCCCCAGCTCTGACCACACGGAGCTCGTAATTGCCGTAGCCGAGCTGCCTTGCTGGAATCGAGGCGATTCGTTGAATGCCGCCCTTGCCAATGTCGTAACTCCAGCCGCCCTGCACCGCAAGCTGCTGACCGCTGGCCAGGTAGCGGCTGACCGTAAAAGTGCCTGAGCCCATCTGCATGTGTGAGGCCCATATCTCAGCTCCGCCGCACGGCAGCTGCGCAAGTTGGGCAGGCGTAGGCGGCTGAGGCCCGCCAGCCCAGACCTGACCATCGTATGCCTGCCCCGACGGAACTCGGGCGTCCCACCCGTATCGCCTGATGACTTGCTTACCCGACAACTCCGTTCGGTTCACGGTCACGGGAAGCGATGAGACAATGGTGAGCGCCAGGCCCGTAGCCCGGCTGTCCCAGTGGGCAAGGCTGTATTCGAGGTCAGAGAGAGCGGGCACTGCGATCTCGGTAACGATGTCGCCCAGCTTCCAATGTGCCTGTATCTGGATCTTGACCGCGCTGCGGTTTGGGTTGAAGACGGTGATGATGTCATCAGGCGCCGGCGGGGACAAAGCACCGAAGCCCCAGCGAGGCAGCGGCTCCGGCTCCGGCGTTGACCACCCGATCGGTCGCACAATCTCGCCCTGACTACCCAGAACCGGGGCATCCGGATATCTGGTTGTCGATGGCAATGCGGTCAGCCAGTCCAGCTGAGCCAAGGTGAGCGGCCTAGCCTGCACCGGTTGCTGTGGCAAATCAGGAATCTCATACAAGACAAGCTGCACGTTGACGAAACTGGCGGGATCGCCCGCCTGGTTACGCCCGTAGCGGCCGCCCATCACAACGTTCCGCCCGCGAAAGTGGTAATCGAGGTAGTGCCGGACGGCTGCCGAGCGCTCGTCCTCGAGGTAGTACACAATCCACAGCCGCTTGTACCCAGCAGCCAGGCTGCGCACGTAGTGGTCGATGGCGGCCTCGTCGAGCCTTGTCTCAGGGGCGGCTGCAGGAGCGGGAATGAGATAAGTAGGTAGGTTGTCGTTCGCGTAGTACTCGTACGTGTACCGATTAAAACCTGCGTCGATACCGACTACATCGCCGGCCGCAGAATGCTCGTGGATATAGTCGGCGACCCGTCGGAAGTCCTCCGCAGCCGGGTTGTACGGGCTGGTTCGTTCAACGCCCAGCCCGAGCAGCATCAAGGTTGTTATCAATGCGATGGCGGCCAGATGGATGGGCCCGCGAACGATCCTTTCCACTGCGACCGCCAGAAGAATGAAGAGGGCTGGCGTCACGACGATGAGGTAGCGGGCCGAGACCGTCGGCTTCCAGGCCAACGACAACGCGAAAACACCGATGGTCGGCACGAGAAAGAGAGTCCATAGCAAGAGTCCCCGCCAGCTCGGCTGAGCTCCGAAGCTTCCTGCAGCCAGGGCCAGGAACACAAGCAACGGCCACCCAGCCATCACCTGTGAAGTCGCCGCGACATTTAGATAGCCGAGCAGGAAGTCGGTCAGCAGCAAGAGGGGTGTGTAAGCGTCTGGAGGCGCCAGATTGGGATCGCCCGCTCCGCGATAGAAGTGGACCAGCATCCAGATCCAGGGGAGATAAGCGACCGATAAGAACGCCATTGCTAAAGCCGCGGGTTTCAGCACACCGCGTCCCAAATGCGACGCGCGAATCACGACGTAGACCAGATGCGCCGCCAGGACGGCAATTGCGAAGTAGTGGAAGTAAATTCCGAGGCTGGTGGCGAGCGTGAACAGGACCCATCCCCAAATGCGGCGGTCCTCGATCGCATACACCAGCCCGAGCGTGGCCGCAGTTCCGAACAGCACCAAAAAGCTGTACATACGCGCTTCCTGTGCGTGCCATATCCAGAACGGCGACGCAGCACCAAGCGCTGAGGCAAGAAGACCGATGTGGTGGCTGTAGAGCCGTCTGGCCAATAGATAGAGAAGCGGAATCGTTGCAATCGCGGCTAGCTCACTCGGTAGGCGCAGTACAACCGTGTCCGTGCCAAATCGAGCAATCCATTCGTGCAGCAGCAGCAGGTAACCAGGCGGATGGACGTCCGCGGCCGCGGCCTGGAACAAAGACGGGGTGTGCTGGTAAGTGGCCTCGTAAGGCTTTAGCGGCAGGCGCGCAAAGTGCAGGCTCTGGCCCTCATCGAGGCGCAGGCTGAGTCGACCCGCGTCGTACAGGCGAAGCGCGGCAGCGACAGCGACCAAGCACGGCAGCGCCAGGCGGTTCGCCCAGTTGCTCACTGCAGTCACGTTTACGAACGCGCGTCTGCGAATACCGATATCGAGCGCGATGACCGCCATCAGGCAGCCTCCTGAGCCGTCGACAAGATTGGCTCGGCTACGCGCTGGCCACTCGCCGCCCGCACGATGCCCGCCAGCATGGCGATGTTGAACAATGCCCAGCACGAGTTGGTGACCGCACTTGCATCGACGACGCGGTGCAGACCGACCGGAATTGAGATCAGGCTAAGCGCAATGGCGGCCAGCTGAGGGATGACCAGTACGTAGGCAGACCCGCCCTGAGCGACTTTTGGAGTGACTGCAAAACCAATCCGCCGTCCAGCTATCGCTGAGGCCAGCGCAGACAAATGGACCGGAAAGAGACCGAACGAAACCTGTACTGAACGTAGCCGCAGGTGGCCGTCGAGAGACCGCACGAAGATGAAAACGGTCAGAAAGATGTAGGGCAGAAAGTGAGCGATGAAATCGTCGGAGGTGGTCAACTTCACGGTTTGCACGCCAAAGAGCAAGAAAATGCAGGGCAGCGCTATGTAGACGAGGACGGAGACGCCACTCAGATAGTTGGAAGCGGCCCACGCGTATTGAACTCCGAGCGCTGGTCGAACCCTGTTGAGGGTATGCAGACCGCGAACTAGCATCTCGAGGTTGCCTTGGGCCCAGCGACGCTGCTGCTTCAGAAACGAAGGGAGGTCTTCTGGAGCAAGGCCACTAGCAAGCGGCTCATTGATGTAGCGCGATCGCCATCCGCGTGCATGAAGCGCGAGACCGGTTGCCGCATCCTCGGTCACCGAGTCCTCCCTGAATCCGCCGATCTCCTCGACCGCGGCGCGCCGCATCACGAAATTGGTGCCGCAGCAGATGACACCATCGAGTCCGTCCATCCCCTCGCAGACCGGGCCGAAGAAAATCGCCTGCTGGTCCATCGCACCGCCTGCGGTGAATGACACATGCTGATTGGCATAGAACTGCGGCGCCTGCACCCAGGCGATGTCCGCATCGCGAAACCACGGCAGCAGGCGCTCGAGGAACTCCGCGGCCGGAACATGGTCGGCGTCAAACACGGCGAAGAAGTCGCCATCGGTGCGCTTGAGAGCCTCGTTGAGGTTCCCCGCTTTGTGACCGCGGTTGTCAGGCCGCGTCAACCACGCAGCTCCATAGCGATGGGCCAGGTCTTCCATTTCGTGGCGTCGTCCGTCATCGAGCAAGTACGTGCGGTGTGGCCTGTGCATGGCGACCGCCGCGGCCAGCGTGGGCTCGACGATCTCGATGGGTTCGTTGTAGGTGGTGATGAAGACATCGACGCCGCCTTCGATGTCTCCCTTGCGCCGGTTTGGTTCGCGCAGGCGCCACACCGCGTGCCAGTACCCAACGACCTGGAAGATGTTGATCAGCTGCGCCAGAACCAAAAGACCGTATAGGGGCAGTGAGGCTGCGTGGGCGAGGTTGACCAGCCAGACCAACCACCAACCGAGAGCCACGGTGCCGGCGAGAATCAGAACCCGGAGGGTCGCACGTCGACGCCGCGTTGCTTTGCGCGCGGCTTGGACAGTTTTCTGCTGCGCCCAATCGGCGGCTCGGATGTACAGGGCACGAGTACCCCACGGCTTAAGGCGTCGTACGTGATTGCCGCTCAACGCGCCTGGATCGGGCGAGAGCGCGACCTCGCGATATCCCCAGGCTCGAGCAACCAACAATGCAGCCAACAGCGGGCTGGCCGTAGCCTGCAGCCGGGCGAAGACTTCGATTGCCGTGCGTTTCCGCAGGACAAGGAGTGGCACATTGGGTTGTCGACTGGCCGGGGATTGCAAGGCGACTTCCCAGACAGTCGGCAGGTTCTGAATACATTTCTCGATCAGGAGCGCCTGAAGTGAGCATTGCTCCGGATCCCAGATGCAGACCAGCTCTGCACTTGCTGAACGGAGTGCGCGGCGCAGCAACTGAGGATCTCGACTCGTCACCAACAACTCCGTACGCCTCCTGAGCGTGCGAAGCTCGCTGGCGAGTTGGCTCAGAGCGGAGTGACCATCCCTGCCATCGGGACCGAGGACGATGAAGCTAAGAGCGGGCTCCCCAGCCATTCCGCGACGAACTTACGACGCGGTCTTATGGCCATCATGAGATGGAGATGAGAAGGTTCTCATCTGAGGAGAAAACCTCAAATTAGACCTTCTTAGTCGGGCGAATTCAATAGGTCGTTGCAACAAGGTGTGGGGTGCACTTATTGCATCGAGTCAGTCCTGGCACCGTGATCGGCTGATCGATTACCATCCGCGGCGCTCATGCTCCTGGCCGGCGTCTACGCGTGCCTTCGCTTCTTTCTCGATGCCGTCCTGATTCGGCTGCCCCAGGCCGAGCGCGACGCCGAGCTCCTGTTGCTTCGCCACGAGCTGAGTGTGCTGCGGAGGTCGGTGAAGAGGCCGCGACTGCGGATGGCAGATCGCCCGATCCTGAGCGCGCTGGCGATGCGCCTGCCGCGTTCTGCCTGGAATACGCTGATCGTGCGCCCAGAGACGGTATTGGGGTGGCATCGGGCGCTCATCAGGCGCAAGTGGGCGGCTTACGGCCGACGGGCAAGGTCCGGGAGGCCGCGCCTACCGGAGGAGTGCCGCCAGCTGATCCTGCGTCTGGCCAAGGAGAACCCGAGCTGGGGCTACATACGCATTCGCGGCGAGCTGCTCAAGCTCGGCTATGCGGCCTCGCCGACCGCGATCCGAAACCTACTTCGCCGCCATGGCATACCTGTGTCGCCTCACCGCTCCAGGCTCAGCTGGCGCCAGTTCCTGCGGGCCCAAGCGGCATCGATCGTGGCCGCCGACTACTTCACCGTGGAGACCTGGAGCCTGAGACGCCTTCACGTCCTTTTCTTTATGGAGCTGGGTCGGCGGCGGATCTTGAGCTTCGGCGTCACCAGTAACCCGGACCAAGCTTGGGTGAGCCAACAGGTGCGCAATCTGAGCTGGCAGGTACACGACCTGGGAGTACCCGTTCGGTATTTCATTTGCGACCACGACAAGAAGTTCCCCT
>WNGM01005465.1_pt1 | contig 11017 bp, 9 predicted proteins | sample 5400571 | NCBI WGS metagenome assembly WNGM01 (sample SAMN13153378, study PRJNA577476) | soil metagenome | isolation source: 100 cm soil or saprolite under Garry oak tree replicate 2 | place: USA:California | collected 2016-06-15 | reverse complement strand
CGCGCCGAACCTGGACGCCCCGACCCCGAGGCCGGTGTAGCCCGCCACGTAGGCCAGGCGGCCCGACTTCGCCGTGCCGAAGAACGCGCAGAACCGGGAGCAGGTGTCGATGACGCCGCCCCAGGAGTGCGTGAACTCGATGCCGTCGAGCTGCGGGAACGTCGCGTTGAAGTGCGCGGCGAGCGCGCCGAACGTGGCAGGCCGCTGGTCCAGGCTGGCCGCGATCTTGCCGCCGTAGTAGTAGACCGCGTCGTAGCCGCCCCACAGGATCCGGTTGTCGGCGGTGAGCCGGTAGTAGTGGAACTGGTTGCCGGCATCACCGACGCCCTGCCGGTGCCGCCAGCCGATGCTGGCGAGCTGGGCGGCACTCAGCGGCCTGGTCACCAGCACGTAGTCGTAGACCGGGACCAGGTAGTACCTGAGCCTGCGCAGCAGCGGCGCGTAGGCGCCGGCGGCCAGCGCGACCCTGTCGGCCTGCACCTGCCCGCGCGGCGTGCTCAGCGTCAGCCTTCCGGCCGCGCCGCTTCGGCCGCTCGCGCGGACCGCGCGGCTCGAACCGATCGAACCGATCGCCGTGGCCGGCGTGTGCTCGTAGATCCTGACCCCGGCCGCCAGGCAGGCCCGGCGCAGCCCCCAGGCCAGCCTGGCCGGGTCGATGGTCGCGCAGCCGTCCGGATCCCACAGGCCGCCGAGGTACGTCGGCGAGTTCAGCTCGGCGCGGACCTGCTCGGCGTCGAGCAGCCGGGTCCCGACGCCGAGCCGGTCTGCGGCCAGCGCGGCCTGCGCCAGGCCGTCGAGCTGCCACGGCTCGGTGGCGACGGCCAGCTCGCCGGTCCTGGCGAAGTCGCAGTCGATCGCGTACCGCGCGACGGCCCGCCCGATCTGGTCCAGATTCTCCCGGCCGAGCCGCTCGAGGGCGTCGATCTCGCCGGGAAATCGGTCGTGGCCGTTGCCGAGACCGTGGGTGATGCTGGCCGAGCAGAACCCGCCGTTGCGGCCGGTGCCGCCCCACGCGATCCTGCGCCCCTCGACCAGCACGACGTTCCTGCCCGGGTCACGCTCCTTGGCCAGCAGGGCGGTCCACAGGCCGCTGAACCCGCCGCCGATCACGGCCAGCTCCGCCTGCTCGGTGCCGTGCAGCGGCGGGAGCGGATCGGGCGCGGCAGGCTGGTCGAGCCAGTACGGTTTCGAGCCAGTGTTCGCCAGCGCCCGCGGCAACGGCCTCAGGCTTGCCTTCTTGCGACCACGATGCTGGCGAGGGCGCAGATGATTCCGACCGAGAAGATCGCGGTGCCGAACACGAAGACCTGCGGCGGGATCCCGATCCTGGTCGCGTTGTACACATAGACGGGGAAGGGGATCGAGGCGCCGCTGACGAAGTTCGACGTCACGAAGTCGTCGATCGAGATCGCGAATGCCATCAGCGCCCCGGCCAGGATGCCCGGCCTGATCAGCGGAAGCGTGATCTTGCGGAACGTGGCCCATCCGTTCGCGTAGAGGTCAAGCGCGGCCTCCTCGAGCGACCTGTCAAAGCCTGACATCCGCGCGCGGACGGTGATGGCGACGTAGGCGATGCTGAACGCCACGTGCGCGAGCAGCAGGGTCACGAAGCCCCTGGCCAGGTTGACCGTGACGAAGAGCCCGAGCAGGGATGCGCCGAGCACGATCTCCGGCGCCGCGATATTCAGGAACAGCACCTGCTCGATCGCCGTCTTGCCGCGGAATCGCGGCGGCCGGTACCGCACGAGGGCCAGCGCGAGCAGGGTGCCGAGCACCGTCGCGAACAACGTGGTCGCGACGGCGAGCCTGACCGACAACCAGAACGACGTCGTCAGCTGGGGGACCCCGTTCCACTGCCGGTACCACTGCAGCGTGGCGCCGTTCCACCCGAAGCTCACCTGGGGCAGGCCGGTGGTGACTCGGTTGAAGCTGTAGGCGATCATGATCGCGATCGGGAAGACAAGGTAGGCGATAATCAGCCACGAGTAGCCGGGCAGGATGAACCGCGTCCACCGGCGGCGGCGCGCGGGCCTGGCCGGACGCTGGCCGCCGACGTCCTGGCCGACCGTTGTCGCGGTCAGCGCGCTCACAGGTACTCCTCGATGGTGCGCGAGCCGAGCACGCGCGCGTAGGCGAAGATGCCGATCAGCGCGATCGCCAGCAACATCGCCGACAACGTCGAGCCGGCCGCGTAGTCCAGGTTCTGGAAGGCGTTCTGGATCACGGTACCGATCATCGTGTTGCTTGTGCCGCCGAGCACCTGCTGGTTCACGTAGTCGCCGAGGGCCGGGATGAAGGTCAGCAGGAATGCGGCGAACAGCCCGGGCACCGTGAGGGGGAGGATAACCCTCGTGAATGCCTCCCGCCTCGTGGCGTACAGGTCGTACGCCGCGTCAAGCACCGTCTTGTCGATCCGCTCGATCGCCACGTACAGCGGCAGCGCCGTGAACGGCAGGTAGTTATACGCCAGCCCGGCGACCACCGCGTAGCCGGTCGACAGCACGTGGAAGCCCTGCGGCAGCAGGTGGGCGTGCTTGAGACTGCCGAGAATGACGCCCTGGTCGGAGAGGATGAAATTCCACACCACGGTGCGGATCACGAAGGAGACGAAGAACGGAACGAGCAGCATGAGCAGGAAGAAGTTCTTCTTGCTGCCGCCGTAGAAGGCGATCCAGTAGGCAATGGGGTACGAGATGACGAGGTCGATCAGCGCCGCCGCGCCCGCGTAGTAGAAGCTATTCAGGAACTGCCCGTGGTACAGGCTGAGCTGCTGGCCGAACTCGGTCCAATGCCAGGTCATTACGCAGGCCCCGGTCCCGAAATTGCAGGTCTGCAGGGACAGCGAGAGCATGATCACCAGCGGTATCAGGAACAAGGCAATCAGCCACAGCCCGGCGGGCAGGCTCAGCAGGTACGGCGCGAGTACCTTGGCGAGCCTGGCCCGCGGGCGGCGGGAGGTCACGCCCCCTGGGTGATCGGCAGGAACAGGTTGTTCCACGCGGTCAGCTCTTCCTGGTTCTTGTACAGGTAGTAGGGGCGCGAGTTCTTGACGTAGGCCGGGGTCGGGAATACCGTCGGCGCGTCCGCGGTCTTGCTGGTCGGCAGGCCGATCTCGGGCTTCATCTCCTTGAGCGCCGTCGCCGCCCAGCCAGTTGGCTGCAGCAGGGCCTGCTTGGCCGTCGGCACCGGGCACACGTAGTCGTCGTAGTACTCGACCACGGCCTCGACGTCGGGCTGGTAGTAGAAGTCCATCAGCGTCATGGCGTCCCTAGGGTTCTGTGCGTACATCGGGATGCACATGTTGTCGGTCCAGAACATGCCGCCCTCGTCCGGGATCAGCAGGCTGAGGTCACGGTACTTGCTGTTCAGGTCGGCCTGGAAGATGTCGCCTGACCAGGCCTGCGTGACGACCGTGTCGCCGTTCTTCAGGTGGTCGATGTAGCTCTGGTCGTAGTAGGCGCGGACGATACCGTCGCTCTTCTGCTGATTGAGTTTCTTGGCCGCCTTCGCCCAGTCGGACTCGGTCGAAGTTGCCGGGTCGACGCCGATCGCGAGCAGGCCCACGCTGCCGAGTTCCTGCGGGTCGCTCATCATCCCGACCTTGCCCGCATACTTCTTGTCGAACAGGATGTCGACGCTGGCGCCGGGGTTCTTGATGATCGCCGAGTTGTAGCCGATCGCGGTCCAGCCGGACTGCCAGGCCATCGTGTACTTGTTGCCCGGGTCCCAGGACGGGTTCTTGACCAGCGGCCCGGCGTTCTTGTTGAAGTTGGGCCTCGCGCTCTGGTCGAGCGGCGTCAGCCAGCCGAACTCGATCAGGTAGCCGAGCGCCGGGCTGTTGTTCGTCATCACGATGATGTCGTAGCCCGTGGACTGCTTCGCTGACAGCGACGCCCTGATCTTGGCGTAGAACGGCATGTTGTTGCCGATCGGCTCGGTGTAGTTCACCGCGATGCCGGTCGTCGCGGTGAAGCGCTCAAGCGACAGGTGCTTGCCCTTGACGACGTCGATGTAGTAGGGCCAGTTGGCGAAGTTGACGGTCTTGGTGGACTTCTGCTTCTTCCACCACGCTGCCGTGCCGACTCCGCCGGCCGGCTGTTTTCCGCCTTGTGATGTCGCGCCCTTCACACCGCAGGCAGCCAGGACGGCGGACATGCCCAGCATGCCCGCGCCGGTGCCGGCCGAGGTGAGCAGCTGCCTGCGTGACATCCTGCTCTGGGTCATCCCGCGCCACACGGACGGGTCGATTGCTGACTCTTGCGGATCTGAGCCATTCCGCTCGGTCATGGTTCCTCCTCTTTGGGCCGTTAGCCGATCAGGTACGAATGTTCAGGTTGCCAGGACAGCCAGATAGCGTCGCCGCGGTCGGCCAGGTGGCCGGCCGATGCCGAGTTCTGCTGGAACACGACGATGTCAGCGCCTGTCGTGGTCGAGACGGCGAAGTTCGTCGACGTGCCGAGGTAGACCACCTCGGTGACGGTGCCGCGCACGGCGCAGCCGTCACCGACCGGCCGCTCGGCGGTGAGCTCGATCTTCTCCGGCCGCACGGTGATCTCGAGGCTGTCGCCCTGGCCGGCCCGGACGCTGCGCAGCGGGACCACGATCCGCTCGTCCGAGCCAACTTCGACGACGGCCTCGGTGTCCGTCACCCGGCTCGCGGTGCCGGTCAGCAGGTTCGACGTCCCGATGAAGCCGGCCACGAACCTGGTGGCCGGGTGCTCGTAGATCTCCCAGGGCGAGGCGAGTTGCTCGATATGGCCGTCGTTCATGACAGCGATCCGGTCCGACATGGTGAGCGCCTCGTTCTGGTCGTGCGTCACGTAAACGAACGTGATCCCGACCTCGCGCTGGATCCGCTTGAGCTCGACCTGCATGGCCTGCCTGAGCTTCAGGTCGAGCGCGCCGAGCGGCTCGTCGAGCAGCAGTGCCCGCGGATGGTTGACCAGCGCCCTGGCCAGGGCCACCCGCTGCTGCTGGCCGCCGGACAGCTCCCGCGGCCTGCGGTGACCGCGCCCGCTCAGGTTGACGATCTCGAGCATGTCGTTGACCTGCCGAGCGATCTGGTCCTTGGGCACGTTCCTGCGCCGCAGGCCGAACGCCACGTTCTCGAAGACGTTCATGTGCGGGAAGAGCGCGTAGGACTGGAACACCATGTTCACGTCGCGCTTGTTCGGCGGTATCCCGGTGACGTCCCGGCCGTGCAGCCGCACCGTCCCGGTGGTGGGATCCTCGAAGCCGGCGATCATGCGCATGGTCGTCGTCTTGCCGCACCCCGACGGTCCGAGCAAGGAGAAGAACTCGCCCTCGACGATCTGCAGGTCCATCGTCCGGACGGCCGCCACGACGTCGCCCGCGGTGCGGAACTCCTTCGACACGCCGGCCAGCTCGATGGCCGGCACCGCAGTGGTCTCGGCTGAGTCGGCGCGCTGGTCGGCGGCCGCGAGGCCGTGCGCGTGCGTGTCAGTCATCTCAGGCATTCTCCCCGTTCTATCCCTGCTCTCGGTGGCGACCGGAACTGTGCCGGCCGGGGCAGCTCAACCGGGCACTACGTCGGATGTTCATGTGATGTTTGCACTGTAGTGTCTCTGGATCAACTGATTCAGTAACGATCTCAGCACGAAGCAACTAATTCCGTATCGATGGCCGCGCAGAACGCGCGAGTTCCAGTGGTTCGACCAAGGATGCACCTGCTGATAGTTACGTCGTACTTGTCGCTTACAAACCTATATAGCTCATGACGTGCTTGATCCGGGTGTAGTCCTCGAAGCCGTAAACTGACAGGTCCTTGCCGTGGCCGGAGTGCTTGAAGCCGCCGTGCGGCATCTCGGACACGAACGGAATGTGGGTGTTGATCCACACGGCTCCGAAGTCCAGGCGTCGCGCCGCCCGCATCGCCCGGCCGTGGTCCCGGGTCCAGACGCTGGCCGCCAGGCCGTACCTGACCCCATTCGCCCAGCCTATCGCTTCGCCCTCCGAGCCGAACCGCTGAACCGTGACCACCGGCCCGAATACCTCCTCCTGGATCATCTCGTCGTCCTGGCGCAGCCCGGCCACGACCGTCGGCGCGTAGAAGAAACCCCGGTCTCCGACGCGCTGGCCGCCCGCCCTGATCTCGGCGTGACCTGGCGCGCGGTCGACGAACCCGGCGACCCTGGCGAGCTGGGCCGGGTTGTTCAGCGGCCCGTAGTACGCGTCGGGCTGGTCGGGCCCGGCCGTCTTCACCGCCGTGGCCAGCCCGGCAACGGCGTCGGTCAGCTCGGCCGCGATCCGAGGGCCGGCCAGCACCCTGGTGGCCGCCGTGCAGTCCTGGCCGGCGTTGTAGTAGCCGGCCTCGACGATCTGCTGCGCGGCCCGGCCGATGTCGGCGTCGTCGAACACCACCACGGGCGCCTTGCCGCCGAGCTCGAGGTGCACCCGCTTGAGCTTGCCGGCCGCGGCCGTGGCCACCTCGATCCCGGCCCGCACCGACCCCGTGATCGAGACCATCTGCGGGATGTCGTGACCGACCAGGGCGCGGCCGGTGTCCCGGTCACCGCAGATCACGTTGAACACGCCGGGCGGGAAGATGTCGGCCGCGATCTCGGCCAGCAGCAGCGTGGAGACCGGCGTGGTATCCGACGGCTTGAGCACGACGGTGTTGCCGGCCGCCAGCGCCGGCGCGAACTTCCAGACCGCCATCATCATCGGGTAGTTCCACGGCGTCACCTGGGCGCAGACGCCGACCGGCTCGCGCCTGACCATCGAGGTGTGGTCGGCCAGGTACTCGCCGGCCGACCTGCCTTCGAGTACCCGCGCCGCGCCGGCGAAGAACCGCAGCTCGTCGGCGAGCGGCGGCACCTCGTCGGTCCTGGTCATCGCGACAGGCTTGCCGGTGTTCCTGCTCTCCGCCTCAACCAGGTCGTCGGCCCTGGCCTCGATCGCGTCCGCGAACCTCAGCAGCGCCAGGCTCCGCTCGGCCGGGGTGCTGTCCCGCCAGGTCTCGAAGGCCGCATCGGCCGCGCGCAGCGCAGCATCCACGTCGGCGCCGCCCGAGACCGGGGCGGTCGCATAGGTCTCGCCCGTGCTCGGGTCGACGACGGCGCTGGTCGCGCCGCTGGTGGCGTCGGTGAACTGCCCGTTCACGAAGTTCCGCAGGGCTGTCAAGGTCGTCCTCCTCCGGTCGCGCCGGCAGTTCCCGGTCGGAGCTACGACTTTGGCATGTATAGGCTTGCCGTACAAGCGATTCAGCAGCTATTTGGGCTAATCGCGACTAAATCAGTTGACAGGCCGCGCCAACCTGGCAGCATGGGCAGGGCAAGGAGGACATACCGATGGCACACCTGCAGGCCGCAGGGCCTGGTCACGAGCCGGCCGCCGAACGCTCTGGCGGGCGGGACAAGCACCAGGCTCCGATCGTCCTTGACGCCATTTCCCGGCACATCATCGACCAGTTGCAGCAGGACGGCCGACGGTCATACGCGTCGATCGGCAAGGCGGTCGGGCTCAGCGAGGCCGCCGTCCGCCAGCGCGTTCAGCGGCTGATCGACGTCGGGGTCATGCAGATCGTCGCGGTGACTGACCCGATGTCGCTGGGCTTCCGCAGGCAGACGATGATCGGGATCCGCTGCAACGGCGACCTCCAGCGGGTAGCCGACACGCTCGCGGGTATGGACGCCATCGACTATGTGGTCATCACGGCAGGCTCGTTCGACCTGCTGATCGAGGTCGTGTGCGAGGACGACGACCAGTTGCTCGAGATACTCGGCGAGGTGCGGTCGCTGCCGGGTGTGACGACGACGGAGACATTCGTGTACCTGAAGCTGCGCAAGCAGACCTATCACTGGGGGACCAGATGAACGCCAGGCCGGCCACCGACTACGCCGCACTGCAAGAGGCAGCGAAGCGGCACCTGTGGCTGCACTTCACCCGGCACTCGCCGTACGCCGAGGCCGACATCCCGATGATCGTCCGCGGCGAGGGCCAGTACGTCTACGACCAGCACGGCAAGCGCTACCTCGACGGGTTGTCCGGCCTGTTCGTCAGCCAGATCGGGCATGGCCGCGCCGACGTTGCCGAGGCGGGAGCCCGGCAGGCCGCCGAGCTGGCCTACTTCCCGCTGTGGTCCTACGCCCATCCCCGCGCCGTCGAGTTGGCCGAGCGGCTGGCGGGCTACGCGCCTGGCGACCTGAACCGGGTATTCTTCACGACGAGCGGTTCTGAGGCGGTCGAGTCCGCGTGGAAGCTCGCCAAGCAGTACTTCAGGCTGACCGGCGAGCCGACCAGGTACAAGGTGCTCAGCCGGTACATCGCCTACCACGGCACCAGCCACGGCGCGCTGGCCATCACCGGCCTGCCGGACATCAAGATGCCGTTCGAGCCGCTGCCGCCGGGCGGTGTGCGGGTGCCGAACACGAATTTCTACCGCGCGCCCGCGTTCGTCGCCGGTGACCTGACCGCGTTCGGGGTGTGGGCCGCCGACGAGATCGAGCGGGCCATCCTGCGCGAGGGCCCAGAGTCGGTCGCCGCGGTCTACCTCGAGCCGGTGCAGAACTCAGGCGGCTGCTTCCCGCCGCCGCCCGGATACTTCCAGCGCGTCCGCGAGATCTGCGACAAGTACGGCGTGCTGATGGTCTCCGACGAGGTGATCTGCGCGTTCGGCCGGCTCGGCTACATCTTCGGCTCCGAGCGGTACGGCTACACGCCCGACATCATCACCTTCGCCAAGGGCGTCACCTCCGGGTACTCCCCCCTCGGCGGCATGATGGTCAGCGACCGCCTGATGGAGCCGTACCAGCAGGACGAGAACACCTTCCTGCACGGCGTCACGTTCGCCGGCCATCCGGTTTCCTGCGCGGTCGCCCTGGCCAATCTCGACGTCTTCGAGAAGGAGGACCTGCTCGGCAACGTCAGGTCCAGCGAGTCGGCCTTCCGCGCCGCCCTGGACAAGCTCAACGACCTGCCCATCGTCGGCGATGTCCGCGGCGACGGCTACTTCTACGGCATCGAGCTGGTCAAGGACAAGGCCACCCGCGAGACGTTCAGTGACGACGAGTCCGAGCGGCTGCTCCGCGGCTTCCTGTCGCACGCGCTCTTCGACGCCGGGCTGATTTGCCGCGCCGACGACCGAGGCGACCCCGTGATCCAGCTCTCGCCGCCGCTGACCTGCACCCAGGAGCACTTCGACGAGATCGAGCAGATCCTGCGCAGCGTCCTGACGCTGGCCTGGTCGCGCCTCTAGCGGCCCGGCGGGCGGAGGCGGTGAGGGGGAGGGGGAGGCGGGATGGTCCGGCTGGGCCCTGGCCGCACCGAAAGCGCGCCGGTGACGCACTCATCGCGAAGAGTTGCCATCTCGTTACACGCGTTTTAAGGCGGCGGACACCTCTGCGGCGTCTGTATTAGTGAGGGCGCAGAAACGGCACCACGGAACATACCCGCGGTGCCGGGCCAGGCCCTTGGGGCGGTCGGTTCGTTGCGGGAGGCACCATGTCAGGCAGCAGCATGTCGTCGAGCACGGCAAGCACGGACAACGGCAGGCGGTGGGCTGCCCTGGACAAGCAGAACGAGCGGCTCGTCGACCCCTCGCACCCGCTGCTCGCCGAACTGCGGCGCGACGTTCCCGACCTCGACCGGACACTGCCCGCCGCGAGCTAGCCGGCCGCTCCGCGCCGCGCGGTGGTCACCGCGTTGCCATCTCGTTACACGGGTTTTGGGCGGCGGACAGTCCCCCGGCGCCGCGCCTCGTTACTCGCCCGCGTCGGGAATCACGCCCAACTGCTGCGCGAACGCGATGGATCACGATGCCTTCGTCTCGACTTCCTTGTTCGTCGCGGGGATTCCGAGCAGTTCTCCTTTGTGCTCGGCAAGCACCGGGTCCCCCGTACTGAAGAGCTCAGTGAACCGGCGCGAGAGATCCTTGGCGGGTCGCTGCAACCGGCCGGGACGGTCCGTCGTCCTTGTTACCGCAGGAGTCTTGCGGCGAAGGATCCATGATGCGGCAACCGGTGATTTCATTCGCGACCATGGCAGCGCTGTCCGCCCTCATCACCGGCTGCGCGGCCATCCAGTCCGCCGGCGCTGCGGCGTCCGGCCGCACGGCGGCGTGCACAGCCTCCGAACTCGGCGTGGCCTTCGCGGGCGCCAGCCAGCCGGGTACCGGCGGGACCGCTCTCGCCTTCGTCAGGCTCTGGGACAAGTCGCCCCAGGCATGCCTGCTGTCCGGGCCAGTCACGGTCGTCGGCCTCGGACGCCATGGCCGGCCGGTCACCACGACTGCCCGGTTCAGCGTCCCGCCGGGATCGCGGCTGAGCGCGGACGGAACCGGCCCGAGCCGGCGCGGCCTGACGCCCGGCGGCGAGGCATCGGCGTCCATGCTGCTGATCGGCACCGGCACCGGCCGACACGGTTCGACCTCGTCATGTCCTGGCCATCGGGTGGATCCGCCTTCCTGGCGCGTCGATGCCGCCGGAGGCGCGCTGACCGTGCGCAACGAGAGTCACGTCGCCGGCCCCGCGCTCACGGCCGACGGCGGCCTGACGACGTGCCGCGGCAGGCTGGGCGGCCAGTCGCCGCTATCGGTGAGCCGCGGCCAGGGCGGGTGTCTCGTAGATCTTCGGCGGCGCGGATCGGCGTCTCATCACAGCCAGGCAGCTTATCGCGCGGCCCCCTGGGCGCGCGACCTGAGCACGGCTCCGCGCGCGGCTATGAGTGCGGCGGCAGCGAAAGTGGCGTAGCGAGCACTGCAAGCCAGCCGACCCCGCCGGCCGCCGGCCCCGCGCCCGCATCGGCGGGCATCGATGTGCCACCGATGTTCGCCGGCGGACAGCTCCGCCACATCGATGTCGCGCCGGGAGCGGGACGGCGGTCGTCGATGTGCCACCGATGTTCGCGGGCGGGCGGGCGGACCAGCCCGCCCGCCGGCAGGACGCCTCAGCGGCGGCCGGCCGCGGCGGCGGACCCGGCGATCGCGGCGGTGATCGCCGCACGGACCCAGGCGGCTGCCTCGCCGACCGGGACGCGTTCCTTCTCGCCGTTGGCGCGC
>WNGM01004482.1_pt1 | contig 11020 bp, 10 predicted proteins | sample 5400571 | NCBI WGS metagenome assembly WNGM01 (sample SAMN13153378, study PRJNA577476) | soil metagenome | isolation source: 100 cm soil or saprolite under Garry oak tree replicate 2 | place: USA:California | collected 2016-06-15 | reverse complement strand
GTGCGCAAGAAGCTCAAGCTGTCCGAGTACGGCCTGTTCGACGTGTCCAGCGGCGACCTGATCGTCAGCGCGACCGAGGAGGAGGTCTACGCCAGGCTCGGGATGGCCTGGGTCCCGCCGCTGCTGCGCGAGAACACCGGCGAGGTCCAAGCCGCGCTGCGCGGCGAGCTGCCGGAGCTCGCGCAGGCCGGTGACGTCCGCGGTGACCTGCACATGCACACCAACCTGTCGGACTGTGCAGTGTGGGCAGGGCGCATGCGCGTCAGACAAGGTGCCCGAGAAGCGCTGACAGCCCATGCCAGTAGTGGATAGTCGCCCCTACACCCGCTGCCAGTGTCGCGAGTGACACGATCTTGCGTTTGCTCCTGGCGTTGCCTTGGCTCCGTGCCCGGATCAGACGTCCAACAGCGCAGATCAGTAGGCACGAGTTGAACGTCTCCTTGAAGGACTGATTCGTCTTCGTGCGAACTGCCCGCCGCACTGCTTCGAGTGCCGCGTCGCCGTCTTGTGGTGCATCATCGATCATCTCTCACCGGCTGCGGCACGTCGTCGTAACCCAATGCGCGCTCTAGCCGGTCGAGGAGATCCTTCTGAACTTCTCCTTGGCCGTTGCTACCGGCCGCTGTTTCGACCAGTTTCATCAGCAGATCGATGTATGCGGATTTCTTTGCCTCTATCGGCGGCACCACGGGCTCCTGGGGGCTCCTGGGGTCGCTGGGGGTTGCGACTCGGCGGATGACCCACTCGACTTCCGTCGTCGGCTTGATCGACGGGAACTCCCGCCGTTCCCGGAAGCCTCAGTTGGGCGTCCCCTCTTGAAGAAGGGGCTGACTCCAAGCCGACGTACTCGGCCAGGCCAATGTAGAAGTTGATCGCCTTCGTGATGCTCTCGCCGCTCAGGCCTCGCCCAGTGGCACGGAAGGCGTCAGCTAGCTGCCCTTGCCGGGAGGCGGCTCGCCGAGTGATCGCAGGGGAGTCGGTCAACTCGATCACCGCAGATTTCAACCGCCGCGCGATTCCCACGCCTCAGAATCTCGCCCGCGCTCGGGCCGGTAAGCAGCTCGCAACACAGAAGGGCCGGGATACCTCGGGTGCACTGTGGCGCGTCTCCGCCTTGACTGACATCTTGCGCAACCCCGCCCTTCTCGGCTACGTCACCCACCAGGACAGCCCGGTCACCGGCACCGACGGGACACCTATTGTCCGGGCGCCCGCACTAGTCACCGAGACCGAGTGGAACCAGCTCCAGCGCGAGCTAAGCGACCCCGCACGGACCAGAAACCACAGGCGCACCCGGACGCCGAGCCTGCTCCTGGACGTGGCCACGTGCGCCCTCTGCGGGTCGTCGTACTACCGCTTGACCTGCGTCGCCGTGGCAGGACATGGGCGTACTACAGGTGTGCTGGCGGCTACAAGCCTGCCGGGGTGAGAGCGCCGTGCGCTGCGCGGGCGATCCTCTCCCCCGGCCTTGACGCTCTGGCAGAAACGCTGTTCGCCGCGCAGGTGGGTCACGTGGAGATCATGGAGCGGATGTACCGGCCAGGTGTTGACCACTCCGACGAGGTTGCCCTCCTGCGCCGGTCCCTTGCCCAGGTGACCACCGACTACGACGCGGGCGTGTACAGCTACCCCGGCGGCCAGGACGACTACGACAAGAGGGTGACGGGACTGTCGGCCAGGTTGCGCGCGGTCGCCGACCTGCCGGTGACCGAGGAAGGGTACGAGTACCGGCCGACCGGGCAGACCTTCGCCGATCGCTGGCAAAGCTCGGACGTCCAGGGGCGGCGGCAGCTCATGCTTAACGCGGGATTTCAGCTTAGAGTCTCGCGGACGAGGATTCACACACCGATTGACGCTGCCGAGGCGAAACGGCTCACGGCGATGCACGAGCGGTCTCTCCAGGCGCTGCTGGTCGGCCCCCCGCGCCCAGGCGAGGCGACTGCGGTCCAGATGGACGCTGACGCGTGGGAGAAGATCAGGGGCCTAGCCGACCCGCATTCCAACCTCGTGATCGCCTGGAGGCTGGACCCGGACCTCGCCCGGCGGGCCGGCTCGCGGCCGAAGGTCGGCCGGTCACTGTCCCGGACGTTGACGCGGCCTGGCGAGAAGCGCTGGCCCCGGTACGCGAGCACATCAAGGGCAAGCGCTAATCCGCGACTCCTTCACCGGTGGGATAGCCGACGGACACGACGGCGATGACTCCTCACCTATCCGGCAAGCTCTTAGCCTCGATCCGTGGATCGGATCCGTCCGGTGAGCAGAAGCGGCCCGTAGGTGCCCTCCTCCATCGCAAGCGCTCGGCGGCGGTAGTTGCTACCGGGCAGGAGGAGCGTGCCCGAAATGCCGAAATCCGGTAGCGGTCCAGCGCGGCCCGCCGCGCTGGTACCGGCGCCTAGTCAGGCTGATCACCCTGGCGACCAGGCTTGCCGTGCGGATATCCGCGCTGGTCGCTGTCCTGATCACATTGGTGACCTCGGTCAGCGTGCTGATCCGCAAGCTGACGCCGTAGTCGTTCGAGCCCCGCCCGTATCGAAGATATCGGGCGGGGCTCGAACCCGGTGGACCGGAGGTTACAGCATACGAACCGCTCCGCTACGGTCCTGACCTGCGGGTTCTTGCTCCCGCTGGTCCGCGAGCGCCGCACAGCGACCGCCGGAGCAACTGGAAGCTCGCGTTAGTTACCGACTGCGGACGCGTAGTCCGGCAGTACGCCCAGCTGCGCGTACAAGGTGGTAAAAGCGATGTGGCAGTCGAACTTCTCGACCTTGCCGTTGCGCAGGTACCAGAAGTCGGCGGTCGGGAAGTCGATCTTGGCCCCGGTCGGCTGGATCACGCCGGCGGGCGTCTGGAACGGCCCGAGGAAGGTGCCCTGGATCGACAGCTCGATGCTGACCACGTCGCCGTTCACGGTGATCTGCTTCAGCTCCCGGTGAATGTCGGGAAGGAACTGGCTCAGAAAGACGATCAAACCGCTCAGTTGCGTACCCCGCAAGCTATCCTGGCCGTCCACACCGCCGATGCCGTTGAGCACACCGTCCGCTGCGAACAGATCCATGAACCCCTGGGGGTCCAGGGAATCACCCTCGCCATCGTGGTACGCCTGCAGGACGACCGCGAGGTTGGCCTTCTCACGCTCGGTCAGGTGGCGGTCGGTGAGCGGCAGCTTGGACAGGTCGCTCGCGCTCAAGCCCGCGCTGACCTTCGTGCTCTGGACCGGAGTCGCAGCCTGCGACGGCGCGGCGCCGATGGCAAGAGCCAGGCTCGCGGCCGCGGCCAAGGCGGTGATCGTCTTCCAGCTAGGAACCTTCATGTCCTTCTGTGGCTTTCAGACTGTGGCTTTCAGAGTCTGAGATCCGTCGCAACGGGTCTCTCGCCGGGTGTCGTTACCTTCGCCTCTGGGACGGTGAGAAGTCGTCACCGGATCCCGGTGATTGCCGAGTCCTGCCGACCCGAATTCCTGAGCGCTAGCGGGACCGGGACACTGTTGGGCTGGGCATTCAGGGACGCCGCAGCGCCCGCGTCCTGCACGAGGCGCCGCGCGCCGGTGCAGCGAATCACCGGGATCCGGTGACGACTTCTCACCTCAATGGCGGCGAGCCTCGGGCCATCGACCCGCAAGGCTCCGTCGGCGCTTCCGCGGAACGCCGGTCGCATGATGCGTTGGCGACCAGATTCACCCGAGTCCGAAGGGAAATCCATGACCACCAATCGACCCGCCGCCCGGGCCGGCTCGTACCGGGTCGGGGACCTCGACCTCAACCGGATCGGCTACGGCGCGATGCAGCTCGCCGGCCCGGGCGTCTTCGGGCCGCCGCGCGACCGCGCCGCCGCGATCGAGGTGCTGCGGACCGCGGTCGAGCTGGGCGTCAACCATATCGACACGGCCGACGCCTACGGGCCGTACATCACCAACGAGATCATCCGGGAGGCGCTCTTCCCGTACGGCGACCACGTGCACATCGTGACCAAGGTCGGGGTGGTCCGCGACGAGCGGGGCGGCTGGCTGCCCGGCAACTCGCCGGAGTCGCTGCGCGCGCAGGTGCACGACAACCTCCGCCGGCTCGGGCTCGACGTGCTCGACGTGGTCAACCTGCGGACCCTCGCCGGGATCGACGACCGCGCGACGGTTCCGGGCGAACTGGCCCGGCAGTTCGAGGCGCTGGCCGAACTGCAGCAGCAGGGCCTGATCCGGCACCTGGGCCTGAGCACGGTCAGCCTCGACCAGTTGGCCGAGGCGCAGCGGATCGTCCCGGTGGTGTGCGTGCAGAACTTCTACAACATCGCCAACCGGGCGGACGCGGCGGTGCTGGCGGCGACGGCTTCGCAAGACATCGCTTACGTGCCGTACTTCCCGCTCGGCGGCTTCTCGCCGCTGCAGTCGGACGTGCTGGAGTCGGTTGCCAAGCGGCTAGGCGCGACGCCGATCGCGGTCGCCGAGTCCTGGCTGCTGCTGCGCTCGCCGAACGTCATGCTGATCCCGGGCACCTCGTCGGTCGATCACCTGCGCGAGAACATCGCCGGCGCGGCCCTGGCCCTGCCGCCCGACGCCGTCGCCGAGTTGGACGCGATCTGAGTGCATACCCGCGATCGTGAACGATAGGTGGGATACCGGCTGGGTACAGGGCCTGGTCAATACCTGCCGGTGGTCGGCGTCGGCCAGGCCCTGGCTCTCGGTCTCGCTGGCCGAGGTCGCCGACCCGTCCCGCTCGTGCACGTCGGCCACGGCCGCGATTGCAGCACGAGGCTCGGGGTTCTTCGGCACCTTGACGGGCAGCGGGGGCAGGCCGTCGCGCTGCCGCTCCTTCCGGGCGTGCCGGTCCAGCTCGGGCGCCGGGCGCGTCCCTGTCTTTGGGTCGGCGATCCTGGCGGAGCGGGTGTAGGTGAAGGCGAAGTTGCCGTCAGTCCCGCGAGTCATCGCGACGTACAGCCACTGCCTGTCCTCGCCCCCGGTGATGAGCGGGATCCCGAACGTGACCGTCCTGCCCTGTGCCGTGTGCCCGGTGATCGCATCGCCCAGGTCGTCCCCCGCGTACCCGGCCCCGTAGGACCCGCTCGACGCGGTGTAGGCAACGGCGTGGTCGGCCCACCTGCGCTGGCCGGTCTCCCGGTTACAGCTCAGCATCCGCCGGACCGTGATCGTGCCGTCGTCGTGGATGGCCTCGATCCGCAGCGTGTCCCCGTTGGCCATCGTCCGGTCGGGCTCCCCGGCGTTCAGCTTGTTGTCGTTCTTCCGGCAGATGATCAGGTCCCCTACGCTGCCCCGTGCGCCCTCGGCCAACTCGACTGTGGGACCGTCATCGACCAGGCCCAGGTGGATCAGGTCATCGCGTATCCGCCGGGACGCTTCCCGGCGCAAGTCCTGGTTGTGGATCATCAGCAGCGTGTCCCGGCCCGCCAGGTAGTGGGCGACGTACATCTCGCAGGCCTGGTCCAGGATGTCGTCCGGCTCCCCGCCGTAGATTCGGCCGTGCTCGTGGTACTCGTCCAGGACTGTCGCGTCGCCTGTGCGCAGCCGCAGCGAGGCGTCCCGCTCCCACTGGCCTTGAACCGGACAGCCTCGGCGAGCTGGACGAACCCGAGGTGACGGGCCAGCAGCATCATGCCGCCGCCGGACTCGACCGCCGCGAGCTGCTCCTGGTCTCCCGCGATGATGACCTTGGCGCCGACTTTTGCGGCACGCCGGACGATCTCCCCGATATGGGCCATCGACATCATCGAGCCCTCGTCGATCAGCACGAGCATCCCCGGCCGGATCGTCCATGGGCCGGCCGGCGCCGCGCCCGGACCGTCCACCTGCGCGTCCAGGAATTTTGCGCTGTTCACGACGGCGCGGACCCCCGCGTCGGCCAGGACGTTGCGGGCCGACTGCGACGTGGTGATCCCCAGGACCTGCCCGTGCCAGGCCCTAGCCGACGCAGCCAGGGCGTGAGTCTTGCCGCTGCCCGCCGGGCCGACGAACACCTCGACCGTGCGCGAGGACGTCAGTGCGTGGAACAGCGCCGCGCCCTGGTCCAGGCGCAGGCCGGACTCGGTGACCTGTGCGCGTGCCTCCTGCGCCCGCTCGGCCAGCTCGGCCTCCAGTGCGTCTGCGTCCCCGCCGAGCCTGTGTGCGGCCTCCTCGCGTGTCAGGTGCGGGGCGCCAGGGTGCCGGGCGTCGGCGAGAAGCCGCTCCTCCATGCTGAGCTGAACGCGGGTCGCGTACTTGGTCGTGCCCGGCCGCGTGTACACGCTGCGCCCGTCAAGGGAGCGACGCAGGTAGGCAGGCACGGGCGGCCATTCCGGGGCCTCCAGGTTGCGCACCGGCTCGAACGCCCCCGCGATGGCCTTGTCCGCCAGCTCATCCAGGAGGGCCACTGCCTCGGCCGGGCGGAGCTGGCGGGTTTCGACAGGGAGCACCAGGGCGAGTTGCTTCATGAGATCCGAGCGCGTCCAGGTGGACTGCTTCTCCTGCACCAGTACCAGTGCCCTTTGTGTCGAGCGGGTTAGATCCTCCTGTGTGACTTGTGTGTGTGTCCCTTGTGCATGTTTTTCCGCGCGCGACTTTCCTGTGTGCCCGCGCAACTTCGACACAGACGCAGCCACGGACGCAAGATCACCGCTCAGCTCGGCATCCCACTTCGCGCTCCATCCCGCGCAGCTTGCGTCCCATTCGATCGCGCCCTCGTCCTTGTGCGCACGCGTCGCCAGCGTCACCTCGTTGGCGATGAACATCAGCTCGCGCTGGTTCGGCGCCCGGCCGTACTTGCGCTCCCAGGCGGCCACGGCATCCGGCAAGGCCGCGTCGATCGCCTGCGTGCGCGACGAGTACGTGTCCATCTGCTCCTGCGTGATGCCCGCGATCTCGTTGCCCTTGCCGTCCGGGCGCGGGATCCAGCTCACGCCGAACTCGCGTGTCAGCCCGCACTCCGCGTGCGTGGCGACGACGGCCTGGACTGCGCCCAGGATCTTGGCCAGCACCATCGTGTCCAGCGCGCGGTGCTTCCCGTCGCTCACGGTCTCGACGATGCGCGCGATCTGGTTGTGAATGTGATCCTGCGGGTCGCCGTCGCGGCTGGTCCCCTGGAGCCAGGACGTTACCGTGATCAGCGCCTCGTCGAAGCGCCCCTGCTCCACGCCGTTGGCCTTGCCAGCGTGCGAACCCGTCCGGGTCATGCCAGCCCAGCGCTGCACGTACTCCAGCCCCGCCGCGTTGGCCGCCTGGACGACCCGCTGGTAGCGCTGCTCCGCGTCCTGCCAGTACGCCGTGGCCGCGTCATCCCCCGCCAGCCGCGCCCGGCGCTCGCTCTCCCTGATGGAGGCATGGAACACGCTGATCGACTTGCTGAACGAGACCGTCAGATCGGTATAAACCGGGGCCTGCCTGGTCTTCTGCGCCGCCTCCCGCTCCAGCTCCAGCACCCGCCCGGCCGTAGCGTGCGGCTCGGCCGCCTTCAGCTTGACCAGCCAGTCGGCCCAGCGGTCGTAGTTACCCGCTGACCTGCCCATCTTCTCGCCGTTCCTCGGGTCGATCTGCCGGTACACCAGCTCGTACGGCTCCCGCTCGACGACCTGGCCCGTCTCGAAGCCCAGCGCCTCGGCACCTGGACCCCACCAGCGGCCCGGCGGCTCACCGGCCTGCGCAGCGTTGATGTAGTAGCCGCCAGCAGACCGCTCGCGCTGCGGCTGCGCGCCCTGGTTCTTCCAGACGTACCCGAGGTCGTAGCCGGGGGTCGCCTTGACGATGACGCCCACTTGGACCTCCTGGGTTTGATCTTGCTCTTAACGATCTTGACTGACCATGATCACTGCTAGTGCAACGGTCTGTTCGCTCTAAACGCTCAGGTCAAGGCTGGCATGGGACATCGACATCGCGCTGAGGTCAAGATCACGGAGAGGGGTTAGAGCGGGACTTTGAGGGGCCTACGCGGGGGATGTGAGGGCGTCTGCGGCTGGCGGATCACGGGAGCGCGGGCAGGACTTCTGGGCAGCTCAGGAATCGCCGCTGGTTACCGGTGCCGCACCGGGGGGTTACCGGCACGGCTACCGCCCTGCCTGGCCTCTCATGCGCTCGGCCTGGCATCGCAGGCACCCACGGTTACCCCCGGCATCGACGACAGCCCATCCACTGGGGCGAGGCCCAGAAGTAACCAGGGCCGGGCCGGGGCGGACGGCCTGCGGGACGCGAGGCGGCGGACGCTGCCGTAAATGAGCACGGAAAGCTGCCGCGAGGATGGCCAGTACCACGAGGACGCCCGCGACTACAACGCCAACCAGGACCATGACCGAACGTACGCGCGGCAGCCGACAATTCCCCCGCCAGGACGCAGCCCGCGGCTACTCGGGCCGGGGCAAGCGGCAGCCCCTCAGGTCGAGTGACCAGTGAGGGGCTGCGGGCTTTTGCGCGGTTACCAGGTCAGGCCTCGGCCTCCCACTGCGCGCGCTCGGCTACCGCCGCAGCCAGCCGGGAGCAGTCCCGAGCGTGGCCCTCCTCGTCGTTCTCCGGGCCGCTGTATGGCCCCCCGGCTCATGGATCGTGCCGTCGCACGACGGGCAGGTCCAGGTGAACGACCGGCCGTAGCTGCGGGCGTAGGCACTGTCCAGGTCCCCGGCTGCGTAGGTGTAGGCCGCCTCCGCCACGGTCTCCCCGTAGCCGGTCCCGCCGGTCAGGCCCAGCACCGCGCCGATGCCGTGCCAGCCGTGGCCAGCCTCGCGGGCATCCCCGGATGTACCGGCGCGCGTTGTGTCGCGCGGCTGCCTCGAAATACCGGATCGTCCCCAGCGCGGCCATCGGCTCGGCGTCGGGCCTGGCCACGCTGGAGCCCTGGTAGATCGGCCGCTCGCTGATCTGGCCGCCGGACTCGCGAACCATGTCCAGGATCGCGCGGCGGGTCCACTGGTCGGCGACGCTGGAGGCCCTGACCCGTGCGTCGCGACTACCGGGGTCTAACTGGTCTGCTCTGTCTGCCTGGGTGGTCATGCTGCCTCCTCTTTTTCCCCGCAAAATTCTGCACTGGCGTCCCGGCATTCAGGAGCTGCATGACAGTGATCCCCTCGACCACTGGCCATGCCTCCTCGGGAGCGGCGGGAGACCCGCCAGGATCACGCGCTCGACGTGCTTACGCCCGTACGTGCGGATCACCTCGTCAGTGACCAGGTGACCCGCACTGGTCAGAATGCCCGCGCTGTCACGCTCGCCGGGCAGTCCCCACCGTGGGTGCGAGACATCGACGCGTGCCCAGGCACTGCCGAGCACTAGAACTGCTGACGGTCTGTGGCCATCGTGCTCACACTCCCATTGCGCACGCGGCGTGGAGCTGGCGGATCACGTAGGCAGTCAGGGCGTCCTGGTCGGACTGGTTGCGGTACACGGCGGCGAGCTTCATCAGCGGGGCCAGGGCGTCGTCCAGGGCGTCCTACTTAAGGTGGCTCCGCCCGACCTTCGCTGCCGCCAGCTTGATCCACTGGCGATGGGGTCGGCGGTCGCATGCTCGGCGGCGCGGGAGTCGTCTCGCTCTCCTGTGTACTGCGGGTAGGGCCGGGCGCCACGTCTTGCCGTCTGCGTGGCACACCTGCACCTCATACCGGCCGGCCACCACGTAATGCGCAGCGCGGGCCTCGGCGTACAGCCGGACCTTGCCCTCGCCGTCCGCCCACGCACCCCAGCGCTTCCGGTCACTGCCGACCCGCTGCCCCGCGTAGGTCCACGTCTCGGTCACGTACCCCTCGTCGGCGCTGGCCGACTCGGCCTGCTCTGTGATCATCAATCTCACCTCTCCAGTGGTGGCGGTCACGCGGTCTGCGCAGGGCTGGGTCAGGCCGCCTCGTGCTCGACATCGGCCGGGGTCTCGGCAACCAGGTGCCCGTTCACGGCGACGTTGTGGTCGTCGAGCGCGGGCAGCTCAAGATCGGTCAGCGCCTCGCGCGTCGGCTCCAGCACCAGGTCAGCAGCTTTCTGGCCAGCCGCTGCGGCGGAGATCACCATCTTGGGGTCGGCCTTGATCGTCTCCAGCCAGGAGCCGATGTACGCGGCGGAGTTCGCGAAGATCGCGTCGGTGTCCACGCCGGTCTCGGCGCAGAGCATGCTGGAGGTCATCTCGGCCGCCAGCTCCTCCTTGCCGTAGGCGTGTGAGCCGAACTTGTCGGTCCCCCGCACGCCCTCGCGGGCCAGCCGCGACGTGTGCCCGGTTGAGTGACCGGCCTCGTGGAAGGCGGTCGAGTAAAAGCCCTCGGCGCTGCGGTGGCCCTCGATCGGGGGCATGTGGATCTCGTCGAGCGCGGGGCTGTAGTAGGCCTGGCCCGCAACGTCATAGTGCAGGGCCGGCCCGCCGGGGCGGTTCACGTAGCCATCCAGGACGCCCTGCGGCCCGGCGATCGGCCCGGCCTGCGTGCCCGGCGCGGGGAAGTACCGCTCGGGCAGGCCATCGGCCTGGCACGCGTTGAAGACGCGGAACTGGCGGAGCATGGGCACCGTCGTGGTGCTGACCTCGCCCGTGGCCGGGTCGCGGTCCTCCTTCTCCAGGGTCTTCCAGAACGTCACGAGCGTGGACTTCTCGCCCTTGCGGACCTGCCCGCCGCGCTCGGCGACCTGGCCGTACGTGCCGAACCACGGGCTCGTCCAGCCGCTGTCCTGCCCGGCCAGCGACAGCAGCCAGACGTTGACCCCGCGGTACGGCCTGCCGGTGCTCAGGCTCCGGGGCCGCCCGGCGGAGGTCCACGGCTTGCGCCACGGCACGACCCCCGCCTCCAGGGCCCGGGTCATCCGGTCGGTGACCTCCTGGTACACGTCAGTCCTGGTGCCCTTGGCCGTTGCCTTGCGCTTCATCCGGACCTCCCTGGCATCGCCTCCATTCTCCCAGAATTAGCGTGTCTACGCTATAACCTGAACTAAGGGATCATGCAGACCATGATCTTTTGCAGAGCCCCGGGGTGTGTCATCCGCCGCGGCCGGCTGCCGGAAAGCTGCGGGATCGTGCCGCCTGCACCGAGAGCAGCCGATGGTCACCTGCCCCCCGGCAGCGTGATCGCTTTGCGGGAGTCAGCT
>WNGM01016318.1_pt1 | contig 11021 bp, 9 predicted proteins | sample 5400571 | NCBI WGS metagenome assembly WNGM01 (sample SAMN13153378, study PRJNA577476) | soil metagenome | isolation source: 100 cm soil or saprolite under Garry oak tree replicate 2 | place: USA:California | collected 2016-06-15 | reverse complement strand
CAGAGAAGATACCCGCCCTCAGGCAACAGATTCGCGCACCACAATGGACCCTGCAGTGAGAATCCACGGGCAGTGCTGATAATCGAGCCCCGTGCTGTGCGTGCGCGCCCAGTAGGTATTGACAGACACGATTTCGAGAATTGGAGAGATTTCAGAGTCCAACCTCTCTTCTCAAGTATTCCCGGCTCCGGAGCGCGCTAGCCGACGCCGCGCCAGCCGTTGCGGGATCCACGTCCTGTTCGAATATTGCCCAACCATGAAAACCGTACTTTCCGAGTTCTTCGAGCAGCGAGCGAAAATCTACTGCGCCCTCACCTAATTCGCAGAAGACTCCGCGACGGATAGCATCAAGGTAGCCAATACGATCGCGCCTCAGCGACTCAAGCACCGAAGGCCGCACGTCTTTCAAGTGGAGATGGCGAATCCGCGATTTGTACCGGTGCACAGCGTCCAGCGGATTTCCACCGCCGTAATAGTAATGACCTGTATCGAGGCAAAGGCCGATGAGGTCGGGGTCGATGGCCGCACAAAGTTGCTCGATTTCCGCGGGGGTTTCGATATAGGTTCCGGCGTGATGATGAAATACAGTTGCTAAACCGAACTCACGACAACGTTGTCCGAGTTCAGTCAGCAATTCCACGGCGCTGCTCCACGAGTCCGGATCCAGCCCATCTTCGCCGGTAACTCTACCAGCCACCGACATTCGCGCTTCATTCAACTCGTCGGCCAGCACGATCACGCGTGAGCCTGTCTCCGATAGGAGTTGTGCGACCTTCATGACTTCCCGAATTGCCGGCGAATGCCGCTGTCGATGCGCAAGGGGCACTGGAACAAATCCGGAAACCATCGTTAGTCCGCGCGCGGAAAGTTCACCGATCAATTGCTTCGAGTCGGTCGGAAAATATCCGTACGGCCCAAGCTCGGTGCCCATGTATCCCGCCGCGACCATCTCATCCAAAACATCGCGGTATGGTTTTCGTGCGCCCCAGGAATCAATTTCCATCACACCCCAACTTACCGGGGCTGTTCCAATGTGAATGGACATACCAATTCGCGTTCTCTTTACTTGCCTACGGCCACGGGACGGCCTTCTTTGAACGAAGCGGTCGCGGCCACGCTGATTCGAAAGGCTGCAATGCCGTCGCCGCCCGTTACCGACGGCTGTTTCCCTTGAAGCAGGCTATCGACAAAGTCCTGAAGTTGGGTGACGTAGGCTTGTTCGAACCGCTGCGTAAAGTAAGGAACTGTATCGTGCATCACCCCTTCTTTGGTTAACAAGCGCATGGGCGTCTGCCGCAGATAGCCGATCTGCAGGGTCCCTTTGGTTCCAAGAATCTCAGTGCGAATGTCGTATCCATAGATTCCGCTTCGACTGAGATCGACTACCCCCATGTGGCCGTCCACGAAACTCAGAGTGACGATTGCGTTGTCGATATCCCCGACTTCTTTCATCTCGGGATATACGACCGTTCCACCGATGCTGTACACGTGTGCAATTTCGCCCATAAACCAGCGCGCCAAATCGAAATCATGAATTCCGCAATCGATGATGAGACCTCCGCTATGCTTCGGATCCGCATATTCCAGGCTTGGCCGGAAAGGATCGCGGGAAGAGGACTTGAATACGACGGGAGTACCGACGACACCTTCGGTAATCTTCTTTTTGGCCGCAGCATAGCCCGCGTCAAAACGGCGCATGAAGCCCATCTGGAAGAAAACGCCGTTGTCCTCAACAGCTTTCATCATGATCTCGCACTCTTCCAATGAAAGAGACAGGGGTTTCTCGCAAAAGATCGCCTTGCGGCATTTCGCGGATTCGACCACGACGTCTTTATGAGTGCTGGTCGGCGTGGTCACAACAATGGCGTCGATGTTCTTCTGGGCGAGTAGATCCTGATAATGCCGATAGTGGCATTCGATCCCGAGCGCATCCGCAATTGATGCGGCAACGCCTTCGCTCGAATCTGCCACGGCCGCCAACTCAGCCCCGCGAACGCGCCCTGCAAGGTATCCTGCATATAGACTTCCGAGACGTCCGAGACCGATGACCCCGATATTGATTTTTTTCATGACCTTTATTTGATGGCTGCGCCCTGCCGGGCTTGCATTCGCTCCGCTCATTTATTTTATGGCTGCGCCCTGCCGGGCTTGCATTCGCTCCGCTCATTCAACTCGCGTTTTCCTTCGTAACCAATTTGATATGGACCTGGATGTTTTCCTGGAGCGGTTCCCCGCGCAGAGCATGCAGAGCATTTTCAACAGCGAGAGCACCCATGGTTGACGGCGATTGCGCAATCGTAGCGTGCATCGTGCCGGCTTTAACTGCGTCTTGCGCTTCACTGAACGCGTCGAACCCAACGACAATGATGTTGTCTCGTTTCGCCGCTCGAATCGCCTCCACAGCGCCAAGCGCCATCAGATCGCTGCAGGCGAAGACCGCCTTGAGGTCCGGATGAGACTGAAGGATGTTCTGAAAAACGTTGAATCCCTGGTCCCGTTCCCAATTCGCGGGTTGCGAAGCGACGACCTTGATTCCCGTTTGTCCATCCACTACGGCGTGAAATCCGCGAAGCCGCGAATCTCCCGTCTCGTGTCCCGGAATACCCTCGAGAATAGCAACGTTGCCCTTCCCGCTTAGCGCCTTGACGATAAATTCACCGGCGAGTTTTCCTCCCTCGAAGTTATCGGACCCGATAAAGGCGGCGACGACGCCACCTGCCTCCTTTAACGTGGCGGCATCCACTCGCGTGTCCACAATCACCACTGGAATATGTGCCTGGTTCGCCTTCAGCACAGCCGGAACGATTTCCCTCGAACCGCTTGGAGTAATGCAGATCGCATCGACCTTGCTTTGGATGAGGTTCTCGACAATCTGCAACTGTTTGTCGACATCGATTTCCCGCTCGGCGGCCTGCACGATGAGGTCGACTCCAAGTTTTCCTGCCGCCTCTTCCGCGCCACGCTGCATATCGATAAAGTACGGATTATTCAAAGTCTTCAACACCAGAGCGATTCGCGGCCGGCCGGCATTTCCATTGGATCCGCGCTGACAACCGCAGAGTGCCAGCAGAGCGGCAGCAATTACCACTGTGAATTTTTTCATTTTTGCCTCTTGAAGAAGGTGTCCAATAACACGGCAATCACGATCACGGATCCGATAACGATCTGCTGGATGAAGGAAGACACCGCCAGAAGGTTTAAACCGTTTCTCAAGACACCAATGATGAGAGCCCCGATAAGAGTGCCCGAGACAGTACCCTCGCCTCCCATCAGACTTGTGCCGCCAATCACAACCGCAGCGATCGCATCCAGTTCGTAATTGATGCCGGCGATAGGCTGCGCAGAATTCAAACGCGCCGTTAGAAGAACAGCTGCAAGCGCGCTGCACATCGCCGAGAGCCCGTAGACAGCTGTCTTGTAGAGCCGCACATTCACGCCGGACAAATACGCCGCTGTTTCGTTGCCGCCAATGGCGTAGGCGTAGCGGCCAAGTTTTGTCCGCGCGAGGATGAGATGCGATACGACATACACGCCGATCATGATGATCACAGGAAAGGGCACACGCAGCACGTCCGTGGTTGCGATGGAACGGAACGTCTCGGAAAAACCGGAAATGGGCCGCCCTTGTGTAAACAGGAGCGCAGCGCCGCGGGCGATGCTCATCATGCCAAGTGTTGCAATGAACGGCGGAAGGCGGCCCATCGAAATCAAAACGCCGTTGCCGATCCCACACGCAAGCCCCGCGAGCAATCCGATCGTCAACGCCAGCGGGATGGATCGTCCTGCGGCGAGGCTGCTGGCCATCACAACGCCCGAGAACGCCAACACCGAACCGACGGACAGATCGATTCCGGCCGTGATTATCACGAACGTCATCCCCGCAGCAACGACTGCAATAATCGAAGTCTGCTCCGCGATATTGAGCAGGTTCGACACGGTCAGGAAATACGGCGAAAGAATCCAGAGTACACCGCACAAACTCAGCAAGCCGGACAAGGTTCCAATTTGCCGGTTGCGGCTTATTCTGAATTCCGAGCCCTTACTACTCGCCGAGCGCGCAGCGAAGGATCTGTTCTTGAGTTGTCTCACGAGCGCAAAATTCCCCACCGATTCTCCCCTGATGCATCACGAGAATGCGATCGCTCATACCCAGGACCTCGGGCATCTCCGAAGAAATCATGAGAATCCCAACGCCATTTGCCGTAAGCCGGTTCATGAGGTGATAGATTTCTTCTTTCGCTCCCACGTCGATTCCACGCGTCGGCTCGTCGAAAATGAAGATGTCGGCCTGGCGGCATAACCATTTGCTCAACACGACTTTTTGCTGATTTCCTCCGCTGAGATATATCACCTTCTGGCTGAGAGCCGGCGTTTTGATATGAAGGTCGCGGACGAATTTTTCGGAAAGTCGTTGCTCCTCAGTATGGCTTACAATACCGAGCTTCGAGATTTTTTCGATACTGGGCAGACACATGTTCGCTATCACGGAGAGTCCCAATACCAGACCTTGAGTTTTTCGATCCTCCGTTAAAAATCCGATTCCGGACGCGATGGCGGCGTGTGGCGACCGAATGTCGCAAAGCCGGCCTTTGACGTAGATTTTTCCGGTGTCTGGTTTCTCGAGTCCGAAGCCAATTTCGAAGAGTTCGTCCAGACGATGAGAGATATAGATGATGCCCACATCCCTCTGCTTGAGTTTCCGAATCGTAGCGAAGAGTGACCGGATTTCATGCTCCGTCAATGCCGATGTGGGTTCGTCCATGATTAGAATTCTTGCTTCCATCGACAACGCCTTCGCCACTTCGACAATCTGCTGTTGTGCGACACTCAGTTCATGAACCGGCTTCCGGACATCGATATCCACGCCGAGGTCCCGCAAGGCTTTTTCAGCCTCCCGGAATATCGCGGTTTGATCGATAAGGGCGCCAATCCGCATCGGTTCCCGGCCAAGAAGGATGTTCTCACCAACCGAGAGATGTGGAATCAAGTTGAATTCCTGATGGATGCAGGCAATGCCGGTTTGCTGGGCGTGCCGAGGGTTCTTAATGTCGATCTTGCGATCGTCCAGAGTGATTTCGCCTGCGTCCTTCTGGTATGCGCCTCCCAGAATCTTCACCAGAGTCGATTTTCCCGCGCCGTTCTCGCCAAGCAGGACGTGGACTTCACTCTTGCGAAGATTGAAGTCCACGTCATCCAAAGCGACCAGGCCCGGAAAGCTCTTCCGGATATGGCGCATGGTGAGAACGGTGGTGGCTTCACTCTTCATAGGAAGAGCCTTTGGTTCTTACGCGACTCCTCGTAGCCGGCCCGCGCCTGGCGCACAGCTTCGGATTCGCTGATTTCGGCAATCGCCACGTCCCACCAGGACTCGTAGCCCGGCACTCTCAGCTCCTTGTCCACTTCGACAACGATCACGGATGTGATTTTCTCAGCCCGCGCCGACTCCAAAGCTTGCTGCAGATCTTGTCGAGTCGTGGCGCGAATGGCATGCGCCCCGAGGCTGGCGGCATTGGCGGTGAAGTCGATTGGAAGTTGTTCGCCGTTTAGCTGCCAGGTCTCCGGATTTCGATATCGGTAATCCGTCCCGAAGCCACCCGAGCCCACGGCCTGAGACAGTCCTCCAATGCTGCTGAAGCCGTGATTGTCGAGAAGGATGATGGTAAGTTTGTAGCCTTCTTGAATCGCGGTAACGATCTCGGAAGACATCATCAGATAGGAGCCGTCCCCTACCATGACATAGACCTGGCGCTCGGGCGCCGCCATTTTCACACCAAGACCGCCTGCGATCTCGTACCCCATGCAGGAGTAGCCATACTCGAGGTGATAACTGCCGGGCTGGCGCGTACGCCAAAGCTTGTGAAGATCGCCGGGCAGACTGCCTGCGGCGCAAACGACCACATCCTCCGGGCCCGCGTACGCATTGACGATGCCGATCACTTCCAACTGGCTGATGGGTGGACCATGGCGCAAGCTGAATAAACGTTCCGTCTCCTCGATCCAGTTATTCTTTGCGGTCGCGATTGCATTCGCATATTGCGTGTCGACTCGATAGCCTTTAAGCGCCGATGTCATTTCTTGCAATGTCACGCGAGCGTCGCCAACCAGCGGAAGGGCGGCGTGTTTGAAGGCATCGAATTCTGCGATATTGATGTTGATGAAATGCACGTCCTGATTCTGAAAGGCCGTCTTGGAAGCGGTGGTGAAATCCGTAAGCCGCGTTCCGACGGCGATCACGAGATCCGCATCACGTGCAATAAGGTTTGCTGCAGAGGTGCCGGTTACGCCCAGGGCTTCGAGATTCTGGGGATGGTCGTAAGGAAGTGAGCCTTTTCCTGCCATCGTCTCTCCGGCAGGAATTCCCGTCCCTTCAACGAAGGACGCCAGCGCTCGGCTCGCGTCGCTATAGATGATGCCGCCACCGGCGACGAGAAAAGGTCTCTTTGCTTTGCAGATCGACTCCACTGCTTGGGAAAGCAATTGCCGATCGGCCAGCGGGCGCGCGATATGCCAGACGCGTTTGTCGAATAAGGTGCTGGGATAATCCCACGCTTCCGTCTGAACGTCCTGCGGGAGCGCCAGAGTGACCGCTCCTGTATTGGCAGGCGAAGTAAGCACTCGCATCGCTTCCATCAGCGTGAATGAAAGCTGCCCGGGACGGCTCACTCGATCCCAATATCGAGATACGGCTTTAAATGCGTCATTAACGGAGATGTCCTGGGTGAATTCGCTTTCGAGTTGTTGCAAGACAGGAGCAACGTTGCGCCGGGCGAAAATATCGCCCGGGAGGAGCAGTACAGGAAGACGATTGATGGTTGCGGCCGCCGCGCCTGTAACCATGTTCGTCGCGCCTGGGCCGATCGAAGAGGTACATGCGAATGTCCGCAGCCTGCGATTCATCTTTGCGAAGCCTGCGGCAGCGTGGACCATTGCTTGTTCGTTGCGCGCCTGATAGTACCGAAAATCCGGATTCTGCTGCATCGCCTGGCCGATACCCGCCACATTGCCGTGACCGAAGATGCCCCACACCCCGGCGAAGAAAGGCAGTTCACTTCCGTCGCGTTCCACATACTGGTTCTTCAGAAACAGAACCAGCGCCTGGGCCATCGTCAGTCTGCGGTTCATCACGTTGCCTTCTCTCGACACACCAACGGAACGCGTGGATCTTTCGAATTCCAGGTTTGGCGAACCCAGGCATAGTCGGGATCATCGCTCGCAGCCATCGAACGTGCACTGCCGGCGAGCGCGTTCAGGTAGTAGACGGTGTAACCATGCGCCGCAACAACCGGGTGATAACCCTCAGGCACCAATACCAGTTCACCGTCTCGTACGATCAGCGTGGCGTCGAGCTTGCGATCTGCGGTATAGATCCGCTGGATCGCGTAGCCTTCCGGCCGATCGATTTTGTAGTAGTAAACTTCTTCGAGATCCACTTCTGCCGGTGGATCGTGAACGTCGTGTTTGTGGGGCGGATAACTCGACCAGTTCCCGCTGGGTGTGAACACCTCAACCACCATCAATCGCTGTGCACGGAATTCAGGCTTCAGGATGTGATTGATCTGCCGCGTGGCATTTCCGCCGCCTCGTATTTCGACCTCCACCTCATCGGGAGTAATGAGCTGGGCCGGAAAGACGGTTTCGGCCCGGGAATAGCACAGCGCGATCCGGCAATCCGTTTCGGCCAGGACCGAAAAGCGCGTCTCAATCGGCAGGTACAAAGCTGTCGGCAGGCCGCCGAACACGTGTGCACGCTCGCCAACTCCGCGCCACGATCCTACCGATGATTCTATCGAGCAGCGGCCGCCAAGGAGAACGAGACAGAGTTCGTTGCCGGCGGTGTCGCCCGTGAACTTCTGCCCTACGGCTAGATCATGGGTACGAAATGTCAAGTAATCGAAATGAACAGATTCCGGGGTTTTAATGAACGCTTCTTCCAATTTGAGAATAAGTTCGGCTGCCTTTGGCATGGCTCTCATTGTACCTTCGCCGTGGAGTCTATTAGAACTGTAGTCCTTCTGCGCCCTCGGCTAAAATGACGCGATGATCTGCCGCCGCATCTCCGGCTCTCTCGGGCTGTTTGTCTTCCTTACACTTTCGGCGTGCGACACCAGGGCGGCGAGGAAAGCGGCAGCGGCCGATCACGTGATGATTCTCGTCTTCGATCAAATGCGGCCCGACTACATCGACCGGTTCGGACTCGAGAACTTCAAACGCTTCCGCGGGTCGTCCCGCAACTATCCGGAGGCGTACGTCGGTCACCTCGGCTCGCAAACTGTCGTGAGCCATCTGGTGATTTCGACGGGCCTGCTTCCGAAGTGGCTGCCTTGGCAGGACGACGCCATCTTCGATGAGAAAGGGACCCTTGGAAAACCCGGCGCGGCCTATGAAGCAACAACGCTCACGCGCGCGCAATTCTGGCGGCTTCTGGCTCAGATTCCGATGGAGCAGTTCTTGCCTTCACGGATTCGCGACAAGTTCGGTGGCAAGATCTTCGCAGTGGGTGAGAAAAATTACGCGGCCGAATTGCTTGGAACTCCGGCTGCGGACGCAATTATCACTCTGGAAAAGGCGTCGGGTCGTTGCACGCCGGACGGTATCAATGTGCCGGCCTATATTTCTTCCAACGCCCGGTTCTCGCTCGAGTGCGAAAACGGATTCGGGACAAGTTTCTCCACGATCTACTCACTGGATGGTTCCCGCTACGTCCCCGGTCATGATCCGGCCCATCTCGGCGGCGACGTCTGGACGGCCGACGCCGCGATTGAGATCATGTCACGCGAGAACTGGTCGGGCATGTTCCTCACTTTCGGAGGAATCGACAAAATCGCCCACATGCTCGGTGAACTGGACGACCAAGGACTCACGAGCATTCCTAGCGAGTACCACCTTACCGACGCCCTGAGGATCGCCGACGAACAACTGGGGCGCCTCGTCAACGCACTGGACGCACATAAGCTGTTAGATCGAACACTCATCGTCGTCACTGCCGACCACGGAGGTCAGAAGAACGAGGTTTACCTCGGCAATAACAAATATCAGTCCTGCTGCCCCTTCGAAAACTCCGAGGCGAAGGTCGAGCCGCCATATTGGATCGAGCATCTGAACCAGCTTGGCAAGCTCAAGGCGGGCTATCAGGACACCAGTATCAAACTCTGGTTGGCCGACAAATCGGCCGCAGCCGAGCAAGCGATGGTTCGCGGCATGGCGGATATCTCTGGCATGACCGAAGTCTACGCCCTGCGCCGTTCCAATGCGGAGTTCCGGTACGAACGGGTCTTCTCGCGGCTCGATTCCCAAAGCGCCCGCTTCCAAGCTTGGGCCCGCCGCCACAATGCCGAGTTGCTCGCGACGATGGCCTCTGATTCGGCTCCGCATTTAATCGGACTGCTCGCCGACGGCTTCGGGTTCGGCCGCATCGGAGACCATGGGGGCGCGCAGGAGAAGGTGCAGCGTATTCCGATGATCATCCGCGTTCCTGGCGAACGGGCGGCAACCCTGCCTCAGCCGCTCCGGCTGGTGGATCTCAGTTCGGAAATCACGGACGTCCTGGGTCTCAAGGCTCCGCCGCAGTCCGTGGAACCGCTTCGCTGAAATCGGACTGCGTCTACCGGCGCGACGAAGCCGATCCGATTAGTATCTTGAGCTGGCTTTGATGGTCCGTTTGGATGAAATCAAAACCCATCGCGATGGCACGGCTCAGGTTCTCGGACGTATCGTCGGCGCCCAGCACGTTTACAAACGTCGTAAAACCCAACGATTTTGCCTGCGCCAGGAGTTCCGGAGTCCAGTTTTGAAGGCCGCTGCTCAGTGACGCAGCCGGCAGATTCTTTCGGATCAGGGGCGCCAGGCCGGGCAACTGAATCCAGTCTTCGAGGTCCACCAGTACACGAAACGCGGGGTCGGCATCGATCACTTGCCGCATCGCACGATAGGAGTAGGGCCGGAAAAACACGATCGATCCGGCTTTCATTTCCTTGACGACACGGATGACGGGGCGCGGATCGGTTTCTTTCAAATCGAGGTAAAGCTGAATCTTTCCTCGGGAGTGGTCGATAACCTCGCGGAGAGCCGGAACCTTCGTTCCTTTGAACTGGACAGCCGATCGTCATACGCGAAACGAGACCCGACCCCTGCGTCGTTCGATCGACCGTCTCATCATGCATCAGTACGACTTCACCATCGGCAGAATATCGCAAATCGATCTCAACGACCGCGGCCCCTAGAGCTATCGCGCGATCGATGGCAGGGAGAGTGTTTTCCGGCGATTCGAGCGCCGCACCGCGGTGGGCCACAATTTTGGGATCGGCCGCGACTGCACAATCGCAAAACAAAATCGCCAGGCACAAAAGTGCCAGCGCACGTAAATAGGGAGAAGTCTTCATGGGCCCTCTTGTTGCTATTTGCTCTTCATTTGAGCCATGACAGCGGAAAGATCCTCATATTGATCGGTCGCGATCAGGTCGACTCCGGCGTCGAGCGCCGCCCGCCAACGTTTCAAAACGGCCTCGCGCGAACCAAGGTTATAGGTCTGATTCCACCCACGATCCTGAGTGGGGCTAAAACCGTCAAGCGTGTAGAAGCGGATCCAGAATCCGAGGCGATGGGCGTGATCCACGAGTGCCTGGAGGCGGTGCATATCGGTAGATGTCCAGTCGCCGGCGTTGACCTGGCCACCTTCCTCGACCTCCGACCAGGAGTTGTTCCACCATCGGCGATAGTTCGTGGGCCGCTCTGCCAGCAACTCCTCTGGAGGCAGCGTGGCGGCGAAATGCGCTCGCTCGCGGTCGGAGTTTCCAGGAAGTTCCTTGGTGTGGGCGGAACCAAACACGCGCAGTCGTGCGCCGACGGGTATTCTCTTGAAAAACACATCCTCCTGCGCGTCCGAATCCTCGGTCAAGACCAAAAGCGGTTTTGGATCGAACGGCGCAAGATCGTGCGGATCGGCGGTTTTGACGGCTGTAGTGATCCAATCCCGGTATTCGTCTAGTAGACTCCAGACCGACTGCAGAAGCTGCGGGTCCTCA
>WNGM01021069.1_pt1 | contig 11023 bp, 12 predicted proteins | sample 5400571 | NCBI WGS metagenome assembly WNGM01 (sample SAMN13153378, study PRJNA577476) | soil metagenome | isolation source: 100 cm soil or saprolite under Garry oak tree replicate 2 | place: USA:California | collected 2016-06-15 | reverse complement strand
GCGTTGCCAAAGACTACTTTGTCAGTCAGTGGGCCAAAGAAGGCGACAAAGACGGCCAGAACAATGGCTGGAAGGGAACTATCAAGAACCAGCTCTTTGGCAAACGAAAGTAGCGTGTCTGCTCTGAGCCGATTGCAACTCAGTCGGCTTCAGCAGGCAAACTATGCCTGAGAAAGGGGGTGATGGAAGCGTATGAAATACAAAGTCACATTCTCAGTGACCGATATCTACCCGACGGTTGAGATAGACGCACCAGACCGCGACGAGGCGATCAAAGCCTATCACGACCTGTGGAAGCAGGGCAAGCTAGCACCTGAGATCGTCAAGGATGCGCAGTGGCGCGTTGTGAGCACCATGAAAAAGGTCAACAACTCCCAAAAGTAGTTGATTGATCTGCCTACCGCCCATTCTAGCAAAGTGGGCGGAAGCAGGTCAACTCGACCTGAGAGGGGAGGTGAAATAGATGAAGCGATTTCATATTGGTGTTTCGTATCAGCATTCATGGCTTATTGATGCAGAGAATGAGAACGAAGCAAAGAAAATTGCTGACCACTACTTACCGGAGTTTATCAAAGGAAAATCCCCGGTAGCATGGGTAGCTTACAGCGAAGAACTCATTCCTTGCACACGCTGTGGAAAACTTTTCACAGACATTGATCTTCTGATTCTGCCTGAAAACAGGGTACTGAAGAGAGTCTGCGGAAAGTGTTAGCTTGAGTCAGTGATTGACTCGTTGCACAGCCTAGCACACTGTGCAAACGCCAGTCAACTGACTGGAGAAGTGGAGGTGATGAAATGTGGCAGATGATAGAACGCTCTCATTCAAAGAAAGAGCCTACCAGAACTATCAGGACAAAATGGCAGACCTGAAGCAGGTTGGGGCTCTTTTGCAGGAGAAAGAGCGTGACGAGGTAGAGGAGTATAGGGAACCGTTAAGCCTTGATGAGAGAAAAGAAGTTACGGTGCTTCTCTCATGGGGCGGCCCGTCTGATGGATACAAGGTATATTTTGACAAAGACGGAGAAGCCATCGAGGGCTATTATTTCTTTGCCGACTGGTTTGAATACGAAGAATTCAAACTCACAGGTGAAGAACTCGACAGTGTGCTGACTGTCTATCCGGTTACGGCAGATTGGCCGATTGCGTGGCAGGAGCCGAAACTGCCCAAACTGAAGAAGTAGCTTGTCTACCAATCCCTTGTGAGTCCCAAGCTCGCAGGGGAGAGTAGGGAAGTTACCAACAATCCTACCAACTAACCGCTTCTCTGTCAATCCCAAAGTCAAGAGAAACCCCCACCACCGCGCCGGAATTGCATCCGGTTTAGCTGCTTTTTCTCAGCTTCAATTGCGGAGTGATTTCGCTCCTCAGAGCACCCCCAACGGCAATTCCGGCGCTCGAATAAGCGAGAACCTTCTCAACCGACAGGCTTTCATTTGTCCGCACCCGTTCCTGGCCTGATGCTCCTGAATATTGTAATAACACTTATTAATCGCGGAAGATGAAGTGTTTCGTCAGGAAAAGGAAACCAACTTCCGGCTGTACGGGCGAGGAGGGGAGAGCGGTATGTTAAACGGCTGCTACAATCGTTTCTGGGGTCATGTAGCAACAGCAGACAAGTGTTTTACTGAAAGACGTACAAAACTCTCTACAAGTAAACTGACGGGTTTCTCATCGTCTAAGGTCATAGGGCTATGTTGCTGCGACCCACGCAGCACGTGCTACTTTCTTTGGGGTATGAGTGTTTCGCTTTGGGTCTGCCCTCCTAATCGTCCTTTTGCTCTCGCAGCAGTAAATCTTGCTGATACTTCTTCTTGGCCTTTTAGTTGAGGTTATATCCAGAGTCTGGCGTTCCGGAATGCGGCAGAAGGAATGTAGCTGTAGTCTCCAAAATCAACCTGTAATGAAATGCGTCCTTGACCAAGTGTAGGGATCGTTACTGTCAATTCTTTTACAAGATTGACATATATCGATGCTTGGTGACCCTGGATGACTACAGCGAGTAGAATTGGCTGATCATTTTTGAAACCGGCAATTTCCGTTGCAGCTAGCTGACCTTCACCACTAGGCGTGTTGTGTCCTACCCCATTAACGGTTAATTTTCCTTGTTGATTAAGAAGAATTAGGAAGTAGTCAAGCCCGTTTGCGGTGCGGCCAAAAGCTATACCAGCAGCGCCATCATCGTTGGGAGTGGGGTGGACAAAGGGCTGATACACGAAGGTTATTTCGACCTGGAAGGTGAAATCGCCGGTTATCTGCGGACCGCCGGGACAGACCGCGTCTCCTCCATTATCTTTCCATGCGGTAAGTACGTACTTGCCGTTTTGATAAACGCAAGCTTGAGGAAGGGCACTAGGCGGCCATTGTCCATTGTCATGATCCAATGGATCATCCAACACGAGTTGACTGGTGTAAGGTGGATAAGGATTGGTTTTTCCATGCAGGGCCGCATTTACATCAACGGTTTGTACTGGAGTGGGACTAGGTTTGGATGTAGGAGATGTACCAGAAGGGCCACACGCCGTGTACAGTAGGGCGAGACTGCCCATGAGAATGAGTCCTGCCACATTCCGTAAGATATTGCGTCGAGACAGTTTCTGCTTGACAGGCAGTGGACTAAATGAATTAACCTCCTGTAGGGACGGGCTTGGATGAGTCATAAGGGGTGCTCCTTGCTAAAGTGAGGGCGAGAACTTCTTTTCCTGTCTACACATTTGCACTCGACTTGTGATACGACAGAAGAAACGCGAAAACTACGCTTTTTGTGGCGAAAGAGGTAGCTATCAGCAATTGTACTTGAAAAACACATCAGGTGCAACAAGCAGTCTTTAATTATATTTAAATCAGCGCTTTTTAGTGCACCCAAATTGCCGAGAAAGATTATAAACTACTTTGCTGGGATGAGGTTGTAATGGTATACTCAGGAAAGAAATCCCAACAAATAAGAAGCGCATTGCACACCCCAGGTGGTCTGGGTTGTAGTTCTGCATAGCCAGCGGAAAGAAATAGCTCAATCTTGTAAAGCCTGCTCTATCAGCCAACAAGACTTCCAGCGAGTCGATGAGAGAACATCTGGAGGAGGAGGATGAGTTCCTATATCCTTTCCGGCCCTGTCGGAGAAGACCTCGATGAGGAGACCTTTGAGGAATTCTTGCAAGACTGGCAAAAACGCTCAGTCAATCCTCGTTCGGCCCGGGTCGTTGACAAAGTTTTGTGCGAGTATTTCACGGTTTGGTCAAGAAACAAGGAGCGTATCTTTTTATCGCTCAGGGTTGTTCCAAAGCGGAGAATACGAAATGCCACAGTAGCTTATTACGTCATTGGTTTGATAGCTTCTGAGGTTTTGACCTTCCTGCTGCCTACCTTTGTATCGAGAGCTGCACACTTGAGTACTCCTCTTACAATTCTTGGTGTACTAGATGTCGTGCTCCTTCTTGCTCTTGCGGTATTCGGGCCAACAATCATCCTTACACACAATGGTAAGCTTTGCAGCCTTGAGGAACAGCGCCTCAAGGAATTGCTCAAACAACATGGCATTGAAGCATCTCCCCTGACTCCATCTGCCCACTGGATACTCTTTCCCGGAGATAAATATATACTAACAGGAGCTACGCTCATTTCGATTCTTCTGCAAATACTTGTCCATTTTCAGGCCTTGGAAATTTTCCGTCCTCTTCTCCCTCTCCTCCTCTTCCTGCTTGCCCTGTTTCTCGTCTTTTTCATTCACAGCCTCGCGTACAAGGCCATTCGCGATGAAGCGCACCTTCTCTACTATCGGAAATTGAAGGTGACGGGGTTGGCTATGACAACCGTTCTTACTTTCGCTCTTCCGATATTTTTCTTCACGGTCTCCTATGCACTGGCAACTGTAAGCATATCTCTTCTTCAAATAGACTCTCCAGCAGCATTCTCATTCCATAAGCTTTTTAGTTTCGATGCGTTTACTGCTTATCCTTATGGTATAGGTCCAAATGATGTAATAGTGGTCAGCGCTTATTACACTTGGTGGGGGGTGTGGGATAGCTTTCATAGACAACTTTGGCAATTGTTGTTTTATGCAGCATGGGGAGCACCACTCGTTTTCTTACTCTGTTCTATCCTGGCAATACGATATCTAGGCCTTTTTAACGTAAAGCTCTGGGACAGCGACCTCAAACCCAGCTCTAAGAAGCAGATCGCACATAAATCAGCAAAGAAGTCGATAGATATTGTCATCTTGCTAGAGTGGCTCATCATGACTGTCATCAAATTTATAGGTGTTGGTCTGGCTGTTGTCGGTTTCCTCACCACATTCCACCTATCCTTTAGCGAAGGGAAACCGTTGCCACTACTCCTTCCTTTCGTCTGGTTTGAAGCTTCTTTTCAAGTAGTCATGGGCACACTAGTTGGAACTACTATTGCCCGCATAGTGCTCACGTTAATATTTCTTCCGGCGGTTTTGTGGCTTCTGTTATGGTTCCAATCCCTTTGTTACAAATGCGCTTTATCTCTCTATTATCTTTATTCACGAAAGAAAAATAGAGGGGAGGCGCAGAAAACGGCCAGAGAATTAAGTAGCACATTGCACGTTCCCGCTCCCATAATCAGTATTGAGAATACAAAGGCACCCTTCCCAGTAACTACCTTTCTTTTCCCCAAGCACTGCGTCATACATATTTCTCCTGTTCTCATCGACGTGCTGAAGCAGAAGCCAAATGACCTACGACTGATGCTCGCACACGAACTAGGACATGTTGTCAAACACTCGACACGAATATGGTGGGCACAGATAGTATCCTTCCTCAGTCTCAATGGGGTTGGGTTCCTCCCTCTCCTCTTTAACTACTGGAGGATGGAAACGGAAGCTGATGAGTATGCTCTGCAGGTGACGAAAGATCGCCAAGAGCTTATCTCTCTTCTGGAGCGACTAGATAACATCGAGTTTGAGGTTACTCTGAAGAGGGGGGATCGGGCAAAAACAGGGAGGGAAGAGGGACAGAGGGCAACTACGTTTTACCATCGCCTCATAGAAAATAAGCTGGTAGGACAAGTGATAGCTGCATACAACCTGTATTTCGCGATAAACCTCTGGGGGGCAGCTCACCCAGATACGCAGGAGCGTGTAGATAATTTGCGCATCTACAATAGACTGTCAAAGGGAACAAATATGGTCATTGAGTATGCAAAGGAAGAGGTCAAGAATGAGCAGATCAAGGGACTTCGCTTCAGGAGCATTGCGCCTCATCATCTCCTGCTTGGTTTATTGCGCGAATTAAATCTGCCTAATCTGCCTATCGATAAGGTCCGTAGCGCCATTGTGGATGCATTTGAAGATGCCAGTGAGGACACCCCAAGATATTTAGGTAAAAGTTCCGCTGCCAGCCAGATTGAATTTCACCCTGAAACCAGGCAGATACTTGCACACGCAGCAGACCTCGCAGATACCATGAGCCACCAGTGTATAGAACCAGAACACCTCTGGCTTGGCCTGCTAGGTAAGCAGGATACAGTGGCAGCTTATGCGTTTGCAAACCTAGATGTGGATTTGAAAGAGATAAATATTGCCATTCTTGATAAGCTCGTTCAGCACGAGACAAAAGCGCAAGACAACCAACAGGAAACGCCGCAGTCACATGCAACTCAAGGTATTGATGGTGCACTAACAGTGGTCTCTCACCCGCCAGAAGAGAAACATATTAGCCGTATTCTTGTCACTACTCTTCTTGTAATCATCACTGCAATAGTCCTTATTCCGCTTGGCTATAGTGCATATCTTTCCAAAATCACTCCAACGCCAACAGCGCCCCCAAGCATCAGAGCGGTTCCCACACTTCCCCCGCAAAATGGCGGAGGCCTTGACCTCAACTCGCCTCGTATACAAAACTCAATCGCGGAGCTTCAAAAGCTGTACCCGTATCTACCGTACTATAAAGACATTACTCTCTCAACCGGAGTAAGCGTAACTATTAATATCCCTGAGAAAGTTCTGCAACTAACACCTTGGACACTCGATGCAGAAATATATGGCATTAACTATGAAACCTCACCTAATCAGGCGGATTACACCCTGATGAAAAAGTCATTCTTAGAAGCAGCGAATATAGTATTTGCATGGGTCAAACAGCACGGTGCTGACCCCAAAAAAATTATTTATACCTGGGGAACCAGAGCCTATATACAACAGCAGGCAGAACAATGGCTGAGCGAAGCGACATAACAGATGAATGAGAACGTCCCAATTAGCTATCCCTTAAGTGTGTCTGTAAGTATTTCGCCAAAGCGTAGCCTACTGCTTCCGAGCATCCACGAGCCCACGCCTCTTCTGCTATTCTCCGGTGCTGGTTGTTGGCTGTGTAGCTAAAGCTGTAGCAGGGATTGTGTCTTTATACATCACCGAGAGCACAGTGAACATCTTCTCCGGTGGTAAGCCAAGTGCCTCTGTAAATGCCGAAGCGTTCTCTACCATTTCCTTCACATGAGCCTTCGCTCGCGCTGCCGCTTGCTTATCCATCATGTTCCCCCTCAAGACTCCTGAATTGGTCCGTAGTACTCTTCAAATAAGGCACATAGCCGTTCAAATGCCACCCGGTATTCCTTGCGCCCACCCCCAGTTCCTTTCCCGCGCCGTGTAGCCTCTCGTTCATCATCTGATAGTGCATCCAAGGCTTTCTGCAGCGCCTTTTTTATCTCATTGTCTTCAGCGCTTGACTGCACAGGATTTATCTCTCCTGAGACTTCCAAGGCCAGAATATCTTCTTGTGCCTTCTCTAAGGCTTCGTCTAAGGACACTTGCCTCCCCCGCTGCCTCTGGTTCTTTCTAATTATATCCACAACTTTGCTATAGAAAACCCTCCACATCCAGCCCACGCCGCCACCCTTCGCTTCATCATATTTTTTGATACCGCCATCAATAAGGCTAAAAAATGTTTGCTGGATTGCATCCTGCGCATCTTCATGAGAAAGCTGGTATCTACTAACCGCCCTTAAGTAAAATTGTTCTGATAGACATATCATGAGCGGGTCTATTGCCCAATAATTACCCTGTTGAAACCCTTGTTTAAGCTGCACCAGGAGCTCGTGGATATATTTCTTATCGCAATCCATCAGCCAACCGCCTACAAATTTTTACTCTGCTAGGGTTATACCACACGAGAGACTACCCTGTATAGAGCCCTAGAAATATGTCCATACACTAGAGAAAGTGGATGAGGCCTGCTCGCGCTGGCAGCACGCCGTAGTCATTTTTGCTTTACTCTACTACTCTGTTTAGCAATGATATATTCTATATAAAAGGACGAGAAGTCAATATTGTCTATCAATTTATGATAGCCGGGGTGGTTGAGGAAGCGCAGGTTCTTGAGGGTGAAGCTGTGCATACTCTACTTGCCATTGGGGGAGTAAGTTGCGCACATGCATCATCTCATCTTCTTTGATATCCCCTCGAAGATCCTCTGGTTGTCCTTTCAGCTCGGCTAACCGTTGCGCAGCCTGATCGTATAGGTAGCGTTCAGCAAGATACGCCTTATGCGGGTCAAAAATATCGTATGAAGTAGAAACGCCTGAGTTCAGCAGGCTAGAAAATGTGAATTCTGAATAACTAGCGGGACCGTGAGATGATATAGGCTGTCTTTCTGCCGATGATCTTCTCCCCACAGGGTAGGTAGTATAGATAGCATCAAACAGCGTTACCATGTAGGATTGGAAGCTAGGAGTAGTAGGCGAATGTTCCAGTAAATCTCTCAGTTTTCTTTTGAGGATTTCTCTTGCGCTGTATGACTCAGAACGTCTTCTCTCTGCGGTTCTTGCAAGACTTTTTATATGCTCGGCCCATCCTGATCCTATTGGGTCAACTATACTCCTGAGAGGATGACCTTCGCCTTCGTGTTCGTGAACAGGAGGAATAGCAGAAAAAATATTCCTTAATTGCACATTTAAGTCTTGCGGCGTTAGCTCACGCTGCTCGGGTGATGAAGGTTCTCCCATAGACGAAATACGCTTAAGTTGCATATATTATATCCATCTACCTGTCGTATGTCAATAAGCGCAATTTTAACCTTCCCTGCGCTGCACTCCTCAGCAATGCAAAAAATACAAGGGTTCTCCCGCATAGTCACAAAAAGCCGGAGACCCGGCTACTGCTTAACCGAAGGGGTTTCCAGAAGGAACTGCGTATATGAAGCAGAAGGATATGCACAAGCAACTTCGCTGTACCACCCCTTACTACGTAAAGAGGAGTCCCCCATGTCAGACAATTTGTTAGAGCAACAGCAAAACCAATACAGATCACCTACGGAAGTGCAAACACTCATGCGAATGCGCTGGTGCCTGCTAATTGCTATCCTCATTTTGCTTCTTTTGGCAATAGCAGCTACCGTAGTAGTCATTGCCATTACAAGGAGCCTTCTGAGCTTGTCTCTCGTTACACCTTTTGCCTACATCCTGCATCGGATTACCAAATACCTGTTTCCACTGGATGAGAGGAGATACTTGCCTAAGAAAGCAAAAATAGGGAAGAAGGCCCAAAAATCAGTACAAGTTAAGCAGGTCGATATAAACGGAATAAACATTACTCCCCAAGCAAACTCACGGGGTTTTCATCGTCTGCGGGCGTGTGCCACACCGGGTCAAGGAACAATTGACGCGGCTCTATCTCACCAATGTTTTCCGGCAGGCTGGTAAACAGGAACAACTGCCCAAGCCACAAGGGTTCACTACTGGCAGCCAGTTCTTTGCGTGTCCACTCCCGCATCTGTTTCATGCGGTTGTGATTTTTAGTGGTGGCAAAGGCTATGGTGATGTTTTCGATTGAAAAGAGCGTCTTGAAGGCGCGACTTCGCAAAAACACACTGTTGATCGGATTATTCTTAAACACCCGCTCATGCAGCATGCTGCTGATGCGATAGGATGGTTCAGTCTTCTCAAACAGCAAGCTATGGATGAGGATATCGCTGATTGCCAGCATATGCTCCCGGAAGAGAAAGTTTTTTGCGCTGTCTTCTTCATTGGATGGCCGGAAATACTCCCGCACGTCAACGCCTTGTGCTTGCAGGTAGTTTAAGCCTTTGCGATCCAGCGCGTACATGTAGGGGAGCCGGATGGAGGGATGGGAGAGGGGAAGCACGTATTTGTTATCGCTCAAGTCCTTGAGCCGCTGCTTGACGGTTGTGAGCATGCCCATTTTGTAGTTGAGCCTGGTCAACTGTTCCGCAGTTGCCCGGTGGAGGGTATGCAGGTCATGCAGCAGCAGATCATGAACAGGCGTGACAACAAAGGGCTTTTTCTTTTCTGGTTGTTCCTTGTGTGCCGGAGTCGTATATACCATCGGCAGCATTCCTTACAGATAGGGGATAGTCTCTATGAGAGAATACGTTGCAGGAAGCTAAAAAGTCAAACGAAATACTGCGAATGTAAAGTCTCACCGCTTGTTTGTTGCGGTTGTGGTTGAAGTAATTGTATAGTTGCAGCAGTTGAAAAGTAACCGCGAGTGTTCAGAGGAAAGGAGTAAGCAATGGGCGTCAATGGAAAGTATCAGGGTATCGGGGCATTTCTTACTGACACAGAAGTAGGACGAAGACAACTACTACAGGAAGGGATGGAATTAGGGAGCAACACAGCAAGAACTGACTATCCCCATGCCGTGTATCGTGATCGGAGGCAGGTAGAGCAACAAGCAGCCCAATTATTTCAAATCAAATCGGGTAACTGGAAGTTAGGGAGTGAGTTAAACTTACGCGAAGCTGAAGAGAACAATCTGAAATATTGGAAAGACAGGGTTTGGGAAGTTCGTACTAAACTCTCCCACCCATTAAAAGGCAAAAACCCAAAAGACCTATATGCTCAATTTTTGAGCAAAGAACAGGCCGAAGTGGCAAGATGGGATGCTCAGATTGATGAGGCAAGACGGCTATTTGTCTCTGCCTATGCCAGCGCGTATCTTGAATATGTACAGAAGGAAGATGTAAGGCGAGCACCGCCACCACCGCAACCAACACCGCAACCACAACCGAAACCGCAGCCGCAACCAACACCGCAACCGGCGACACCATCAAACACGGCAACCTATCAAGGCGCGAAAATCACCTTGAAAGATGTTGACCGTAAAGCTAATGAATATGTGTACTATCTTGAACTTACTGACTCTGAGAACTTTGACGGCATAGAAAAGACCGAATGGGTTGTTTACTTTGAAGGTGCTACAGTACCGACTACCGAAGCCGCAACTACGACAGCAGCCTATGGTCAGACAAGTAGCAACTCGGGAAACGCATATGGAAGCTCAACCCCTCAAAAAACAGCAAGAAAACCAAAGGGCAGTTACCTGAGAAGGCCGCAGTAAGAAACGTGCCTTATGCTACTTGAGGTTTACGCCAATAACTACCAATAGGCCGTCTTATATGATGCTGAGATGGTTCATGCCGGAAGTTACGCAAATAGCTAAAGATAACTTTTCCTGCCTTGAAAGCAGTAGGTTGACCTTCCGGCCTTCTCCAATAACTACCAATCGGCTTTCTTAACTGATGCTGAGATGGTTCATGCCGGAAGTTACGCAAATAGCTACCAATCGGCTTTCGTGGCTCTAGTTCCATACGTAGCAGCCTTATAGCATACAAGCAGTATTTTTACAAGGGGAGTTGTTATAAGTGAGCGACCAGCGACCAAGAAAACCACTTGGCAGTTACTTTAGAAATACGAGTAACGCGCCGGTTCAACATACATCCCTCAGAAAGCCTACTGGCTCATACCTTAGAACCCCAGGAAGTGAAGCAGCACCACCATCTGCTCCACCTGAAGAGACGCAACCTGATATTCCCGAACAGGATGAACCCGATGCGTTTCTCAGACAGCAGGATGCTCCAACTGCTAAAGAACAGCAGCCTGTAGCACAAGAGCAAAAGGCAACAGAAGAACCAGACCGATATCAGCCACCAGCAGGATACTCGCGTTTAGGCAGAGATACACAAACAGGAGACTATGTTGATGTCGCACAAGCTGCACGGCTGCGGGGCTTATACATCATCGGCCTGCAAGGGTATGGTAAATCAGGCTT
>WNGM01009156.1_pt1 | contig 11023 bp, 12 predicted proteins | sample 5400571 | NCBI WGS metagenome assembly WNGM01 (sample SAMN13153378, study PRJNA577476) | soil metagenome | isolation source: 100 cm soil or saprolite under Garry oak tree replicate 2 | place: USA:California | collected 2016-06-15 | reverse complement strand
TAGTACGGCGTGCGCGGCCGCAAATGATGGTCGCTCTGGAACGTGTTGTTGAAAGTGAGGCAGTTTGTAATCCAGCAGTGGTGCGCCCAGGCGTGTTGCGGTCCCGCCTCTTCGCCTTCCTCCCGTACCAGGCCGTAGTGGTGAATATAGGTAATAGCCTCGAAACAAAAGACCGCGAATACCGCCTGGCCAGCGAAAATAGCGAGCCCTGCGCATCCGAAGCTGGCGAAGAATACGATGCCCAACCCGAGCGCCAGAGCGTAATCCTGGAGCACGCGATTGTGCCACCACCCTACCCCGCATCGTCGCAGCCGCCCGCGTTCAATGGTCCAGCCGTTTCGCAGACCGTGCAGGAAATCAGCCGGGGCAAACCGGTAGATCGACATTCCGCGCGTCGCCGTTGACCCGGCCGCTAATTCGCCTACGGTTGCGTGGTGGTGGAAATGCTCGACGAGCATGTGGCCGTACAGGCACAACGCCGTCATCAGCCGGGCCAGCATCACGTCGAATGGCGAGCGGCGATGCATCAGCTCGTGCGCCGTGCAGAGCGCCGCCGCGCTTGAGAATCCGATACTCACGGTCAGTGCGGCAAGGCGCGCGCCACCCAACTCCATGTGGGAGGCGAATCCTGCCGCCCACGCTAGAGTCGCCATCCAGACGAGGGCGTAGATTCGCGGCAGGAAATCCAGATACGCCACCAACAATGAGTAGCGGCGCTGCGCAGCCCGACGAGCGGCAGCGAGTGGTCCTCCCCGATCAGGAGTCCCAGTAACGGAAAGAGCCCGAATATGACGATCGGCGACAACCAGGGCACGTTCAGCCACACCCCCACTGGGGCGAGCAAGGGTAGGCATAGGCAAAGCGGGTAGCCGGCGAGCTTCAGCGCCGCGTTTTCTGCCATCAAGCACCCTTGATCAGGCCTAGCGAAACCGCCTTTTCGACGGCGTTGCGCTTGTTGTGCGCCTCGAGCTTCTGTGTGATCCGTTCGTAGCGCGCTCTCACGCGCGACAGCGTGATCCCCAGTTCGCGCGCCGCTTCCGCGGCAGTTGCGTGTTCCTGCGCCTTCGTCAGCAGATCCACGTCCAGCGGGTCGAAGTCCAGATCCTCCAAGCCGGATTCGCGCAGCTTGGCGTCCCACCATTCGAGCATTTCCAATCCGAACGCGCGCATGAGGCTGCGATGCTTATGGACGCTCGCGCGGGCGTGCTCCGGCCCTTCGCTCGTTCCGAGATAGAGAATCCCGATCCGTGTCGCGGACCTGCTGTGCGCGGGAACGACGATGCCCGATCGAAATCCGTGCTCCGCCGCCTCCGCCATCAGGCGCTCCTGGCCCGGAGTATTCAGCGGTATGTCGGAGGCCAGTACCGGACTGGTATTGTTGAGCGCGTAGTCAATGAAGGGATCGATCGCATACCACTTGTGCTGGTTGTAAAGGTAGCACCAGTCCGGTTCGCAGCCGACGAGGTAGCGATAGTGTTCATGTTCCCCGCTGCGAACCAGGGCACTGAACACGAACCAATGCAGACCAAAATATTCGACAATCTGCCGTGCTGCGGCCTCGACGTCGGCCTCGGTCTCGTAGCCATTGATCCAGGCAATGCGATCGTTGGCGTCATCGAAGGAGCCGATCGGGTTAGGAGACCGACTTCCCATGGTGCTCGCGCTCCGCCTTTTCGAGCCGCCGGAGGACCCGCCATACTTCTCCACGCACGCGCGGATAGTAGGGATCGGACGTCAGCAAAGTCCGCGCGGATTCAGAGTTGCTGAACGGCAGCACCATCGTGAATGACGTGCCGTCCCGCTCCACGATCTCGCGCTCGCAGACGAATGCCTGCCGATCGCGATAAATGCGAACATTGAGAATTTCGCTGCCGAGCTTGCTACTGAAATCGCCGAGCAGCGTCCTGGTTCTCTGCTTCGCGCGCCGCGTCATCGAACGGCGCTCCGCAGTGCTCGCAGAAAAGACCCGCCAGCGCTGTCGGTGCCGGCATGCTGGTCCATGTGAATACGCTTTCTTCACCGCAAGCAGGGCACTCGCGGATCAAGAACGAAAAATGCTGGGCGCAACGCGGGTTTTGGCAGCGGATAGTATCAATCCGTCCGCCACCCAGGCATTCAAATTCGTCGGCGTGTTCGTGCCGACAGAACGGGCACAGCACCAGCAGCACGCCCAGCCCCGGAAGTTGTTTCGCGGCATCCACTTTGTGTTTGGTTTTCACAAATCCCAAAGAGTTCCCTGCGGCGGCGCAAATAGCGTGCGCGTCCCGCAGCCGACCCCAGGGCACCAACCCCTACTCGGCAACCTTCTGCGGCCTTTTCCCCTTCATCCCCCGGTCCGACTGGTATGGTCAGGCGCAGCACCGATTATTGTCAACTGCGAATATCGCTGCATGGGCACTCGCATCAGATGCTTCGTCGGCAAGAAGGCTCCGCTACGCGCGCGCCGGGTCGATCCGCTTGTTGCGCATAACCCGCGACATATGCTCGATCAGGGGCCCGCCGCCGTCAAGCACGATCTGCCACCGCACTTCGAGTCAATTCAACAGGCATTTAGGCATGAGATCGCCGAAATCCTCCCGGTACAGGCTTCGTGACCGCCTGCATAGGTGGATGAGTCGGCGATCCACCAAGATCTTGTAGGTAGGTCGGGGCTGGTGCCGATCGAATTTTCTACGGTAAGACGCGGCAAGAGCAGAGCCCAAAGGGCATCCAGGAGACACTCGCGAAGTTTGGATCGCCTGTGGCACAAACACATCAGTGTCTGCGAACTATCTGCATTCCACCTGAGACCCCATGCGTACGCTGACACTCCAGGAAGCCGCAAAGCTCCTGCACATACACCCGGTTACATTGCTTCGCAAAGCACAGTCCGGAGATGTTCCGGCGGCCAAGCCGGGAAAATGTTGGGTATTCGTTGATATTGACCTTGTCGACTATTTACGTTCAAACTACAGGCGGCAAGCGTCGAAAGATAGCGTTAGAAAGGAGGCCAATGAATGGCTATCTATCGACCAAAAAAGTCGTCCTACTGGTGGATTGACATCACCATCAACGGACGACGAATACGCGAAAGTGCTGGGACTTCAGACCGAAAGAAAGCCACGGAGTATCACGACCGGATAAAGGCTAAACTTTGGGACCAGGAACGGATTGGGGTCAAACGTCGCTACAATTGGCGCGAGGCCGTCGTCCGTTACCTTCGGGAAGCTGAATCCGAGGGTAAGGCCTCCATCGAAAATGATCGGCATGCGTTGCGCTGGCTTGACCCCTACCTCACTGGGAAGCATCTCGACGAGATAGATAAGGCGATGGTGGATTTCATCATCGCCGAGCGACAAAAGCCCTACGTGAGGATTTATCAGTCCGGCCAGAAGCGAGAATGCAAACCCGGTGCGGATACGGTCAATCGCTTTTTGACGACCTTCCGGCACGTGTTGTACAAGGCTCGGGATGAGTGGGAATGGTTAGATCGGGTACCAAAGGTTAAGGCACTAAAAGGTTCGCAAAGCCGAGTGCGCTGGATATCTCGTTCGGAGGCCGATAGTTTGATTGGCGAGCTACCCAAGCACCTCGCAAGAATGGCCGAGTTCAGTTTGCAAACCGGTCTGCGCAGAGCCAACGTAACCCACTTGCAATGGTCTCAGGTGGATTTTGAAAGAAGTACCGCTTGGGTTCTTGGTGAGGATACCAAGAACGGAAAATCGCTGGCAGTTCCCCTTAGCGAAAAGGCAATGGAGATACTGCATGCGCAGAAAGCCGAGCAAGACAAGACAGAGTGTGAGCTGCCCTTACCTTGGGTCTTTGCCAAAGCCAAAAAACCCGTCCATCAGACGAGTACCCGGGCATGGCGCGAAGCACTGGAGAGAACAGGCATCAAAGATTTCTGTTGGCACGACCTACGGCATACCTGGGCGAGTTGGCATGTGCAGACTGGAACCCCTCTGCATGTGCTGCAAGAACTGGGAGGGTGGTCCTCATTGAAGATGGTACAGCGGTATGCCCATCTCAGCGGCGAGCATCTGAGGCAGTGGGTCGAACGTCCAAGGTTGCACTTGGCCGCTAATGTGGCATCCCAGGCACAAACATTCGCCTAGTTACGTCACATTTTCGCCATACCAGACGAAAAAACCGCCCGAAGGCGGTTTGATCGAAAGCAGAAGTAGCTGTTTCTGCTGGGAAAGTTGGTAGGCGCGATTGGACTCGAACCAACGACCCCCACCATGTCAAGGTGGTGCTCTAACCAGCTGAGCTACGCGCCTGGAAAAGAGGCGCGCATTCTAACCGATCCCGGCGCCGTGTCAAATACCGCGCGGCCTTTCAGCCTTCGGAGAGGCGGCGGATCAGGCGGCCGGCCCGCTTGCTCGGGCGGCCTTTGAGGTCGGCGCCCGGGGTGGGCGCCAGCTTGCGCAGGTCCAGGGCGCGCTGGCGCCGCTCGCGGCTCTCCGCCGCCTCCTCGTAGAGCAACCGGGCCTCGGGGGCCGGCCGGCGCATGGCGTCGAGGCCGCGCACCGCCAGCGTCCAGTGCTGGTCGCCGACGGTGAGGTCGAGCAGGTCGCCGATCCGCAGCTCTTTCGCCGGCTTGACGACAGCACCATTGAGACGCACCTTGCCGCCCTCGACGGCTGCCGCCGCCAGGGTCCGCGTCTTGAAGAAGCGCGCCGCCCACAGCCACTTGTCCAGGCGCAGCCGCAGCGCCGCCGGTTCCGCTTCCCCACCCGTCATCCTCGTTCCTCCGCGGCAACGATATTAGGAAGACGGCGCCGCCGCCGTCAAGGGCCTGCGCCGGCCGGCGGCACGCTAGAATCGCGCCTGCCCGGAGCCGGCGGCCGCCGCCGCGCACCGCCATCGCGAAAGGACAACGGCATGAGCCAGTTCCGGCTGCTGCGCAGCCGCCGCTTTCTCCCCTTCTTCCTCACGCAGTTTCTCGGCGCCTTCAACGACAACATCCTCAAGAATGCCCTTGTCATTTTGCTGTCCTTCCATGCCGCGCAATGGTCCGGGCTCGATGCGGGCACCCTCGTCAACCTCTGCGCCGGCATCTTCATCCTGCCCTTCTTCCTCTTCTCGGCCACGGCCGGGCAGGTCGCCGACAAGTTCGACAAGTCCCGGCTGATCCGCGCCGTCAAGCTGCTCGAGATCGCCATCATGGCCGTCGCCGGCGCCGGGTTCGCCGCGCACAGCCTGGCGCTGCTGCTCGCCGCGCTGTTCCTGATGGGCTGCCACTCGACGCTGTTCGGCCCGGCGAAGTATTCAATCCTGCCGCAGCACCTCGCGCCGGCCGACCTGGTCGGCGGCAACGCCCTGGTCGAGGCCGGCACCTTCGTCGCCATCCTCCTCGGCACCCTCCTCGGCGGCATCCTGATCGCCCGCCACGGTGCGGCGGTAACGACCGCTGCGGGCCTGACGGTGGCCACCTGCGGCTATCTCGCCAGCCGCGGGATTCCGCCCGCGCCGGCGCCGGATCCGCAACTGCGGCTCCACTGGAACCCGCTGGCCGAGACCTGGCGCAACATCGCCTTCGCCCGCGAGCAGCGCAGCGTCTTCCTGGCCATCCTGGCCATCTCCTGGTTCTGGTTCTACGGTGCCCTCTTTCTGTCTCAGTTCCCCGCCTACGGCCGGGAGACGCTCGGCGGCGACGAGAGCACCGTAACGCTGCTGCTGACCCTGTTCTCTCTGGGCATCGGGCTCGGCTCGCTGCTCTGCGAAAGGCTTTCCGGCGACCGGGTGGAAATCGGCCTGGTGCCTTTCGGGGCCATCGGCCTGACCCTGTTCGGCATCGACCTGTGGTGGGCGAGTCCGGCCCTGCCGCCGGGTCAGGCTGCCGGCGCCCTGGAACTGCTCGGCGGCTCCGGCAACTGGCGCGTCTTTGCCGACCTGGTGCTGATCGGAATGTTCGGCGGCTTCTTCATCGTGCCGCTCTACGCCCTGGTGCAGAGCCGCAGTCCGGTCGCGCAGCGCAGCCGCATCATCGCCGCCAACAACATCCTCAACGCGGCCTTCATGGTGGTGGCGGCGCTGCTCGCCATCGCGCTGCTCAAGGCGGGACTGACAGTGCCGCAACTCCTGCTGACGACCGCGCTGGCCAACGCCGCCGTGGCCTGCTGCATCTTCCGGCTGCTGCCGGAATTCCTGATGCGCTTCCTCGTCTGGGGGCTGATCCACACCGTCTATCGCCTCGACAAGCACGGCCTGGAATTCATCCCCGACGACGGCCCCTGCCTCGTCGCCTGCAACCACGTCGGCATCGTCGATGCTCTTGTCATCATGGCGGCCTGCCGCCGGCCGATCCGCTTCGTCATCGACCAGCGCATCTTCGCGGTGCCGATCCTGGCCTTCGTCTTCCGCACCAGCGGCGCGATTCCGATCGCTGCGGCGAAGGAGGATGCGCAGCTCTCTGAGCGCGCCTGCGCCACCGTGGCCGCGGCCCTGGCCGCTGGCGAGGTGGTCGGCATCTTTCCCGAAGGAGGCGTTACCGAGGACGGAGAGATCGGCCCGTTCGGGAGCGGCATCGGCCGCATCGTCGCGCGAACTCCCGTGCCGGTGGTGCCGATGGCGCTGTCGGGGCTGTGGGGCAGCTCCCGCCAGGGTGGCCCGGCCGCGGCCCGACCCTTCCGTCACGGCCTGTTTTCGCGCCTCGCCCTGCGCGCCGGGCCGCCGCTGGCGCCATCGGAGGCGACGCCCGAATGTCTGCGCGCAGCCATCTTGGAATTACGCGGCGGGCAGCAGTAATCAGCCCGCCGGCGCGGCGTCGCCGAGCCAGAGGCAGCGGCCCTTGCTCTCCCGGGAAATTTCCGCCAGGACGCGCTCGTGTGCAGCGATCTCCGCCGGGCTGGCCGCGATAACCCGCAGCTGCGGCCGCTCGCCGCGCCACGGCGAGGCGGCGCCTTCCGCGGGCGCGTCGAGGTTCATCGCCAGACTCTCCTGGCCGCGCGTCATCGCCAGATAGACTTCGGCCAGCAGCTCGGCGTCGAGCAACGCCCCGTGCAGCTGGCGGTTGGAGTTGTCGACGCCGTATTCGATGCACAGGGCATTGAGATTGTTCTTGCGCCCGGGACGCATCTCGCGGGCCAGCAGCAGGGTGTCGATGACGCCGCCGCAGACCTGGTCGAGGAGTTCGGCGCTCAACAGGCCGAACTCGCTGTTGAGGAAGCCGACGTCGAAGGCGGCGTTGTGGATTACCAGTTCGGCGCCGCGGATGAAGTCGACGAACTCGGCGACGATGTCGGCGAATTTCGGCTTGTCGGCGAGAAACTCGTCGGTCAGGCCGTGCACCGCCTGGGCGCCGGCCTCGATCGGCCGGCCGGGATTCAGGTACTTGTGGAAGCGCCGCCCGGACAGCTTGCGGCCGACGATTTCGACGCAGCCGATTTCGATGACCCGATCGCCGAGCCGCCAGTCGAGGCCCGTCGTTTCGGTATCGAGGACGATCTTGCGCATGTCATTTTTCCTTCCTAATGGCATCCACGCGGCGTCGAGGGTCTGCCAGAGGTCGACGTTCTTCACCGGCTGGCGCCCGGCGGTGCGCCAGCCGCGCCGCTTCCAGGCGTGGATCCACTCGCTGATGCCTTTCTGCACGTATTGCGAGTCGGTATGCACCCGCGCCCGCACCGGCCGTTTCAGCGTCCGCAACGCCTCGATGACGGCAAGGAGCTCCATGCGGTTGTTGGTGGTCGCCGCTTCGCCGCCGCAGATCTCCTTTTCCACGGTGCCAAAGCGCAGCAGCGCGCCCCAGCCGCCGGGACCCGGATTGCCGCTGCAGGCGCCGTCGGTGTAGATATCGACCTCCTCGCGGCTCACTGCCCCACCTTCTGCGCCAGCGACTTCTGCGGCACCGCGGCCAGGGCTTTCGCCTGCGCCATGCGCGCATTCCAGGCCGGCATGATGAGCCGCATGCCGTGTACCCGCTTGATCGCCTGGACGATATAGACCGCGCCGGCGAAAGGCCACCAGCGATCGCCGGCCGCCTCCATGAAACGGAAGCGCGCCAGCCACTTGTCCTGGCTCACCGCCGGGGCGTAGCAGCCGAAGGCGCCGGCGCGGGTCTCGAACGAAAGCAGGGCGAACCAGTCCTTGAGCCGCGGCACGGAAATGTAGTGGCCCTGCCATGGCGGCGCAGTGGCGCGGCGCAGCCGCCGGCGCAGGCCCCACAGGCTGTACGGGTTGAAGCCGGTGACGACGACATGCCCTTCGGGCACCAGGATGCGCTCGACTTCGCGGAGGATCTGGTGCGGGTTCCGGGCAAACTCGAGGACGTGCGGCAGCACCACCAGGTCGACGCTGGCGCTGGCGAAGGGCAGCTGGCCCAAATCGCTCGACACGTCGATGCATGCGCCCTCGGCGCCCGGGTCGTCATCGCAGCGGAAGCGGTGTGGCATGCGGTTGGCATCGAGGAAGTGGTGCCGCGGCAAGCCGATCTGCACGGCATTGAAGCCGAAGATGTCGGCGACGATCTGGTCGTGCCGGCGCTGTTCCCACTGCAGGACATAGTGGCCCTGGGGCGTCGTCAGCCAGTCTTCAAAACCTCGGATTGACATCGGTCTCGGGCAGGGGAGAATGCTGGTCCATGGAAGAAATCGTCGGCATTCCTGCATTCAGGGACAACTATATCTGGTGCCTGCGCCACGGCGACCGCGCCGCGGTGGTCGATCCGGGCGATGCCGCGCCGGTGATCGAGCACTTGGCGCGGCACCGACTGTCGCTGAATGCCATCATCATCACCCATCACCACGCCGACCATGTCGGCGGGCTCGAAGACCTGCTGGCGTTGCGCGCCGTCCCGGTATTCGGGCCGGCCGCCGAGGCCATCCCGGGCGTCGATCGGCCGCTGCGCGACGGCGACGCGCTGCACCTGCCGGCGCTGGACATCGACTTTGCGGTGCTCGACGTCGGCGGCCACACGCTAGGACACATTGCATATTATGGGGCAAACACCCTTTTCTGTGGCGACACCCTGTTCGGCGGCGGCTGCGGCCGGCTCTTCGAAGGCACGGCGGCGCAGATGTGGCGCTCGCTGACGCGGCTCGCCGCCCTGCCCGCGGCGACCCGCGTCTACTGCGGCCACGAATACACCGAGGCCAACCCGCTGGCCGTCGAGCCCGACAACGCGGCCCTAAGGACCCGTGCCGCCGAGGTCGCAAGCCTGCGCCGCGAGGGGCGGCCGACGGTGCCGAGCACCATCGGCATCGAGCGCGAGACGAACCCGTTTCTGCGTGCCGAAGTTCCGGCCGTCGCCGCCGCGGCGCGGCGCTTTGCCGGGGAGGCGATTGCCGGCGGCGAAGCCGTCTTCGCGGCGATTCGCCAGTGGAAGAACGGCTTCTGACATGCCGCCACCGGGAACGGCGCAGCGCAGCGCCTCACCCCGATTCCCGGCGCGGTTGTTTTCGGGTGCCGGCCCGCATACCATTGGCGTCATGATGCCGACCGAGAATCCCGAACTCCTGCGCAGCCGCATCCATGCCTTGCAGGTCGAACACCGCGACCTTGACGAGGTGATCTCGCGGCTGGCGGCGGTCCCGCCGCAAGACCAGCTGCTGGTGCGACGCTTGAAGAAACGCAAGCTGCAGCTCAAGGATAGGATCACCCTGCTCGAGCGCATGCTGGAACCCGACGAACCGGCCTGAGGTCCTTCGCCGCGCGTCTGTCGCCGCGCCCCGCTGCACGGCCACCGGTCGGAGCGTTAAAGACTGGCGTGCCGGTGCGGTGGCCCCCATACTGGGAGGGTCAGGCAGCCGCGATACCCTCCCTGGCTGCCACGGCGATTCCCCGCTCTTCCATCGACAACGAGAATTCACATGGATCAATCGTCTTCCGGACCGAGCTCGACAGAGGCGCCGCGGTTTCCCGTCGTGCGCAGCGGCATTTCGCTCTGGGCGCCGTTCTCCTGGCTGTCGCAGGGGCTGTCCGACCTGCACCACTCGCCGGGGCCGAGCCTTTTCTACGGCTTTTGCATCAGCGCTCTCGGCTGGCTGCTATTCGTTGCCTTCCGCAGCGCCATCGAACTGGCGGCGGCAGCGGTGACCGGCTTCATCCTCCTCGGCCCCTTCCTCGGCATGGGGCTTTACGAACTGTCGCGCCGCCGCGAACGGAATCTGCCCTGCACGCTGTGGCCGACGCTCGCCATCTGGCGCCGCAATGCCGCGGCCATCGGCATCTACTCGATGATCCTGATCGTGCTCTACCTGCTCTGGGCGCGCGCCTCGATGGTCGCCTTCGCCCTGTTCTACACCGGCGGCCTGCTGGCGATGGACGAGTTCGTCCGGGAGATCGGCAAGGCCGAGAACATCGAGTTTCTGGTCCTCTATGTCGTCGTCGGCGGCCTCTTCGCCATCATGGCCTTCGCCGCCAGCGTCGTATCGCTGCCGCTGATGCTCGACCGCGGCCAGGACGCGATCACGGCCATGCTTGCCAGCATCGTCGCCCTGTCTCGCAACGCTCCAGCTTTGCTGGTCTGGGCCGCCCTGATCGCGATCATGGTCTTCGTCGGCATCGGCCTGGCCTGGGTAGGCTTGATCGTGACCATGCCCATCGTCGGCCACGCCACGTGGCACGCTTATCGCGACCTCGTAGCGGACGCGGAATAGGCTTCAGGCGAGCTCGAGCAGGATCGGCTGGTGGTCGGACACCGGCGTGTCGGCAATGACTTCGACCGCGACGATACGCGGCAGCAGATCCGGGGTTACGAAGAAGTAATCGCAGCAGAATGGGTGGTCCGGCCACTCGGCACCGTGCAGGCCCACCGTCGGGGCGTGGCTCTGCCCCGGATGGACGGCGCGCCAGGCATCGACCAGCCGCGGCACGGCATCGCTGGGCACCTGCATCGCGCCGTATTCGGGTGCTTCGGGAGGAAAGTTGAAGTCGCCGCAGAACACGGCGGACGCCGGGCGCGGCAGAGCCCTGAAGGGGGGATCGACCTCGGCGTCGGGCCGCAGGGTGCCGGCATGGCTGCAGGCCTCGGCGTGAATCGCCCGCAGGCCGGCCACCTGGGCACGGCGCTGGGCGGCCGAGAAATATTCGAGATGCGTCG
>WNGM01005910.1_pt1 | contig 11025 bp, 8 predicted proteins | sample 5400571 | NCBI WGS metagenome assembly WNGM01 (sample SAMN13153378, study PRJNA577476) | soil metagenome | isolation source: 100 cm soil or saprolite under Garry oak tree replicate 2 | place: USA:California | collected 2016-06-15 | reverse complement strand
ACGAGGGCGGCGGCCGGAAGCAGCAGCGACGCGGCTTTTATCCGCGCCAGACGTTGGGACAGCTTGAACGTGAACGGCATATCAATTCACTCCTCGAATCAATGGTCCAACCGCCGCGACAACTTGTGTTTGAACGTCACGTCATGCCCAATCCTCCAGCAGACCACTCAAGGGGAGAGCTCACGGCACGCTGACGTACGTATGGTCGATGTACATGTACTGCTCTACCGTCACCCACTGTTTGGTCGGCCCGTACTCGAATTGATAGAATCCGCCCGAGCTCGGGTAATGCACGTTTGTGTAGTTTCCATTCAACACGCCGTCTACCCACCAGCGAATGATCCCGTCGCCTGACGATCCGGGAGTGGTCTCCCAGCGGTAGTAGAACTCGATGCGGTGCCATTCGTTTACGTTGACCCACGTCGTCGTGACGTTTGGATACCAGATCTGCTGGCCATAGGGCGCCCATTCGGTGTTTGCGCCAATCTTGAATGGCGGGCCTTGCGTCTCCGGACTGCACGGCTCGGGGAACGCGCATGGATTGTACAAATTCGTGTAGACCTGGCCGACCGAATTGTCGGTCCATAGGAAGGTGATTTTCCCGCCTCCGGCCGGATTGGCCTGCCAGTTGGACGACAGCTTCATCCACCAGCCAGTGTAGATCTCCTTCGTGGTGGAGAGCATCATCCAGTGCACACCGGGCTCCGCGTCTGTGCAGCAGCCGGCGGTGAAGATGATGCGGAGCACGTTCGTTGCTGAGAACAGTGCCGTGGCGTCCGCCACGATGTCATCGTCCCTCGCACCGGTTCGGCGCGTGTAATTCCAACCGTTGCTCAGGATCGCGTTCCACGGCTGGTCGTTGATCATGTGAAATCCCGCGGGCTCATTGGGCCATGTCCCGGGGGGCGGCGGCGGCGGCGGCGGCGGTGGCGGCGGTGGCGGCGGTGGCGGCGGTGGCGCACTCGCCACGGTGACTGCTGCCGTGTCCGTCAAGGAGCCGCCGTTCTGTTTGGCGGTCACCTGGTACGCGCCCGGCGTCTGACCAGCGGTGTACGCACCACTTCCTGAGATGATCCCGCCCGTTGCCGAATACGTTACCGAGACGCTTACGCTGTCTCCGGTGTTCCTGCGCCCGTACGCCGTGAACTGCTGCATCGCCCCCGTCAGCACGCTTGACGTCGCGGGGTTGATAACGATCTGGATGAGGCGACGCTTCTTGACATTCGACGTTCCACTGGTTGTCGAGGTGGTGAGCATGGCCGTCACCAGCACGTCGTTGGCCGACGTGTCGGCCGTGTACATCCCGCTCGACGTGATGAGCCCTGCCGAGGCACTCCAACGAACCGAGACGGGGACACTGTCGCCGGCCTGCGTCCGGCCGAAGACGTGAAATTGATAGCTCTGGAGAGGATCGAGAATCAGGCTGTCTGGGGAGACAAACACCTGCGTGACCGGGTTGTCTACTCCGGTGCCCGAACCGCACGAGGGCGGCGGCCGGAAGCAGCAGCGACGCGGCTTTTATCCGCGCCAGACGTTGGGACAGCTTGAACGTGAACGGCATATCAATTCACTCCTCGAATCAATGGTCCAACCGCCGCGACAACTTGTGTTTGAACGTCATGCCCAATCCTCCAGCAGATGGCGTCTAACGTGGATACGCTGAGCGGGAAGGTGCCGGCTGGCGCGAGACGGTAGGACCAACCACGACAGTGGCGACTGGGTTGTCCAGAAATGCATAAACCCCCACTCAAGAAGGTTCGGCAGCTCGACTGGCATGGCACGCGAGAGCGTGCGGTAGCCTCGGGGCTTTGCGTCCCCGGCTTTCGCCGGGTTTGCCTTTTTCGGCGCTCCCTCAAGCGAGGGGTTCAGTCAAAACGAAAGGCCGCCAGCTTCGACCTTTGGTCGATTCGCTGGCGGCCCGGCGGACGTGGCGAGGATGTCGCCTTAGTCCCGTAGCTCTGCGTCACCGTCTTTCGACGGTTTTGCTCTGAGCAGCTTATCTAGGCATACGCTGTTGGCAACAGGCGTGCCGAATGGGCTGCAGCCCGCAAAGGCGCAGTAGCTGAGGTGAGATTGAAAGGGTTGTGAAGCGCACCGAAATCGTGTGATTGGGCCAACATTGGCTAAATCCTGCTGTATTCTGCCTGCTGGTAATGCATTAAGCGACATGCAACCTGCAGCGTCTCGGCAGTCGCAACGCTAATGCGGTGCGCGCGCCGTTGAGACCAGGATGTTGTCGAAATCGAGCGTTTGAGTCTTGGGGACGCCACCGCTCACGCTGAAAGTGAGTTGCACGGAGTTCAATCGCAAGATCGTACTCGCGCGAAAACTCAAGCCGACCCAACTGCCCCGCTGGACGCCATCAAGCCGGAAGGTCTGGCTGCCGTCTGCCTGCCCCGGGGTGTTGAGCTTCACCCAGAATTCGACGTGATGCCATTCGCCACGAGTCAGCACGAGTGGCGGCGCATAGCGCTCAGACCCGTCACCGAACCGTCCCCAACACGTGACACGATCAGGTTCGCGCGCCATCGACGGGTAGTAGGTATAGAACCGCGTCGGTCCGGGATCGCCGTTCGCCTCCGCGACAAGCATCGCTGCGAAGAAATCTGTTCCGGTGGGGCATCTCCCCGCTTGACCAAGGCCCGACCATTGATTGTCCGTCCGCGAACCGTACAAGGCGAGCAGCTTTGAGCCGCCCTGCCAGTTCGACGGGAAGCGCACGTAAAAGCTCACGTACAGAGAGTCGTAGCCAGGTAAAAGGAAGTGAGTGATCCAGCCGCCGTCACTTCCGGAGGGATACGTGACTTCGAGGTAATGGGTCCCGGACTGGGCACCACTCGGGTCCGCCACGATCCGATGACGAGTGACATCCACCCCATCTTGCCAGGCTGCAAGCGACCCCGTCTCGAACCCCTCGGCGAAAACGGTGTCTACACCCCGGCTCCTGGTTGCCGGAGGGCGCTCGCACGCTACCGCTGACGCTGCGACCATCGAGAGCGCCAGCCCTAGGAGCGACCGCGGCCTCAAGGGCTGCCGTGGGTTCGTATCATGACGCTATCGAGTTCCACGATCCGCAAATCCTCATCGCGCAGGACCGGAAAGATTCCCGTGAGCTCAAAGCCCCTATCGTTCATGTACGACATCGCGTCCAGGTACTGCGTCATTCCCTCATAGAGGGGTTTTACTGAAAGCTCTGATTGCAACGCTAACACCTGCTGCAGGCGCCGCCCGCAACCCTCAAGGATCTTCAGGTCGTAGCCCTGGGTGTCGAGTTTGAGGAAAACGCGAGGATCCTTAACAAGACAGATGCACTCGTCGAAAACGCTATCCAGTCGTTGCATCGCAACAATTTCTGTACGGCTGGTCCCGCTCAGCTCGCCAAACTGATTCACGCTGTAGCCACTGCGCGGCAAGAAGGAACTGAACTGCGTGATGTGGGCCACGTTGATCGGAACCATTCGATCATCGTTTCCAAGCGCGAGGCGGCGCGCGATCCACTTCTCGTCTTTCGCAGAGCGCTGTTCCAGCACGGCGAAATTCGCGCGAATCGGTTCGAAAGAGACGATGTAGCCGCTGTACCCAATATTTCGCAGAAATCGACCATACTGACCAACATGAGCGCCCACATCCAACACGCAGTTGATCTTCAGCCGAGCGAACAGCATGGCGAGATGCGTACCGAGCGCCTCAAAGCCCGGAAGTCTTCCGATCCGGCATCCGACGAGCGTCGCTCCTTTCCTCACCAAGTCCTTTAGCTTGGCGGGGGTCCATCGGCTGGCCTGTTCATAGAGCTTCGCCATCAATGGGCGTTTCGGCATAGCCGCGTGAAAGCGTCGCGGTCTTGCGCGTCGAGCAGAGAGTGGGTTGGAAATGTCACGAGCTGGCGAACCAGATCCTCCGCTTCAGGCCACCGCCGAATGACCGACAAGAGTCGTTCGCGGACCGATGGTAGGGTCGCGAGCGTGCCTGGATAGCTGGGCAGGATACCCAACCGCGCGATCGCGAGTACCCCCGGCGCTCTTACGCCTCCTTGCATCCACCCCATTCGCGAATCCAGTGCTCGAGTGTGTCGAGGTCGCGAGAGTCGAGCCGACCGTGCGTCGGAAACGTACAGAGGCGGTCGGCGAGCAAACGACCCCCGGGGAAGCCGTCGTTTCGGTTCAAGCACCGCCTGCTAAGCGGCTCAAGGTCGCAAAGAGGCTTTGGATAACCCGGCATCACCCCTAGCCGTCGTGCCGCAACGTCAGACGCAGCACGACGGGCGAGAGGCGAGGCGAGCGCGGGCAGCCGCAGGTAGCCAGCGCGCGCACACGGTGCGGCGGTCACCGTCCTGAACGCCGGTTGCCAGCGGAGTGCGTCGAGCAACCGTTCTGCGTTGCGCCGACGGACGTCCACCTCCTGCTGCGCCAACTCCCACGATGCGGCGATCACGCGACACGAGACCGCGGCGGGGGCTCGCAGCGGCCGTGGCGCTCGATAGATGGTTTCGCCGAGATGGAGCATGGGGAGCGCGGCGGGGATTGGGTACAAGCTAGGGTGCTGGAACAGCCACTGCGCTGTGAGCACCGCCAGCTCGGGCCAGCCGCGCCGCCCCTTGTCCAACTTGCGTTGGCGTCGGATCCTTTCCACGATGCGCTCGCCCACCTCGTCGATAGCCAGCAAGGCACCACCGCTTCCCCCGGTCAGGCCTTTACCTCGGCCGAAGCTCAACACCGCCACCGACCCCTGGCAGCCGGCCGGGCGGCCGTTCACGGTGGCACCCGCCGCTTGGGCCGCATCCTCGATCACCACGGCGCCGGCGGCGGACGCCAGGCGATTGATGTCCGCGAGGTCAACCGGACACCCGTAGAGGTGCGCGACTACGATGGCGCGAGCGCCGTGCCGGACCGCGGCGTGTACCTGTGCGAGGTCCGGTCCAAGCGTGCTGGGATCGATGTCATACAGGAACACCGGCACACCGGCTCCATCGGCCGCCGTGGCCACGTCGTAACACGCGTATGCCGGCAGAGCCACGGACGCGCTACCGGTTTGATCGTTGAGCACGCCGAGGAGCGCTGCAGTCAGCGCGGCGGTGCCGCTATCCGTCAGGAGCACCGCGCGCGCCGCGTACCGCTGTGTGAGGAGCGCGGCGACGCGTGTTTCCCACCGTTCCCGCGCGCCGTTCCGTGACGCGATGGCGCGGAGACCCGCAAGCAGCGAGCTGGCATCGACGGGCGAGTGAACGGGAAGCTGGCGCCGCCAGACGGTCACGGCAGGAACCGCACCAGCCGCGGCCCGATCACATTCGCGACGGACAGGGGCAAACGACGCCACAGCCGCGGTCCCCAGGAGAAGGCCGGGTCATCTGGTGACGGCGTCGCATGGCGGCCGCGCTCGACAGCCGCATACTGGTGCCACGGTAACGGGACGTCGACGCCACCCCATTGCTGCTTGAAGCGATGCGTCCCGCCGCCCGGTGTGCAGCGACCGAAGTTGAAGACGCGGACGCCTCGCTCGATCGCGCGCTGCATGAATGCCCAGTACAGCAGCATGTTGGCCGCGATGCTGCGCGATTCGCGAAGAGCCCCCGCCCGTATCAACTCGAACTCCTCGCGCCATACGAAGCCGCAGCCAGCGGCCAGCGGCTGCTCCCCGCGGTATACGACGCCGAACTCGACGAGCTCGGGGAAGGTCGCCGCAACGCGTTCGAAGAAGGCGCGCGGCAGCACTGGTGTGCCCAGGTCCCGCATCGTCCGCGCGAAAACCTCGTAAAACGGTTCTCGTTGCGCGGGACCGAACCGCACGGTCAGCCCCTCTTTCATGGGACGGCGAATTTGACTGCGCAGCTTGGCAGGGAATGACCGAAACAATATGTCGGCGTCGGGCGGCAACGGGAGAAGCACCGTAACCTTTCTCGACGAGACCGGGAGATTGACACCGCACGGATCGCGTGTCCGCAGCTCGAGCAGATCTGCGCCGCTGCGCCGAGCCTCGGTGACTGCCTCCGCTACAAGCCGGTCGCGTGCGGCCGGTGAGCCGAGGGGTCCGCCGTCGTCGAGAAACGGGAGCGAGACGAGGTAGTGGCCAAAGATCCGGCTTCGCACGCGCACGAGCGGAAGAATTCCCTGCCACACGCCATTGTCGTCCGCCGCCACCCAGTAGAGGCACTCAGCGCCGAGCGTCCCGCTGAGGATGTGACGCCAACTCGCGAGGTGACAGAAGCTGCTGCCTGCGACGCTTGTCACAAAGTCGTCCCACGCGCGCGTGTCACCGTTGAGCGTTACCAGTTCGAGATGGGATCGCGCGTCGCTCACGCCGGGCTCTCGCTGCCAAGGAATTCTTCCGCACGACTAGGCCGTGCCTGTCGCAGTGCTACTACTGTTTCGCGGATCGGCGCGAACCGGAATTCGGTCAGCAGACGCTCGAGTCGCGGCAAGGTTCTGCGGAGTCCGCCGTAGTGTCGCGCGCGGGTCAGCCAGGACGCGTCGATCCGGGGTTGGTCCGGATCGATTTCCCACGGATGGATATAGAACGTGCCGGGCACCTGGCGGCGCTCGCATTGGCGCAGCGCCGCGCGCACGACACCGTATGGTAGAAGGCGGAAATACCCGCCGCCCGCCGCGGGGAGACGCAGACCCGCCCAATGCAGCGTCGCTGGTGGAATCTCCGCGAGGCGGCCGGCCGGACGCTCGAGCCAGTGGGGATCCGGCTGCCCGCCGGGATACCCGTAGCCGGGGCGGCGCACGGGAAACAGGCTGGAATCGTAGCGATAGCCTTCCTCTAGAAGGATGTCGAGCGCCCACTCTCGACCCGGCACGATCGAGTAGCTCGGCGCGCGATATCCGACGACCGGGGCGCCGGCGATCTCTTCGAGCAGCTGCTTGGAGCGTCGAATCGAGTCCCGAAACTGCGCCGGTGTCAGGCCGGTGACCCGCGCGTGATCCCAGCCGTGGGACGCAATCTCATGGCCGCCGCGGGCAATCGTTCGGATCAAGTCGCGGTGGCGCTCGGCGACCCAGCCGACGACGAAACACGTCGCGCGCACGTCGTGCCTCGCGAGCAGCGCCAGGAGCCGCTCCATTTGCGGCGCGACGCGCGATGGCAAGCGGTCCCAGTCGCCGCGCGCGACATACGGTTCCAAGGCCGAAACCTGGAAGTACTCCTCGACGTCGATCGTGAAATGATGGACCGTCATTGACGACGACGGGGTGCAATGGCCGTGCCTGAATACACGAACGACGCGGAGCACTGGCTCACGCGTCGTTCGTCGCGTAACAGCAGCAGCCGTCGCGGCGGCGCTACAGGAGCAGGACCGACACCACCTTCGAATCCGAACCTGACGCTCCGGCGGCATCTGTGACCGTCACGGTGACGGTGAATGAACGCGGCAGCACGATCACGTACGTGTGTCCCACGGTGAAGCTGCCTTGCGTCGTCCTGGTGCCCGTGCTCACTGACCCATCACCCCAGTTGATTCGGTACGTCCACGGGCCGTTGCCGTTTGCGTCGCTGAAGCTCTGCGTGGATGAGTACAGCAAGCCCGTCACCGCTGTCTGATCGGGTCCCGCGTTCACCACGGGTGGGCTGTTCGGCGCAATCACGGTTACGTGGGAGACCGAGTTCGTGGCACCCTGATTGTCGGTGATCGTCAGGGTGACGGTGTACGTCCCGGCGGTGGCGTAGCTGTGGGACGGACTCACGGCAGTCGACGTCTGGCCGTCGCCGAAATTCCAGCTGTTGGCGCTAATCGACCCGTCCGGATCGCTGCTCGTGTTCGTGAAGTTGCACGTCAACGCGCTGCAACTCGAGCTAAACGCGGCGACCGGCGACTGATTCGGGGCCGTCACGGTCACGCTATGCGAGACGGAGTTCGTGGCACCCCGATTGTCCGTCACTGTCAGCTTGACGGTGTAGGTGCCCGCCGCGCCGTAGCTGTGCGATGGACTCGCGGCCGTCGAGGTTCCGCCGTCGCCGAAGTTCCAGCTGTTGGCGCTAACCGACCCGTCCGGATCTCCACTCGTGTTCGTGAAGTTGCATGTCAGGTTGCTGCAGCTCGAGGTGAACGCCGCGGTCGGTGCCCGGTTGACGGTGACGCTGTGCGACGCCGAGTTCGTCGCGCCTTGGTTGTCGGTGACCGTGAGGGTCACGGTGTACGTGCCACTCGCAGTGTAGGTGTGCGACGGACTGACCGTGGTGGAGGTCTGGCCGTCCCCGAAGTTCCAGCTGTTGCTCGCGATCGAGCCGTCCGGATCGCTGCTGGTGTTGGTGAAGGTGCAGGCGTCACCGCTGCAACTCGAGGTGAAGGCGGCCACAGGCGGCTGGTTGGGTGCGGTGACCGTGACGTTATGCGAGACAGAGTTCGTCGCCCCCTGATTGTCGGTGACCGTCAAAGTCACAGTGTAAGTCCCCCCCGCACCGTAGGGATGCGAGGGACTGGCCGCGGTGGATGTCTGGCCGTCGCCGAAGGTCCAGCTGTTGGCGGTAATCGACCCGTCGGGATCGCCGCTCGTGTTCGTGAAGTTGCACGTCAGATTGCTGCAGCTCGACGTGAACGCGGCCGTGGGCGACTGGTTCGTCGGGCTCACCGTCACGCTGTGCGAAACGGAATTGGTTGCGCCTTGGTTATCGGTGACCGTCAAGCTCACGGTGTAAGTGCCCGCCGCGCCGTAGGTGTGGGACGGGCTCGCGGTGGTCGAGGTCTGGCCATCCCCGAAATCCCAGCTGTTGGCGCTGATCGAGCCATCCGGATCGCTGCTCGTGTTCGTGAAGCTGCACGTCAGGTTGCTACAGCTCGAGGTGAACGCCGCTGTGGGCGACTGGTTCGCCGCTGTCACGGTGACGTTGTGTGGAACCGAGTTCGTGGCACCCTGATTGTCGGTGACCGTCAGGGTCACCGTGTACGTTCCCGCGGTACCGTAGCTGTGGGACGGACTCGCGACCGTCGAGGTCTGGCCATCCCCGAAATCCCAGCTGTTGGCGCTGATCGACCCATCCGGATCGCTGCTCGTGTTCGTGAAGCTACACGTCAGATTGCTGCAGCTCGACGTGAATGCGGCCGTGGGCGACTGGTTCGGCGGCGGATTGGTTGGTTGCGCCGCATTGAGCGCGAATGTCATAACGAGCCATGGCCGGGCGGGAGGGGCGTAGGCCCAGTTCCATTGCGGATCGATCGTACCCGCGCTCGCCTGCACTTGAGACGCGGCATCTTCGAGAATGAAGCGGTCGGACCCTCGGCCGATGCTGGTGAAGCCCGGCGGTAGACTCAGACCCGTATACGCCGTCGAGTCCAACTCGCCCATCGTCACCGTGAAGGCCAGTGCGCCGGCGTTGACGGCGATCGGGGCCGTGTGGGCAGTGATGGAACCGGTATCGGACCCGCTCGCTACGTGGTTGTCGCCGAGCGCGAGCGCAAAGTTGTCCTCCACGCCGCTCCATGATGAAATCGTCACTCCACCATCCGTCACGGACTGGCTCAGGTATGCGCGTACGGCCAGGGTCCGGCCCGACACCGAGCTCGAGTCGGGGAAGTTCTGGATGTTCGTGGCGACGTACGTCGCCATCGAATACCCACCCGCCGTGACGTACCCAATCAGATGATACGGGTTGCCGGCGCGTGTATTGTTTGCGTCCGCGATAAAGTCGATCACGGAATCCACGATGTACGTCGATCCGAGCCAAGAGAACGTCGCGACCACCGCGTCACCGAGGCGTGGGTTCTTGGGATCGAACCCCTTGGCCAGCTGTGTTCCCGACTCGTTGAGCGACCCGTTTACGCCGCTTCGCGTGATCCCGTTCGGCGAGAACGAAAACAACGGATGCGGGACCGTCGGAGTGACGGCGTCTGAACATGCCGCAGCTATCAAAGCCGCGCAGACGCCTCGCAGCAGGTGCCGCCGATCCATCAGAACGCTCCGATATTGAAGGGTGCGCTTTCTGCGGTGAAGAGGTTGGGTACCGTGGCGACGAGCGTGTAACCGTTGCCCGGTTGGTCGATACTCAGGTCCGCAAACGTGCCGACCCCGTTCACGACGGTCACAGTCTTGGTGCCTGAGAGCGTGCCGGGGAGCAGCGTACCGCCGTTATGCTCGATCGCGATGGTCACTTGGCCGCTGAAGCTCGTAACGCGGTTCCCCAGCGCATCCACGACGGCCACCTGCACTGCGGGCTGGATCGTCAGGAGAGGGAGGGTCGTGCTGGGCTGAACGGCGAACGCGAGATGTAGTGGCGGGTTGAGGGCGATCACCGTGGTCAGCCATGCGCTCTGGCTCCCCCAGAACCACGTCCATTGGGGATCGACTGACCCGACGGCGCTCTGCAACGCGTAATCGGTCTCGTTCACGATCTGGGCATCGGATCCGACGCCGAGGCGCGTGAAGCCAGCGGGCGGATCGCGACCCGCGAGGGTGTTCGACATCGTGACGCCATAAGCGAGAGCGCCCGCCCCGATCGGAATGGATCCGGGGCCGACCGCGACGATGCCCGAATCCGCCCCACTCGCGGAACCGTGTGCACCCACACTGTACGCCGTAAAGGTGTTAACGCCCGTCCATGCGGAGATCGTCACGCCGCCGTCCTCGACCGGAGCCGAGAGGTACGCGCGCAAGGCAAGGATGTCGCCCTGCCCCGGGTCCGTATTGGGATCGGGGAAATTCTGAACGTTCGTCGCGACGTACGTGGCCATCGACCAGCCACCGGACGTGACGTACTCGAGCAGTGTGTACGTGTTTCCGACCTTGGTAAACTGCGCGTCGGTGATGACATCGGTGACCGAATCGATGGAGGCCGAGCCCTTCCAGTAGAACGTCGCGACGATGGCGTCGCCCTGGTGCGGATTAGTCGGATTGAACCCCTTGGCCAGAATCTGGCCGCTCTCTCCCAATGTCCCGTTGACCTGGTCTAACGTGATGCCGGAGGACGGAGCCGCGGGGGCAAGTTGCGCGAAGCGCGGGAGCTCGGGCGAGCGCTCGACGGGTCCCGCTGAGTCACTGCACGCCGCGGCGAGCGCGGCGAGTGCGAACGTCCCGGCTACTGCTCTCGATGTATACA
>WNGM01000969.1_pt2 | contig 11025 bp, 9 predicted proteins | sample 5400571 | NCBI WGS metagenome assembly WNGM01 (sample SAMN13153378, study PRJNA577476) | soil metagenome | isolation source: 100 cm soil or saprolite under Garry oak tree replicate 2 | place: USA:California | collected 2016-06-15 | reverse complement strand
TACCCCGGGGCTCCACGCCGACCTCGCCTATCAGTACATCAAGCAGAACGATCGCCGCGGCCGCGTGTTCTCCCAGACTGTGGGCAACACCGGGCTGTACAGCCTCCACGCTCACCTGTTGGGCCTCGGCGTGGCCTACTCCTTCGGACAGAGAGACTGAGCGCCATGCTCCGGACCACACGCGGTTACGCTGCGGCGGCTCTCGGCCTCCTGCTCGCCGTCGCGGCCTGCAGCAACGACGACCTGTTCCACCCGGCGGGCCTGACGCCCATCGACCCGCTGTTCGCAAGCTACGTGTCGCTCGGCACGACGATCACCGCGGGGTGGCAATCGGATGGGATCAACGACAGCACGCAAGTCCAGTCGTTCGCGGTGCTCATCGCCCGGCAGATGCAGACGCCGTTCTACGTGCCGCTGATGAACCGACCGGGGTGCCGGCCGCCGCTGACCAACATCTATCTGCAGACGCGCGTTCTCCCGGCGGTCCCGAACAACTGCGCCCTGCGCAAGACGCAGCCCATCCCCCCACCGTACATCAACAACGTGGCGGTGCCGGGCGCGCTGGTCGTGGACCCGCTCGACAACAGCGGCAACCCCACCGCGCTCACCACGTTCTTCCTGGGTGGGCAGACCCAGATCCAAGCCATGCGGCGGGCGAACCCCACGTTCGTCAGCGTGGAGCTCGGAATCACCGACGTGCTGGGCGCGGCCACGGACCCCACCAATGCGGGCAACCCGGCGCTGATCACGCCGCTGGGCGCGTTCCAGACGCTGTACGGGTTTGTCCTCGACTCCATCCAAGCGGCGAACCCCAAGGGAGTGCTGCTGATCGGCGTGCCCTACGTGACCGTGGTGCCGTACTTCAGCGTGGGCTCGTACTTCTACACCATCGCGAACCGCGCGCCGGCCGACGTGACGCCGGACACGTTCCCGGCGAACTTCGTGGTGAATGCGAACTGCGCCAGCCCCGGTGGTGATGCCGTCCTGGTTCCCTTCCCGAACGGCGCCGCGGTGGAGGCGTTCGCCAAGGCGAACCCCCTCGTCACCGTGGGCGTGGACTGCTCGGACGACGTGAACATTCTCGCGTCCGAGCTCGGCGGGCTCCTCACCGCAGTGACCGGCTACAACAATTTCATTCAATCCGAGGCGACCGCGCGGACCACTGCCACGGGCCGGCCGTGGGTTTATGTCGATGTCAACGCGCTGCTCGCGGCCCTGCCCCCGGGATCCATTCCGGCGTTTCCCAACACGCCTCCGCGACCCACGAGCGCGACCGCGCCGTTCGGCGCGTTCTTCAGCCTCGACGGCATCCACCCCAGCGCGGTGACCCACAAGGCCATAGCCAACGCGCTGATCCAGACGATCAACGGCTACTTCGGCACGTCGCTCCAGGCGATTCCCTGACGCGAACCGAACCCGCGCCATGGGGTAGCGAACACGGCATCCGCTCATCGGCGGGTGCCGTTTTGCTGATGCCACTTCTCCGGCTGCTCCTCCTCCTGGTCGTGGTGGCGAGCGCGACATCCGCCCTCGTCGCCCAGGCCGTGGAGCGCACCGACATCCCCCGCCGCGGCACGCTGCGCGTGACGCTCGACCCGCGCATCATCACCTGGGACCGGCAGTACACCAAGGGGACCGCGTGGCAACCCTTGGGCGCGCCGCTCACCGGAGACAGCGTGGGCTCGGCCGCGATCCCGAGGGTCGCGCGGATCGAGCAGGACGTGCGCACCGCGAGCGGGCTCTCGGGGTTCCTCGCGAGCCTCGGGAAGGGTCTCTTCAGTGTGCGCCAGGAGCGCCGCACGTTCCCCATCAGCGCCGAGCTGGGCGTGACGGACCGGCTCGCCGTGTCGGTGATGGTCCCGATCGTGCGCGTCGCGACGCGGACCCGGCTGCAGCTCTCCCCCACCGGCAGCAACCTGGGAGCGAACCCGCTCGCGACCCAGGCCGGCGCCGACGTCGCCTACACGGACTTCTTCTCGCAGTTCGACGATGCCCTCATGCAGCTCAACGACAGCATCACCGCCGGACACTACGGTTGCCCCCCGTGCCCCCAGGCCCAGGCGCTCGCCGCGCAGGGAGCGGCGGTCCGCGACGCGCTGCGCCGTACGGTGTACGGCGTCGGCACCACGGGGTCGCCCTTCGTACCGCTCGCCCAGTCCGACGCGGGACTGGCCATCGGGAGCACGGTCGGCACCATCCAGCAGGACCTGGCTACCGCCTACAACATCCCGAGCTTCACCGATCCGTTCCTGCTCTCCGTCGACTCCCTCAATCCGGACCGCATGGCGGCCCTGCTCGCCGATCCGGTCCTCGGATACGGGTACCGCTTCAGCCCGTTCCGGAATAGCTTCCGCCTCGGCCTGGGCGACGTCGAGCTGGGGGCGAAGTACCGGATCGTGACAGGCTCGCGCTACGCTGCCGCAGTTGCGGGAACGGTGCGGCTCCCCACGGCCGGCCGCGACTTCGCGGATGACCTGCTGCGGCAGTCGCTCGGTGACCATCAGCTCGACGTCGAGGGACGCCTCATTCAGGAGCTGACCGTGGGGCGGGTGTGGCTCAACCTGGCCGTGCGCGCCGGGGTGCAGCGGCCGGGCACCCGCTTCGTCCGGGTGGCGCCGCCCGCGGCCGTGCTGGTTCCGGCCCAGGCGGGCGTGCTGTTGAGCTGGGATCCGGGGGACTACGCGGCCGTCGACTTCGCGCCGCTGTACCGCTTCAATCCTCGGTTCGCAGCCGGGCTGACGCTGGGCTACTGGTCGCGCGGGCAAGACCACTTCACGTTCCGCACCTCACAGGATTCGACCGACCTGGAGACGCGGCTCGGCACGGCGACGTCGGCCGCAGTGCTCGATCAGGGGACGTCGGAGCGCTGGCTGCGGGTGGGAGCCGCCGTGACCTTCGTGGGAGAGAGTGTGGAAGGCGGGTTCTCGGTGGAGCAGACCATCAGCGGCAGCGGCGGCCGCGTGCCCGCCGCAACGGTGTTTCGGATCGTGCTGCGGAAGTCGTGGAAGGTGTTTGGGAGCGGGCGCTGACGCTACCCCCGCTCGCGGTCGGAAAGGTCGCCCCACTGGAGCTTCTTGCGCATCCGGGCGAAGAACCCTTCCGGGCCGAGGCGGACGAGGTGAACCGGCCGGTCGGCGCGCTTGACGAGCAGTCGCTCGCCCTGCTGCATGGTGGTGCCGACCTGACCGTCGAACGAGAGGAGCACCTCTTCGGTCCAGGGCGGAATCGGCTCGACCGAGACCTGGGCCGCGGACGGCACGACGAGGGGTCGCACGGCGAGGGTGTGCGGGCAGATCGCCGTCACGACGATCGCGTCCACGCCCGGCACGACGATGGGCCCCCCGGCCGAGAGCGAATAGGCCGTCGAGCCGGTGGGGGTGGAGACGATGATGCCGTCCGCCGAGTACTGCCCGACCTCCTCGCCGTCCACGGCCACGCGCAGCCGGACGACGCGCGCCACGCCGCCCTTGTGCACGACGACGTCGTTCAGCACGAGGGGCTCGGTGCGGCTCTTCCCCTGCTTGTCCACGATGCACGGCTCCAACGCGAGCCGCGATTCGGTGGCGTAGGCGCGCCGCACCAGGGCGTCGAGCGCCCAGTCGAGGGTCTGCGCGGTGGCCGTGGTGAGAAAGCCGACGCGGCCCAGATTGACGCCGAGGATGGGGGTGTCGGCGCCGTTCAGCACGCGCGCCCCGCGCAGCAGCGTGCCGTCGCCGCCAAGCGTGACGAGGCAGTCCAGGCTGCGCGACCCGTCGAGCAGCGCCGGCCGCGGATCGGGCCACAGCGGCTGGATGCGCTCTTCGGTGAAGTAGGTGAAGGCGAGCCGCGGGGCCAGCTGGGCGAGGTGCGCGAGGATGCTCTTGAGATCGCGATAGCTCGGGTTCCCGACCACCCCGACGTTCATGAGGGCGTGAGCGACTCCTCGGCGGCGAGCGCGCGAATCCGCGCGGCGATCCCGGGCCCGGTGAGCCCGACCTCGGCGAGCTGCTGGGCCCGCGGCGCGTGCTCGTAGGTGCGATCGGGGACCCCGAGCGTGACGACGCGCACCTCGGGCGCCGTGGTCTGCACGACGGCCGCGAGCGCGGCGCCGAATCCGTTGACGACGGTCCCGTCTTCGATGGTGACGAGCAGCCGGTGCTCGCGTACCAGCGCGTCCAGCAGCGCGCGGTCCATCGGCTTGAGGAAGCGGCAGTTCACGACGCTCGGGTCCAACCCCTCGGCGGCGAGCTCGGCGGCCGCCGCGAGGGCGGGCTGGCACATCACGCCCACCGCGAGCAACGCGCACTCCCGGCCCCGCCGCAGCACCTCCCACGTTCCGTAGGGTACCGGGGCCACCTCGGCTGCCGGCGGCGCCTCCCCCGGTGCCTTGTCGCGCGGGTAGCGCAGCGAGAACGGCCCGTCCGCGTGGGCCAGCGCGCAGCGCAGCAGCCCGATCAGCTCCGCTCCGTCCCGCGGGGCCGTGACGGTGAAGTTCGGCACCGCGAGCAGGTAGGCGATGTCGTACAGCCCCATGTGCGTCTGGCCGTCCTCGCCCACCATGCCGGCGCGGTCGAGACAGAAGATCACCGGCAGCTGCTGAATCGCGACGTCGTGTACGATGCTGTCGTAGGCGCGCTGCAGGAAGGTCGAGTAGATCGCCACCACGGGCCGCACGCCCTGCGTCGCGAGGCCCGCGGCGAACGTGGTGGCGTGGGCCTCGGCGATCCCGACGTCGAAGAAGCGATCCGGCCATTTCTTCTGGAACGCGCTCGTCCCCGTCCCCGACGGCATCGCCGCCGTGATCGCCACGAGGTCCGGGTACTCGGCGGCGAGCTGCGTGAGCGCTTCGCCGAAGATCTTGGTCCATTGCGGCGGGCCGGGGTTCGCGGGCTTCAGCTGGCCCGTCACCGGGTCGTAGGGCGCGCGCGCGTGGTACTTCTCCAGGTCCGGCTCGGGAAGCGGGAAGCCCTTTCCCTTTTCCGTGATGACGTGCACGACGCGCGGGCCCTTGAGCGTCTTCACGAGGGCGAACGTCTGCACCATCTGGTCGATGTCGTGCCCGTCGATCGGCCCGAAATAGCGGAATCCGAGCTCCTCGAACAGCATCCCCGGCGACCAGAGGTTCTTGATGCTCTCCTCGACGGTCTTGGCGAAGTCCACGAGCTTCTGCCCGCCCACCACGTGCGACGCCGCCTCGATCAGGTGCTTCACCTTCTCCCGGAGGCGCACCGTGACCGGACTGGCGATGATCGAGCCCAGATACCTGTTGATGGCGCCGACGTTGGGAGCGATCGACATCCCGTTGTCGTTCAGCACCATGATGATGTCGCGGCCGGAGTGGCCCGCGTTGTTCATGGCCTCGTAGGGCAAGCCGCAGGTGAGCGCGCCGTCGCCTACCACCGCCACCACCTTGTAGTCCTCACCCTTGAGGTCGCGTGCCGCCGCCATGCCGAACGCGGCGGAGAGCGCCGTCCCTGCGTGCCCCGCACCGAACTGATCGTGCCCGCTCTCACTGCGCCGTAGAAACCCCGACAGCCCTCCCGGCTGGCGCAGCGTGGGGAGCCGGTCATTCCGCCCGGTCAGGATCTTCCAGGGATAGCCCTGGTGCCCCACGTCCCACACGATGCGATCGCGTGGCGACTCGAACGAGTGGCACAGCGCCACCGTCAATTCGACGACGCCCAGCCCCGCGCCGATGTGCCCTCCGGTCTGGGACACGACCTCGATCAGGCGCCGCCGCACCTCGTCGGCGAGGGCAGGAAGCTGATCGCGTCGCAGGCGCCTGACGTCTTCCGGACCGTGGATCGACTCAAGGAGAGACACGGTGCCCTTTCAGTGCGGAGTGCGGAATGCGGAGTGCGGAGTTTGAATGGTAGGCCGGGTGCCCATGGATGCCTCCCTTAAGACTCCGCATTCCGCACTCCGCATTCCGCACTCTCCTACGCATTAATTCGGCCTCGTCACCACGTAATGCGCCAGTTCCACGAGCGTAGGAGAAGCTAACCCCGCCTGCCGCAGCCGGTCTACGGCCCGCGCGGCGAGCCGCTCCGCCTCCGCCCGGGCGTCGCCGACGCCGAGCACGCTCACGAACGTCGACTTGGCGAGGGCCGCGTCCTTGCCCGCCGTCTTTCCGAGCTGGTCCGAGCTCGCCGTCGCGTCGAGGATGTCGTCGCAGATCTGGAAGGCGAGCCCCAGGTCGGCGCCGTAGCCGCGCAGCGCGGCGCAGGCGGAGGGAGCCGCTCCCCCCGCGAGCCCCCCGATCACGCACGACGCGGCGATCAGGGCCCCGGTCTTGCGCCGGTGGATCTCCTCGAGCGCCGCCACCGGCGCGCGCACCCCTTCCGCTTCCAGGTCGAGCGCCTGCCCTCCGATCATGCCGCCCGCCCCGGCGGCCCGAAACAGCTCCAGCGCGATGGCGCGCCGGCGCTCGGAGTCCGGCGCGAGCGTCGCCAGCCCCACGGCCAGCACTCGGGCGGCGAGGGCGACCATGTGGAACCCGGCGCGTGTGGCCGTCGGGACGTCGAAGGCGCGGTGGGTGGTCGGCCGGCCACGCCGCAGGTCGTCGTTGTCCATGCACGGGAGGTCGTCGTGCACCAGGGAGTAGGCGTGCACCACCTCGACCGCAGCGGCGAGCTCGGCGACCGCCCCCGCGGCCCCGCCCACCGCCTCGTGGCAGGCGAACACCAGCGTGGGGCGCAGTCGCTTCCCCTCCGAGAGGAGGCTGTAGCGGACGGCGGCGGGAACGGGCGGCGGCCACAGGCCGTCCAGGCTCTCCCCCCAGCGCGCCAGCACCGCATCCACGCGAGCGCGGGCGTCGGAGAGATACAGCTCGAGCCCGCGGCTAACCGTCGAAGTCTTCAACCTTGGGCTTGCCGGCGTGGGTCGCGAGCACCTGGCGAATCCTGGCCTCGGCGGCCGTGAGGCGCTCGCGCGCCTGGCGCAGGCGCTCCACGCCCTCCTCGAACAGCTGCAGCGCCGCGTCCAGGTCGAGGTCGTGGCTCTCGAGCCGCCGCACGATCTCCTCCAGCCGCTCGAGCTGCTCCTGGAAGCTCGACTCGGCCATCAGAACTCCCGCACCCGGGCCGGCACGTCCCCGTCCACGACGCGCAGCCGGAACGCCAAGCCGGGTGGGAACTGCGCTACCCGCCTCAGGACGCGGCCCTCGGCGTCCCGGGCGACCGCGTACCCGCGCTCCAGGGTCTTGAGTGGGGACAAGGCATCGAGCTGACCGCTGACGCCTGAAAGCTGATGGCCCCAGCGCTCGACCCGGAGCGCCATCGCGACGCCGAGCCGGTCGAGCGTGCGGTCGCAGCGCCGGGCGACCTCGTCCGAGCTGGCGGCGAGCCCGCGCGCGAGGCGCGAGCCCAGATGCGTCAGGTGCTGCAGCAGCTCGGCGCGATCGGGGGTCGCCGCCGCCGCGGCGGCGGAGGGAGTGGCCGCACGATGGTCGGCGACGAGGTCGCACAGCGTGACGTCGGTCTCGTGCCCCACGGCCGAGATCACGGGAACGGGCACGGCGGCCACCGCGCGCGCCACCTGCTCGTTGTTGAAGGTCCACAGGTCCTCGGCCGCGCCACCACCCCGGCCCACGATCGCCACGTCCACCGCCTCCAGCCGCCCCACCAGCGCGAGCGCACGGCATACATCCGCCACCGCGCCGTCGCCCTGGACCCTCGTGGGGATCACGAGTAGCTCGGCCGGCGGCCAGCGCCGGCGGGTCACCACGATGATGTCGCGCAGCGCCGCCCCGTCCGGGCTGGTGACGACGGCGATGCGCCGCGGATACCGGGGGAGCGGCCGCTTACGCGCGGGGTCGAGCAGGCCGTCCCGCGCGAGCGCGGCCTTCGCCTGCTCCAGGGCCAACTTCCACAGCCCGCCGGCCTCGGTCGAAAGCAGCTCCAGCACCGTGAGCCGAAACTCGCCCTTGTCCTCCCACACCGTCGGCCGGCCGAACGCGTACACCTGCATGCCGTCGCTCGGCGGCGCGGGCAGCCGCCGGTTGTCGCGCCCGAACATGACGCAGCGCAGCTGCGCGGTCTTGTCGCGCAGCGCGAAGTACCAGTGCCCGCTTTGCCAGACCTTGAGGCCGCTCACCTCGCCCCGCACCCACAGCGGGGGCAGGCCGGCCTCCATCACGGCGCGGGCGCGGCGCGTGACCTCGCCGACCGTCCACGCCCCCTCCGCGGATGCCGCAGCGAACAGATCTAGCGTGGCTCCCCCTCCCCCTCCGCCTCCCCCTCCCCTACCCCCGCCCACTGCCGCGCCGCCTGCACGGTGTTGTAGAGCAACATCGTGATCGTCATCGGTCCGACGCCCCCGGGGACCGGTGTAATCGCCCCGGCGACCTTCTTCACCTCGTCGAACTTCACGTCGCCCACCAGCCGGTAGCCCTTCTTCAGCGACGGATCGTCGATGCGGTTCACGCCGACGTCGATGACCACGGCATCCGGCTTCACCATGTCGCCCGTGACGAACTCGGGCTTGCCGATCGCGACGATGAGGATGTCGGCCTGCCGGGTGACGGCCTTGATGTCCCGGGTACGCGAGTGGCACACCGTGACGGTGGCGTTGCCGCCGGGGCCGTCCTGCAACAGCAGCGCCGCCATGGGCCGCCCCACGATCGTCGAGCGACCCACGATCACGGCGTGCTTGCCGGTCGGGTCCAGCTCGCTCCGCACGAGCAGTTGCTGCACGCCGTAGGGCGTGGCGGGGCGGAACCCCGTGGGGTCGCCGGTCGCGACCTTGCCGACGTTCTCGGGATGGAATCCGTCCACGTCCTTCCCGGGATCGACGCGGTGCAGCACCCGCTGGGTCGTGATGTGCTTGGGGAGCGGCAGCTGGACCAGGATCCCGTGGATCTTGTGGTCCGCGTTGAGGCGCTCGATGAGGGCGAGCAGCTCGGCCTCGGTCGTCTCCGCGGCGAGTCGCAGGGTCTCGTGGTACAAGCCGGCCTCGTCACAGGCTTTGCCCTTCATGCGGACGTAGGTGTGCGAGGCGGGGTTTTCGCCCACCAGCACGGCGGCGAGCCCGGGGGTGACGCCGCGCCGCTTCAGATCGCGGATCTCTCCCTGGAGCTCGCCGCGCATCGCCTCGCCGATGGCGGTGCCGTCGATGAGCCTAGCGGGCAAAATCCACCGCGCGCGTCTCGCGGATGACCACGACCTTGATCTGGCCGGGATACTGCAGCTCGCGCTCGATCTTGCGGGCGATCTGGTCGGACAGCTCGGCCGCCCGGCCGTCGTCGATGGTGTTGGGGGTCACGACGACACGCACCTCGCGCCCCGCCTGGATGGCGAACACCTTCTCGACGCCCGGGAACTCACCCGCGAGCTGCTCCAGCTGGGTGAGGCGCTTGACGTAGGTCTCGAACGCCTCGCGCCGGGCCCCCGGCCGCGAGCCCGAGACCGCGTCTGCCGCCTGCACGATCACGCTGATCGGCGACTCGTGGGCCACGTCGTCGTGGTGGGCCGCGATGGCGTTGATCACGATGGGGTGCTCCCCGTACTTCGTGGCCACCTCCACACCGAGCTCCACGTGCGTGCCGTCGTGCTCGTGCGTGAGCACCTTGCCGACGTCGTGCAGCAGGGCGCCGCGCTTGGCGAGCTGCACGTCGAGCTTCAGCTCCGCCGCCATGATCCCCGCCAGCCAGGCCACTTCCTTCGAGTGCTCGAGCATGTTCTGGCCGTAGGAGGTGCGGTATTTCATCCGCCCGACGAGCTTCAGCAGCTCGGGGTGGAGCCCGTGGATGCCGGTTTCGTAGGCCGCCTGCTCGCCGGCTTCCACGATGCCCGCCTCCACCTCCGCCTGCGCTTTGCGGGCGATCTCCTCGATGCGGCCCGGGTGGATGCGCCCGTCGGCGATGAGGCGCTCCAGCGCGAGCCGCGCCACCTCGCGACGCACCGGGTCGAAGCACGACACGACCACCGTGTCCGGGGTGTCGTCGATGATCACGTCGACGCCGGTCGCGGCCTCGAAGGCGCGGATGTTGCGGCCTTCGCGACCGATGATGCGACCTTTCATTTCGTCGGTGGGGAGGGCGACGGCGGACACGGTCGTTTCGGCGGTGTGATCGGCGGCGATGCGCTGGATCGCGAGCGCCACGATCGTCTTGGCTTCCCGCTCGGCGCTGCGTTTGGCCTGCTCCTTGATATCGCGCGCCAGGGCGGCGCCCTCGCTCCGGGCCTCGTCCTCGAGCCGCCGCTGCAGCTCCTGCTTCGCTTCCTGGGCGCTCAGGCCCGCGATCTGCTCGAGCCTGGCGCGCGCCTCCTGCTCGCGGCTCGCCAGGGCCTGCTCGCGCTGGATGACACCCCGGTCCCGCCCTTGCAGCTGGCGGTCCCGCTCCTCCAGCGCACCCGCCCGCTCGTCGAGTTGCTGCTCACGCCGCTCCAGCTCGCGGCGCCGGCGCGTGGCCTCTTGCTCCGACGCCTCACGCGCCTGGAGCAGCTCCTCCTTGGCCGTGAGCACGACCCGCTGCCTCGCCGCCTCGAGCAGCCGCTCGCCCTCGGCCGCCGTGGCCCGCGCGGCGGCTTCCGCCACCCGGCGCTCGACCCGGCGTCCGACGATGTAGCTGGCCACTCCCGCAGCGGCGGCGCCGCTCAGGAGGGCGAAGAGCACGGCGGGCCATGCGCCCATGGCATGTATCTCCAACACGCCCCGCTCGGTGGAGCGGGGCGAGGGTGTTCAGCTCGAACTCAGGACCGCCTTGCGCTTCCCCGGCGGCAGCAGCCTCGCCAGATCGTCCGCCAGCGCGGCGAGGCGGGCGGCGACTTCCCGCTCCCCCTTGCGCGCCTGAAACAGCTCGTTCGTGATGTCGAGCGCCGCCAGGATCGCCGCCTTGTGCGTCTCCACGATCGGCCCCTGCGACAGCACCTGCTTGAGCGCGCGGTCCACGTAGGCCGCCACCTCCCGCGTGTACTCGGGGGGCAGGTCGGAGCGCACCGTATACTCCTCGCCTCCGATCATCACCTTGACCGCGTGCTTTTTGGTGCTCACTGTGCTGCGCCTCTCGTCGCGGCGCCGCCCGAACCACCGGCCGCCCGCCCCCCG
>WNGM01007180.1_pt1 | contig 11026 bp, 9 predicted proteins | sample 5400571 | NCBI WGS metagenome assembly WNGM01 (sample SAMN13153378, study PRJNA577476) | soil metagenome | isolation source: 100 cm soil or saprolite under Garry oak tree replicate 2 | place: USA:California | collected 2016-06-15 | reverse complement strand
AATAAAGCCGCGGCTGTAATTTGGTCAGCAAGCCGACAAACTCCGATGGCGTGAAGCGGACGGACGGATGTTCGACGAGGAAGTCGATTACTTCCATCCCCCAAAGATATGTCTCAAGGTCCTGTTTCCGGTCAGGAGCGAGAAGATAACCAAGCGTTGGCGCTGCGCTGGCGCGTTGGGCAATGGCCTTCAAAAATTTTGGAGTTGGTTGCTTGACGCTGTAGTCGCGCAGTAGCGCTTCGCGCAATGTCGTCGGTTCACCTTTCTGACGCGGCACTTGTTCGTCGCCAGTCGCCCCGAGCGTACGGATAATTTCATCAACCAACTCAGGATCGTTCGTTGGATAAACGGCCAATGAATCACCAACTTCAAAGCTCAAGCCCCATCCGGTCAGATCGACCTCGAAGTGCCGCGTATCCTTCTCGGATTCCGGCCCGCTCAGGCGGCGATTGACCAGCATTCTCGCCGGAAACGGGTTTGCCCGCGTGTATCGCGCGAGGGCAGCGACAGGCGTAGCAGCAACAGCAGTAGCTTCAGTCATGGAAATCTTGTAGCGGCGATCTGTAATCGTCGCAAATATTCATCCGTCATTTCCGATCGCGAGCGTGGGACAAACTTCCATCGCTCGCTGCGCGGCAGCGGTTTCCTCGGCCGTTTCGGGTTGCTTGAAAAAATGAACCGCGGTTTCGTCGCGGTTGTAGGTGATCAGATTCGGCGCTTCTTCAAGGCACATCCGGCACAACGCGCAGTTCGTGTCCACATACCCGGGCGCTTCTCGGCTCGCTTGTTTAGTTTGTCCGCCATGACTTAAATAAACGGAAGAAAGGGGATCGGTTTTCAACTCCCTCCACGAGCAATGCTCGATCGCCGTCTCGCGCGGCTCTGTTTCCTCGGCGCTTCCGAAGTCAGCGCAATCGCAAAATCCACCTGCCGTTTAAAGATGTCGACGCGAGCGACGAAGACGGATAGCTGGTCGCCGACGCTGAATCGTTTGCGCGAGCGTCTGCCAATGAGCTGCCGTCTAGCGGGTTCAAACAAATAAAAATCGTCCGTCAGTGAGGAGACATGAACAAGCCCGGTAATCAGAGCATCCGGCAATTCCACCATCAACCCGTAGTTGCGGACATCGACAATTGCGGCGCGAAAACTCTGCGGATTGCGTTCGTCGAGTTGTCGTTGAAAAAATTCGAGTTTCTTCATTTGCGCAGCGTCAATCTCCGCATCAGCCGCATTGCGTTCAGTGGTTGAAATGTGCTCAGCGATAGAAGCGATTTCAGCCATGCCGAGCTGGTCGGGACGCCTAGCTGCGGTGTCCCGACCTAGCGCGCGATGCACCACCAGATCAGCGTAACGGCGGATTGGACTAGTGAAATGTAAGTAGTTCGCTTTCGCGAGCCCATAATGGCCAAGCGGTTGGGCAGAATAGCGCGCGCGTTTCAAACTCTTCAGCAGCGCGATCTTTAGAGCTTGTTCTTCGGGTTTTCCGCCGATCAACTCGAGTAATCGCTGCAACTCACCGCGATGGGTCAGATCGCCCACCTTGTAGTTAAAGCTAAGCACAAACTCGCGATACTCTGCGAGCTTTTCCGGGTCTGGATTTTCGTGAACGCGGTAGACGGTGGGAACCGCACGTTTCTTAAGCTCCCGCGCGACAGCCTCGTTGGCTGCGAGCATGAACTCTTCGATTAACTGGTGCGATTCATCGTTCTCAACGCGTTCTAATTTTACCGGATGACCCTGTTTATCGACCCAGACTTTCACTTCCGGAAAATCGAGGTCGAGCGCGCCGTGCTGGAATCGTTTCTTGCGCAGTAACACAGCAAGTTCCCAGGCAAGATGCAGACGTTCGCCTAATTGGTCACGGAGTGGGGACGTTAAGATCGCGTAGGCTTGTTTGTATGTAAGCCGGTGCACGCTGCGAATCACACTGTGTGCAAAGCGCGCACTCCTCACCACGCCATTTTTATCGAAATGGATAAACACTGAATGTGTAAGCCGGTCGACTCCGGGGTTGAGACTGCAAACAACATTGCTCAACCGTTCCGGCAACATTGGAATCACGCGATCGGGCAAATACACGCTATTCCCGCGCCGGCGCGCTTCGCGATCCAGGGGGCTGCCAGGTTCCACGTAGGCGGCGACATCGGCAATGTGCACGCCGAGGCGCCAACCATTCTTGATCTTCTCGACCTGAATCGCGTCATCGAAATCCCGCGCGTCATCGGGATCGATTGTGACGACAAATTCTTTGCGCAAATCTTCGCGTCTGTCGAGTTGTCGCGCAACGATTTGTTCGGAAATCCGCTCCGCCTGATTCAAAACATCTTTTGGAAATTCTGCGCGCAGATGAAATTTGCGGATAATCGAGAGCACGTCGACGCCCGGTGCGGACGCTGTTTCGCCTTCGGGATTGACGTGGCGCGACTCCCACGCATCCAGACGAACCACGACTTTGTCGCCCACATTCGCTGATGGCTGTTGTCGCTGATCTCGGTCCGGGTGGACGTAGATGTCATGCACGAAGCGCGGATCATCGGGGACGACGTAGTAAAAATTCTGCGACCGCTGGAGCGTGCCGACGATCGTATCGTGTGCGCGTTCAAGGATTCGAATCACACGTCCTTCGCGCCGTCCTTTGATTCGCCCATAAGGCGTATCAGGCGATATACGAGCAACGACGCGGTCGCCGTGCATCGCTGTTCCGATATTTTCCGCTGCAATGAAAACATCGGGCTCGCCCGGTGTTTCCGGTGAAAGAAAGCCGTAGCCGACCTGATGGATCGACAGTTTGCCGGTTACGAGATCCGCCTCGGCCGGTAAGACATACCGGTTTTTGCGGATGCGCGCGATTTCGCCTGCGCGCTCTAGCTGGCGCAGCGTTTTGCGCAAGACAACTCGTTCACTGGCCGCCAACCGAAGTTCGCGCGCCATGTCGACCTTGTTGAGCGGCCGATAATCTTTCCGGGCCAGGAGCGCCAGAACTTGTTCTCGAATCTTACGTCCGTTGACAGGCATTTGGGCGAAACAATATGGTCAGGTTTGTCGATTTAGCGCGATTTCAACAGAAGGTCTATCTATGCAAAAGGCGATTCTTGCCGGCGCATCGGCGATTTTACTGGCGGCGATCGCTACGTTTGCTGCAGGAGGAGCTAAAATGAAGATCACAAGTTCTGCCTTCCAGCAAGGTGGTAACATTCCATCAAAATTTACGTGCGACGGCGCAAACACCAGTCCGCCTTTGCAGATTTCTGATGTGCCTTCCGAAGCGAAAGGCCTTGTGTTAATCGTTGATGATCCGGATGCGCCGAGCGGACTGTTCACGCATTGGACGGCTTGGAACATCTCGCCGCAGACGGGCACTGTTGCGGAAGGAAGCACGCCGAAAGGAGTGCAGGGGACAAACGACTTCGGCAAATCGGGCTACGGCGGACCGTGTCCACCTTCGGGCATGCACCGCTACTACTTCAAGATTTTCGCCCTGGATCGAGAGTTGGATTTGCCGGCCGGTGTAAGACGAGGGCAGCTGGATGCTGCGATGAAAGGCCATGTGATTGCTCAGGGTGAATTGATGGGGCGCTATTCCAGGAAGAAATGACGAAGCACGAATGACGAATCACGAAGGAAGCTCGATGATTAAATGACGAAAGAGCGCTCAGTTGTGGCTGCCCCGTCACTCAGATATCGGCATTCCTTCGACGTTCGGCATCCGTCATTGTTGATTCTCCCATTCTGATTCCGGCATTTTTCGAATAATCCGCGTCCCGTGTTAGTCTCATCGCATGATGCGTGGGAGACTTTGGAAAATCGGCGACCGCATCTTCGATCTTTCGCGCCAGGGACTGATCATGGGCGTGTTGAATGTCACTCCGGATTCGTTTTCCGACGGCGTGAAATTTTTTGCAGCAGAGAAAGCCATCGAGCACGGCCTGACAATGGCCGCAGATGGCGCGGACATCGTTGATGTCGGTGGCGAATCGACGCGACCTGGCGCCGAACCAATTGCCGCCGACGAGGAATTACGTCGAGTCATTCCAGTGATCGAAAAGCTACGAACGAAGATAGACGTTCCGATTTCAATAGACACGTCCAAAACAGAAGTCGCGCTGGCGGCGACTCAGGCAGGCGCTTCGATTGTGAATGACGTCACGGGGGGACGAGGAGACGAGGGAATGCTGTCGCTGATTGCAGAAACGAAATCGGCTTTGATTATCATGCATATGCAAGGAACTCCGCGGACGATGCAGAAGCAGCCCCGATATGACGATGTTGTTTCAGAAGTGGCGGATTTTTTTCGACAACAATATGCGTGCGCCATAGGTTGTAATATTGATCCCATGGCAATTGCGTTTGATCCGGGCATTGGTTTCGGGAAAACGCTCGATCACAATCTGGAATTGCTCGCGCAGCTGGAGCGGCTTCGCGCGCATGACCGACCACTCGTGATTGGCGTTTCCCGCAAAGCGTTTCTGGGGAAACTAATCGAGTCGCAGGACATGGACGACCGCGGAGCGCCTGCAGTCGCGTTGACTGCGCTCCTGCGCACGCGCGGCGCAGACGTGTTCCGGGTTCATGATGTTAAAGAAAATGTGAGTGCGTTGCGTGTAACGGAGGCAATCCTTGGGAGGACAGGATGATTCATCAACTCATCGATCTCTGGTTCAGGGGCTGGCGCAGCCTGTTCGAAGTCATTCTGCTGAGCGTAGCGATCTATTACGGCTACCTCTACTTTCGGGGAACTCGCGGGGCAAAAGTACTCACAGGCTTGGCGATCGTTTTTCTGACGCTGACGCTAATTTCGACGCTGCTGAATTTGGTTGTGATTGGCTGGCTCGTCCGAAGCTTCTCGGTTTTCCTTGCAGTTGCCTTAGTCGTCATTTTCCAGCCGGAGCTGCGGCGTGGCCTGGCTGCGCTTGGCGGACATCCAATTTTCTCGCTGACGAGCGAGAAGCGAGAGACCGTCCATGATCTGGCCGAGGCAGTGACGCAGTTGGCCAATAAACAGTTCGGCGCGCTCATCGCGATCGAGCGCGACACATCGATTCGTGTTTACGAGGAAACGGGCGTGATAATCGATGGAGAGTTTTCGGTCGAGCTGATCCTCACTGTCTTTCATCCAAAGGCTGCATTGCACGACGGCGGAGTGATCCTTCGCAACGGACGAATTGCAGCTGCAGCGTGCATTTTTCCTGTAAGCCAGCGAGAAACGTTGGATCGCAGCCTGGGCTTACGTCATCGCGCCGGGCTCGGGATTACCGAGGAATCGGACGCGGTGGCGGTGGTGGTTTCCGAAGAGACCGGCAGTATTTCCATTTGCCACCGGCGCCGAATCGAGCGCAATTTCACACCGGAGACCTTCCGGCAACGGATCGCGGAAATTTTGTTGCACAGCAAATATGAAGAGACTGATTCTGAACAACTGGCGCGCGAAGTTGATCTCTCTCCTGCTCGCGACGACGCTTTGGTATCTCATCAAAAAGAACGTAGCGACGACGCCCTCGCTGTCTGAGAGGCCCTCTCCGGCGCCAGTTATGCAAAGCCGCTAACGCTGTTTAACGCAAAAACCGCGAGAGATTTTCTTCTTCCCAGCGCCGTGCGCGTCGGTACTGTGGAAATTCGCGCTCCCGGCGGTTGAATTCATCAGTGTGAACTCGCCGGCGGTTGCGCGATAGGGTTTGATCGGGCACTACCGAGTGCAGCATTTCGTGATAAAGCACATAACGCAAAAACCAGGTCGGCACGAACGGCTGGTCCAGCGCGGCATTGATTCGAATGACGCGGCCTTCCTCCTGGATCGTGCCAAAAACGAAATTCTCTCTTGGGCGATGTCTCCTTCGCCGGCCCCACATGACCTCGTACCCGCGAAGACGCCCTCGAAAGTATCGGTGGTTTAAGTGATCAAAGATGGCGCGCAGATCGAAATGCGTTCCCTCATGCCGCAAATTCAGTTGGCGCTGCATCGGCAACTTTGGATGAGCGAGCTTTCGTTTCGTGTTTTTCTTTTTCTTGGCCACGGTGAACCTCCAAAACGTGCAACGGAGGAGAGTACTTTAGTGGACTCTAAATCTGGAGACAAGCGAACCGGCAATCTTGTGCGAAAATTATTGTAAAACGCTTACGTTCAGCTATTTGGAAATGCGAGAAATGCCGGATTGCAACGTGAAACCAGAAGGCAAACCCATAAGTCACAAATCAGACGCTCCCTTGAATTTGCGAACTGACCATGCTCGCCAGTTCTGCGGAGTTCGGGGTTTTTGCCTGAAGGTTTTGCCACGGTCGCAACTTGCGTGTAATCATTCCCAAATTTCCTGTTGAAGGCATCGGGAGTTTAGCGGATCACGTAGCATGACGCCGTTTCTGCGAAAGTTGCTCGGCCAAAACTGGCTTTTGCTGGTAACGATGCTCGCGCTCGCGATTTTTGGCGTCATAGCAATCTACAGCGCGACGTCCTCGCGCACCGATCCATATGCAGCAGACTTCTGGCGAAAGCAGGCGAATTGGGTCGCTGTCGGCGTATTTGCGTTCATGCTGACCAGTTTGATTCACTACCGCTGGATCCGTTGGGGCGCGTTGCCGATGTATTTAGCCGGCATCGTCTTTCTGATTTTGACAAAGTTTATCGGCACGAAGGTCTACGGTGCGCGGAGTTGGCTGCATGTAGGTCCAATCAACTTTCAACCGGCGCAACTTGCTGTTGTCGCCGGGATCATGGTGTTGGCGCTATTCCTTACTCAGTTTCGCGAGATGCACCCCATGCTGCGGTTGTTACTGTCTGGTGCGATTGCCGGGGCGCCGTGCCTGCTCATTCTGCTGCAACCCGATTTGGGCGAGGTTATTATCTGGGTTCCGGTGCTCCTGGCGCTCTGGTTTGTCGGAGGACTGCCGTTACGTTATTTGATTTGCATCATTCTCATCGGAATCGCTTTTATCCCGATCGCGATTAATTTCGGGCTCAAGCCATATCAGCAACAACGGATCACGGCCTTCACGCATCCCGATATCGACAAGCAGGGTTCTGCATGGGCAATTAATCAATCTCTCATCGCCATTGGTTCAGGTGGCTGGTCCGGCAAGGGATTTAAGGCGCCAAATACACAGATCGAGCTTGGGTTTCTTCCCGCGACGGCTGTGCACAACGACTACATTTTCTCCGCCATTGGAGAGCAATGGGGATTTGTTGGGGGAGTACTTCTCCTCGGCGGGTTCGCGTTGCTTCTGATGATATGTCTTTTTGTTGCGTTTTTTGCCGGTGATCAACTGGGACTGCTTCTGGTGGTGGGGATCACGGCCCTCATCTTCACGCATATTTTTCAAAACATGGGGATGACCATCGCCATGCTGCCAATCACCGGCGTGCCGCTTCCATTGATCAGTTACAGCGGCTCTTTTGTGCTGATGATCATGTTTGGTCTCGGGCTGGTGAACAGCGTTTGGATTCACCGCAAAGTTCCCGCTTAACTAGCCGTTCTCGCACGATACCGGGCGGCGTGCCGCACAATGGCTGCACGTCTCGTCCGCACAATTTACTTTAAGGTGCAGTCGTCTAAAATCGAGCGCGACACATGGAAGCCGATTACAAGGTCAAGCTCGAGGTTTTCGAAGGTCCGCTCGATCTCCTTCTTTATCTCATCAAACAGGATGAGATCGACATTTACGATATCTCGCTCGAACGCATCACCAGTCAGTACTTGGAGTATCTCCAAGCGTTCAAGGAGCTGAACATCGAGTTGGCGGGCGAGTTTATCGTGATGGCGGCCAACCTCATTTACCTGAAAAGCCGCAGCCTCTTGCCAATTGACCAACAGCCGCCAGAAGACGACGCAGGCGAAGACGATCCGCGCTGGGAGTTAATCCGGCAACTGATCGAATATAAGAAGTTTAAGGAAGCGGCAGCCGAACTGCATCTGCGCGAGTTGGAACAAGAGAAGATTTTTGCCCGAGAAGGCGCCTCCTCTCTGGCATTACAGGAACCGCTGCGGTTGGGCGAAGTCGGAATTTTTCAACTCATTAATGCGTTCCAAACGGTGATCAAAAGGATCGAAGCGCGACAGGACGTACAGGAAATCCCTGGCGAGCGTTTTAGCGTTTCGGAGAAGATCGACGTAATTTTGCAACGCGTGGCGACTGGCTCTCGGCTCCGGTTTTCTGATCTATTTGGCGCCGCTGTGTCGCGCGTGGAATTAGTCGTAACGTTTCTGGCGCTTCTGGAGCTGATTCGTCTGAAACAAGTTCGCGCCATTCAGAGAAATATTTTTGACGAAATCGAAATCGCAGGTGCATAGGAACATAGACATTTTGTCTGTGCGCCCAACGGGCATGATGCCCGTTGTCGGTTCAGCGGGTTTCAAACCCGCTGGCCCCACAGACTGAAAGTCTATGTTCCCGCTTGAAGCGGACTTTTGCTAGCCATGCCGCGAATTTTAATCGCCGGATGTGGTTATGTTGGGGAAGCGGCGGCCGATTTATTTCATGCTGCCGGCTGGGCGGTAGAAGCCTGGACCCGCTCTACTGAATCCGCAGCGAGCTTAGCAGCGAAGCCGTATCCCGTTCGCGGAGTTGATATATCAAAATGCGCTGAGGTCGCTCAATCGGCTCTGGCAGCGGCCGGAGTCGATGCAGTGATCCATTGTGCGAGTTCGCGCGGCGGCGATGCCGGTATCTATCGGCAGCTTTATCTGAACGGTGCACGCAATCTTCTGGACATGTTTCCAAAATCGAAAACGCTCTTCACGAGCAGTACCAGCGTTTACGCGCAACGCGATGGAGCTTGGGTGACGGAAGAAAGCGAGACAAAACCAACGCGGGACACGAGCCGCATCCTCCTTGAAGCTGAAGCATTGGTTCTCGATCACGGCGGCATCGTCGCGCGGCTCGCTGGAATCTATGGATCGGGACGGTCTGCCTTACTGACGAAATTCTTGGAGGGCAAGGCGATCATCGATCCGGAGAATGATCGCTTTGTAAATCAGGTCCATCGAGATGACATCGCGTCCGCGCTCTTCTTTTTGCTGAATGGAAAAACCGAGACCAGTCAGATTTACAACGTTGTTGATGATCAGCCGATTCTCCAAAGCGAATGTTACACCTGGCTGGCGCAGAGACTGAATCGCCCGCTGCCGCCAATCGGGAAATTAGAGCAAGAACAACGCAGGCGCGGCGACAGCAACAAACGTGTCAGCAACGAAAAGCTGCGTCGCTTGGGGTGGGCGCCGCGGTATCCAACTTTTGCCGAAGCGATGGAAAAGAGCATCCTGCCGAGTTTTGCATTGAACTAGCGGATCCGTCCCGCTTGGTCTCTCGCAAGCCAGAGGCTCGCGCTACTCTAACCCGCCTGCGCCACTTCCGCCGCTGCGAGACTGGCCGCCTCATAATCCTCGCGTCGTTCGCCGAACAACTGCCGGATCACCTCTTCCACGGGCACCTCTTGGACGTTGATGTCGCTAACATCACACGCCTCAAGAAGTTCCCGGCAGGTTTCCGTGACTTTTGCGCGCGGAACTTTTAGCTGCACCGAAACCGGCGTTTGTTCGGTCACTTCACCAAAGCGCGAAAGATCACGCGTTGCTTCTTTTTCAAAGGTTAGACTCAGAATTTTGTATCCTGAAAACCGATCGACGATCTCTTCTAGCGGTCCGTCAAAGAAGATTTTGCCGTGATCGATCACCAGAACCCGATGGCACAACTCCTCGATATCTTGCATGTAATGGCTGGTAAGCAGCGTCACGATGTGATGTTGCTCATTGTAGATACGCAGAAATTCGCGGACGCGCTTTTGACTGACCACATCCAGCCCGATCGTCGGTTCATCGAGAAAAAGCACGCGCGGCTGGTGAATGAGCGCAGCGATGAGTTCCATCTTCATGCGTTCGCCCAGGGACAGTTCGCGCACCATCACGTTCATTTTGTCTCGCACTTCCAGGAGTTCCGATAATCCGTTTACGACCTTTTCAAACCTCTCGCGGTCGATCCCATAAATCGCGCGGTTGAGTTCAAGCGATTCCTGCGCGGGCAGGTCCCACCACAGCGCATTCTTTTGTCCCATGAGCAAACTGAACTGGCGCTTCATTTCGTTGCGCCTTTCCCATGGAACAAAACCAAGCACGCGGGCATCACCCGATGTTGGGTTCAGCAATCCGGAGAGCATTTTGAGCACAGTGGTTTTACCCGCGCCGTTCGGACCGAGGAATCCGACAAACTCGCCTTCCTCGATTTGAAAGGAGACCTGGTCTGCCGCTCGCGTTTCGTCGTAACGCCGCCTGAACAACCCTTTGATCGAACCCCAGAGTCCGCGCTCCTTGCGGTAAGTGCGGTAGACCTTCGTCAATTGGGAAGCTTCAATCACTGGCATAGGCCGTTAATGAAGCTACGTGGTGATGCTGCGTGAGCAAAATGAGGTGTCGAACGCCCCCTACTTCTGCCCCGGCGGTATTGGATCTGTTTTGGCGCCAAGGGCGCTATCTCATCGCTAGCCTGGGGCAGCGCCCCAGGGATCGATGGTTCCCAAGATAGCAGCGCTGAAAGCGCGATTCATTTCAAGCGCGATTGAAACGCGCTTTCAGCGCTTGACTGGACGATTTGGATTCCTGGGGCGATGCCCCAGGCTGCCAGTGAATATTGCGCCGTTGGCGCTAAACACGTCATAGGGCGCCGCTACAGAACGTCATCCAGACACGCCAATAAATGCGAGACGGTTTCCTCCGTTTCGTCTCCCATGTTTGAGAGGCGAAAAGTTTGGCCGCGAATTTTCCCGTAACCGGGATCAATCACCAAATGATGCTTCTCCCGAAGTTTCCTTGCGAGCTCCAGCACGTCGATGTCTTTGCTGTTTTCCACGCAGGTCAGCGTTTTTGATCGGAATCCTTCCTCGGCGAAGAAATCAAATCCCGTGCGGCGCACCCAATCGTGCACCAGCGCGTTCGTGCGAGCGTGTCGAGCAAAGCGCGCCTCCAGACCTTCTTCGAAAATTTCTTCAAGCTTGAATTGCAGCGCATGTATGTGTCCGATGCTGGGCGTGCTCGGCGTCATCCAC
>WNGM01009276.1_pt1 | contig 11029 bp, 9 predicted proteins | sample 5400571 | NCBI WGS metagenome assembly WNGM01 (sample SAMN13153378, study PRJNA577476) | soil metagenome | isolation source: 100 cm soil or saprolite under Garry oak tree replicate 2 | place: USA:California | collected 2016-06-15 | reverse complement strand
TGGTGCTGGACGAGCCGACGCTTGGCCTCGACATCCTTTATCGCAAGCAGTTCTACGATTCGCTGCTGAACGACTACTTCGATCGCAGCCGCACCATCGTCGTGACCACACATCAGGTTGAAGAGGTCCAGGACGTCCTGACCGATGTCATGTTCATCAACCGCGGCCGCATCGTATTCGATTGCAGCATGGAGGAATTCGAGTCGCGTTATCTGGAAGTGATGGTGAATCCGGAGCAGGTCGCCGCAGCGAGGGCGCTCAAGCCGATTCACGAGCGCCAAGTGTTCGGGCGCAGCATCCTGCTGTTCGATCGCGTCGACCGCCAGCAACTCACCGCGCTTGGCGACGTGCGAACGCCGAGCATCGCCGACTTGTTTGTTGCCGTACTCAGCAATCAAAGCGGCGCGGCCCAAGGAGGGACTCGATGAGTACTCCATCAAACACCGTGCCCGGGTCTCCCCTCGAATTGCAAGTAACCGCGCCTGCGGTCATCACCGCCAGTCGGCGTATGTACTGGTCGGTGCGGCGCGAATTGTGGGAGCACCGTTCGATCTATGTCGCACCGCTGACCGCCGCCGCCGTTTTTCTGCTCGCCTTCTTGACGGCGTTGACGCTCAGCCCGGCGCATCGGCACGAGCCGCTCGACATACCGTACGAATTCGCGGCTGCTCTGATCATGGGGACCGGTTTTATAGTCGGGATTTTCTACTCTCTCGATGCGCTGTACGGAGAGCGCCGCGATCGCAGCATCCTGTTCTGGAAGTCGCTGCCAGTTTCCGACCTCACCACCGTGCTCTCGAAGTTCGCCATTCCCCTCGTCATTTTGCCACTCCTCAGCTTCGCCATCGCCGTTGTCACGCAGTTCGTCATGCTGCTGCTGAGCAGCGCAGTCCTACTGGGCAGCGGCCTGAGTGTCGGGACGCTCGGGGCACGGATGTCGTTCTTCCACATGTCACTGATGCTCCTCTACCACATTCTGACCGTTCATGGCCTCTGGTACGCGCCCATCTACGGCTGGTTGCTGCTGGTTTCAGCTTGGGCACCACGCGCGCCGTTTTTATGGGCGTTCTTGCCTCCGTTCGTGATCTGGGGAGTCGAGAAGATTGCGTTCAGAACTTCGCATTTCCTCGGCATGCTGCAGTACCGCTTGACCGGGCCGGAGCCTTCCACCACGACAGCGCGGAGCGGAAACCTGATGGAAATGATGTCAGCACTCACTCCGGTGCAATTTTTCAGTACGCCGGGTCTGTGGGTAGGGCTGGCAGTCGCCGCGATATTCCTCGCCGTAGCGGTGCGGCTACGGCGGTACCGCGAACCAATCTGATTCGATGCTCGCTTGATTCAGTCCCTGGTGTAAGGAAAAACGAATAGGAGCACAACTGAAATGATGGAACGAATTGCAGAAACGTCGCCGCGTCTCAAGGCCAGGATTACCGGTGCCTTTTATCTCCTGACCATACTGACAGGAATATTCGCCCAGGGTTTCGTGAGCGGCAGCCTTGTGGTAGACGGCGACGCCGCGGCTACGGCGACGAACATACTGACACACAGGGGCATGTTTCAGTTGGGTTTCGCAGTCTACCTCATCGAAATGGCGTGCCAGATCGCTATGACAGCTCTCTTTTATGACTTGCTTAAGCCGGCGGGCAGGAGCGTCTCTTTGGTTGCCGCGTTCTTAGGCTTCGCAGGTTGCATCATCAAGACTTTTAGCCGCCTCTTTTTTATCGCCCCCTTGTCCATCTTGGGAGGCGCGCACTACTTGAGCGTGTTCAGCGCGGAACAGTTGCAGGCGCTGGCGCTCCTCTTTCTTAAGGTGAATGACCATGGCGCCGCGATCGCCTTGGTATTTTTCGGATTCTATGCACTCCTGACGGGCTACCTCATTATCAGGTCCACCTTCCTGCCTCGGATTCTGGGCGTGTTGTCGGTATTTGGAGGTTTGGGTTGGCTGACCTTCCTGTATCTGCCGCTCGGATACCGTCTGTTCCCCTACATTGCAGTCCTCGGCCTCCTCGGGGCAGCATCGCTAATCCTGTGGCTCCTTGTGTTCGGCGTGAACGAACAACGATGGAAGGAGCAGGCAAACGCAGCATGAAAGCCGGTGCACAAGGAATCTTTATTCAGCGCTTGGCGTAATAGAAAACGCGTGGGAACACAGCCGTAAAGTTTAATTATCTGTTCAGGAGAAAACATGGAACCACTTATTGATGTTAACTGCTCACCGATAGAATGTACTTCTCTCTCGCCGAGTGCCCCGATTTGGCAGGACATCCTGGCACAGGCAATGACCGGGGAACTCCTCGCCGCGATGAACTACACCTCCTTATCGGAGATCTGTGACGATCCCGCAGAAGTAGCCGATGCCTTGGAGCATTCGGAGTGTGAACGGGGCCATGCCGCTGCGTTCGCTGCCGAGGGCCGCAAGATTGGAGTGGACGTCACCAATAACGTCGACGCAAAGCATTGGAAGCGGCTCCGCGACGCCTTCCTGCGCTGCATCACAGAGCGGGACTTTATCGGCTGCCTGATCGTCCAGGAAATCATGCTGGAATCCTTCGCCGTCGCCAGCTATTCACGCGTCGGGAAGGTGGGACCGGGGAGTCTAGGCGAGACCTTTGCCCGCATCGCAGCCGAGGAAGGAGAGCACGTCGATCACGCCATGTCGATTCTCAGGGCGGAGCGAGCCCGAGACGCGCAGCGCGAAGTGTGCCACGCCAGTTGTGTGAAGCCATCACTGTTCGGGGTCAGCTTGTCGGCAGCCGAGCTTCGCGGAGCGTCGCTGCAACAGTATCTGAAGACGCTGGACATGCTGGGCATACCCGGGGAGGTAACACTTAGATGGGTGACGCAGTTGCCAGTATAACTACGCGAGCGCGGACGATCGACGCCGATTTCGCTCTGATCGGGCATCAGGAGAGTTGGAGAGCGGCTGCGGACGTACTCGCGGTCTTGCGCGGACCGGAGCGTACGCCTCTGCCAGACGACGAGATCAAGGACATCCTTCCATGGATTCCGCCTAGAGCAGTCTGCCACGTCGACCTCGGATCGATCGTCGGCACGAAGGCTCGCGGCCTGTACATCGACTCCTTCATTCCTCCCGACCGTCTGGAAGCAGCCTACGTGCACGAGAACATTGCCCGCGTTCGAAAGGCGGCGGCCTGCGCCATCAAGGCAGGAGCGAAAATTGTGAGTCTCGGCGGATTCAGCTCCATTCTGATTGAGGGCAACTTCGATCAGCTTCCGGAAAGACACGATACGGTCTTCACGACAGGCAATACGTTGACAGTTGCTTTCATCGTTCAGGGTATCCAGAAGATGTGCGCGCTGGAGGGCCGGAACCTCTCAAGATCAACGCTGCTCATCGTTGGAGCAACAGGAGATGTGGGTTCCGGCTGTGCCCGTTGTCTGGCGCCTATCGTGAAACGCGTGCTGCTCAGCGCACGCAAAGTGGAGCGACTACGCAGGCTCGCCGCCGAGTTGGAAGCCAATGGAGTTCAGGTGGAGATCGAGACCGATCTCCAGGAATTCTGAATCGGCATCCGTTCCCCGATGTGGTTCATGGCTGTCTACTCGAAGGCATGGCTCTTGCTTTGGAACACCGGTTCGAGCCTTTCTCTCAGGGAAGAGGATTCATCACTCAGGAGCGGGTCGACGAGATTGAGACAATTGCTGCACGGCATGGGATCTATCTCGCACCGTTTTACAATGCCGACGGACAATTGGAGGACGAACTTGATGCCAGGTGGAATGGTCGAGAGGATAAGTCCCTGGGTGAAAGACCAAGTCGAACTGTCGAACCTTCTTTTTGAGATAGGTTGGGAGGATTGAGCGTCGGACCAGTGGGCAGTGTCGATCCAGCCATGTAGCGGCTTCCGAGGGGCCTGCAATCGACCTGACAACCCTTCGGCGGTCAACCGAATGCTCTCCGCAGGTTCAAATAGTTGAAAAACGGGACTTTAATTTCAATGCGGAAAATTTGGAGTGGAATTTTTCGACTGACAAGCACGGAGCCAGGATCTAAGTGCCCTGCCTTCTATTGGCTACAAGAACGTTGAATAAGAGATTCGCACGCCAGAACCCGAAGTTGCACCCTGTTGCACCCACACAGAGTTGCTGTCACATGTTGCGTAAGTGATTTCGATTCAGGAAGAAGAATGGCTCCCCGGGCTAGATTCGAACTAGCAACCCTTCGGTTAACAGCCGAATGCTCTACCGTTGAGCTACCGGGGAACCGCACAACAGCTTTGTTTTCATTCTAATACAGCCATCGAAATGATGCCAGTTCAGCCGTTGGTTCCAACTAGGTTCCAACGGCGTGATTTGCCGGACTTCTTTGGTGAAATCAAAAAATCGGATGACTGATTTTCAAAGACTTAGACGTAATGTTCTGCGAGAAATTCACGATTATTCGGCACCACACCGAATGCTCTTTTCCTATGCAAAAATGGAGCAGAGCGCGGCTGAGATATGGGATTCACTTCTGGTGGCTACATAATGCAAAGGGGGTTGGGCCGGGCCCAATTCAGGAAATTGGAGACTGTAGCTTCTCGTTTGAGTAATTGCGATCACTTCTACGGAAACCGCTTTTTCCAGCCAAGTGGATTATCTCCGAGTTGCCTGTCATACGACCAGAATCCGATTGCGCGGGTGTCGTCTACGGTTGCAACGTCGAGTCAGGGCAACCCGTTGCGCAGGACCGTTTCGACCACGTCGGCAAAGCGATCAATCTCCTGGACGGACGTAAACACATTGGGCGCGACTCGGATTCCTGGCGGTCCCTCGTACTGATTCCGACCGAACGCGAACACCAATATCCGATGACGCTGCAGGAGGTAGTTCGCAAGTACGGCGGGGTCGATGCCGTCGATGGCGAAGGAACCCAGCCCGCACGAGCGTCCGGCGGCGAGATCCGTGAAGATGCGAATACGCGGATGTTGGCCGAGACGCTCCGCCCACCGCCGCTTCAGATAATGAAGGCGTGCCGCCTTGCACTCGGTGCCGAGCCGCTCATGGAAGATCAAAGCGTCGGCCATCGCGACGTGCGGCGCGAGCGATTGCCCGCCCACCCACTCAAACTTCCGGATGTCATTTTGGACGTTATCCCACGCCGGTGTGAGCGGCCACAGTTCGCGAATCAGGTCACGCCGAACGTAGAGAAGGCCGGTACCGAGGGGTGCCATTAGCCATTTCTGACCGCTCGTCCCGTAGTAGTCACACTCGAGCGCGCGCAAGTTCACGGGGATATGTCCGGGCGCGTGCGCACCGTCGATGATCGTGCGCACGCCCCGAGCCCTCGCCATCCGGCAGATGTCACGCACTGGCATGATGTGGCCAGTTAGAAATGTGAGATGGGAGAGCAATACGACTCGGGTGCGTGGCGTGATAGCGCGCTCGAAACGGGAGAGGATCTCTCCAGGGGCAGGATAGGGGGCCGAGAGGGCCACCTCCGAGTAGACAATTCCATCGCGATGGACGCGCTGTTGCCATGTGTTCCACATCGCCCAATAATCCTCGCTGGTACTCAGCACCTCGTCACCGCGGCGGAGGTCGAGGCCGAGCTGGACGATCTGGAGTGCTTCGGTGGTACTCCGCGTCAGGGCGAGTTCCTCCGGGTCGCAGCCAAGCAGAGCCGCCGCGCGCCGTCGCACATCCTCCCGCCGCGGGTCCGTAGCACTCTCGGGCCAATGTCCCCAATAGAGGGGCGCACGATTCGTGCGCACGGTCTCGCGCTCCAGCGTCACGAGCACCGCAGTAGGGCTCGGGCTGTAGCCGTAATTGAGGTTGACTAGCCCAGGTTCGAGGGTGAAGGACTGACGCACGTCATGCCAGAAGGCCTCGTTTTCGGCAACCGCCTGAGCATCGCGCGGCAGCGCCGCGAGCGCATGATCAAGCCGCTCGGCCCAGCTGGGGCGCCAGCCGGCCGCCAGGGCCGCTGTAGCAACCGCACCCTCGCGGAGAAAGGATCGACGATCGCGCATCATCCTGGTAGTCCCTGCTCGTTTTCCGCCTACTGCGGCATGTCAATTGAAACATATTCAGGTAACGGAGGTGGGTCTTTCTGAAGTTGCTGAGGTCACTTGGTCGGTTGTCGGCAACCCTTCCCTAATCGCGTTACGTCAGGGTTGCCCGTCATCCATCCCGTGAGGCCCGGCAAGCGCCAAATTGAGTCTCCGACAGGGGCGTGACTGATTTCTGAGGCTCTCGGGAGACTAGACCTTTCGGTTGAGGATGGCGCGTGTAGTGCAGCCTCATTATTCTGCTGGTTTTTCGCAAAGGCTTTTTTCAGAGAGAAGGCCAAAGACTCACTCAATGCCGGGATCGCGCATTGGTGGAACGGAGTTCAAGGGCTGTGTCGAAACCATGCGGATCTGATTCTCAAACATGGCTCGAAACGGACTGGGCAGCGTGCTATCACGAGCCCTCTGGTAATCCGCAACCGCCTGTTCTCGTTCACCACGAAGCAAATGCAGGTTCCCCGACATCATCCAACCCGAAAAGTCATTGGAGCGCAGCAAGAGGCCTTCTGCGAGAAGGCTCTCAATCCGCTGGAAATCTGGCTTGGGATCCTCAAACAATCTCATTGCCTTGCCGAAGAGCGCGTCGGCCCGAGCGTTAGGCAAGTAGTACGTCCCCCGATAGATCAGAACGTTCCCAACGCGATCCACGGGTTGCGCGTCACGGAGTGCCTTGTTGTCCGACCATATTGCCGGTGCGCTTGTGGAAGCATGCACTATTAGCGTGCCGGAAACCGTCGTCGGAGGCAGTTCGTTCCCCGAGGGGTCATCGAGTGCCCGCAGTTTCATGCGGCGATAGGTAATCAGGTCCGGCTTGACGAAAGAAGGATAATACGCGACGTAAGGGACCTCTCCCACTGGCTCAAGGTTCCGATGGTAGTACTCGGCGATTTCCTTGTCGCGTTGACCAAGGTCAATCCCATCGTTGCGAAAGTAGCGATATGCCTGGCTGGTTCCCCCTGCCAGAATGTTGTGGTATTCCCAGGGTCTTTCGACGGCAAGGGCCGGAAGGCAGGCAGCAAGGATCAGTCCGAACGCAGCCGCGCTTAAGAACTTTTTGTGCAAGCGCATGAGCCATTGCACGCCGAAGCCGCCAAGAATGGCTGTCACGAAGTACACTGTCAGGGCGTGTCTGACTCCTGCGTACTCAGCGCTTGAGCGCGCCAGAATGACTAGCAAGACACCAGCTAACGAGATTAGGGCTGCTGCGGCCAGCTTGTCCGGTGTGGGGACACTGCGGCGAAAAACAACGACGCACCCGAGACATGACAAGAGAATGAGCCCGATCGGAAGTCTTGTTGCAATGTAGCCAGGAAAAATCAGCGGACGGCGCTGCATGAAGGTCAACCGGCCAAAGGCATATGTGGAATACGCGCGCCCTTCCATACCAGTGCGCACAATGTCGGCAAGACCCCAGATGTAGGACCGCGGCAGGACTCGCCATTTCGCGACAGTGCTTAGGCTGGATCGCCATACAGGAGACTGAACATCCTCAATTTTAGAAGTCAGCGTCCGATTGAATTGTTGCTGCCAGGAGTTGGTCTCATAGTATTTTAAACGGTACGTGCCCCAAAGTATCGCCACCGCGCAGCCCAGCACGGCCAAAAAAGCCACACACTTTTGAAGCATTGCCCATTTACTGCAACGAGTCTGCCACCATAAACCGCCAATGCCGAGAGCCGCAACATAACCGAAGGCAATCAATCCCGAATGTTTGACGGACAGCGTCAGCCCGAGGGCTAACGCCAGCAAACAGAGATTGGCCCTGCTCCATTCTCGAATCAGCTGAATGCATAACAATACGCTCGTGATCGACAAAAGTGCTACCGGAAGGTCGGTCATCACCACTGGCCAGTGCGCGGCGACGGTAGGATCAATCAGTGCAAAAACAACAGCGCCGACGGTCACTACCCTTCCGAAGACGCGAAACGCGGTCAACGCGAAGCCCAAGAATAACAATCCGTTGAACAGGTACATCGCCCGCCGAACGCGTGACTGTATGATGTCAGCGTCATTCTGCTCGTACATCGTTTCTTCGACAAATCGGCGCTCGGCGTTCTTATCGTGCAAAAGGCCAGGTTCAATAAATCGGAAAACGCTTCGCGGGGCGGCTAGGCCGGCCACAAGTTTGACGAGCGGCGGGTGCTCCGGATTCAAGTAATACTCGCCCGTACGGATATACGCAACGCCAGCGGTGATGTGCCACGGCTCGTCGACTGTGAATCCGTCATGTCGCGTTGCCCACGCGGAGCGGCACGCACCAGCGACAATCAGGGCAACAGCCAGCGCCAGAAAGGAACGCCAATCGTCAAGCCGGTGCATGCGGCGTATCGTACATCGGTGTATCTCGAAGGGATACACCGAAACATCCAAGTGGATTGACGCGATTCGTCCCGTGCGAGGATTTGAGCCCGTGGCTCCTGAGCAAGCTAGTGTGGAGCGCCGGGCTTTGCGGGTTGCCACAATTCGATCGGATTTCCCTCAGGGTCATGCACGCGGGCAAACCGGCCGGTGGGATCGGGCGGGTAAATCTTGATCTCGGTTCCTGCGGCCCGTAGCTGTGCAGCCATTTTGTCGAGATCCCGGACTCGAAAGTTCAGCATCCAGACCTTTTGGGCATCCCCGAAATATTTGCTCGTCTCAGGAAAAGGCGCGAAAGCAGTGGGGCCTGCCTCTTGCTCCCAAACGGGATCCCCTTCGCTCGATGGTATGAGCGAGATTCCCAGGTGCTGCTGGTACCAAAGCCCCAGCGCTTTCGGATCTTTGGCTCGAAAGAAGAATCCTCCGATTCCGATCACTTTTTCCATTTCCGTTCCTTCAGCGATCGCATCGCGAACCGCGGCCCCCGGAGGGAGAGGAGAGGTCTTTGGCTGTACGGCTGTCTGCGCCGCTATGGCGAGTTGGTTCCGCCCCAAGATGAAGCTCGACCCGAAAGCAAATGACAGAGTTCGAAGCAGTTGGCGTCTTAGAGAAAGCATCCCATCCTCCTTCCGAGAAGAGCGCGGCCCGAGCTACGATACCTGCGCAAACGGGCTCTGGGAAGCGTAAAGATGAGGTTCTGGGCGATTTGTCGGCAAACCGAAAGTATGTGCGCGTGGGTTTACTGGGACAACTTCCGCATTGCCCGTTAGACCGCTTGCAACACCAGCTTCGCGGCCACCCACACCAGAATTAGCCGCCGCCCCCTCTGCTTGGTAATCCCGTCCGCGTGGGACCTTCTGTGAGGACGCAGTACGCCAGGATAAGCGGTATGAACAAGAACAGGAGAGTCTCACCCACAAAGCCCGCCCACGAAAACAATGCCGGCGGCGTGCTTCCAAACCAGCTAGCCGGAATTTCTCATAATAAATGGAAAAAGGCTGTTGCTTCATGGCATAACTCTTTTGTCTAGAAAGAAATCTTGCCAAGAAGGAGCAACAGCCTTATGACCACAGAGTGTAACCAGTTTGTCTTCGGATTTCATCCCCTAAAGCGGCTCGAGATACGCGCGCAGTTCGACGGTGGAGCGATCAGCACTGACGGCGGTGGTCTGCTCCTGCGGGAGGTCGAGAAGCGCATCGGGATCCTGCGCCAGTTTGCCAGCTGCTTCACCGATTATCGGAATCCGGATCTGATCGAACATACGGTGGAGGAGTTGGTAGCCCAGAGAGTCTATGGTCTGGCCTTGGGCTATGAGGATCTGAACGACCACGAGGAGCTGCGGAACGATCCCTTGTTGGCGGTGTTGGTCGAGAAGGCGAATCCCAGCAGCCAAGTCTTAGCCGGAAAGAGCACTCTGAATCGGTTGGAACTGACCAAAGAGACGGCTAGTCGGAAAGAGCGTTACAAAAAGATCGTGCTGGATCACGGAGCCGTGGACCGCCTGCTGGTGGAGGTCTTCCTCCAAGCTCACCGAGAGGAACCGAAAGAAATCATCTTGGACCTGGACGCTACCGACGATCCGCTACACGGGCAGCAGGAAGGGCGTTTCTTCCATGGCTACTATGGGCATTATTGCTACCTGCCGTTGTACATCTTCTGCGGAGAGTTCCTGTTGTGTGCGCGATTGCGAACGTCGAACATCGATGCCTCAGCAGGAAGTGTAGAGGAGCTGCAGCGCATCGTAGGGCAGATTCGTTCCGCGTGGCCCCTGGTGCGTATGGTGGTGCGTGGGGACTCCGGATTTTGCCGGGAGGAGCTGATGGCTTGGTGTGAAGCGAACCGCGTAGAGTACTTGCTGGGACTAGCGAAAAATGAACGCCTGAAAGCCGAGATTGCACAGGAGCAGAAGGAAGCGCAAGCCCGGTACCAAGAGACCGGACACGCGGCCCGGTTGTTCAAAGAGTTCGTCTATCAGACGCGGAAGAGCTGGAGTCGTGCGCGACGGGTGGTGGCCAAGGCCGAGCATCTGGAGAAAGGAGAGAACCCGCGGTTCGTGGTGACCTCTCTGAGTAGAGAAGCATGGCCAGCACAGGCGTTGTATGAAGAGCACTACTGTGGAAGAGGGGACATGGAGAATCGCATCAAGGAACAGTTGATGCTGTTCAGTGACCGCACCAGCACGCACTACCTGCGCAGCAATCAATTACGGCTGTACTGCTCTTCGATCGCTTACGTGCTTTTGCAGATGCTGCGGCGACTGGGACTGGAGGGAACGGAGTTGGCCAAGGCGCAATGCTCCACCATTCGGCTCAAGGTGTTAAAGATCGGCGCGCTGATCCGCATCACCGTACGGAAGGTGTGGATTTCGTTGGCCGGTGGGTATCCCTACGTCGACCTCTTCCGGCAAGTCTACGAAAAGCTGTGTGCCGTGCCGCTAAAGCATTGAAAAAAGAAGGATCCCGAACAACTTTTTTCTAGCTTATGTCGAACAGGTGGTAAGGTGTGCGCCGAAACCGCCTCGGAGAGAGAAAAAGTCTCACGCCAAGCGAAAAACGGGTCAGCTAAACAACCGCACCCCGCGAAACTATCTCGCAACTCCCAATTCAAACAAATTTCATTCCCCTTCTGCCAAGCTGTGAGAGATAACGGCTAGT
>WNGM01012133.1_pt1 | contig 11030 bp, 10 predicted proteins | sample 5400571 | NCBI WGS metagenome assembly WNGM01 (sample SAMN13153378, study PRJNA577476) | soil metagenome | isolation source: 100 cm soil or saprolite under Garry oak tree replicate 2 | place: USA:California | collected 2016-06-15 | reverse complement strand
CAAAGAGCGGGTGAAATCATGTCTGGATCGTTTTCATATCGCGCATCTTGCTGATCGCTCTGCCCGGAAACTATCCGGTGGAGAGGCACAGCGTACCAGCCTGGCACGTGCATTCGCTACTAATCCGGAAATCATTCTCCTTGATGAGCCGTTTGTGGCATTGGACCCGCCTGCCCGACAGGCTTTGAGTGATGATCTCGAAATGGTGCTGAGAGAATCAGGCACTACTGCGATTTTGACGACACACGACCAGATGGACGCGCTGCGACTCGCAGACCGTATGGTGGTAATGGAACAGGGGAAAATTGTTCAGTCCGGTACGCCGTCATCAGTACACACCCAGCCTGCGAATGAATTTGTAGCCACCTTTGTCGGTATGGAAAACATCTTTACCGGAATGGTCACAGATGCAGACAACGGACTGTTTTCCGTCTCCGTGGGAGGCCATACCATGGAAATAATGGGTGACGGAGCGCCTCAGGAATCGGTTGTGATCTGTATTCGCCCGGAGCACGTGGTGATTTCCCTGACAAACCCGGACGCTAAGACAAGCACCCGAAACATTTTTCCCTGCACGGTCTCCAAAATTGTTCAGCTGGGATTGTTTACCAAGGTATATCTGGATTGCGGCTTCTCCCTGGTTGCGGCCATTACCAACCAATCCTTTGATAATCTCGCATTGCAAACAGGCCGCCAGGTGTTTGCCTCGTTCAAAGCAACCTCTGTCCACGTTTTTCGTAAGAGTTGAAACCTCCCCCTCTTAGAGTACAAACAAAAATGGCTCCCCCTGGTGCACCAACTTCGAACTTTCTTCGTAGATCCTCCGCAAGATATTATTAAATATCTGCAGAACCACAAACGCACCGAACGTCTGTACAAGGAAGAGGGTCTCTCGCTACGCCTGAAGAAGAGCAAGAAGCGTATAAGCCACCTCAGAGTAGTCATGGATAAACCGGAACGGATCAACCAGCACTGGTCGATGGATTTCGTCTCTGACAGCCTCTACAATAGCAGGCGCTTCCGAATATTGACCGTTGTCGATGATTTTAGCCGTGAATGTCCGGCGCTTGAAGTTGATCATTCTCTAACGGGGAAACGAGTAGCCAGAGTACTTGATCGTATTGCCATGACCCGTGGTCTGCCGGATGCAATCACCGTTGATAACGGACCGGAGTTCATCAGCAAGGCGCTTGATCTCTGGGCTTACAAGAATAACGTCAAGCTCAGATTCATTCAGCCGGGCAAACCGACTCAGAACGCATACATCGAAAGCTTTAACGGCAAATTCCGAGATTAATGCCTGAACGATAATGTCTTCATCAACTTGCACAGTGCCCAGAAAATAATTGAAACAGCATTTGAAAAAGAACAAAAGACCGAAAAAACTAAGTTATAACTGCTTCAATCAATGGGGGGAAGGTCACACGATGTATACAATGACAATTTGCAATAGATTTTTCATGGCCAATCCTCCTTGTGAAATATTTCCTTATCATGCAGAAGCTCTGAAGATCGTTTGTATAAGGCCTTGGTTCGGTGTTCTAGTCACTCGGTAATTGTTTTTGGAACTAACATTGATTGTTATAGACTTAACATCAACCAGTTTATATAAGAGGATATCAAAACAAGGTTGCTTTACTTGTGAAGTAAGCTTCTGACCTGCAAATTCGACATACCCCATCCGTAACGATATCTCCTTGGCAGCATTAACGACAAGTGAAGCAACACCGTGATTAATCTTCTCATGGGAAAGCCTGAAATTTGGGCCAGCAACACAGATTACGCCAATAACCTGCGAGGCGTGATTACGAATCGCAGCGGCCACAGCATTGGCACCATTTTCATACTCCCCGATGCTGATTGCAAACCCGTTTTTTCGTATTCTATCTTGTTCATCTGACCAAGTTTTTAAACATGTAATCTTCTGTTCTCTATACTTTTTTACATTTTCTTTCCCGTAGATCACATTCAGTTCTTCATCGGAACAACACGCGAGTATAACTTTACCCGCCGCGGTACTGTCCAGTGGGAGGCAGGTACCAATTGGAGTCACTACTTTTACGGTTTGTACCGTCTCGATAGTGTCCCCACAAACAAGGCCTCCAGAGCCTAATACCGCCAAGAATGATGTTTCTCCACACGCATGATAGACCGCTTCCAGTGAGTTATGAGCCTCTCGAGTCAATTGTCGGCTCTTGAGGCATCTCTCACCAAGTTTTAAAGTTGTAATACCAAGATGGTAAGCGCCGTTAGTAGCGTTTTTTTCGATAAAATTACGATCCTCCAGCGTTGCCAGCAACCTGAAAACGTTATTTTTGCTGGCACACACCAACCGAGTCAATTCCGAGAGCTTTAATTCGCTCGCGCTGCCGTTAAACTGTTCAAGGAGAGAACATGCCAGGGAAACCGACTGTATGAGATAATCTTTCTTCTCTTTTCTTGCCATACTGGCACCCCGCATATTTCCTGCCGGATTACTATCTGCTCAGGACATTGCTTCGGCTACAACTTCAGCGATATCTCTGACCCGAACCGACTCGATTCCACCTTCCTTCAACCCGTCCTCCATCATGGTCATACAGTAGGGACAGCTGACGCATAGCGTATCAGGCTCCTGCTGCAAAGCCTCTTTTACGCGTTCAATATTGATTCTTGTTCCCGATAGTTCTTCCATCCACATCCGTCCTCCACCAGCGCCGCAACAGAAACCATTTTCCTTGGAGCGGTCGAATTCACTTGGTGCAGTACCTGTCGCTGCCTGTATCACTTGGCGTGGTGCTTCGTAGGTATCGTTGTGGCGGCCAAGATAACACGAGTCGTGAAAGATAATTTTCCCAAGCTCGGCTTTTTTAGGGAGTTTGAGCTTGCCATCTGCAATCAGCTGCTCAATCAATTGGCTGTGATGCAACACCTCGACCTCAAGTCCGTATTGTTGGTAGTCATTTTTTAAGGTGTTAAAGCAATGTGGACACTGAGTGACGATCTTTTTTACACCCTTCTCTTTCAAGAGCTGTACATTCTGCTTAGCCATACGGTCAAACACAAACTCGTTGCCGAGTCTTCGTAAACTGTCACCGCAACAAAGTTCTTCCTTACCAAGGATACCCCATGAAACTCCCGCGGAATCAAGGATTGTCGCGAGTGCGACAGTTACATGCTTCTGTCTGGAGTCAAAGGTACCGGCACATCCAACGTAGAGAAGATATTCTGTATTGTGGGCATCAAATGGCTTCACATCGAGAGTAGAATACCATTTAGTCCTATCGGTCGGAGCAATACCCCACGGATTGGACCGTCCCTCCATATTCTCGAACAGGTTAAGAAGCTCTTCCGGAAAACTCGACTTCATCTGCACCAGGTGCCGTCTCATTTTGACGATTTTTGGCATCTGCTCAATGAATACCGGACAGGCGGACATGCATGCACCACAGGTAGTACATGACCAAATAGCATCTTCCGACACACTACCTTCCTCATCACCGATCAGAGCCCTGCCCGGGACAAACCCGTTTTGGTCACGACTACCATTCAACAGGTTCATCTTGATATCATGTACCACTTTGCGAGGGTTTAATGGTTTGCCGGTTGCAACGGCAGGACAGACGCTCTGACAGCGACCGCACTCTGTGCAGGAAAAACCATCAAGAAGGTCCTTCCAGGAAAGCTGATCAACACTTCCTGTTCCGAAACTCTCACCTTTTACAAACTCTTCCCGAATCTGGGTATTAGGCTTTTTCAAACTCTTGAAGAAGCAGTTTGGCATTGCGGTCAGTATGTGCATGTGTTTGCTGTGGGGAAGGTAGTTCATAAACAGCAAAAGCAACATAGCGTGTAGCCACCAGAAGAATGTGGCATAGGATTGCATATCATTTGAGGGGGCAGCCGCCATTATTTGGGCAAAAAGCGATGACACCGGCATACTGGAAACAGCCGTTTCCTTGCCCATGGCAATCATAGTGCCGTGCAATCCGAAATAGGCGAGCATCAAAAGAGCTATGCTGCCAAGAATCATGAATGCTTCCAGGCTGCGGGGACTTGTATAGGAGGTTTCCATGTAGTCGGGCGCAAAGAACAGCCGCCGACATGCAGCCAATGCGACACAAACCAAAGCAATCCCAGACACAGCGTCGAAAGCAAACAGCAGGGCGTGGTGCAGCGGCTCCGGCAAAACTGCCAGGCTTACTGCGGGAAACAGACCCGAGAGAAGGAACTCGCCATTGGCTATCAAAAGTATGATGAAGGCCCAAAAGATCATGGCGTGATTAAATCCAAACGGGCGGGCCATGACTCGTTTTTGACCAAAGGCATAGAGTAGTACATCCATCAGCCTTTGGCCCGGTTCCTGAAAGCGGTCTTCCGGTTTTCCGACTGTAACAAGGGATAGCTTACGGTAACAGCTCCAGCTGAAGAGGAGGAGCGATGCTACAAGAATCGGTGCGTAAATAATGAAATTTGGTGTCATGGCTGGTACCTCATAAAGACTTTATTACTAATTGATTGTCAGCTATTGTTCTCTCAGTTCCCGAATCCCCCGGGTAAGTTCGGGGACAATCTGGAACAAATCTCCGACGATGCCATAGTGTGCTACTTCAAAGATAGGAGCTTCCTTGTCTCGGTTGATGGCAATTATCAGATCCGAATCCTGCATTCCCACAAGGTGCTGAATGGCACCCGAAATTCCGCATGCGATATATATTTTAGGCCTGACGGTCTTTCCGGTCTGCCCCACCTGGCGCTCATGGGACATCCAGCCTGCATCGACAGCGCTTCTGGAGGCACCGACCACCCCGCCCAGTTCATCAGCAAGCTCTTTCAATAATGCGAAATTATCAGCTCCCATAAGACCGCGCCCACCAGAGACAATAAATTCAGCGCCGGCCACATCAACGTGATCTTTCCCCTTCTTGTCATTAATGACTTGCAGCACTTTAGTAAGAATATTCTTTTCCTCTACCGGGCTGGAAATGCGAACAATCCGACCGGTGGCGCCATCTTTCCTCTCAGGTAGATGCATAACATGAGGTCTGACCGTTGCCATCTGGGGACGATACTTGTCGCACATAATAGTGGCCATAATGTTGCCACCGAAAGCTGGACGGGTTTGCATTAAATTACGCTTGTCATCAACGGCAAGACCGGTGCAATCTGCTGTCAAACCGGTCTTTACGACAGTGGCTACTGCGCCGGCCAGATCCCTGCCAAGCCCTGTAGCACCCATCAAAATAATTTCCGGTTTATGTTGTTCAATCATGTAGCAAAGAGCTTCCAGATAGGCTTCGGTACGGTAATGCCTGAAAACGGGCGCATCCATCAAAAAGGCCTTATCAGCTCCATAGACAAAAGCTTCATGGCAAAGAGATTCCACATTTTGACCCAATACTATCGCCGTTAAATCGGTATTGATTGCATCGGCAAGCTCCCTACCCTTGCCAAGCAACTCCCATGACACCCGGGCAGCTTCACCTTCAGTCTGTTCAATAAAAACCCATACACCACGATATTCTGCAAGCTTTGCTGCCAATGCCCTGGCCTCGGGATCATCATCTTCTTGTTCATCAGCTGCTGTTTTAGCGAGCTCATCGAGGATTTTTTGTTCCTCCGGAGTGAAGAACATTTCGATAGCTTGAGCAGGACAGACCTTGACGCACTTTACGCATCCTATACATTTTTCGCTGTTGATTACGGGCTCGCCGGCATCGTTCATACTAATGACGTTTACAGGACAGGAACTCTCGTAGCGTGCGCCGCAGGCAATACATTTCCCTTCAAGAACCTGTGCCTTGCCCCTGGGCTTCTTCGTTGGTTTAATTACTTCAGTCATGCTAGCCTCCTTCTCCTCACATCGTTACACCGGCAACAGATCTTTGCTTAACAGTTTTTCGATAAGGAGCCTCGTTGTGCCTTTCGGATCTTTCAACCCATCACCAATAATTTCTCCCTGCTCTCGTTCCGGAGAAAATATCCGACTTACCCATGTTGGGGAGCCTTTCAGTCCTATGCTGTTTACATCCAGCTTTAGAACCTCATTGTTCCAGACTTTCACCTCCATGTCTTCCGACTCAAGGCGGAGTGGAACGCTCGGATAACGAGGCCGGTTCAGTTCACGCACAACGGTGAGCATAGCCGGCAGCGGAGCTTCAACTACTTCGTGCCGTCCTTCCAGCTTTCGCCTCACCCTGATCCTCTTCCGTGTAAAATCTACATCTTCTACGTTATCTACCAGAGTAAGCTGGCTGTAGCGGTTGCGAGTGGCTATACCAGGACCTACCTGCGCAGTGTCACCATCAATGGTCTGTTTGCCACACAAAACCAGACCGACTTCTTCAGTTTCGTTCAACTTTTTGATAGCTGCAGACAACACATTGCTCGTTGCCAAGGTGTCAGCACCACCAAAGACACGATCAGAAAGAAGTATTGCTTCATCCACACCGACTGCCAGCGCTTTCCTTAATGTAGCTTCTGCATTGGGCGGGCCCATGGAAATTGCGGCGACCCGCATTCCAAATTTGTCTTTGAGACGTAAGGCTTCTTCAAGAGCATGAGTATCGTAGGGATTGGCAATAAAAGGGATGCCTTCTCGAACCAAGGTATTGGTTACAGGATCTATCTGGACTTGGGTTGTATCCGGAACCTGTTTTATACAGACGACTATCAACATAAAATACTCCTTCCATTGCGGAAAAAACTTGTTTGGGGTTCAAGTAGGAGGGAGGTATCTCCCCCCTACCCTGAAAGGAGCACAAATGGCAGTATGTGCTCGTCCAACACCTCAAACTGTTCTGCCTCTAACTAGTCGCAGCTTCAAGGTAAGATGAATATAGTTGCATCGCTTCACGCATCAAGATTGATGAATTCTTATGGGTTTGGTGTTTCATTTTTTCAAAATGTGCTTTCTCTTCGTCAGTAATTCGTATGGATAAAACATTAGTCTTAGGATGTTCTTTATATCTTCCCATTGCACAACTCTCCTTTTAGATTTCAACAATATCGACAACCCACAATAATGCTGCCCCCACACACGTTACCAATAGCAGTGAAGCATTCGAACAAACATTGTTGCAATTGAGCGTATAAATAAAACAATGAACATAAATGGAATCGTCAAACGCGATATATGTTGTAGGCTAAACATACTGTCACCATTTATGGCTTATAGATTTTCATCAGCGCATGAGCCATCTCTGCTGGGCTGGCGGCAACGCTGATCCCACATTCTTCAAGTATTGCAACTTTTTCAGTAGCCGTACCCTTCCCGCCGGAGATAATTGCGCCAGCGTGTCCCATACGTTTGCCAGGTGGAGCTGTCACCCCGGCTATGTAAGCTGCTACAGGTTTGCTCATATGTTCTTTTACGAAATATGCTCCTTCTTCCTCTGAACTGCCGCCGATTTCACCGATCATAATTACCGCCTCTGTATCGGGATCTTCTTCGAACATCCGCAGCACATCCAGATGATTCGTACCGTTGACCGGGTCACCGCCTATACCTACACACGTTGATTGGCCAAGCCCCATACAGGTCAACTGCCATACTGCTTCATAGGTAAGGGTTCCGGAACGGGAGACAACGCCCACCTTGCCCGGTTTATGGATATATCCTGGCATGATACCGATTTTACATTCGCCGGGAGTTATAACGCCAGGACAGTTTGGACCAATCAGGCGAGTTTTCTTGCCAATCATGTACTGTTTGACCTTGATGTCCCACCCTTACCAGGGGTTACACCTCCAACCATTTGTGTGCCGTATTCACGTGCTCCTTTAGCATGGAAGAGACCAGTAGCTCCGGTAATTCCCTGTGTGATTACTTTAGTGTCTTTATTAATAAGGATGCTCATCAGTTAGCTCCTTTCACAGCCTGGACAATTTTCTGGGCGGCATCCGCCATACCTTCAGCGGCAACAATGTTCAATCCGCTTTCAGCCAACATTTTTTTACCGATTTCTACATTTGTACCTTCAAGACGGACTACGAGAGGCACTTTGAGTGAAACCTGTTTAGCAGCTTCAATAACTCCGGTAGCAATAACGTCACACTTCATGATTCCGCCAAATATGTTAACCAGGATCCCTCTTACGTTGGTATCAGAGAGAATGATTTTGAACGCTTCCGTAACCCGCTCTGCGGTCGCACCGCCCCCGACATCCAAAAAGTTGGCCGGATCGCCGCCATAATGCTTGACAATATCCATAGTAGCCATTGCCAGCCCCGCACCATTAACCAGACATCCAATATTGCCGGTAAGTGATATATACGAGAGGTCATGCTGCGAAGCCTCAACCTCGTTAGGATCTTCTTCGTCATAGTCGCGCATGTCAGCAAGCTTGGGGTGCCTGAAAACAGCATTGTCGTCGAATCCGAATTTGGCATCCAGACAGAGCAGACTGTCTTCGGCGGTAACAACCAGAGGGTTGATCTCCAGCATGGAGCAGTCACACGAAACAAAAGTTTTATATAGCCCCTGCAGCACCGAGACAGCTTTGTTGGCAAGTTTTCCGCTTAAGCCCAGGCTGAAGGCAATATTGCGACACTGGAAAGCAGTCAGACCGACCAGAGGGTCAACTGTTTCGGTGAATATCTTCTCAGGAGTTGTTGCAGCAACCTCTTCGATGTCCATGCCACCTTCAGTAGATGCCATTACGGTTACTTTGGAAGATCCGCGGTCGACAATCAGACTCACGTACAATTCTCTGGCAATGTTGCAGCCGTTCTCCACAAGGACACGGGTTACCAGTTTGCCTTCAGGACCGGTTTGATGTGTACGCAACGTCATGCCAAGCATCTCACGAGCTAACAAACGTACTTCATCTGCAGTACGAGCCAGCTTAACTCCGCCACCCTTGCCACGCCCGCCGGCATGGATTTGTGCCTTGACAACCCAAGGCCCATCTCCGAGGCGTTTGGCCCATTCACGGGCTCCTGCGCAGTTGTAAGCGACATGGTTATCAGGAACTGGCACGCCAAACTCTCTCAAAATTGCTTTTGCCTGGTACTCATGGATATTCATCGATCTCTCCCCTTTATTACTTAGTTCATACACTTCTATATACTTATTACGGTACTTAAATACTTATTTATTATTCAAAAAATATCCATTCGCATTTACCACTGCAACGGATATAGGTAAACAAGTACTGCAATACCATTTTATTGTCAACTGTTTTTCTGCAACATTATGATCATCATATAAGCTGCAGGTCATTATTTGTGAGTACTCTTTCCGGCAAGCTAGACCCGGTTCCGGTGATTCTAGATCTTATCAAGATAATGCCACATATTTAATTTACTGCCATGACACAACAGGCTCCAGAACGCAATGACCGTTAACTCTCGGCACCTCCCAGGAAGCAGGAGGTGCCGATATCAATCGGATATTCTGCCGGTATTAAAAGAAATAATACGCAGCCACGCGAACCGTATTATTCTGACCGGTGACCGTGTTGTAGCGGGTTTCGATATGCTCGAACTCGGTTGCCACCCGGATTGCTGCATTCAGATCATACGTAATATTTCCGTACATAAGCTGATTTGAACGCTCGGCCCCGTTGGGTGCGTTGCTGAGAGCCAACGCAGCTGCGGACGAACCCTTTGCCTTGTCCCAGTCGAGAGTTTCGCGACGGCCATAACCTCCGGTTATTCCCAGATCCTGGATTGGATAAAACTTGAGCTGGCCATAGAGTCCATACCCTTTGGCTGCTTCCAGATTGGGTTTGGCAGTACCGGTTACCGACATCGCGGTTGCGCCCTGCACATCCAAACCTGCCGCTGTGTAGGCCTGGGTTTCCAGCGACAGCGTCATGGCGCGGCTTTTGCCGTCACTCGACCTGATAATCGGAACAAAACCATATATACCGTAACCATGGACATTAACATTCTTGTTGTCGGTGAACTCCTGATTGCCGACAAGGCCGAATAAAGTGACTGTCAGAGGGCTGTTGCCAAGACCCATGTAACCTGGTGAAACCCCGAGAGCCTTGCTTGTGTAACTGATCTGGGCGGCTCCGTTAACAGCACTACCATACGAACCGGTTTTAGACATACTGTTATCACCTGCTGTCGCAGAATCCTGAACAGGATTCTGGGCACCAAGCACAAACTTCAAAGTATTGCCGGATCCTAAGTTTATTTTCTGGGTCAGGCGGATCTGGGGTACCCGCGGGTTAGCTGGGTTTCCAGTGGTGCCGCCCAACCTGAAATCGATAGTATCTGCTGCAGCAACGCCGAACATATCCCAAAACTGACCGAACAGTACTTGGGTGTTAGTCCAGTCCAGGCTTCCATAGGCGTGACGCATGCGCAGATTGGCGAATTCGTTGGATAGGGAACCGGCCCCATAGAAATCCATTTCAACAAGTGCGTTGGTCTTGGCGCCGAGGAATGTCGGACCGCCGACCTTCAGCCACAACCGGCTCTGCTTGGCAGTAAAAACGGACTCATCTTTACTTCCTGAAGTTATACCTCCACCGGGTGCGCCAGGGCTGATCGGGCCTACGGCGTTTGTGTTGTGAGCGTAGTCCAGCTTTACGTACCCTCCGATGGAGAGATTGAACTTGCTGAGTACCGGCGAATTCATGGCGCCGTAGATACCTGGTGCCACCTCGCATGACGGTGAAAAATCGCAATTGTACGGGACAGATTCTTCTGCCATTGCTGGTACAGCAGCAAGCAGCATCAATGGTGTTAACGACTTACAAAGTTTTTTTAACATTTATGCCTCCGATATAATAAGTTACCTACTAAAACACCTCTGTTTCATAGCCGTTGCGCAAAACCAGTCGCCACTTCACCTCCTTTTGAAATTTTTTGGTCAAACCACTTCATGGCTACATATTCAGCGGGCAAGCAGTTTATTCGGCACCCACCAAATCGTTGATGAGCGGTGGTCTTCCCTGTTTGATGAGGCCATATGCTCCATTCGTGCCGACAAAACCCTGAACTTCGATGGTTGCCACTAACTCACCCGGGGCAAGACCAAGTCCTTCAATGACTGTTCCTCCCCGATATACTTTCAATTTCTGAAACGGGATGAT